>Ga0255210_1000012_pt1 | contig 178201 bp, 183 predicted proteins | sample Miss_Yuk_RepA_8d_FD_188422 | JGI IMG/M metagenome (GOLD analysis project Ga0255210, IMG submission 188422) | Freshwater microbial communities from Mississippi River, Louisiana, United States - Miss_Yuk_RepA_8d | ecosystem: Environmental > Aquatic > Freshwater > River | place: USA: Louisiana...
CCTGGTGTTCTCGGGCGGCTCCAACGTGGACGCGGTGCTGCTGGAGCGCCTGGGCGAGCGCATGCCCCGGGCCACGCTGATGAACCTCTACGGCCTGACCGAGACCTCGGGCGCGATCGTGATGACGCCCTGGCAGCGCAGCCACGAGGACCTGATGACCACCATCGGCCTGCCGCTGGCCGACGCGCAACTGCGCATCGCCGGCCCCGCCGGCGAGCCGCAGCCCCCCGGCCACGTCGGCGAGCTGTGGTTCAAGGGCGTGGGCGTGGTGCCGGGCTACATCGGCGCGGCCGCCGGCGCCGGCTTCAGCGGCGACGGCTGGCTGCAGACCGGCGACCTGGGCCTGGTCGACCGCCGCGGCGTGATCACGCTCAAGGGCCGCAAGAAGGACATGTACATCCAGGGCGGCTTCAACGTCTACCCGGCCGAGGTCGAGGCGGTGGTCAACCGCCACCCCAAGGTGGTGATGGCCGCCGGCATCGGCGTGCCCGACGAGGTGATGGGCGAGGTCGGCCGCCTCTACGTGATCCCCAAGCCCGGCAGCGGCCTGACCGAGGCCGAGCTGCGCGAGTGGTGCGGCCGCCAGCTGGCCGACTACAAGGTGCCGCGCCAGGTGGTGCTGCGCGACGCGCTGCCGCTGACGCCGGCCGGCAAGATCCACAAGGCCGCGCTGCGCGGCGAACTGGGGCTCTGAGCGCCGGCGCCCAGGGCGCGCCGCCGCGGCTCAGCGCCCCAGCCGGGCGGCGAACAGCGCGGCGTCGAAGCCCACCGTGGTCTGGCCGTCGGGCCAGTCCACCACCGGGCGCTTGACCACGCTGGGCTGGGCCAGCACCAGCGCGCGGGCGCTGGCGGCGTCCGTGACCGCGGCCTTGGCCGCGTCGTCCAGCTTGCGCCAGGTCGTGCCCTGGCGGTTCAGCAGCTTCTCCCAGCCGACGCCGGCCAGCCAGCGGTCCAGCCGGTCGGCGGGCACGCCGGCCTTCTTGAAGTCGTGGAAGGCGTACGCCACGCCCTGATCGTCCAGCCAGGCGCGGGCGCGCTTGACGGTGTCGCAGTTGGGGATGCCGTGCAGGACAGGGGCGGGGGTCGGGGCCATCGGGGGTTCTCGGTCGGTTCAGCGGGCGGGCCGGCGGTCAGGGCATGTTCGGTTCGCAGCGCGGGTCGGGCACCACCGCCGCCCCGCCCAGCACCAGGCCGCGGGCGTCCAGCGTGACGCGCGCCCACAGGCAATCGTTGTTGGCAAAGGTCCAGGACCAGGTCTGGCGGTCGCCGCGTTCGCGCTGCACGTCGCCGGGCCGGCCCAGCAGGCGCAGCAGCTCGTCGCGCGTCATGCCGTGCTGCACCCGGGCGAAGTGCGCCGGGTCCAGCACCTGCTCGGCCCGCAGCACGCGGCCGCCGGCATCCAGGTCGACCATCCAGGTGTGGCGGCCCGCCGGGCCGCGCGCGAACTCCAGCCGCTGGCCGCCGCCGGGCAGTTCGTAGCGGCCGGTGGTCCGGCCGAGCAGGGCCACCGCGTCGGCCTCGGTCTGGCCGGCGGCGGGCAGGCGCGGCTGCAGCGCGCCGCAGGCCGCGAACAGCAGCACCGGCGCGGCCAGCGCCAGGCGCCGGGCTGCGCGGCAGGAACGAAGAAGGGACATCGGCAGGCTCCGCAGGGTGCACCGTCCGGCCAGCGGCCGGCCCCCCCGATCATCGCGCATCGCCCGCGGCGGGCGGTCGGCACGGGCCGGCCGCGGGCAGGCGTCCAGCGCGGGCGGGCCGCGCGCGGTCCGCCGGGCCGCCCGGGCCGCCGCGGCGGCTCCGCCCGACCCCACCGGGCCCGGGGCCTGACACCGGCGCGACGCCCACCCCGGCCGCCACCGCCCAGAATCGCCCCGATGCCCTCTTCCTCCCCTGCCCGCCCCGGGCTGCTGGCCGCGCTGCGGCCGTCCTGGCTGCTGCTGGCCGGTGCCGCGCTGATGCTCAGCCTCAGCATGGGCCTGCGCCAGAGCCTGGGCCTGTTCATGCCCGCGATCACCCGCGACCTCGGCATCAGCGTCGCCGACTTCACCGCCGCGATCGCGGTGCAGAACCTGGCCTGGGGCCTGCTGCAGCCGATCGCCGGCGCGCTGGCGGTGCGCTGGGGCTTCCGGCCGATCATGGCCGCGGGCGCCGCGCTGTACGTGCTGGCGCTGGCCGTGATGGCGCTGGCCCAGGGCCTGGCCGGGGTCACGCTGGGCGCCGGCGTGCTGGTCGGCGCGGCGCTGGCCTGCACCGGCTCGGCGCTGGCGATGTCGGTGGCCACCCGCGCGGTCAGCCCGGCGCTGCGCAGCACGGTGCTGGGCATGGTCTCGGCGGCAGGCTCGCTGGGCTCGGCGCTGGCCGCGCCGATGGGCCAGTGGCTCAACGAGGGCTGGGGCTGGCGCGCCGGCGTGGTCGGCTTCGCGGTGCTGGCCGCGGCGATGGTGCCGGCGGCCTGGGTGGCCGGGCGCGCCGACCGCATCCCCCTGCCCCCGCCGCCGCCCGGCGGCACGCCCGACCGCAGCACCGGCGCCCAGGCGCTGCGCAGCGCGCTGGGGCACGGCCGCTTCCTGGTGATGGCCGCGGCCTACTTCGTCTGCGGCATGCAGCTGGTGTTCCTGACCACCCACCTGCCGTCCTATCTGGCGCTGTGCGGCCAGGACCCGATGCTCAGCGCCCAGGCCCTGGGCACCATCGGCGGCTTCAACGTGCTGGGCAGCCTGTTCTTCGGCTGGGCCGGCGGGCGCTGGAACAAGCAGGGCCTGCTGGGCTGCATCTACACGCTGCGCTCGCTGGTGCTGACGGCCTACTTCATCGCCCCGCCGACGCCGACCAGCACCCTGCTGTTCGCCGCGGTGATGGGCTTTCTGTGGCTGGGCGTGGCGCCGCTGGTCTCGGGCTCGGTGGCCGAGATGTTCGGCCTGCGCTGGCAGGCGATGATCCAGGGCCTGGCCTTCTTCAGCCACCAGATCGGCAGCTTCGTCGGCGCCTACGGCGGCGGCCTGCTCTACGACGCGCTGGGCAACTACGAGCTGGCCTGGCGCTTCGGCGTCGGCCTGGGCCTGGCGGCCGGGCTGCTGCAGATCGCCGTGGCCTGGGGCCTGCCCGGCACCGGACCGAAGCCGCCGCCGGCGCGGCTGGCCACCGGCTGAGGCGGCCGACCGAAAAGACAAAGGACCTGGCGCTCGCGCAGCCAGGTCCTCGGTGTGCCCGGCCAGGCGGCCGGGCGATGTTGGTGGGCCCTGTAGGATTCGAACCTACGACCAACGGATTAAGAGTCCGCTGCTCTACCAACTGAGCTAAGAGCCCGAAGATGGGGTCACCCCGCAGGGTGCTGCCCGCAGCCGCCGAAGCCGCTGCAGACGGGAAAGTTGGTGGGCCCTGTAGGATTCGAACCTACGACCAACGGATTAAGAGTCCGCTGCTCTACCAACTGAGCTAAGAGCCCGAAAACCAGTTCGCCAGACTTTTGATCCGACTGGTGGGTCGTGCAGGATTCGAACCTGCGACCAACGGATTAAAAGTCCGCTGCTCTACCGACTGAGCTAACGACCCGATGTCTGTAGAGCTGCGCATTCTAGCATGGAAATTGGCGAGCTGTCACCAGCCTGCCACCGGCAGCGCGCAGCGCGTGACCAGGGCCGCCCGGCAGCCCGCTCAGCGCCGCTCGATCTGCTGGCGCAGCGCCTCGCCGGCGGCGACCAGGCCGAAGGTCGCGGTCACCGTCACCGTCGAGCCGTAGCCGGCGCAGTTCAGCGTGCCGTCGACGGCGCAGGCCTCCTCGCCCTCGCCCTCGCCCCCGGCCTGCGGCGGCCTTGCCACCGCCTCGCGCGAGAACACGCAGGCGAGGCCGATGCGGCCCTGGCGCGGCGCGCCCGCCTTGCGCAGCCGCTGGCGCAGCGAGGCCAGCAGCGGGTCGTGCGTGGCCTCGGCCAGGTCGGCCAGTTCGACGCGCTGCGCCAGGCGCTTGCCGCCGGCCGCGCCCACGCACACCGCCGGCGTGCCGGTGTCCAGCGCCCAGCGGGCCAGCGCCAGCTTGGCGCTGCTCTGGTCGCAGGCGTCGATCAGGCCGTCCACCGCCGCCGGCAGCAGCGCCGGCCAGTTGTCGGGGCCGGCGAACTCCTCGACCACCAGCACCTCGCAGCCGGGGTGGATGTCGGCGATGCGCCGGCGCAGCGCCTCGGCCTTGGCCAGGCCCACGGTGCTGCCCAGCGCCTGCACCTGGCGGTTGATGTTGGACTCGGCGACCTGGTCCAGGTCGACCAGCACCAGGCGCGCGACGCCGCTGCGCGCCAGCGCCTCGGCCGCCCAGGAGCCCACGCCGCCCAGGCCGACCACCGCGATGCGCGCGGCGCGCACGCGTTCGTAGCCGGCGTCGCCGTAGAGCCGGCGCAGGCCGCCGAAGCGGCGCTCCAGGTCGGGCGCGTCGTCCACCGGCAGCCAGCCGGCCGGGCGCGGCGCGCTCAAGCGCAGCGCTCCAGCTGCCAGACCTGCCAGCGCAGCGCCGCCAGCGCGCCGCCGACCAGGCCGGCCAGCGCGATGAAGCTGCCCAGCGCCAGCGTGGACACGCCGCTGATGCCCTGGCCGATGGTGCAGCCCACCGCGGTGACGCCGCCCACGCCCATCAGCACCGCGCCGGCCAGGTGGCGCGCGGTGTCGGCCACGCCGGCAAAGCCCTCCCAGCGGAAGCGGCCGCCGGCCAATGCGGCGGCCAGGCTGCCCAGCACCACGCCGGGCACCAGGGCCATGCCGATGCTCAGGCGCCGGCTGGTGTCGCTGGCATAGGTCAGGCCGTCGACCACGTAGGCCAGCGGCGCGACGAAGCTGAACGACTCCATGCGCTGCGAGTTGGTCATCAGGAAGGCTCGCTCCAGCGTCTGCGGGTGCTCGTCGACACGGCCCCAGACGCCCGAGACCCACCACAGCGCCAGCACCAGCGCACCGGTGCCCAGGCCGCCCAGCAGCACCTCGGCGCGCCGGCCCTCGGCCCGCGCCAGCGCCCAGGCCAGCAGGCCGCCGCCGACCAGCAGGCCCAGGCCCAGCGCGCGCTGGCCGGGCGTGCCGGGCAGGCCGGCGTGGCCCAGCAGCGTCGGCAGGTCCTGGCCGGCAGGCAGGGCCAGCGCCAGCCGGTCCACCGTGGCCTGGCGCAGCAGCGCGGCGGCGCCGCGCAGCGTGGCCAGCGCCGAGACGGCGACGACGAGGAAGACCACCAGCGACTTCAGGTTGCCGCCGCCGATGCGCACCAGCGTCTTGGCGCCGCAGCCCGAGGCCAGCACCATGCCCACGCCGAACAGCGCCCCGCCCAGGGCCTGCGAGGCCCACAGCAGCCGCGGCCCGGCATAGACCGTGTCGGCCGCCTGCACCCAGCCCAGCGCGACCATCGTGCTGAAGCCCAGCACCGCGCTGCCGGTGGCCAGCGCCCACATGCGCAGGCGCGACCAGTCGCCCATGCTCAGCACGTCGGCCAGCGCGCCCATGGTGCAGAAATGCGTGCGCTGGGCCAGCGCGCCATAGGCGACGCCCAGGCCCAGCGCGGCCCACAGCAGGCCATGCTCCAGCGACAGCAGTTGTGCCTCGGTCATGCGCGGGCCCCGCAGCGGCTCATCGCATCACCCCTTGATCGCGGCCAGCCGCTCGCGCGCGGCGGTGGCGGCCTCGCTGTTCGGGAAGGCCTTGAGCAGTTCGTCCAGCGTCTTGCGCGCGCTGCGCGCGTCCTTCATCTCGAGCTGGCAGTTGGCCACCGCCAGCAGCGCCTCGGGCGCGCGCGGGTGGGCCGGTGCGCCGGCCACCAGGGCGCGGAAGCTGGCGATCGCGTCCTTGTAGTTCTTCTGCCCGTACTGCGCGTTGCCCAGCCAGAAGCGCGCCGAGTCGGCGTAGCCGCTGCCCGGGTAGCGCTGCAGCAGCGCGGCCAGCGCGGCGGCGGCCTTGTCGAACTCGCCGCTGCGCAGCGTGGCCAGGGCCTGCTCGTAGGCCTTCTTCTCGTCGGGGTCGGCGAGGAACTCCCGGCCGTCGACGCTGACCTTCTGGGGCTCCAGCACGCGCAGGCGGTCGTCGACGCCGCGGCTGACGTCCTTGACCGCGCGCTGCAGCTCGGCCACGTCGCGGGCCAGCTGCTCCTGGCTGCCGCGCAGCCGGGCGTTGTCGCCGCGCAGCGCCTCGAGCTGGGCGTTCAGGTCCAGCAGGCTGCGGCGCAGCTGCTGTACCTGCTCCAGCAGCTGGGCCTGCGCGGCCGCCTGCTCGGCGGCGCGGGCGTTGCCGCGCTCGTCGACGGCCTGCACGCGGGCGCGCAGGTCGAGGATCGCCTTGCGCGCCTCCTCGTCGTCGAACAGCCCGGCCCGCGCCGGCGCGCCGGCCAGCGCCAGCAGCGCGGCGGCCAGCGCGGCGGCGAGCCAGGATGCGTGCGGGGCGCCGGTGCGGCGCGGCGTGCCCATGCTCAGCGGTCCTTCAGCTCGGCGCGGCGGTTCTTGGCCCAGGCCGCCTCGTCGTGGCCTTCGTCGACCGGGCGCTCCTTGCCGTAGCTCACCGCCTCCAGCTGCGCCTCGCCGGCGCCCAGCAGGGTCAGCGACTTGACCACCGCCTCGGCGCGCTTCTGGCCCAGCGCCAGGTTGTACTCGCGGCCACCGCGCTCGTCGGTGTGGCCCTCGACCAGCAGGCGCTTGGCCTTGTTGGCCGCCAGCACCTTGGCATGGCCCTCGATCAGCGCGCGGAACTCGTCCTTGACGACGAAGCTGTCGAAGTCGAAGTAGACGACGCGGCCCAGGCCGGCGGCGGCGTTGGCCGCGCCGCCCAGGTTGACGGTGGTGACCTGCGACTGCGCCGCGGTGCCGCTGGACGCCGCGCCGCTGCCGCTGCGGGCGGCGCCGTCGGCGCTGCCGGCGGCGGTGGGGGTGCGGTTCTCGACCGGCGGCTCGTCGAGCTTGACGGTCGATCCGCAGCCGGCCAGCACCAGCGCGGCGGCGGCCATCGACAGCAGGGGGGTGCAGCGCAGTCCCATCATCTTCATCACTCCTCGGTCAGGGGCGGCGCGCGGCCGCCCGGGCAGGTGCGGCCGCCAGGGCCGCGGGAAACCGAACCGGCAGCGCGCGCCGGTTCATCGGGCAAAGGGGCCCCAGGCCGGCTCGCGCACGTCGATGCCGCCCGACAGCAGGCGGGTGCGGATGCGGCCGTCCAGCGTGGTGGTCATCAGCACGTCGCGGCCACCGCTGCGCGTGGCGTAGATCAGCAGGCGGCCGTTGGGCGCGAAGCTGGGGCTCTCGTCGTCGTTGGTGTCGGTCACCGCCAGCGGCGCGGCGCTGCCGTCCAGCGGCATCACCATCACGCGGAAGCCGCCGCTGCGGTTGACGTAGGCCAGCATGCGGCCGTCCGGGCTGACCGCCGGGCTGATGTTGTAGCTGCCGCTGAAGGTGACGCGCTCGGCCGCGCCGCCGGCCACCGGCAGGCGGTAGACCTGCGGGCCGCCGCCGCGGTCGCTGACGAAGTACAGCGTCTGGCCGTCGGGCGCGAAGGCGGCCTCGGTGTCGATGGCGCTGCTGGTGGTCAGCCGGCGCAGGCCGCCGCCGTCCAGGTCCAGCAGGTAGAGCTGGGCCACGCCGTCGCGGCTGAGCGTGACCGCCAGCCGCCGGCCGTCGGGCGACCAGGCCGGCGCGCTGTTGCTGCCCTTGAAGCTGGCCACCGCGCGGCGGTCGCCGGTGAACACGTCCTGCACCATCACCACGGCCTTGCCGCTCTCGAAGGAGACATAGGCCAGGCGCCGGCCGTCGGGCGACCACGCCGGCGAGATGATCGGCTGCGGGCTGGCCAGCGCCACCTGGCCGCCCTCGCCGTCGGCGTCGGTGATGCGCAGGGTGTAGCGGTTGGCCGACTTGGTGACGTAGGCGATGCGCGTGGCGTTGACGCCGCGCTCGCCGGTCAGCTGCAGCTGGATGGCATCGGCGATCTGGTGCGCGGCCAGGCGCAGGTCGGCGGCGGGCACGGGCAGCGACTCGCCGGCCAGCGGCTCGCCCTTGACCACGTCCCACAGCCGCCAGCGCACGTCGTAGCGGCCGTCGGCCAGGCGGCTGACCGAGCCGGCGGCCAGCGCGTCGGCACCGCGGCCGCGCCAGTCGGGGAAGACGGGGGCGCTGCGCTCGTCGAGCGCGCCGCTGGAGTCGACCAGGCGGAACAGCCCGCTGCGGTCCAGGTCGGCGCGGATGATCGCCGAGACCGCCTGGCCGCTGCGGTCCTCGTCACGGAAGCGCGTGACGGCCACCGGCAGCTGCGTGCCGCCGATGCCGGCGATCTCGACCCGGAACTGCGCGCGCGCGGCGGCCGGGGCGAACAGCAAGGGGGCGGTGGAACCCGCGGCCAGGGCCGCGCTGAAGAGGCGTCGGGAGATCGGCATCAGGGCAGGTGGAGTCGATCCGGGCCGGCCGGGTTCCCCAGCCCGCGCGCCGGGCGGGACGATTGTAGGCAGCGGGGCACCGCCACCCGGCGCAGCGGGCTCAGGCCAGCGCGCGACGCAGCGCCTGCGCGCACAGCGTGACCGCGGTGTTGGCCTCGTCCAGCACCTTGCCCATGGTGACGAAGCCGTGGATCTGGCGCTCGAAGCAGACGTACTGCGCCGGGCTGCCGGCGGCCGACAGCGCGTCGGCGTACTGCCGGCCCTCGTCGCGCAGCGGGTCGAACCCGGCGGTCAGCACCAGCGCCGGCGGCAGGCCGGCGTGGTGCTCGGCCAGCAGCGGCGACGCGCGCCAGTCGCCGCGCTCGTCGGGCGCGAGGTAGTGGCCCTGGAAGTAGGCGATGGTGTCGGCCGTCAGCAGGTAGCCCTGGCCGTTGGCGGTGTGCGAGGGCGCGAGCGCCCGCATGTCGGTGGCCGGGTAGACCAGCAGCTGGAACTTCAGCGCCGGCGCGTGCCCGGCGTCGCGCCAGGCCAGCGCGACGACCGCGGCCAGGTTGCCGCCGGCGCTGTCGCCGCCCACGGCGAAGCGCGTGGCGTCCAGGCCCAGCGCGTCGGCCTGCCCGTGCAGCCAGCGGCTGGCGGCCAGCGCGTCGTCCACCGCGGCGGGGAAGCGGTGCTCGGGGCCCATGCGGTAGTCCACCGCCACCACCGCGCAGCCGGACTGCTCGGCCAGGTCGCGGCACAGCACGTCGTGGGTGTCCAGGTCGCCGATGACCCAGCCGCCGCCGTGGAAGTAGACCAGCGTGGGCGCCGGCCGCGGCGCGCTGGCCGGGCGGTACAGGCGCAGCGGGATGTCGCCGTGCGGGCCGGGCGCGGCCAGGTCGCGCACCTCGGCCACCGGGCGCGGATCGGGCTGGGTGGCGGTGCGGCGCTCGCGGTAGAAGGCGCGGGCGTCGGCCGGCGACAGCGTGTGCGTGGGCGGAATGCCGCGCGCGACCATCAGGTCGAGCAAGGCCTGGGCTTGCGGGTCGAGCATGGGGTGTCTCCAAGGGGGCGGCTTTGCGGCCGGGGCTTCGGACCAGTGTAGCGGCGGGTCCGCGGCGGTCCGGCCGGCGGTCCGGGCTGCGGGTGCCCGGGCTGCGGCGCCCCCGGCCGCGTGCTCGGGCATCATGCGCACCGTGCCCGCCCCGACACCCGCCCCGACACCCGCCCCCCACGCCTGCCCCTGCGGCAGCGGCGCGGCCTACGCCGCCTGCTGCGGCCGCTGGCACGCCGGCGCCCAGCACCTGGGCGCGCCCGACGCCGAGGCGCTGATGCGCTCGCGCTACAGCGCCTACGTGCGCGAGGACGCGGCCTACCTGCTGGCCACCTGGCACCCGCGCACGCGCCCGGCCGCGCTGGACTTCGAGCCCGGCCTGCGCTGGCTGGGCCTGCAGGTGCGCCGCCACGTGGCCGGCGACGCCGACCATGCGCTGGTCGAGTTCGTCGCCCGCAGCAAGCTCGGCGGCCGCGCCCACCGCCTGCACGAGACCAGCCGCTTCGTGCGCGAAGACGGCCGCTGGTTCTACCTGGACGGCGATGTGGGCTGAGGCGGCGTGGCCGGCGGCGCGCTCAGGCGAACTCCTGGCGCACCGGCGCGCGGGTCAGCCGCCAGGCCACCCAGCCCAGCAGCGCCGCGCCGGCCAGCGTCAGCAGACCGGCGGCCGAGCGCGTGGCCACCAGCAAGCCGTCGACCAGCCCGGCCAGTGCCGCCGGCAGCGGCGCGCGCTGCAGCGCCGACTGCACCAGCGCCCCCAGCAGCTCCTGCTGCAGCCACAGGCCGAGCAGGCTGACGCCCATCGCCGCCAGCACCAGGGCGATGAACACCCGCCGCGCCCACTCGCGGCGCAGCAGCAGGCCGACCGCGGCGCCCAGCGTGGCGCCGCAGGCCACCAGGCCCGAGGCCAGCACGCCGGGGCCGTAGGCCTGCAGCGCGCCGGCCAGCGTGGCCGACAGGCCCTCGGCCGGCCACTGCAGCCAGGCCAGCGACCCGGCCCAGCGCAGCCCGGCCGCGCCCCACAGCCCCAGCGCCAGCACGATGGCCGCCCAGGCCGTGGCGGTGACGAAGCGCGAACGGGCGCCGACGTTGAAGGTCTGCGTCATGGGGCAAGCTCCCGGCATGGTGGGGCGGTGGAGTCGGTGGTGGCGGTAAGCCCGCTCGCCATCCTGTCGGGGTTTCGTGACAGGCGTTTGTCGGCCGGCGGGATGCACCGGTGACGCCGACGCCTGCCGACCACGGCGCGGCCCCGCCGCCGCTGCCGGTGCTGTACCGCGACGCGCGCCTGCTGGCCATCGACAAGCCGGCCGGCCTGCTGGTGCACCCCAGCGCGCTGGACCGCCACGAGGACGACACCGTGCTGGCCCGGCTGCGCGCCCAGGGCGAGGGCCCGGTGTGGCCGGTGCACCGGCTGGACAAGGGCACCTCGGGCCTGCTGCTGCTGGCGCGCGACGCCGACGCCGCCGCGGCGCTGGGCGCCGCGTTCGCCGCCCACGAGGCCGGCGGCGTGGTCAAGCACTACCTGGCCCTGGTGCGGGGCTGGCCGGCGGACGCCGGCGAGATCGACGCCCCGCTGGCGCGCGACCCCGAGCTGCCCTCGGCCGGCCAGCCGCGGGTGGCCGCCTGCACGCGCTGGCGGGTGCGCGGCCGCTTCACGCTGCCGGTGGCCGCGGACGGCCGGCATGCCGACACCCGCGTCGCGCTGGTCGAGGTGCAGCCGCTGACCGGCCGCCGCCAGCAGATCCGCCGCCACTTCAAGGCCCTGGCCCACCCGCTGGTCGGCGACGCCACGCACGGCAAGGGCCCGCTGAACCGCGCGCTGGCCGCCCACCTGGGCATGGCCCGGCTGTGGCTGCACGCGCGCGCGCTGACGCTGCCGCACCCGGACGACGGCCGGCCGCTGACGCTGCAGGCGCCGCCGGGGCCGGAATGGCAGCGCTGGCTCGACGCACCGGCCGGCGGCGCGCCCCCCTGAGCACGCCGGCCGGCGGCCGACGCGCCGGCCGATGCGCCGGCCCGTACCGCCGCGGCATCGCCGCACAGCCCGCCTGCAGCGCCGCCGCCCGGCCGCGCCGACCGCCGCGGACAATCCGGGGCCCCCAGCCACCGCCTGCCCGATGCCCGCCGGACCCCTCGCCGCCGCCTGCGCCTACATCCTGTGGGGCATCTTCCCGCTCTACATCAAGCAGCTGCCGCAGGTGCCGGCGCTGGAGATCGTGCTGCACCGCTCGGGCTGGGCGCTGCTGTTCGTGCTGGCGCTGCTGGCCGCGCTGCGCCGCTTCGCCTGGCTGCCGGCGGTGCTGCGCCAGCCGCGCACGCTGGCGCTGTTCGCACTGAGCGCGCTGCTGCTGTCGGCCAACTGGCTGCTCTACGTCTGGGCCATCAACGCCGGCCGGGTGCTCGACGCCAGCCTGGGCTACTTCATCAACCCGCTGGTCAACGTGGTGCTGGGCTACGCCGTGCTGCACGAGCGCCCGCGGCCGCTGCAGTGGGCGGCCGTGGCCCTGGCCGCCACCGGCGTGCTGTGGCTGGCGCTGGGCGCCGGCCATGTGCCCTGGGTGTCGCTGCTGCTGGCGCTGAGCTTCGCCTTCTACGGCCTGCTGCGCAAGACCGCCAGCCTGGGCGCGATCGAGGGCCTGGCGCTGGAGACCCTGCTGCTGGCGCCGCTGTGCTTCGGCGGCATGGCCTGGCTGGCCGCGCGCGGCCAGGCGCACTTCGGCCACGACGGCCTGGCCACCGACCTCTGGCTGCTGGCCGGCGGGCCCTTCACTGCGGTGCCGCTGCTGCTGTTCGCCTACGGCGCGCGGCGCGTCACGCTGGCCACGCTGGGGCTGCTGCAGTACCTCGGGCCGTCGATCCAGTTCGTGCTGGGCGTCTACCTGTACCGCGAGCCCTTCGACGCCGGCCGCGGCCTGGGCTTCGCGCTGATCTGGGCCGCGCTGGCGCTGTACAGCGCCGAGGGCTGGCGGGTGCTGCGCCGCGCCCGGCTGGCGGCCGCGGCATGATGGCGGACCCGAAGCCCCTGCCCTGCCCCCCACGATGACCGCTGCCACCGCACCCGCCCTGCCCCGCGCCCTCGCCCGCCGTCCGTCCGCCAGGGCACCCGCCGGCCCGGCCCTGCGCCGCGCCGCGCTGGCCGCCGCGGCCCTGGCCGCGCTGGCCGGCCCGGCCCAGGCGCTGACCGAGGACCTGCGCCTGACCCTGGGCGGCGAGCGCGTGCAGCTGCCCGGCGGCGAGCGCATGGGCCTGGCCGGCGCGTCGCTGCTGTTCGACGCAGGTGCCGGCTGGTGGCTGGGCCCGGCGGTCTACGGCGCCGCCACCGGCGAGCGCGGCGGCTTTTACGTCGGCGGCGTCGAGCTGCAGCGCCGCTGGCGCCTGGCACCGGCCACCGAGCTGGCCGCCGGCCTGTACGCCGGCGGCGGCGGCGGCGCCGCGGCCCCCGTGGGCGGCGGCCTGATGCTGCGCCCGGCGCTGACGCTGTGGCAGGACCTGGGGCCGTTGCAGGCCGGCCTGGGCTGGTCGCAGGTGCGCTTTCCCAGCGGCGAGATCCGCAGCAGCCAGTGGTCGCTGCTGCTGGGCTGGCGCCACGGCCTGCAGCACCAGGCGCCGGGCGCGGCCACGCCGGCCAGCCGCAGCGGCCTGGGCTTTGACCGCGTCGCGCTGACCGGCGGGCACTACCGGGTGACCAACGGCGGCGCCGACCGTGGCATCGGCCTGGTCGGCATGCGCGCCGAGCGCGACCTGGCCTGGCCGGGCTGGGTGGCCGGCGTCGAGGCCGCGGCCGCCGCCAGCGGCGACGCCGCGGGCTACATGGAGATCCTGGCCCACCTGGGCTGGCAGGCCGCGCCGCTGCCGCAGGCCTGGCCTTCGCTGCGCGTGGGCCTGCGCGGCGCGCTGGGCCTGGGCGGTGGCGGCGCCATGCCGATGGGCGGCGGCACCTTCGGCAAGGCCACGGCCACGGTCTCGTTCCGACCGCTGCCGGGCTGGACCCTGGGCGCCGACCTGGGCCGCGCCCACGGCGACCCGCTGCGCGCGCGCAGCGCCCAGCTCTGGCTGGCCGCCGACCTGGAGCCGGTGCCGGGCGCCCCCGCCGGCGGCGCCCGCCCGGCGGTGCGCACCGAATGGGTGGCCAGCGTGCAGCACCACGACCGGGTGGCCCGCAACAGCGGCCCCGACCGCGCGCTGGCGGCCGTCGGCCTGGCGCTGAACCGCTACCTCGGCCCGCACCTGTACGTCAGCGGCCAGGCGCACAGCGCCTTCGACGGCGGCGCCGGCGCCTACTCGATCGGCCTGCTGGGCCTGGGCCTGGCCACGGCCGACGACAAGCCCTGGCGCGTCGGTGCCGAGCTGCTGGCCGGCGCGGCCGGCGGTGGCGGCGTGCGCAGCGGCGGCGGCGCGGTCTGGCAGGCCAAGGGCTGGGCCGGCTGGAGCCCCGTGCCCGAGCACGAGCTGCGCCTGGGCCTGGGCGGCCTGCGCTCACGCAGCGGCGCGCTGTCGACGCCGGTGGTCGAGCTCAGCTGGAGCCGCCGCTACCTGATCGGCGGCTGACAAGGCACGCACGAACCTACTGCGCGGGCCCAGCTGGCACCTGCGCTGCTCGCCGTACGCCAGTGCGGCTGCGCTGCTCGGCGCCACCTGAGCCCGCTCGCTACGGTTCCTGCGCGCCTTGTTCGCCCGGACACAGGGCAGACCCCGTGCGCCCGGCCCGCACCTCAGCGCAGGTCGGCCGCCAGCGCCGCCAGCGTCTCCGGCGACAGCGCCAGGTGCGCCGGGTAGTGGTGGTGGTCGCAGCCCAGCTTGACGCCGGCGCCGGCGCGCACCGCCTCGCGCATCGCCGGCGTCAGCTCGAAGCGCACGAAGTGCACCGCCGAGGTCTTGAACTCGGTCTCGCGGTCCAGGTCCTCGTCGGCGATGGCATAGACGCGCGGCTGGCCCTCGACCTCGACGAACAGCCGGTCCTCGACGCCGATCAGCCGCGCCAGCTCGCGCCGGCGCTCGTGCGGGTCGGGGTACTCGATCAGCACCGTGGCCTTCCAGTTGCTGCCGTCGGGCACCAGCGGCGCGTAGGCATCGATCTCGGACTGGATGCCGTCCTCGTCGAAGATCTTCTCGATGTGCAGCATCTCCTGGATCTGGCGGCGGATCGTCGCCTCGTCCTCGAACTGCAGCGTCAGGTGCTCGCCCAGGCGCACGCTGCGCCGCTTGCGGTGGGCGATGGCCGCGGGCAGGCTGGGCTTGCGCAGCTTGGCGTAGGCCTCCAGCGTCAGCAGGCTGTCTCGGGTGATGGTCATGGCAGGGTTCGCGTCGTGCGGGATCAGTCCAAGCCGTAGGCGTGGCGCAGCAGGCTCAGCGGGTGCTGCAGCGCCGGCACCGGCAGGCCGGCCTGCTGCAGTCCCTGGGCGATGTGGTGGCCGGCCAGCGCGCAGTCGCTGCTGATGACGTCGGGCTCGTCACGCGCCATGGCCTTGACCACCGGCTTGCCGATCTTCAGCGCCACCGGGTGGGTGGGTGTCTTCACGCCGTAGGTGCCGGCATGGCCCGAGCAGCGCTCGACGGTGTTGAGCTGCACCGCCACCGTGGCGCCGACCAGGCGCAGCATCTCCTCGGTCTTGCGGCCGATCTTCTGCACCCGGCCGTGGCAGGGGATGTGGTAGCTGACCTTGCCCAGGTCGCGCTGGAAATCGGTCTTCAGCAGGCCGTCGCGGTGGCGCGCCACCAGGTACTCGAACGGGTCCCACATGGCGTCCCGGACGAGCTGCACGTCGGGCTCGTCGGGGAACATCAGCGGCAGCTCCTGCTTGAACATCAGCGTGCAGCTGGGGATGGCGCTGAGGATGGCCCAGCCCTCGCGGGCATAGCGCGCCAGCACCGGGATGTTGGCGTCCTTGTGGCGCTCGACGGCCGGCAGGTCGCCCAGCTCCAGCTTGGGCATGCCGCAGCAGGATTCCTTCTCGACCAGGGTGTAGGCGATGCCGTTGTGGCGCAGCACCTTCAGCAGGTCGTGGCCGATGCCGGGCTCGTTGTAGTTGACGTAGCAGGTGGCGAACACCGCCACCTTGCCCGGCGTGCGCTGGCCGGCCACGGCCTGGGCCGGGTCGCCGGCGTGCTTGTCGGCGCTCCAGCGGAAGCGCTTGGCGGCCAGCTCGGGCATCCAGGCCTCGGGGTGCACGCCCAGCGCCGAGTCCATCAGGCTGCGCGCGGCCCGGGTGCGGTTGACCGCGTTGACCGCCTGCACGACGATGGGGATGCCGGCGAAGCTGCCGTGCACGTCGGTCGACGCGAGGAAGCGCTCGCCGGTGCCGACCAGGCCGGCGCGGTGCTTGATGGCCTTGGCGCGCAGCATCAGGTGCGGGAAGTCCAGGTTCCACGGGTGCGGCGGCACGTAGGGGCACTTGGTCATGTAGCACAGGTCGCACAGGTAGCACTGGTCGACGACCTGGGCGTAGTCGGCCTTGGCCACGCCGTGCACCTCGCCGTCGGCGGTGGCGTCGACCAGGTCGAACAGGTTCGGGAAGCTCTGGCACAGGCTGACGCAGCGGCGGCAGCCGTGGCAGATGTCGAACACCCGTTCCATCTCGCGCTCGCAGTCCTCCCGGTCGTAGAACAGCGGGTTCTTCCAGTCCAGCGCGTGCCGGGTGGGGGCCTCAAGGTTGCCTTCGCGCATGCTCATGGTCGGTGCCCTGGGGGTGCGGGTTGCAAGGGGCCCACGAAGGGGCGCAAAAAGCACAAGGGGCCGCCAGCGGACCCCTTGTGCGGTGGCGTCGCGGCCGCGTCAGTCGACCAGCTGGTCCAGCGCCTTCTGGTAGCGGTTGGCGTGGCTGCGCTCGGCCTTGGCCAGGGTCTCGAACCAGTCGGCGATCTCGTCGAAGCCCTCGTCGCGCGCGGTCTTGGCCATGCCCGGGTACATGTCGGTGTACTCGTGGGTCTCGCCGGCCACGGCGGCCAGCAGGTTCTGCCGGCTGCTGCCGATGGGCAGGCCGGTGGCCGGGTCACCCGAGCCGTTCTCCAGGAACTCCAGGTGGCCGTGGGCGTGGCCGGTCTCGCCCTCGGCGGTGGAGCGGAACAGCGCGGCGACGTCGTTCTGCCCTTCCACGTCGGCCTTGTTGGCGAAGTACAGGTAGCGGCGGTTGGCCTGCGATTCGCCGGCGAACGCGTCCTTCAGGTTCTGCTCGGTCTTGGACCCCTTCAGCGTGCTCATCGTGAAGCTCCTCTCGTGGCGGTGGCTATCGGTCGGTCGGGTCTGCGCCGGGCCTGCGCCCGGAGGCCTGCAGCACGGCACCGGCCCACGCTAACAAAGCGCCCCGGCGCCGGCCAATACAAAGCTTCAATGCGGTGCATTGGCCGCGTCAATTCGCTGGTAAACCCTCATAGTCCGCGCCCCGGGGCGCACCGGGCGCGCGCAGGCGCAGGCGCTCAGGTGTCCGACAGCCCCAGCAGGCGCAGCGCCAGGCGGTGGGCGCGGCCGGCCGGGTCGACCAGGTCGTGCAGCACGGTGAAGTGGTCGCGCCCGGGCAGGGTCTCGCACACCGGCACGGTGCTGGGGCCCCACTGGTCGCGGATCAGGCGGTTCTGGCGCACGAACTCGTCGCTCTCGTCGCCGCCGACCACCGCCAGCAGCGGGCCGCGCGGCCGCGGGAAGAAGGCCGGGCTGAGCCGGCGCACCGCGGCCGGCGTCAGCCGCAGATCGCGCTGCAGGAACGGCGCCTGGCGCAGCGGCTCCAGGTCGTACAGGCCCGACAGCGCCAGCGCGCCGGACAGCAGCCGCGGCGGCAGGCCCGGCGCCACCTCCGGCCAGCGGCAGGCCAGCAGCATGGCCGCCAGGTGGCCGCCGGCCGAATGCCCGGCCACGACGATGCGCGACGGGTCGCCGCCGAAACGCGCGGCGTGCTGCCAGACCCAGGCCAGCGCGCGCGTGCACTGCAGCGCGATGTCCTCGATGGTGACGGCCGGGCACAGCGCGTAGTCGGGCACCACCACCATCGCGCCGGCCTGCACGAAGGCCGGCGCGACGAAGGACTGGTCGCCCTTGCCCAGCGCGCGCCAGTAGCCGCCGTGGACGAACACCAGCACCGGTGCGCCGTCGCCCTGCGCCGGGAACACGTCCAGCACCTCGTCCGGCGTGTCGCCGTAGCGCTGGTCGAGCAGGCAGGTCATGCGGGCGCGCGACAGCGCCGAGGCCTCGGCCCAGCGTGCCAGGATGGCGGCGGACGCGGGCACCCGGGCCCGGTTGTCGTACTGCGCCTCGTACCAGGCGGCGTCGTGGATCGGCATGTCGTCTCCGGCGGGAACAGGCCCCGGTTCTACCGCGACTTCCGGCTTGCCGAGCCCGTCGAACGCCGTGCTATACTGCGAGGCTCGCGTGGGGGGGTAGCTCAGCTGGGAGAGCGTCGCGTTCGCAATGCGAAGGTCGGGAGTTCGATCCTCCTCCTCTCCACCACCGATACCCAAGGGGTTGCACCGAAAGGCCGCAACCCCTTGTCGTTTCCGGGGCACCCCGCAGACCACATCCGGCCGGCGTCCCCGGCCGCCGCGTTCTGGACAGCCCGCGAGGGGAGCTCTCGACACCCCGGGGATGCGCGGGGTGCCTGGCGCCCGGGGGCCGTCGGCAGGGCTCAAGTCACCCGGGCGCAGGCCGACATCCCACGGCACACCCCCCGCGGTTGCCGGCCCCACCGGCGCCGCCCCGTGCCGCCCGCCTGCCCATGTCCGACCGCCCGTCCCTGCTGCGCCGCCTGGCCGCGGCCTGGCGTGCCGGGCGCACCGCCTGGCGCACGGCCGCCGCCGACCACGAGATGCGGCGCCAGCACCAGATCCTGCAGGCCGTCACCGAGGCCCTGCCGGCCACCGTGGTGGTGGTCGACGCCCAGGGCCGCTACCGCTATGTCAACAGCGCCTTCGCCCGCTACGCCGGCCGCGCCGCGGCCGACCTGATCGGCTGCACCGCCGCCGACGTGCTGGGCGCCGAGGAGCTGGCCCGGCGCCGGCCCTTCATGCAGCGGGCCATGGCCGGCGAGCCGGTGAGCTTCGTGCTCGACTACCCCGGCGACGACGGCACCGCCTGGCTGGCGATGAGCTGCATCCCGATCCGCCTGGACGGCGTGGTCGAGGGCTTCGTCGGCATCGGCCAGGACATCACCGTGCAGCGGCGCGAGCAGGAGCGCCTGCAGCAGCTGGCCGAGCGCGACCCGATGACCGGCCTGCTCAACCGCGCCGGCCTGGCGCAGCGCGTGGCGCGGCCGGGCCTGCTGAAGGATGCGGACGAGGCCGACGAGCTGGTCCTGCTGTACATCGACCTGGACCACTTCAAGGCCGTCAACGACACCCTGGGCCATGCCGCCGGCGACCGCCTGCTGCAGCGATTCGCGCGCCGCCTGCTGCGCGCGGTGCGCAGCAGCGACGCGGTGGCCCGCCTGGGCGGCGACGAGTTCGCCATCCTGCTGGCCGGCCGCGGCGCCGCCGGCGCGGTGGACCGGGTGGCCGAGAACGTGCTCGCCGCCGCCCAGCGCCCCTTCGACCTGGGCGGCCGCGTCGGCCTGGTCGGCGCCAGCATCGGCGTGGCGGTGCTGCCGCGCGGGCAGGCCACGCTGGACGAGCTGCTGCGCCACGCCGACCGCCAGCTCTACCGCGCCAAGGCTGCCGGCCGCGGCCGCCACTGCCGCGCCGCCCCGGGCGAGGCCGAGCTGCCGGCACCGCCCGAGCCGCCGCCCGGTGGCCTGGACACCGCGCCGCAGCCGCTGGCCAGCGACCACGCGCCGCTGGGCGATGCCCCCGCGGCGCCCGCCGCGCGCTCGGCCGGCGCGCTGCGCGCACCACCGCCGCAGCGGGTGCCGGCGATGCCCGGCGCCCCGGGCACGCCGATGGCGCCGCCGGTGGCCACGGCACGCAGCGCGCCGCCACGGCCCGCCGAGCCGGCCGACACCGCCCCCGCGCCGCTGGCCTGAGCCGGCACCCGCCCGCCGGGCCTCCGGCAAGGCGGCGGCCTGGCGCGGCGCAGGCTCACATCTGCCGCTTGACCGGCTGCAGGTCCGGGAACACCGGCGCCCGCTTGTCCTGCTTGGCGCGGAAGGCCTCGGCCAGGTGCTGGCCCGAGAACATGCCGGTCTGCCAGGTGGCGATGTAGTCCAGGCCGTCGGCGATCGTGTGGTCGCGGGCGTAGTTGATCATCACCTTGGAGCCGGCCACCGCCACCGGCGCCTTGGCGGCGATCTCGCGGGCGGTGTCCAGCACATGGGCCAGCATGGCCTCGTGGCTGTCGAAGACCTCGTTGACCAGGCCCAGCTCGCGCGCCCGCGCCGCCGGCAGGCGCCGGCCGGTGTAGGCCAGCTCGCGCACCCAGCCCTCGGGGAGCAGCTTGCACAGCCGCGGGAAGGTGCCGACGTCGGCGGTCATGCCGATGTTGATCTCCTGGATGCAGAAGAAGGCGTCGGCGGTGGCCCAGCGGATGTCGCAGGCCGAGACCAGGTCGACGCCGCCGCCGATGCAGCCGCCCTGGATGGCGGCCAGCACCGGCACGCGGGCGCGGTCCAGCGCGCTGAAGGCGTCCTGCAGGTGGTGGATGTGGCGGCGGAAGGCCTCGTTGGCGGTGGCGCGGTCGGGCGCGTCGGCCGGCTCGTCGCCGGTCACGCTGTCGAAGACCTGCAGGTCCATGCCGGCGCAGAAGTGCTTGCCGGTGGACGACAGCACGATGCAGCGCGCCCGCGCGTGGTCGTCGAGGTCGCGCAGCAGCTGCGGCAGCTCGTTCCAGAAGGCCCGGTTCATCGCGTTGAAGGCGTCCGGGCGGTCCAGGCGGATGTGGGCCACCCCGTCGGCGATCGAGACGTCGAAGCACTGGTAGGGGCGGGTCGTGGGGGCGTTCATGGGGCGAAGAGGGGATGCGTTGGGAGGAAGGACGGCGGCCGGCCGCCGGGCCGGTCAGGCGAGCCCGCTTGTCCCACGGCGGCCGGCACCGGGCAACTGGGGGATGCCACGACGCCGGCCCGGCCACAATGGCCGTCCGCGCCATGCTGACGATCCACTTCGCCAACCGCTACGAGGCCCTGACCGCCCTGCTCGCCGCCCGGCTGGACGCCCCCGGCGTGCCGCGCCGCCACCTGTTCGAGCCCGACGAGCTGATCGTGCCCAGCGCCGCGGTGCGCCGCCGGCTGACGCTGGACCTGGCGCGGCGCGACGGCGTCTGCGCCAACCTGCGCTTCGGCTTCCTGGCGCAGTGGCTGTGGCAGCAGGTCGGCCGCGTGCTGGACGCTGCCCGCCCCGGCGCGCTGGCCGGCCTGGCCGGGCCGCTGCGCGGCGACGGCGACTCGCCGCTGCAGCCGGCGCTGCTGACCTGGCGCATCCTCGCCGCCTTCGCCGACGCCGACTGGGTGGCCGGCCAGCCCCGGCTGGCCGCCTACCTGGCCCGCGCCGACGCGGTGACCCGCCACGCCCTGGCCCAGCGCGTGGCCGGCCTGCTGGACCAGTACGGCACCTACCGGCCCGACTGGCTGGCCGCCTGGGCCCACGGCCGCAGCGCGCTGCCCGCCGCCGGCGCCGCGCCCGACGTGGACGAGGCCTGGCAGGCCGCGCTGTGGCGCCGCCTGCTGGCCGAGCTGCGCGGCGAATCGCCCGGCGACGGCCTGCTCGCCGCCACCGCCGACCCCGGCCTGGCGCCCACGCTGGCCCGCCTGCTGGCCACGCTGGGCGACGCGCCGCCGCCCGGCGCCGGCCTGCCGGCCACCGCCCATGTCTTCTGCCTGCCGGCCATCGCGCCGCTGCACCTGACGCTGCTGCAGCAGCTGGGCCGCTGGATCGACCTGCACGTCTACGTGCTCAACCCCTGCCAGGAGTACTGGTTCGAGGTGGTGGACCCGCGCCGCCTGGCCTGGCTGCAGGCGCGCGGCCGCGCCGCCGGCCACGAGGTCGGCCACCGCCTGCTGGCCGCCTGGGGCCGGCCGGCCCAGGCCCAGCTGTCCGCGCTGGTCGACGCCTGCGGCGACGCGGCCATCGACGAGGGCGTGTTCGTCGCCCGCGGCGGCAGCAGCCTGCTGGCCCGGCTGCAGGACAGCATCCTGCGGCTCGAGGACCTGCCGCCGGCCAGCGTGCCGCTGGACGCGGCCGACCGCAGCATCGAGCTGCATGTCTGCCACTCGCTGACCCGCGAGCTGGAGGTGCTGCACGACCGCCTGCTGGCCCTGCTGGCCGCCCCCGGCGCCCCGGCGCCGGGCGAGGTGCTGGTGGTGCTGCCCGACCTGGACGCCGCAGCGCCGCTGGTCGACGCCGTCTTCGGCACCCAGCCGCCGCAGCGCGCCCTGCCCTACGCGCTGACCGGCCGCGCCGCCAGCCAGGTCAACCCGGCGGCGCGCGCGCTGCTGGACCTGCTGGCGCTGGCCGGCTCGCGCTGCACCGCCAGCGACGTCTTCGGCCTGCTGCAGCAGCCGGTGGTGGCGCGGCGCTTCGGCCTGGACGACGAGGCCCTGCAGCGCGTGCACGGCTGGCTGCTGGACGCCGGCGTGCACTGGGCGCTGGACGCCGCGCAGCGCGCCGAGGCCGACCTGCCCGCCGACGGCCGCCACAGCTTTGCCGACGGCCTGGCGCGGCTGTTCCTGGGCCACGCCCTGCCCTCGCCCGCGGCGCCGGGCGCCGGCGGCGCCGCCGCGGCCACGCCGCGCGCCGGCCTGCTGGCCGCCGGCGACGCCGAGGGCTCGGCCGCCCAGGCGCTGGGCGCGCTGTGGGCCTTCGTCGACGCGCTGGACGCGCTGCGCCAGCGCGTCGCCGCGCCGCTGCCGGCGGCCGACTGGCCGGGGCTGCTGGCCGAGGTGCTCGCGCGCTTCCTGCAGCCGCCCGGCCGCGGCGGCGCGGACGTGGCGCAGGACGCCGACAGCGCCGAGCTGCGCGCCGCGCTGGACGCGCTGGCCGCGCAGTGGCAGGCCAGCGCGCCGGCCCTGCCGCTGGCGCTGGACGTGGTGCGCCAGGCCCTGCAGCAGTGGCTGGACGACCCGGCGCGCGGCGGCGTGCCCGGCGGGCGCATCACCTTCTCGGCGATGGCCAGCCTGCGCCACCTGCCCTACCGCGTGGTCTGCGTGCTGGGGCTGGACGACGGTGTCTTCCCCGGCAACCACAGGCCGGCCGAGTTCGACCTGATGGCCCGCCACCCGCGCGCCGGCGACCGCCAGCGCCGGCTGGACGAGCGCCAGCTCTTCCTGGACCTGCTGCTGGCCGCCCAGGACGTGCTGCACCTCAGCCACACCGGCCGCAGCGTGCGCGACAACAGCGCGCTGACGCCCTCGGTGCTGGTGGCCGAGCTGCTGGACACCCTGCTGCCGGTGCTGGACGCCCCGGCCGCGCAGGCGCGCGCGCACCTGGTCGTCGAGCACCCGCTGCAGCCCTTTGCCGAGCTGGCCTTCCGCCCCGACGCCGACCCGCGCCTGCGCAGCCACCACGCCGAGTACGCCCAGGCCCTGGCGGCGGCGCGTGCGGCGGCGACGGAAGCGGTGCAGGCAATGGCGCCCGCCGCCGATGCCGACCCGAACGATGACCCGGGCGACGACCCGGCCGACGACGAGCCCGGCGACGAGGCCGGCGCGCTGGCCGCCGACGCCGCCGAGGCACCGCCCTTCTTCAGCACCCCGCTGCCGCCACTGGCCGCCACCGTGCCCGGCGCCGGTGCGGCCGCCGGCCCGGCCGAGACCGTGGCCACGCTGGCCGACCTGCAGCGCTTCTTCCGCCACCCCAGCCGCGCGCTGCTGCAGCAGCGCCTGGGGCTGACGCTGCGCCAGCCCGACGAGGCGCTGGACGACGACGAGCCGCTGCTGCCCGACCACCGCGCCCGCCGCGCGCTGGCCCGCCGCCTGCTGCCAGCCCTGGCCGCCGGCGCCGACGACGCCGCGCTGCTGGCCCTGGCCGCCGCCTGCCCCGAGCTGCCCAGCGGCCCGCTGGGCCAGGCCCTGGCCGCGCAGGAGCTGCCGGTGCTGCGCGGCTTCGCCCAGCGCGCGGCCGAGCTCGGCGCCGGCGCCGCGCTGCCGCCGCTGGTGCTGGACCTGGCCGTGCCCGGCGACGCGCGCGACGGTGGCGGCGGGCCCGGCTGGCGGCTGCAGGGCGCGCTGACCGGCCTGCGCGCCGACGGCCTGCTGCTGCAGCGCTGCGACCTGCCGCGCGTGGCCGACACCCTGGACGCCTGGATCGCCCATTGCGCGCTGTGCGCGGCCGCGCCGGCCGGCGTGGCGCCGGTCACCCGCTGGCTGGGCCGCGACCGGCTGCTGCAGTTCCGCCCGGTGGACGCGCCGCTGGCCGAGCTGGGCCGGCTGCTGGCGCTGCGCGCCGAGGGCCTGTGCGCGCCGCTGTACTTCTTCCCGCGCAGCGCCTGGGCCTACGCCAGCGCCGGCCAGAGCCTGGCCCCGGCCCGCGCCGCCTGGCGGCCCAGCCGGCAGCGGCCCCATGCCGAGCAGACCGACCCGGCGCACCGCCTGGTGCTGCGCGGCCTGCCCGACCCGCTGGACGCCGGCCTGCCGCGCTTCGTCGCCTGCGCCGACGCGGTGCTGCTGCCGCTGCTGCAGCACCTGGACGAGACCCCGCTGGCATGAACGCCACCGCGCACGCCCCCGACACCGCCCCGGCGATGGCGGACCTCGACGTCTTCGCCTGCCCGCTGGACGGCACCCAGCTGATCGAGGCCTCGGCCGGCACCGGCAAGACCTGGGCGATCTGCGGCCTGTACCTGCGCCTGCTGCTGGAGCGGCGGCTGACGGTGCAGCAGCTGCTGGTCGTCACCTTCACCAAGGCCGCCACCGCCGAGCTGCGCGCCCGCGTGCGCGCCCGCCTGGCCGAGACCCTGGCCGCGCTGCGCGCCGACCCGGGCAGCGCGGGCGGCGGCGACCCCTTCGTGCCCCAGCTGCTGGCCGCGCTGCGCGCGCGCGGGCTTGACGACGCCGAGCTGGCCGGCCGGCTCGACGAGGCGCTCAGCGCCTTCGACGAGGCGGCCATCTTCACCATCCACGGCTTCTGCCAGCGCGCGCTGGCCGACACGCCCTTCACCGCCGGCCTGCCGCTGCAGCTGGAGCTGCTGACCGACGACCGCGCGCTGCTGGCCGAGGCGGTGCACGACTTCTGGCGCCAGCGCGTGTCCGCCGGCAGCGACCCGGCCCTGGCCGCCGGCCTGCTGACCCCCGCCGACACGCCCGAGCGCTGGCAGCGCCTGCTGGCCCGCCAGCGCGCGCGGCCGCTGTCGCGGCTGCGCTGGCCCGCGGCGCTGGACAGCGCCCCCGGCCCCGCCGAAGACCCCGCCCACCTGGCCGCCGCGCTGCAGGCCGCCTGGGCCGGCGCCCGCGCGGCCTGGGCCGGCGACGGCGCGGCCAGCGCCCGCGCGCTGCTGGACGCCGGCGGGGGCGCGGGCGCGGGCGCGCTCAACGCCAACACCTACAAGCCCGACGCGGTGGCCCTGGCCTTCGACGGCTGGGCGGCGCTGCTGGCCCGCGCCGCCCCCCCGGCCACCGAGGCCGAGCTGCCGGCCAAGGCCGAGCTGCTGGGCAGTGCCGTGCTGGCCGCGCGCACCAGGAAGGGCCAGACCACGCCGACGCACCCGCTGTTCGACGCGCTGCAGGCCCTGCTGGACGCGCTGGCCGGCCACGGCCGCGCGCTGCGCCTGGCCCGCCTGCGCCTGCTGCGCGACCTGCTGGACCAGGGCCTGGCGCGGCTGCGCGCGGCCAAGCGCGCGCGCCGCGTCGTCGCCTTCGACGACCTGCTCTACCAGCTGCACGAACGCCTGCAGGCCGCCGACGGCGGCGACGCGCTGGCCCGCGCGCTGCGCGCGCGCTTCCCGGCCGCGCTGATCGACGAGTTCCAGGACACCGACCCGCTGCAGTTCGCGGTCTTCGACCGCCTGTACGGCCGCGGCCGGCCCGGCGCGGAGGGCGCGGCCGACGGAGACGACGAGGCCACCGCCCCGCCGATGTTCCTCGTCGGCGACCCCAAGCAGGCGATCTACAGCTTCCGCCACGCCGACCTGCACACCTACCTGCGCGCCCGCGACCAGGCCGCCGCGCGCCACACCCTGGGCGCCAACCAGCGCGCGGTGGCCGGGCTGATCGCGGCACTGAACCGGCTGTTCGGCCACAACCCGGCGGCCTTCGTCCAGCCCGGCCTGCACTACCCGCCGGTGGCCTGCGGCGCCAAGCCGCGGCCGCCCTTCGTCGACCGCAGCGCGCCGCGCGCGGCGCTGCAGGTGTGGACGCTGCCGGCCGACGCCGGCGACGGCCAGCCCCTGCCCAAGCCGCTGGCCCGCCGCGCCGCGGCCCGCGCCTGCGCCGACGAGATCGCCCGCCTGCTGGCCGCCGGGCGCCGCGGCGAGGTGCTGCTGGACGGCCGCGCGCTGCGCGCCGGCGACATCGCCGTGCTGGTGCGCAGCCATGCGCAGGGCACGGTGGTGCGCCAGGCCCTGGCCGCGCGCGGCGTGGCCAGCGTCGAGCTGTCGCAGGCCAGCGTCTTCCACAGCCCCGACGCCGAGGAACTGGAGCGCGTGCTGGCCGCCATCCTGGAGCCGGCGCGCGACGGCCTGCAGCGCGCCGCGCTGGCCACCCGCGCGCTGGGCTGGACGGCCGACCGCCTGCTCGCGCTGGCCGACGACGAAGCCGCCCAGCTGGCCTGGGTGCAGCGCCAGGCCGGCTACGCGGCGCTGTGGCGCGCGCGCGGCGTCGGCGTGATGCTGCGCCAGTGGTTGCACGCCGAGCAGGTGGACCGCCGCCTGCTGGCCCAGCCCGACGGCGCGCGCCGGCTGACCAACCTGCTGCACCTGGCCGAGTGCCTGCACGCCGCCAGCGCCGAGCACGCGGCGCCGGAGGCCCTGCTGCGCTGGCTGCAGGCCGCGCGCGGCGACGAGGCCGGCGGCGGCGACGCCGAGGCCGCCCAGCTGCGCCTGGAGTCGGACCAGAACCTGGTGCAGGTGGTCACCATCCACAAGAGCAAGGGCCTGGAGTACCCGCTGGTGTTCTGCCCCTTCGTCTGGGACGGCCGGCCCGCCGACGACCGCGAGGGCCTGGACGGCGTGCCCGGCCACGACGCCGACGGCCAGCCGGTGCTGGACTTCCGCAAGGGCCTGGACGAGGCCTTCGACGAGGCCGCCGCCAAGGCCGAGGCCCGGCGCGAGGCCGCCGCCGAGTCCCAGCGCCTGCTCTACGTGGCGCTGACCCGCGCGGTGCAGCGCTGCTACCTGGTGGCCGGCCCCTACCGCCAGCAGGTGGGCGCGCACTGGAGCACCAGCGAGGCCGGCCGCAGCGGCCTGAACTGGCTGGTGCTGGGCGCCGGCCAGGACGCCGAGGACTGGCTGCAGGCCAGGCAGCCGCCCGGCCCGGCCGCGGTGCACGCCGCCTGGCAGGCCCTGGCCGCCACGCCGGGCCTGCCCGACGGCGCGCTGGCCGTGTCCCCCCTGCCCGACACCACCGGCCCAGGCACCGCGCTGGCGCCCGACGATGCCGGCGCGCCGCCGCCCCAGGCCCTGCCCGCGCCGGCTGCGCTGCCGGTGGCCTGGTGGACCGCCAGCTACAGCAGCCTGCTGCGCAACGGCGGCGGTGATGGCGGCGGTGATGGCGGCGGTGATGGCGGCGGTGATGGCGGCAGCGATGGCGTCGACCCGGCGGACCATGCCGCGGCCGACGGCGCCGCCGGCCCGGACGCCGCCGCCGGGGCCGCCCTGGCCGACCCCGCTGCCTTGGCCGGCAGCGCCCCCGGCGCCGAGTTGCCCGAGCGTGCCGGACTGGAACGCAGCGCCGCCGACCACGATCACGACATCGCCGCCGTGGCCGCCGGCGGCTGGCCGACCGAGCCGGACGAGAACGCCCTGGCCACCGACGACGCCGGCCCCGCCGGCGCCGAAGCGGACGACGACGAGCGCGCGGTCCGCGCCGCCCTGGCCGCGTGGCAGGCGGCGGGCCCCGGCGGCTGGCCCGGGGACGGCGCCGCCGGGGCCGGATCCGCCCCGGCCGACGGCCCCGAGCCCCCGGCCTGGGCCACCGAGCCCGGCCCGCCCGACGACGCCGAGGCCGCCGGCACGGCCTTCGCCGAGCCGGCCGGCCCGGGCGCAACGCCGCCAGCGCCCCGCGCCGCCGACGACCCGCTGGACTTCCCGCGCGGCGCCGCCGCCGGCGACTGCGTGCACGCGGTGTTCGAGCAGGCCGATTTCGGCGACGCGGCCGGCTGGCCGGCCGTGATCGACCGCGCACTGGCCCAGCACCCGCCGGCCACCGGCCCGGCCGCGCCCGAGCGCGCGCGCTGCGCCGCGATGCTGCAGCGCCTGCTGGCCGACGTGCTGGCCACGCCGCTGCCGGTGGGCACCGCCACGCCGCTGCGCCTGGCCACGCTGGCGCGCACCCGCCGCTGCCACGAGCTGGAGTTCCACCTGCCGGTGCGCCACCTGCGCGCAAGGGCGCTGGACGCCGCACTGGCGCGCTGGGCGCCGGGCTGTGCCCCGCTGGCCTTCCCGACGCTGCAGGGCTTCCTCAAGGGCTTCATCGACCTGGTGTTCGAGCACGAGGGCCGCTACTTCATCGCCGACTGGAAGTCCAACCACCTGGGCTGGCAGGCCGCCGACTACCGCGGCGCGGCGCTGGACGCGGCGATGCGCGCCCACCAGTACCCGCTGCAGGCCCTGCTCTACAGCGTCGCGCTGCACCGCTGGCTGCGCCAGCGCCTGCCCGGCTACCAGCCGCAGCAGCATTTCGGCGGCGTGCTCTACCTCTTCGTGCGCGGCCTGCGCCCGGCCTGGTGCGCCGCCGACGGCACGCCCGCCGGCCTGCACTTCCAGCGCCCCGACGCCGCGGTGCTGGACGCGCTGTCGGCCCTGCTGGAGGCGCCCGCCCCATGACCCGCCGCCGACCCCCCGACCGCTGGACGGGCGCGCTGTTCCCGCCGGCGCCCGGCGAGCTGCCCATCGAACCGACGGACGCGCCGCCCGCGGCCCCGCCCGCCCGGCCGGCGAGGCCGGTGGCCAATACACCGCCCGCCGCGCCCGCGCTGTCCCCGCTGGCCGAGGGCCTGGCCCGCCATGTGCGCCAGTGGGCGCTGCAGGCCGGCGCCACGCCGGCCGACGCGGCGGCGGCGGCCGCCGCCGCCGCCGCGGTCAGCACCGCCACCGCCGACGGCCACGTCTGCCTGCCGCTGGCCGCGCTGGTGCCGGCCCTGGCCGCCGACAGCGCCGCGTTGCGTGCGCGCCTGCTGGCCAGCGGCGTGGTCGGCACCGGCGCCGCGCCCGGCGCCCAGCCGCTGGTGCTGGACGACGGCGACCGGCTCTACCTGCACCGCCACTTCGACCTGGAGCGCCGGCTGGCGCGCCGCCTGCTGCAGGCCGCGCGCGCGCCCTTCCCGGCCGACGCCGAGGCCGACGCGTCCAGCCGGGCCCAGCTGGACGCGCTGTTCGGGCCCAGCGGCGCCGACGACGGCCCCGACTGGCAGCGCCTGGCCGCCGCGCTGGCGCTGCACAGCCGGCTGGCCGTGGTCAGCGGCGGCCCGGGCACCGGCAAGACCACCACCGTGGTCAACCTGCTGGCCTGCCTGCTCAGCCGCCAACCCGAGGCCCGCGTGGTGCTGGCCGCGCCCACCGGCAAGGCCGCGGCACGGCTGAGCGAGGCGCTGCGCGACCGCGCCGCCCACCTGCCAGCCGCGCTGCAGGCGCGGCTGCCCGCCGAGTCCTTCACCGTGCACCGCCTGCTGGGCGTGCGCCCGCCCGGGCGCGGCGGCAGCGGGCTGGACGCGCCCAGCGAGGGCGGCTTCGTGCACCACGCCGGCCAGCCGCTGGCGCTGGACGTGCTGGTGGTCGACGAGGCCTCGATGCTGGACCTGGCCCTGGCCACCCGGCTGCTGGAGGCGGTGCCGGCGCACGCGCGCATCGTGCTGCTGGGCGACAAGGACCAGCTGGCCGCGGTCGAGTCCGGCGCGGTGTTCGCCGAGCTCAGCGCCGACCCCACGCTCAGCGACGCCGGCCGCGCGCGCCTGGCCGCCCTGGGCGGCACGCCGGTCGCGCGCATCCGCCCGCCCGCGCCGGTGCAGCCCAGCCCGCTGCGCGACTGCGCGGTCTGGTTCGACCGCAACTTCCGCTTCGCCCGCGATTCCGGCATCGGCCGCCTGGCCGCCGACACCCTGGCCGGCCGCGACGCCGCCGCCCTCGCCTGGCTGGCGCGCGGCGACGACGACGCCGTGCACTGGCTGGACGACCACGCGCCGGCACCGCTGCCGGCCACGCTGGCCCAGGCCGGGCAGGGCTACGCCCCGCACCTGGCCGCCTGCCAGGCCCATGCCGCTGCGGCCGGGGCCGGCGGTGCAGTGGCCCGCGCCGCCACGGTGACGGCCGCGTTCAACCGCTTCCGCGTGCTGTGCGCGCTGCGCAGTGGGCCGCGCGGCGTGCAGGCGGTCAACGACGCGCTGACGCGCCGGCTGCGCCCGGCGCTGGAGGCCGCGCTGGCGCCGGCGCTGGCCGGCGGCGCGGCCGACCCGCGCTCGCCCTGGTACCCCGGCCGGCCGGTGATGGTGCTGCACAACGACTACGGGCTGCGCCTGTACAACGGCGACATCGGCATCGCCCTGCCCGACGCCGACGGCCGGCTGATGGTCTGGTTCCCGGCGCCCGACGGCGGCCTGCGCGCGCTGCCGCCGCTGCGCCTGCCGGCGCACCAGACCGCCTGGGCGATGACGGTGCACAAGTCGCAGGGCTCGGAGTTCGACGCGGTGCTGCTGCTGCTGCCGGCGCGCCCGGGCCGCGGCCTGAGCCGCGAGCTGCTCTACACCGGGCTGACCCGCGCGCGCAGCCGCGTCTGGCTGGCCGCCGGCCGCGCGGTGCTGGCCGCGGCGATGCACGCGCCGACGCGGCGCGACTCGGGCCTGCTGGCGCGATTGGCCGAGACGGTCGAAATGACCGAGCCAGCCGCGGCCGCCCCGGGCCGGGCGCCGGACGGCGGGCCGACCCCCTAGCTTCGCGCCGGCGCGGCCACCCGCCGCTGGCCTGGCTCCGGATAATCCGCCAGGCAACAGGAGCTGGCCATGCAGATCGCGGCAGACCGACCGACGGCGTCCCGTTCCACCCGGCTGGCGGCAGCGCGCAGCCATGGCCCGGCGCCCCGCGGTGGCGGCCGCCTGCCGCCCGGCCCGCGTGCCGCGGCTGCACTGGCCGCGCCCGGCAGCGCCGGCGCCGCGGCGGCCAATGCGCAGGTGCTGGCCGAGCTGCTGGCCGGCGCCAGGCTGCCCGGCCCGGCCCGCGAGCCGGAGCAGACCAGCAACGAAGGCCCGGAACGCCGCGTCGGCGACGACGAGCTGGCCACCCGCCCGGCCACCGCCGCCACCAGCGAGAACCGGCCCGAGCTGGAGGCGCTGGCCGACAACCCGGTGGTCGACGCCGCGATCGCCGCCGACTGGACCGCGTCCAACCCCAACGGCCCCGGCGCCAAGCAGGAGCGCGGCTTCTGGGTGCTGCGTGCCGGCGACGGCACGATCAGCGTGCAGGCCTTCCCGTCCAACGGCACGCGCGATTCGCTGCGCCCGGGCCCGATGCCGGCCACCGCGATCGCCTTCTTCCACACCCACCCGAACACCGTGGCCGAGGGCTATGCCCAGGAGCCCAGCACCGCCGACCGCAACTTCGCCGCCGCGCGCGGCATCCCCGGCCTCGTGATGTCGCACGCCGGCATGTTCTATTTCGGCCCGGCGCTGCCCTGAGAGGCTGAGGGTCTTTCGCTCATGCCCGCTCGTCACACCCCAAGCCGCCCGCTCGTCGTTGCAAATGCTCGCCATGGCCCGAGCCATGGCTGTGCTTTGCGCCTGGATCGGCCGGCTTTGGGCGCGCCGCTCGGCCACGATCGAAATCCTCTCAGCCTCTGAGCGGCCGCGCCGCCGCCCGCCGGCCGTTGGAGAATCGCCGCATGACCGATGCACGCACCCTGGCCGCCCAGCGCGGCGCCGAGCTGATTGCCCAGCACTACCCGGACTTCGACAAGACCGAGATGACGCTGGCCGTGCGCGACCTGGGCACGCAGTGGGAGGTGACCTACGACCTGCCCGAGGACATGCTGGGCGGCGCCCCGGTGGTGGTGCTGGACAAGGCCACGCTGGCCGAGGTGCGCCGCTACCGCACGCAGTGAGTGCGCGGCGCGCCCCCCGGGCGCGCTGACGCGGCTCAGGCCTCCCGGCCGTCCTTGGCCAGCTCGCGGCGGATGCCGCGCTGCAGTCCCGCCAGCGTGACCACGCCGCCGCCCTCGTCCAGCGCGTGCAGGCAGGCATGGCGCACCGCGTTGAGGATGGCGCCGCCGCCCAGCTCGTGGCGGGCGGCCAGCGCGGCCAGGTCCACGTCCGGCGCCAGCCGGGCGGCGGCCGGCAGGCTCTGGCGCCACAGCCGCAGCCGCTCCTCGGCGCGCGGCATCGGGAAGTAGACGACCGACTCGAAGCGCCGCGCGAAGGCCGGGTCCAGGTGGTCCTTCAGGTTGGACGCCAGGATGGCGATGCCGTCGAAGGTCTCGATGCGCTGCAGCAGGTAGGCCACCTCCTGGTTGGCATAGCGGTCGTGCGCGTCGCGCGTCTCGCTGCGCCGGCCGAACAGCGCGTCGGCCTCGTCGAAGAACAGCATCCAGCCCTGCTGCTGCGCGGCGTCGAAGACGCGGGCCAGGTTCTTCTCGGTCTCGCCGATGTACTTGGACACCACCTGCGACAGGTCGACCTGCCAGACCGCGCGGCCGGCGCCCTGGCCCAGCAGCGCGGCGGTCATGCTCTTGCCGGTGCCCGGCGGGCCGTGGAACAGCACGCGCAGCCCCGGCCGCAGCCGCTTCGCCATGCCCCAGCCCTGCAGCAGCGCGTCGCGGTGGCGCAGCCAGACCTCGACCTCGCGCACCTGGGCCAGCGTGCCGGGGTGCAGCACCAGGTCGTCCCAGTCCAGCGCGGTGTGCAGCGGCCGCGCCGGCAGCGCGCCGGCGCCGGCGGGCAGGCGCGGGCGGCCGGTGGTCAGCCGGCCCAGCGCGTCGGGCGGCAGGCGCAGCAGGCCCTGCAGCGGCGGCGCGTCGCCGTCGCCCGCCGGTGGCTGCAGCACGCCCAGGCGGTCCAGCGCGCCGCCGGGGTCCAGCGCGGCCAGCAGGTCCAGCCGCGGCGCCAGCTCGTCGCCGGCGACCAGGAAGGCCAGGGTCTGGCCGCTGGGGTGGAAGGCGCCGGCGGCATCGTGCTGGCCGCCGAACTCGGCGAAGGGCTTGTCGTGGGTGCGGTTGCGGGTGAAGAACAGGTCCAGCGCCTGCGGCCGCAGCAGCGGCGCCAGCGCCAGCAGCACCGCGGCGCGCCCCGGCGGCCCGGCACCGCGCGCACGCAGCCAGGCGGCATAGGGGGTGTCCGACTCGCCCAGCGCGGGCGGCTCGGGCGGGGGCTGGGCGGCCAGCGGGTCGTCGGGCGTGAAGTGGCGGCGGAAGCGCCAGGCGATCAGCGCGGCCAGCCAGTCCAGGTCGCGCGCCAGCTCGGCCGCCTGGCGGCCGCGCAGCCGCTGCCCAGCCCCCTCGGCGTCGCGGGGCTCGGCACCGTCGCCCGCCGGCCCGGCAGACGGTGCCCCCGCGCCGTCGCCGACGGCCGCCCGCTGTGCTGGCGGCGGGCGGCTCACCAGTGCACCTGCAGCAGCGCCGGCATCCACGGCAGCCGCACCCAGCCCAGGGCCCAGGGCAGGCGGTCGAGCAGCAGGTCCCAGGGCTGGCGCTCGACCTGGAGCAGGGCCTGGCCGTCGCGCGCGCCCAGCTGACCGGCGCGCAGCAGGAAGCTGCCGCGCAGGCCGTCGACGGACAGCTCGCCCAGCACGCCGGCCTGCGCCACCGCCGCGCGCAGCAGGTCTTCGCAGGCCTCGGCCTCGGCGTCGTCCAGCGCCGGCGCGGCGTCCATCACCGTCTCCAGCGGCAGGCCGCACAGCAGCTTGTTCAGCGGCAGCAGCACCTCGGGCGGCGTGCGCTCGCCGCTGGCCAGGCACTGCAGCAGCCGGGCCAGTCGCTGCGGCGCCTGGTCGCCGCACCAGCGACCCTCGGCGCGCAGCCCCCGGTGTTCGGCGAAGCGCGGCAGGAACGGCCACAGCAGCACCAGGCCGGCATTGCCCACCGTCAAGGCCTCGGCCGCGGGCCGCGGGCCGCGGGCTGCCGCGGCGCGGCCGAGGCCCGGGAGGTGGCTGGCGTCGCGGCCGGTGTCGCGGCCGGTGTCGCGGCCGGTGTCGCGGCCGGTATCGCGGCCGGTGTCGCGCCAGGCCCGCGCCCAGGCCGCGGCCTCGTCGGCCGAGGGGCTCTGCGGGCCGGTCGCCAGCGCCTGGCGCAGCGCCACGGCCAGCCGGCGCAGGACCGGGTCGTCGGCCCCGGGCTGCGCCGCGGGGGCGCCGGGGTGATCGGCCGGTCGGCCGGCAGCCGCCGCCGGCGGCGTTGCGCGCCCGCCGGCTGGACCGACGCCGGCGCGCGCCGAGACCGGGGCCGCGCCGGCCTCGCGCTGCGCGGCGGCCAGGGCGGTACACAGGTCGGCCCGAACCGCCGGCGCCAACGCGGCCCAGCCGTCGAGCAGCCGCCGCGCCCAGGCCCCGGCCGGCCCGCCGCCACCCGCGAGCTGGCGCAGCCCGGCCAGCGCCCCGGCGGCGTCGTGGTCGTCGGACGCCGCCACGGCAGCGGGCACGCCCTCGTCCAGCGCGGCCCACAGCGCTTCCCACGGCGCAGCGACGTCGTCGTCGGCCCGCGCCGCGCCGGCCGGAGCGGACGGCAGTCGGCCACCGATGCGGTCCAGGGCCTGGCGCAGTGCCGCGCGCAGCGCCGCCGGCGGTCGTGCGGTGGCGGCCGCCAGGCGGTCCAGCACCGCCGGCATTCGGGCCGTCCAGGGCGAGGCCGGCAGGCGCAGCGCGGCGGCAACCGCCTCGCGCCACCAGGCCGAACACAGCCGGTCCTGCGGCAGGCCCAGGGTCGCGGCGGCGAGTGCCAGCGCCGCGCGCCAGAGGCCGTCCAGCGCCGGCGGCCAGGCGCCGGCCGGTCCCGGTTCGGCCAGGCAGGCCAGCAGGCGCGCCTGCTGCGCCGTGTCCAGCAGCGCCTCCAGCCGCCGCAGCGCGTCGGCGTCGGCCTCGGGCTGGCCCAGCAGCGCGCGCCATGCGGCGGCCGGACGCGCCAGCAGCGCCTCGGTGGCCTGCCGCAGCGGCGCGGGGTCCTGCGCCGGCGCCCACCAGGGCAGGCGGCCCTCGTGCAGTGCGTGGTCCAGCAGTTCCAGCGGGGCGTCGACCGGCACGGCGTCGGCCAGCGCCGCGGACAGGCCTGGCCGCAGCCTGTCGGCCAGCTGCGCCGAGAGCGCGTCGACCAGCTGCTCGGCAGTGGCCGCGCCGGTGCCGCCAATGCCTGGCGGGCGGTCGCCGCCGGCCGCCCCGGCGAAGCCGTCCGGCCACCGGGCGGCCGCCCCCGGCAACTGCAGCGCCAGCCGGTCGATGCGCCAGACGCGGTCGCCGTCGTCGCAAGCGGTGCAGGCGGCGTCTATCAGCGGCAACCAGTCGCGCTGCAGCACCGCCTGCACCGCCGACTGCAGGGCCGCCGCCGCCTCCGCGCTGCCGCCGTGCAGTTCGACGACCAGGCGCTGGATGCGGTGGGCCATCGGCATCGGCATGGGCATCGGCGGGGCGGCGGGCGCGGGACCGGCGTGCGGGGCGATCCGGCGGCGAGCGAGGCGGGGTGGCGGGCGGCGGCCGGTCACTCGGCCGGCTGCACGAGCACGCGCAGCTCGCCGGCCAGCAGCACGCTGGCCTGCGGATCGGCCAGCCGGGTGGCGCGCACGCGCAGCGCGGTGTCGGCCGTCAGCGCGCCGGTGCCGAGCAGCAGGTCACCGCCCTGCCCGGCCAGCGCCGGCCCCAGCGGCTGGGCCTGGTCTGTGGCCAGCAGCTGGTAAAGCACGCCCGGCTCGCTGCCGGCGACGACGACCTCGGCCGCGCCACCAGGGCTCACCCGGGCGGGCCGCAGCGACAGGGCCAGATCGCTGCGCGGCAACAGCCACAGGCGCAGCAGGCGCTCGCGCGGCAGCGGCGCGTCGGCGCCGCTGCTGGCCGGAGCGATGCGCAGCGTCAGCAGCAGGTCGGCCGTGACCGGGCCGGTGTCCAGCACCAGCTCGCCGCCGTTGCCGGGCACCGGCGCGGCCGCGCCGCCGTCGCTGCGCAGCAGCGTGTAGCGCTCGCTGGCCAGGCTGTCGGCCACGCGCATCCGGGCCGAGGCGCCGGCAGCCACCGCCGGCGGGTCCAGCCGAATCCGGGGCAGGGGCGCGACGCGCACCGTCAGCGGCAGGTCCACGGCCAGCCCGGTCTGCGCCTTGACCGCACGCGCGCCCAGGGTGGCCGGCGGCTCGACCGCGCCAAGGGCCAGGCGGGGCCGCGGCGGTGGCCGCTGCGCGGGCGGCCGCGCCGCCTCGTCGGCGGCCTGCGCGCCCGGCAGCGCCGGGCCGGCCAATGCCAGGTCGATGCCCACGGCCAGCTGGCCCAGGCCCTTGTTGACCGCCTCGTCACCCTCGCCGCGCTGGTGCATGTAGGCTGGCTGCGGCAGCGGCGGGCCGCCGGGCAGCGCACGCAGGTGGTAGTAGACGCCCGGCTGGCCGCCGCCGATGGCCAGCTCGGGCCGGGCGTCCTCCGGCCCCTGCACCAGGGCCAGCTGCAGGGCGGGCGATGGGTCGGGGCGCACCGGCAGCAGCACCGCCTGGCGCAGCCCGACCGCGGTGGCCACGAGCGCCGCACCGGGCGCGGCGCCGAGGGCATGCCGCTTGCGCGCCTGCACCAGGTAGACCGCGTCGTCGCGCGGCGCGCCCAGCGGCAGGTCCAGCGCGCCGCCATTGCCGGCACGCGGGTCGCCGACGGGCTCGAAGCCGGGCGGCACGCCACCCTCGGCCGGCCAGGCGGGCGCAGCCACCGCGCCGACGCCGGCCAGCTCGGGCACGCCGGGCGGCACCCGCAGCAGGCCGGCGTCGCCGCCGGTGTCGCGGCGCCACTCGGCATCGCGCACCCGACGGGCGTAGAGCTGGTAGAGCGCGCTGGCCTGGCTGGGCTGCACGCGCAGCACCGCGTCGGCCTGGCGCCAGGCCAGCGCCGGGGCGGGCAGCGGCTGCACCGCGACATCGGGCCGGGCCAGCACCGCCACGCGCAGGCGGGCCTCCAGCAGCGCCACCTCGGCCGTCCCGCCGCCGTCGTCGTCGAAGGTCTTGCGTGCCTGCACCGCGACCTCGGCGTCCTCCTGCAGCGGCGGCGTGCGCAGCGCGATGCTGCCGAGGTCGCCGACGACGGGCTCGTCGTGCGGCTCGCCGTTGACCACCAGCGCGTAGGCCACGCCTTCCTGGCTCTGGTGCACGCGCACGGTGGCCTGGCTGCCCCAGGGCGCCAGCCGCGTTTCGCCCGGCTGCGGGCTGGGCAGGGTGGTGTCGAGCAGCGGCAGGTCGGCCCATTCGATGGCCAGCCGGGTGTCCAGCCCGACCTTGACCGAGGCGGCCTGCTCCAGCAGCACCGGCGGCTGCGGCGGCAGGCCTGGCGCGGCACGCAGCTTGGTCGCCTGCACGCGAAAGCGCGTGTCGTCGGTGACCGGCGGCGTCTCCAGCACCAGGCGGCCGCCGTTGCCCAGCTGCGCGCTGCCGTCCAGGGCGCGACCGTCGGGCCCGCGCAGCGCATAGCGCACGCCGGGCTCGGACGCGTCGACGGCGATGTAGGCGGGCCGGCCGTGGGCGACCTTGATCGGCCCGCCGGCGCCGCCGTCGGCCACCACCAGGTCGGTCAGCGGGAAGCTGTCGCCCAGCCCGAGCAGGTCGATCAGCCGGTTGCGCGCGCTGCGCAGCGCATGCTGGCGATCGGTGCCCGCGGCCGGCGCGGCCAGTCCGAAGCGCTGCTGCAGCGCCGTGCGCCACAGCGCATGCCAGCGCGCGTGGGCGGCGTCGAACTCGGCCATCGCGGCGGCGTCCAGCCACAGCAGGCGCACCCCGAGGTGGGCCGGCGCCTCCTCCCGCGCGACCTGGGCGACGCGACGACGGAACTCGGCATCGGCCAGGCGGCCACCGTCGCCCGGCAGCACCAGCGTCAGCCACAGCGAGAAGGGGTCGGGCTGCGCCACGCCGCGCAGCCAGGGCCCCTGCTGGTAGGCGTCGGTCGGCAGCGGCCGCAGCAGCACGTGCTCGACCAGCACGCAGCGCTCGGCCGGCGGCTCCAGTCCCAGCAGCCGCTCCAGCCGCAGCGCCAGCCCGGCGGGGGCGGCGGCATCGGCCAGCAGGCCTTCGCCGGCGGCGCGGCGCAGCACCAGCTGCGGGTAGTCGCGCAGGAAGGCCTGCTTGGCCCGCAGTGCGCGCTGGCGCGCCGCCTGCGGCGCACCGGCGTCGCCGGCAGGCGCGCCGTCGTCGTCCCACTGCTCGCCGAGCCGGGCCAGCAGGTGGTCCAGCAAGCGGTGGCGGCCGGCGAGGCCGCGGGCGTCGTCCGGGTCGTCGCCCCAGGGGTCGCGGGCAAGGGCCTGCACGCGCGCCTCGTGGCCGGCACCGGCGCCGCGGCGCACGCTGTCCAGGCGCAGCGCGCCGCCCTCGTCGGGCACGGCCTGGGCGGCCTGCGCCTGCAGCGGCTGGTCCACGCCCGACAGCAGGCGTGCGGCCTGGCCCAGCTGCGCGTGCTGGTTGGCCAGCAGCTGGTCGAACACCAGCAGGTAGGCCCTGAGCTGCTGGGCATGGGCGAGCCGGGCCGCCGGCTCGGCACTGGACAGGCCGGCCGGTCCCACGCCATAGGCCGCGGGCAGGTGGTGCATCAGCGAGAAGTAGCGCCCGGGCTGGCGCGGCCGGCCGGCCGGCGGCGGCAGGTCGCGCTCGGCGTCGCCACCGGCCGCGGCGCGCCGCGCCCGCGCCGCGGCCTGCCGGCGGGCGGCGGCCTGCACGCCCTCGTGGTCCACCCGCAGCCCGCGACGCGACAGCTGCAGCCGCGAGCCGCCGAGGTCGTAGGCCGCGCTGCGCTCGGCGGCCAAGGGCAGCAGCCAGTCGGCGAGCGGCCGGCCATCGCGCAGAAAGGCCACGCGCTTGACCGCCACGACGCCGGGCACGGACATCAGCACCTGGATCAGGTCGGACAGGCGCAGCGCGTCGCGCCGCGCCGCGGTCGACCACTCGCCCGGTTCGAGGAAGCCGCGCGTCAGCGGCGGGCCCTCGAAGACCTGGTCGACGCGCCAGCCGCGCGCCAGCATCTCGCGCAGGCTGCGCCAGGGCGGCGGTGGCGCCATGTGGCGGGCCAGCGCCTCGTGCGCGTCGGCGAGCAGCGCGGCCGGGTCGCTGGCTGCGGCGATCTCCAGTTCGGCCTCGACGGCCACCGGATGCCGCTCGAGCACGCGGATCTCGGCCACGTCCTCACCCAGCGCGCGCCAGCCCTGCAGCCGCTCGGCGGCCTGGCGCACCAGGGTGCTGCCATCGACATCGTCGCCGAGCCCGGACTTCTCCAGCCAGACGCGGTACAGCCCGGCCGGCCGCAGACCGGCCAGGTTGGGGCTGGCCGTCTCGGCGCCGCCGCTGCCGGGCGCCGGCACGCGCAGCAGCTGCTGGGCTGCGTCGTGCACGGCCAGGGCCTCGTCCACCGGGCTGATCCAGGCGTTGCCGACGCCGGGCAGGTCGACCAGCCACCTGCGCCAGTCGTCCGCGCTGAGCGGACCACCGGGCAGCACCTGCCCCGGGCTCCACAGCGCCGGCGCGTCGGCCACCAGGTCGGCCATCGGCCAGCCACTGCGGTAGCCCAGGTCGGTCAGCGCGTAGCACAGCGCCTCCAGCAGCGTGATGCCGGGGTCGTGGCTGTTGTGGTCGGTCCAGGTGCTGCCGGCCAGGCGCTGCAGCTGGCCCAGCGCGCGGCGACGCAGCGCGGCGAAGTCGCTCAGCGGATCGTCGAGGGCGGCCATGGCGGTGGACGGTGGCTCAGGGGGTGGCAACGGCGGTCCCGGTGGCGGACGGTCAGCCGCCGGCGGCCGCAGCCCCCTGCGGGGCGGCCCCGGCGGCGCGGCGCAGCGCGTCGACCTCGGCCGAGAGCTCCTGCACCGCCTTGATCAGCACCGGGATCAGCGCGTTGTAGGCGATGCCCAGCCGGCTGTCGGGCTGGCTGGGGTCGGACGCGAGCACCGCCTCGTCGACCACGCCCTGCAGGTCCTGGGCGATCAGGCCCAGGGTCTTGCGGTCCTCGACCAGGTCGTTCCAGCGGAAGGCGACCGGCCGCAGCCTGAGCACCTCGGCCAGGCCGTAGGACAGCGGCGCGATGTCGTGCTTGGCCCGCAGGTCGGAGTTGTTGACGAACTGGCCGTTGACCTGCAGGTGGTCCCAGACCTGCACCCGGCGCGGGAACTGGCCCTGGCCGGTGGATCGGCCCAGGATCATCAGGCAGTTGTAGTTGCGCGCGTTCTCGATCGCCGCCCAGCCGGCCTGGTTGCCGATGCCGGTGTGGTCGTGGTCGGTCTTGCTGAAGTAGATGTCGGAGTTGCCGGCGAAGATGCCGCCGGCCACGTCCAGCTTGGCCCCCGGCGTGCGCGTGCCGATGCCGACATTGCCCGAGGGCATCAGCGAGATGTGGTCGTCGGCGTCGTTGGCGATGCCGATCTCCAGCGTGCACGCCTCGCCGCTGCGGGCGTAGTTGCGGATCCAGGCCACGTCGCCCGAGCCGCCGGCGGCATCGGACGGCCAGCGGATGCCGCTGTTCGCGTCGGCGCCGAAGCTGGGCATGATCGCGCCGCCACGCACCTCCAGCTTGGCCCGCGGATCGACGCAGCCCATGCCGATGTTGCCGTTGCCGTCGAGCACCAGGTCGGTGTAGTTCCAGGGCTCGCGGATGAAGTACATCCGGTGGTCGTTGACGTGGATCGCCCAGTCGCGGTGCTCGCGGTCGATGAAGTCGATCTGCGGCGCATTGCCCTTGATCGCCAGCGCGCCGCCGTAGCTCATGCCGCTGGTCGCGTCGCGCTGAGTGTTGAAGTCGACCGAGACCTTCAGCGTGCCGGCCACCTCCAGCCGCGCGTCCGGCGTCACCGTGCCCACGCCCAGGTTGCCGCTGGCCTGGTCGACGTAGAGCCGGGTGGTGCCGGCGGCGTCGGTCACGCCCAGGCCGGCGCGGGCGGTCTGGGCGTTGCGCGGGTCGGCGCGCGGGTTCAACGCCAGCGTCCAGGCAGGCGCCGGGTCGTTGAAGTCGCGGTACAGGTTGAGCACCTTCTTCTGGCTCGCGTCGTCGCCGTCGGCCTGCACCGACAGCGGCTCGCCGGCGAGCTTGGCGATGCCGTCGTCGCGCTGGTTCAGGCCGGCGTTGACCAGGTCCTCGAAGTGCGCCTGGGTCGGCACGGCGTTCTTGACGAAATAGGACTTCAGGGTGTCGCGGCCGGTCTTGTCGATCTTCATGGCGGTTCTCCTGGTGGGGTGGCGTCAGCCGACGATGAAGTCCAGCTCGATGCGCATGTGGCCGACGCCGCCGAAGCCCTGGACGCGGAAGTCCGTGGCCGCGATGACGTCGAACTCGTGGCTGGCGGCGGCCACCAGCACGGTGTCGGGCTGCTGCACGCTGGCGCGGTAGCCGGGGGTCTCGGGCACCAGCACGAAGCGCTCGCCTTCGCTGAGGAAGAGCTTGAGCCCGGCGATGAAGTCGACGTAGGGCCGCTGCTCGAGGAAGTGGATGATGCTGTTGGCGTACAGGCTGCCGCCGATGACCAGGTCGGCGCCTTCGTCGTAGGCCCAGGGCGAGAGGAAGCGGTTGAGCTCGTCGTTCAGGCGCTGGCGGCAGTAGCCCTCGTCGCTGCCGGGCATGAAGCGCACGCCGCAGCGCACCTTCAGCGCGACGAAGTCGGCGTTGCGCACGCGCAGGCGCGCCGCCGGCGGCGTCTTGTCGGCGAGGAAGGCCTCGATGTCGCGGATCAGGTCGGCCGAGGCCTTGGGCGCGAAGGGGTTGAAGGGGAAGCGGTGGGCGATGTCGGGCACCACCACCAGATCGACCAGGCCGGGCACCACCGGCGGTGCATCGGCCGGCGCCGGCGCGCCGGCCTCCAGCGCCGGCCCGCCGCCGGCGGCCAGGCACTTGACCTTGTGCAGCTGCGGGAAGCGCTCGAGCACCAGATGCTCGTAGTCCCAGGGCGTCAGCGCGCGCTGGCGGTGGCGCAGGCGTTCGCTGACGCGCGTGTGGAACAGCGCGTCGGCCTCCACCGGCCGGCCGCCGAAGGCGCTGTAGGGCTGGGCGACGCTGCCCAGACCCGGCAGCGGCGCCACGGTGCCGACGATCTGCCGCGGCGGCAGCGGCCGCGCCTGCGGGTCGGGCGAGAAGGCGTCGTCGCGCCGCGCCAGCACCGCGTGCGGGTGCAGGTCGACCAGGTCGCAGGCGGCGGTGGCACCGCGCGTGGCGGCCAGGCGCAGCCAGTACAGCGCCCCGGCGGGGTCGACCGCCGCCATCAGGGTGCTCGGTGCCACCGGCGGCAGCTGCAGCTCGACGATGCCGGCGTTGACCAGGTCGCGCGTGCCGTCGGCCAGCAGGCTGCCCTCGAAGGCGCCGGACTGCAGCGCGCACCAGCGGTCGCCGCTGAGCACCTGCCACTGCAGCGGCGCGCCCGCGGCGTCCGGGTCGGCGCTGCCCTCGGCACACTGGAACAGCAGGTTCAGCCGCTGCGGCGCCTGCACCCGGGACAGGCCGATGTGCAGCGCGCCTTCGTGCTCGAAGGCCGGCAACAGGGCCGTGCCGGGCGCGGCGTCGGCGGCCGGCGGGCCGGCGGGCGACCGCAGGACCTCGTGTCCGAAGGGGTGCAGGTGCAGCAGCTGCACGCCGCGCCGCGCGCGCTCGGCGTCGACCAGGGCCGGCTGCTCGACCACCGCGGTGTAGTCGACCAGCAACTGCTTGAGCCGGGGCGTGTACGGCGGATTGAGCAGGAACTTGCTGGCGTCGGGCTTCTCGCCGCGGGCGACTGCCGCCGCCAGCTTGCCGGCCAGGGCCAGCGACTGCGCCGGGTAGCCGGCATGCTGGAAATCGCCGGCCAGCTCCCAGACCCAGCAGCGCGGCCACTGACCGGGGTCGGGCTGCTGGGGCGGCAGCTGGGGACGGCCCGGGTCGGCAGGCACCGGCGGCGCCAGGCGCACCGGCGCGGCGCTGCCGGCGCGGTCGAACAGCGGCAGCGGCGCCTCGCCGGCGTTCAGCAGCAGGCCCTGGCGCAGCCCGATGCGCACGGTGAAGCTGCGCGCATCGAGGTTGCCGAGGTAGTTGGCATAGTGCGCATCCAGCGCTGCCGGGGCGCCCATCCAGCTGAAGCGGAAGGCGATCGAGGCCAGCGGCTTGGCCACCAGCTCGGGGTGGCCGATCGACATCCGGGCCCCGCTGGCCGGTTGGCTGCCGAAGGGCTCGAAGGGCTGCCTGGGATCGATCACGCCCTGGTCGCTGCGCAGCGCCAGCGAAGCCAGGCCGTTGACACCGACGACCAGGTGCAGCCGCCGCAGGCGCAGGCGGGCCAGCGCCTGCCAGGCGCTGTCGTGGCAGCCGGCCTCGGCGTTCCAGAAGGGCCGCAGCGCCAGCCGCAGCACCGGCGACTCGGCGTCCAGGCCGTGCAATGCAGCGCGTGCCGGGACCACGCCCGGCTGCTGGTCGGACAGCGTCAGCCGCAACTGCAGCGCGCGCAGGCCGCTGGCGTCCTCGCCATCGACCGCGGGGTAGCCGGTCAGCGCCGGGTTGGCCCAGCCCAGCTGCACCGTGGCCGGCTCCAGCCAGCCCTCGGGCCCGCTGAGTTGCACCCGCCAGGGCTGCTGGGTGGCCAGGTTGCCGGCGCCCTCGGGCGGGGCCAGCAGGCGGCGCAGCGCCGGCGCGTCGAAGTGGCGCGCATCGCCGTCCAGGCCCAGCGTCAGCTCGACCACGCGCTGGCCCTCGGCCAGCGCCAGCAGCGGCGAGGCCAGCGCCAGGCCCAGGGCATCGGCCACCGCCGCCTGCGGCTGCTGCGCCGGCTCGAGGCTGCCGAAGGGACGCCAGCGCGGCGTGGCGTCGTCACCGGCCTCGGCCGGCTGCGCGGCGACCACGGCACGCGCATCGTCCGCAGGGTACAGGTGGTACCAGCGCCGCCGCTCGGGCCGCGGTGCGACGAAGCCCTCGCGGTTGCGCTGGGCGATCTCGAGCAGCGCGGCGGCGCGGTCCCAGTCGGCGGCGGCCGCCGTGCCGGCGCGGGCGGCGGCCGCCAGCGCGTCCAGCCAGGCCAGGTCTGCCGGCCCGATGCCGAGCCCGGCCAGCCGCGCCCGCCCGCCATCGGCCTGCGGCGCCTCGCCGAGGGCACGCTGCAGCATCGCCGCCAGCGCCGCAGCGCCGTCGCCCTGCGCCAGCGCGGCGGCCGCAGCAGCGCGCATCGCGTCACGGCGCCGACGGTAGACCAGTTCGGCATGGGCCGCTTCGCAGAAGGCGTAGACGCGGGTCCACTCGGCCTCGTCGGCGGCCGACGCATGGGCCACGCTGTCGGGCAGCGCCAGGCTGCGGCGGCCGACCGTCATCACGAAGTCGAAGCGCTCGGCCGACATGCAGAAGTAGCGCTCGATGGACCGCAATGCTTCGTGCAGGCCGGCCAGCCCGCCGCTCAGCGGCCAGGCCGGCGCGCCGCCCAGCGCGGCGGCCAGCAGCGCGTCCAGGTCATGCCGCTCGCGCAGCGCCGGCGGCCACTCGAAACCCGGCTGGCGGCGGGCGCCGGCGGCCTCGACCAGCCGGGCCAGCTCGCCCCAGTCACCGTCGATGCGGCCCTTGGCCTGCATCAGCCGGCGAAACTCGTCGAGCGGCAGGAACAGCTCGCGCTGGACGAAGGCCTGCACGTCGGCGCGGCGGTCGAGCAGCGCGTAGGCGTCCTCGATGCTGGCCACCTCGGGCAGGCGGTCGTAGAGCTTGACATAGGCCGCCGGTGCCAGGCCCAGCACGCTGCGCAGGTTGGCGTGGAAGTCGTCGGCCCGCTGGGGCTGCCAACGCAGCGCCGGGTCGCGGCGCCGGCCGGCCGCGGCCAGCAGCAGGTTCACCTCGGCCCAGTCGGCCGCGTCGCGCGCCGCCCGCGTCGCCGCCAGCGCGGCGACGCGGCGGAACTCGTCGAACAGCGGCATGTACAGGCGCTGGGCGATGAAGCGCAGCAGATCGTGCGCCTGCAACAGGGTGTCGAAGCCGATCTCGGCCGGCGGCTGGCCGGTGGGTGCGGCCGGCGGCAGGCCCGGCATCACCGGCACCGGCAGCGGATCGCCCGGCTCGGGAAAGCCCAGCGCGATGCGCCACATCGCGACGAAGGCCTGCTGCCGCGTGCCGCGCACCAGGTGCTGGCGGGCGGCCTCGCGCACGCCGGTCACGCGCAGGTCGGCGCGCAGCGAGCACAGCCGTGCCACGCGCACCTGGCTGGCGTCCAGCGCCGCCAGCGTGCGGTAGCGGCGCTCGTGGCCGGCCTCGTCCTTGCCGGCGGCCAGCGCGGTGCCGGCGGGCACGTGCAGGCGGGGCGTGCGCGCGTCGGGCGGCATCAGCACGTGCACGCGGTCGGGCACCGCGGGCTTGCGCACCATGCGCAGCACGTCGCCGTAGAAGTGCTCCAGGTGGCGGCGCGTCAGGTCGTTCAGGCGGTCGCGGGCCAGGCCCAGCAGGTCGAGGAAGGCCAGCAGCAGCGCCACGTGCGGACGGGCGAAGGGCGCGGCCCGCGCGGCGTCGAGCGCGGCCGGGTCGCGCAGGTAGTCCACCGCGTCGAGCAGCGCATCGCCGGGCGGCAGCAGCGCCTGCCAGTCGCCCTGGGCCTGGCCGCTGTCGTCCACATAGACCAGCTCGGCGCTGAAGGCGCGGACGAAGGCCAGCCAGTCGGCCACGCTGCGGTCGTCCAGCGGCGCGTGGGCCGGGTCCAGCGCGGGCCGCAGGCGGCCGCGCTGGCTGGTGCCGTCGGAGAAGCTGGTGCCCATCGCGCGGCCTCAGGTGGCGCTGGCCATGAAGTAGCCGGGCAGGAACTGGCCCTGCCCGGTGTACAGCGGCACCGGGTCGGGCACCGGCGGGCCGGGTGGTGCGGGCATCTGCGCCGGCGACTGCACCTCGAACTTGGCCTGGAACTGCCCGCCCTTGAGCAGCATCGGCTTGCCGCCGGTCTGGCAGTGCTGGGCACGCTGGTCGGGCGCCAGCGCCAGCACCTTCAGCGTGCCGGTGCCGGGGATCGGGTGGCTGGCGGTCATGTAGGTGCAGCCGGGCACCTGCACCTGGGCCTCGTCGCCGTCGACGCAGACCTTCTTGCCCTGCACGGTGGCCGGCCCGCTGCCGCGCAGCCGGCCCGGCTGCACCACGACGATGGCCGCGCCGAACATCGGCATGAACAGCACCTGGTCGCCATCGAGCAGCACGGTGTCGCTCATGGTGCGGTGGCCTCGCGCAGGTAGAACGGGTAGACCAGGTTGAAGCGCGAGTTGGTGGCCCGCACGGTGTAGTCGATGCGGATCATCAGCACGCCCTCGGCGGCCAGGTGCTCGGAGACCTGCACCTCGTTCAGCGCGACGCGCGGCTCGTGGTGCAGGATGGCGTCGGCGATCAGGTCGCGCACCTGGCCGATCAGGCCCTGGCTGATCTCGCCGAACAGGAACTCGCCGAGCTCGCAGCCGAAGTCGTCGCGCAGCACGCGCTCGCCGCGGCGGGTGGCCAGCAGGATGGCCAGGCTCTGCGCGATGTCCTCGTTGCCCGAGACCATGGCCACGTCCACGCCGCCCGCACCGAAGGCCGGCGGGAAGGACCAGCCGGTGCCCAGGAAGCCGCCCGGCGCGCTCATTGCAGGTCCACCTTGCTGCCCTTGACGGCCACCGCGCCCTGGGCCTCAAGCTTGACCTCGCCCTGGGCCTTGAAGACCAGGTCCTTGGCGCTGTCCAGGGTGATGCCGTTCTTGTCCATGCACAGGCGGTTGCCGTGCTGGTCCTCGACGGCCACCGACTGCGCGTCGTCGTCCAGCGTCAGCGTCTGCCCGCCGGGGGTCTTCAGGAACAGCTTGGGCTTGTCGCCCTCGTCCAGCAGGCCGATGACCAGGCCGCTGCGCGAGACCAGGCCGCGCAGCTTGTTGTCGGCGCTGTCGTCGCTGACCGCGGTCGGCGGGGTGTTCTTGCTGCTGTAGAGCGCGCCCAGCACCACCGGCGCGCGCGGGTCGTCGCCGAAGAAGCCGACGACGACCTCGTCGCCGGGCTCGGGCATGAAGCGCAGGCCGCGGTCCTTGCCGGCCTCGGGCATGGCGATGCGGGCCCAGACGCCTTCGGCCTCCCCGCCGAAGCCGGGCAGGGCGACCTCGATGCGGAACTCCGACAGCGGGTCTTCGTGCACCTTCTTCACCACGCCGATCTGCAGCCCGCGCGCCGGCGGCAGCAGGCCGGCCGCGGGCGGCGGCGCGATGTCGGGCCGCTGGTGGAAGGGCTGGGGAGACAGGCCGAACTGCAGGTCGGTGACCCAGCCCGACTCGTCGATGCGGTGGCACAGGCCGCTGACCAGGGCCTGGCCGGCAAAGCGCCGCGGCACGCCGTCGACCTCCACCGTGTCCAGCAGCCCGGCCTGCGTGGTGCCGGGCAGCGACGCGCGGCCGCGTACCAGCGACAGCGCGGCGCGCGCCGCCAGGCTGCCGGCCCAGGCGCCGATCTCCGGCTTGTCCAGGTGCGCGGGCAGCTGCAGCAGGCGCTCGCCGCTGCCGAGCTTGCCGGCGGCGCTGGTGCCGCTGAGCGCACCCAGGTCCGGCTGCGGCTGCGCCGGCGAGGCCGGGGCCTCGACCGCGGCCTGGTTTTTCGGGTCCCAGCTGCGGGCCTTGAAGCCGTCGTTCTGGCCGGTGGCGTCGCACTCGAACTCCAGCGCATACACGGTGCTCAGCCCGTAGTCCAGCGACAGCGCGGCCGCGGCGCCCTGCGGCCGCTTGGCCACGCGCAGCTTGCCGGGCAGGCAGGCCACGTGGCGGCCATTGGCATCGGCGCGGCTGAGCAGGAAATCCCAGTCGCTGCAGTCGAACTGCACCAGCACGGGGTGCTGCACGGTGGTGGCGTCGGCGCTGATCTGCAGCGACGCGTCGCCGGCCAGGGTGGACCAGACGTCGCTGTCCTTCTTGTCGCGGAAGACCTGGCTGCGCCGCCGCGCGGTCATGCGCACCGCCGGGTGGCGCAGTTCGATGCGCAACACCGACCCGCTGGCACCGGCCTCCAGCGCCTGGCGCACCACCAGGCCGTCGAACAGCGTGGCGTCGCCACTGCTGCCCTCCTCGTAGCGGGCCAGGATCTCGACGCGCCGGCCGATGTCGAACAGCGTGGCGTCGCCCAGCGCGAAGCTGCGCTCGGCGGCGTCGCCATCGGCGTAGAGCAGCACCGCGCTGGGCAGGCGGTCGAGTTCCGCGCGCACGTCGACCGACAACAGCGCGTGGCTGCCCGGCACCACGCTGCCCTCGCTCTTGACGGTGACGGTGACGACGCTCACGCCGCGCCTCCGCCCGCGGCGCCCTGCGGCAGCGGCGGGAACAGCAGGCGCTGGCCCGGCTGAAGGCAGCGGAAGTCGTCCAGGCCGTTGTGCGCGGCGACCATCAGGTAGTGGGCCGAGCTGCCATAGATCGACCGGCACAGCAGCGGCAGCGTGTCGCCGGCCTTGACGGTGCGCACATGGGTCAGGTCGGGCGAGCTCTTGGCCTCGGCGCGGGCGCCGGTGGCCTCGGGCACGTCCTCGACGAAGCGCACGTCCAGTTCGGCGCGCAGCGGGTCGCCGGCTTCGTCGAACAGCGTGTAGGTGATCTCCATGCGCTGCAGCCGACCGGGGAAGCTGAAGTCGCCCCAGCGCACCACCAGGAAATGCGGCTGGTGGATGCTGCCGTTCATGCGCAGGCACAGGCGCTCGAAGGTCTGGATGTCCTTCTTGACGCTGGGCGGCGACAGCAGGCGCTCGGCGCCCAGCAGGTGGACGCCGGTGCCGTCGAACACCAGGCGCAGCTGCAGGTCGCCCGGCGGGGTGTAGGCGTACTGCGCCGGCCGGCCCTGCTGGTTGATGCCCTGGCGCTCGCCGCCGGTGTAGGTGACGGCATGCACCCGCTTGTAGGTGCTGGGGTTGAACATCACCTCCATGCGCGGCGGGTCGGCCAGCTGCTTGCGGCCGGCGTCGAGGAAGGCCTCGATGCGCAGCTTCTCCAGCTTGAACAGGTTGAGCAGCGACATGGCGGCAGCGCCTTCAGCGTTCGCGCTCGCGCGCCAGCTGGGCCATCACCTGGCGCACACAGGCCTGCACCAGCTGGTCGAAGGCCTGTGGCGACAGGCCCGCCGCCGGGTGGCCGCCATCGGAGCGCGGCGCCGGCGCGTCACGCACGGGCTCGTCCGGCACCGGGCCGACGATGGCACGGATGACCAGTTCGCGGATCTCGATCGGCATGCTGCGTCCCGTCCCACCCGCTCAGACCCGCAGCACCTGCATGCGGGTGTAGGCCAGCTCCATGGTGTCGATGACCAGGGCCGGCTGGCTGGCGTCCAGGTCGGACGTGGCCCAGCGCACCGGCCAGGCCTTGAGGAACAGCCAGGCCGCCAGCGGCGCCTGGTCCTCCGACAGCAGGGTGACCAGCACGTTGGAGGTGACGAACTTGAAGCTGCTCATCGTCGCGTTGAACTCCAGGTTCAGCGGCGAGCCGATGACCATGCCGCGTTCCAGCACCAGGTTGCCGTGGCCGATGCTGCGCGGCAGCTGCTGGGTGTAGAGGTTCTGCCCGCCCTCGACCAGCGCCTGCGTTTCCACGCCCATCGACAGGCCCGAGACGCGGCGAAAGCGCAGGTCCAGCGGGTTGGGCAGCACGCCGCCGACCATGAACAGCACCGCAAAGCGCAGGCCGATGACCGGATCGCCCATGCCGCGCGCCCGCTCAGTGGGTCTCGACCGAGATGCCGCTGACCATCAGCGACAGCGTCTCGACCGCCACCTCGTTGCTGGCCGCAACAAAGGCCGGCGTCTCCAGCTTGACCGGCAGCGCGCGCTGCACGCGCCAGGTCACCACCGGGCTGCCCTGCTCGTCGCACAGGCTGATGCCCAGCGGCCGCCGGTCGCCGGCGTCCAGCCACTGGCGCAGCTGGGCCAGGCCCTTGACCACGCCGCGCTTGAGCGTCAGCGTGCTGAAGCGGTTGACGCGGAAGCGCACGATGTCCTCGCCCTCGAACACGCTCAGGCCGTGGCGGTAAGTCAGCGTGTCGAAGCCGCGCGTCAGCCCGGACACCTCGGCGAAACCCATGCTCAGGTCCCCCACGGTGACGCGGAAGTTGAACGCCGCCAGCGGGTAGCTGGCGGCCTGCACGGCAGCGCTGTCGGCCATCGCGGGGAGCGGCTCAGGACTGCTCGATAGTCACCGCGTCGGCGGTCAGCGTCATCGATTCGATGGCCACGTCGTTGGCGCTGGCGCTGAAGGCCGGCGCGTCCAGCTGCGACGGGAAGGCGTTGATCACCTTCCAGCTGACCACCGCGGCGCCGGTCTCGTCGCACAGGCGCACGACGATGTCCTTCTTGACCACGCGGTTGAGCGCGATGGTGCTGATCCAGGCGTACAGCGTGGCCACGCTGACGCCGGTGACCACGCCCTTCTTCAGCGTCAGCGTGGTCACCTTGGGCCGGCCGGGCATGTACAGGATGCGCGGCCCGCCCACGCCCTTGCCGCTCTCGCTGTAGCTGATGGTGTCGTAGGCGATGTTGAGCCCGGAGACCTCCGAGAAGCCGACGGTGGCGCCGTCGATCTCGACTCGGAAGTTGTAGACCGGCAGCGGGTACGCGGTCTTGATCTGGTCCTTGGTCATGGCCATGGTGTGCGCCTCTCGGTGACGGGGTCAGGGGACGGCGGTTGCCGTGTGCGGGGCCGCGCTGGCGCTCACTCGGTCTGCAGCTTGTGCGAGAAGCGCAGGATGATGAACTCGGCCGGCCGCACCGCGGCGACGCCGATCTCGACGATCATGCGGCCCTCCAGCACGTCCTGCGGCGTCATCGTCTGGCCCAGGCCCACGCGCACGAAGTACGCCGCCTCGGGCTTGGCGCCGGCCAGCGCGCCGCGCTCCCACAGCCCGTAGAGGTAGCTCTCGATCATCGCCTTCACCTTCAGCCAGGTGGTGGCGTCGTTGGGCTCGAACACCGCGAAGGCGGTGGCCTTGCGGGTGGACTCCTCGATGGTGATGAACAGGCGCCGCACCGAGACATAGCGCCACTCGTTGTCGTTGCCGGCCAGGGTGCGCGCGCCCCACACCAGCGTGCCCTTGCCGGTGAAGGCGCGGATCGCGTTGATCGACTTGCCGGCGGTCGGGTCGACGTTGAGGTTGTCCTGCTCGTCGTCGGTGATCTTGGCCACCGGCCCCAGCACCGCCATCACGCCGACGTTGCCCGGCGCCTTCCAGACCCCCTGCTCGCGGTCGACACGGGCGTAGATGCCGGCCACCGCAGCGCTGGGCGGCAGGGTGACGCGCTGGTTCTCCAGCGCCGCCCGCACCGCGTTGTACAGCGCGGTCTCGCTGTTGCGGATGGTGGCCAGCGTGTCGCCCGGCGGCTGCGGCAGCGGGATCGCGGTGCGGGCCACGTCGGCCGCCGCGGCCACGCCGGTGCCGTCGCCGCCACGCGTCAGGTCGAAGCCCAGCGTCGGGTTGGCGGCCTTGAAGCTGGTCCAGGCGGTGAGCAGGTCGTTGCCGGTCTTGCTGTTGGCATCGACGATGGTCAGCAGCCCGGCGACCACGGTGAAGGTGGCCGGCCGGGTCTTCGCGCCGAAGGTGATGACCACGCCGGGGTTGCTGCCCGAGGCCCCGGTGTAGCTGACGACGATGCCGTTGGGCGCGCCGAAGCTGACGCTGCCGGTGACATTGACGTTGCTGCTGCCGCCGGCGCGCACGATGTCGACGTCGCTGTCGTTGTAGGGCACCGGCAGCGAGGTCTGCAGGTAGGGGTGGTAGGCCGCGCCGTAGGACAGATTGGCCGACAGGTTGCTGTTGTTGCGCAGCGCCACCGGATCACCGCCGTGCACGTCGATCACGGTGAAGCGGTCGCCCAGCTTGCGGCACTGCGCCAGCGCCTCGCCGCACAGCTCGTAGTAGGCGCCGGCCGCCAGCAGGGAGGCGGCGTCGGTCAGCACCAGCAGCGTCGGCTCGTCCTCCTTCTCCAGCGCGGCCAGGCCGGCCGAGAAACGCGCCTTGCTGGGGCCCGAGCGGTAGTTGCCCACCGAGACGATGTAGCAGGGCCCGCCGCCGTTCTTGAAGTAGTGGCTGACCGCGTGGTAGAGCGAGAAGGCGCTGGTCGGCGCCACCGCCTGCACCGTGGGCGCGGCGCCGCCGGCCGGCGCGCTGGCGCTGAACTTCAGCGCCTGGGCGCCGCCGAACAGCGTCTTGTACTCGAGCAGCGTGGCCACCCGGGCGACCATCGGCTCGGCGCTGTCGGCCGGCCCCAGTTCGGTGTAGCCGACGAAGGCCGGCACGGCCGTGGCCACCTCGGCCACCGAGGGCGGCAGGGTGGCGATCTCCTCGACATAGACACCGGGGGTCTTGTAGACGGGCATGGCGGGCACTCCGTTCGGGGCAGGAAGGTTGTCGAACACTCAGGTGCGTTGCCGTGCACGCACCACCGTCTGGCCGATCGGCGGCACCGCCGCACCCTCGGCATCCCTGAGCACCACCATGCGCACCCGGTACAGCAGCGAGGGGTGGTAGTGGATGCGCAGCGCACTCCAGATCTCGTTCTGCTCGGCCAGCGGCAGCGTGACCAGCTCGCACACCAGCTTGTCGACCTCGGCCGGCAGCGCCGGGTGGCTGGCACGGTCCAGCGCGCGGTGCGTCTGGAAGTAGCGCAGCACCAGCGCCAGCAGGTTCAGCCCGCGCTCGTAGGCCTTGAAGCGGGCGACGAACAGCAGGTACAGGTTCAGCCGGATCTCCGGCGCCAGGCGGCGCAGGCCGGGGTCGGCGGCGTCGCGCAGGTAGGGATCGGCGTTGCGCAGGTGCGGCTCCTGCTCGATGTTGACCAGCAGCACGCTGACGGCGTTGGCGCGGAACTCGATCGGCTCGCCCTGGCCGCCGTCGATCAGCTGCACGCGGTCCTCCTGCGCGTCGGCGCCGCCGTCGGGGGCGGCCTGCCGCAGGTGGGCGTTCAGCTCGTCGCGCAGCAGCACCAGCACGTCGCCCAACATGGCCGCACGCAGCCTCCTGGTTCGCCGGGGACACCGGGATGGCCAGCCCCCGCAGCGCGGCGATTGTGAGATCGCGCTTCGCGTGAAAGCCACCCCCTAACTCCCGCCGTTACCGGCCAGGCAGATGAGGCGGACACAGCGCTGCGCGCCGGTCCTCGGGCCGCCCGGCGGCGCGACGGCGCCACCGCAGCGCCGCTGGCACCGTTGTTGCATCGCCGCGGGCACGGCCGGCGCTCCGCCCCACCCAGCCGCGGGAGTTCAGGTGTTGCACCAAGCTAGGGGGTATGGCTTTGCCGCTATATTGCGGCCGTCGCAGCCCACAGCGCTGCCAGCGGCCCACAAGGTCGCCTCATGAAAACAAGTCACAGCCACCTGGTGTCACGCCGCCGGGATGACTGGAGGATTCACAGTGGATTACGCTTCCCAGCAACGCAACCCGGGCAAGCATCCCGTCGGACTGATCGTCGTGGCGGTGATGCACGTGGCCTTGGGCTGGGCCCTGGTCAACGGGCTCGGGCGCAAGATCGTCGAGGTCGTCAAGGCGCCGATCGAGACCAAGATCATCGAGGAGGTGGCCCCGCCACCGCCCCCGCCGCCGGAGAACCTGCCGCCGCCGCCGAAGCTGACGGCGCCGCCGCCGTCCTTCGTGCCGCCGCCCGAGGTGCAGGTGGCCAACCCGCCCCCCGCGCCGGCCATCACCGTCACCCGTGAGGCGCCGCCGCCGGCGCCGGTGGCCATCGCGCCGGCACCCGCGCCCGCGGCGCCGCCGGCTCCGGCCGCGCCGCCCGCGCCCAAGCCGCAGCCGGTGCCGGCGCGCATCGACGTCAGCGCCTGCGACAAGCCCGAGTACCCGGCCGCCGCGCTGCGCGCCGAGGCCACCGGCACGACCAAGATCCGCTTCACCGTCGACGCCACCGGCAAGGTGGCCAAGGCGGAGATCGAGCGTTCGGCCGGTTCGTCCCGCGAGCACCGGCTGCTCGACCGCGCCGCGGTCGAGGCGCTGAGCAAGTGCCCGTTCAAGCCCGGCACCGACGAGAACGGCAAGCCGGTGGGCGCGACCACGCTGGTCGACTACGTCTGGAAGCTCGACTGACCGACGCCCCGCCGGGCACCGATCCGGCGGCGCCCGCCGGGCCTTCCCCGGCCGGCCCCGGCCCTGCCTTTACCCCGCCCCTAGACCGCCACCAGTAACGGGCCGCAACACCCCGCGGCCCCCGATCCTTGGAGTCACCCATGTCCTTGCTGCAATCCGTCCGTGCCCCGCTGGCCGCGGCCCTGCTCGCCCTCGCGGCGATCACCACCACCGCGCTGCCCCAGCCGGCCCTGGCCCAGGCGCCGGCCGCCACCGCGGCGGCTTCCGCCACGCCGGCGCCCGTCGCTGCGCCGGCGCCCGAGGCCACGGTGGCCAAGGAGGAAGTGGCCAACCCCTACGGCCTGGAAGCACTGTGGAAACAGGGCGACTTCGTCGCCCGCGGCACGCTGATCATCATGATCATCATGTCGATGGGCAGCTGGTACATCATCTTCACCAAGCTGTTCGAGCAGGCCAAGCTGCTGAAGGCGGCCAACGCCATCGGCGACGGCTTCTGGAAGGCCGGCTCGATGAAGTCGGCCGCGGCGACGCTGCCCGAGGCCAGCGCCTTCCGCTACATCGCCGAGCAGGGCATCAAGGCCGACGAGCACCACGAGGGCACGCTGGTCGAGGCGATCGACCGCCACACCTGGATCAGCATGAGCGTGGACCGCGCGGTGGGCAACATCAACAGCCGCCTGCAGGACGGCCTGGCCTTCCTGGCCACGGTCGGCTCCACCGCCCCCTTCGTCGGCCTGTTCGGCACGGTCTGGGGCATCTACCACGCGCTGACGGCCATCGGCATCGCCGGCCAGGCCTCGATCGACAAGGTCGCCGGCCCGGTGGGCGAGGCGCTGATCATGACCGCCTTCGGCCTGGCCGTGGCCGTGCCGGCGGTGATGGGCTACAACTGGCTGATCCGCCGCAACAAGACGGTGATGGAGCGGGTGCGCGCCTTCTCGGGCGACGTGCACAACGTGCTGCTGGCGGGCAAGCGCTGACGCACGGCGGCGGCCGCGGCACCCCGCCGGCCCCACCGACACCGCGCACAGGAGGAACACGCCATGGCCATGGCAGTAGGGTCGCCCGACGGCGACGACGACCAGATGAACTCGGCCATCAACACCACGCCCCTGGTGGACGTGATGCTGGTGCTGCTGATCATCTTCCTGATCACCATCCCGGTGGTCACCCAGAGCATCACGCTGCAGCTGCCCAAGGAGCGCAACGTGCCCACGCAGACCAAGCCGGAGAACATCCTGCTGGCGGTCAGCAAGGACGGCGACGTCTACTGGAACACGCGCCGGATGCCCGACATCGACACCGTGGTGGCCGAGCTGAAGAAGGAAGCGGTCAAGGAGCCGCAGCCCGAGGTGCACATCCGCGGCGACCAGGACGCGCGCTACGAGAGCATCGGCAAGCTGGTGGTGGCCTGCCAGCGCGCCGGCATCGCCAAGGTCGGCTTCATCACCGAAGCCCCGCCGAAGCAGTGAGCCCGCCCCGAGGAGAACAGCGATGGGAATGAACGTAGCCTCCCCCGACGGCGACGACAGCGACGGCGTGATGGTGGAGATGAACACCACGCCGCTGATCGACGTGATGCTGGTGCTGATCATCATGCTGATCATCACCATCCCGATCCAGACGCACGCGGTGAAGATGAACATGCCGGTGGGCCCCAGCAGCGCGCCGCCCAAGCCGCCGGAGATCGTGCGCATCGACGTCGACTTCGACGGCACCATCGGCTGGAACGGCACCGTGCTGGCCGACCGTGCCGACCTGGAGAACCGCCTGAGCCAGCTCGCCGCCCTGCCCGACCAGCCCGAGGTGCACCTGCGCCCGAACAAGCTGGTCAGCTACAAGGTGGTGGCCATGGTCATGGCCAGCGCCCAGCGCCTGGGCGTGACCAAGATCGGGCTGGTCGGCAACGAGCAGTTCATGCAGTGAGGCCCTCGCCGATGACGAACAAGCTGTCGACGCTGCTCGCCGCCCTGCTGCTGGCCGGCACGGCGGGCCTGGCCCAGGCCCAGGCGCTGCGCCCTGAGGTGGGCAAGCCCCTGCAGCAGGCCTACGAGCTGATCAAGGCCGGCAAGGGCAAGGAGGCCCTGGCCAAGGTGCGCGAGGCCGACGCCGCGCCGAACAAGACCGCCGCCGAGACGCTGCAGGTCGAGAAGATGCGCGCCGCCGCCGCGCAGCGCGCCGGCGACTACGCCACCGCCGCGCAGGCGCTGGAGGCGGTGTTCGGCAAGGTCGGCGCCGCCGAGCAGGCGCAGGTGGCCGAGCAGCTGGCCTCGCTCTACGCCGCCGCGCGCGACAACGCCAAGGCCGGCCAGTGGGTGCAGAAGGCGGTGGCCCTGGGCAACACCAGCGCCAGCCTGAAGCAGCTGCAGGCCTACCTGCAGGGTGCCAGCGGCGACTACGCGGCCATCGCCAAGGAATCCGCCGCCGCGGTGGCCGCGGCCGAGCAGGCCGGCAAGCGCCCCGACGAGGGCGACCTGCTGCGCCTGGCCGACGCCCAGCAGCGCACCGGCAACCCCGCCGGCCAGAGCGCCACGCTGGAGAAGCTGCTGGCGAACTACCCCAAGAAAGACTACTGGGCGGCCGTGCTGGGCCGGCTGCCGCGCAAGAGCGGCTTCTCCGACCGCCTGTCGCTGGACGTGATGCGCCTGCGCCTGGCCACCGGCACGCTGACGCGCACCGAGGACTACATGGAGATGGCCCAGCTCGCGCTGCAGGCCGGGCTGCCGGCCGAGGGCAAGGCCATCGTCGACAAGGGCTTCGCCGCCGGCGCGCTGGGCACCGGCGCCGAGGCCGAGCGCCACAAGCGCCTGCGCGACCTGGCCGTCAAGCGCGACGAGGAGGCCCGCGCCACGCTGGCGCAGCGCGCCACCGAGGCCGCCGCGGCCAAGGACGGCAACGACCTGGTGCAGCTGGGTTACGCCTACGTCACGCTGGGCCAGGCCGACAAGGGCATCCCGATGATCGAGCAGGGCATCGCCAAGGGCGGCCTGAAGCGCCCCGACGACGCCAGGCTGCGCCTGGGCATGGCCCTGCTGCAGGCCCGCAACAAGGCCAAGGCCACCACCGTGCTGCGCAGCGTGCAGGGCCAGGACGGCACGGCCGACCTGGCGCGGCTGTGGCTGCTGCAGGGTGGCAACGGCGGCAGCGGCGGCTGAACCCCGCGGCCCGTGCTGACGCGCCGGCGACGCCCGGCGCCGGCCGCCACGCGACAATCGGAGGGCAGGGGCATCCCCTGCCCTTCGCCGTTTCCGACCCACCCTCGCCCGCCCGCCTGCCGCCCATGGCCCTGCCCTACGTCCACCCGATCGATCACGGCATCCACCGCATCGACACCGGCTTCCACCGCGACGACTTCGACGCCGCCTACCTGATCGTCGAGGACGGCCGCGCCGCCTTCGTCGACACCGGCACCAACTTCTCGGTGCCGCGCCTGCTGGCCGCGCTGGACGACCTGGGCCTGCCGCGCGACGCGGTGGACTACGTGATCCCCACCCACGTGCACCTGGACCACGCCGGCGGCGTGGGCCTGCTGATGCGCGAGCTGCCCAGCGCCACCGCGCTGGTGCACCCGCGCGGCGCGCGCCACATGGTCGACCCGGCCGCGCTGTACCAGGGCGCGCTGGCGGTCTATGGCCCCGCCGAGATGGAGCGCAACTACGGCCAGCTGCTGCCGGTGCCGGCCGAGCGCGTGCGCGCCACCGAGGACGGCCTGACCGTGCAGCTGGCCGGCCGGCCGCTGCACTTCATCGACACCCCGGGCCACGCCCGCCACCACCACTGCGTGTGGGACGAGCGCAGCCGCGGCTGGTTCACCGGCGACACCTTCGGCCTGAGCTACCGCGAGTTCGACACCGCCCAGGGCCCCTGGATCCTGCCGACCTCGACCCCGGTGCAGTTCGAGCCCGAGGCGCTGCGCACCTCTATCGAGCGCCTGCTGGCGCGCGACCCGCAGTGGATGTACCTGACGCACTACGGCCGCGTCGGCGACGTGCAGCGCCTGGCCGGCCTGCTGTTCGAGCAGGTCGACGCGATGGTCGCGCTGGCCCGCGGCCTGGCCGACGCGCCCGAGCGCCACGCCGCGCTGAAGGCCGGCCTGGCCGACCAGGTGCGCGCCCAGCTGCGCCGCCACGGCGTGGCCGACGTCGAGGCCGGCGTCGCCGGGCTGGAGCTGGACATCGAGCTCAACGCCCAGGGCCTGGCGGTCTGGCTGGACCGCGACAAGCGCTGAACCACCCCAACCCGCCGCACCCGCAATGCCCCGGGGCCGGCGCGGAGTTCGCCGCCGGCCGATACTTGCAGCCACAAGTAACCACTGGCTGCCGAGCATGACTTCTTCCGAATCCACCCAGGCCACCCTCGCGGACTGGCAGGCGCGCGACGCCGAGGTCCGCGCCCGCCTCGCCGGCTCCGGCGTCGCCCGCCCCGAGCAGCTGGCAGGCAAGACCGGCCACCAGGTCTTCGAGGCGATGATGGCGGGCGAGCTGCCGGCCGCACCGATCGCCGGCACGCTGGACTTCATCCTGGCCGAGACCGGCCCCGGCCGCGCGGTGTTCCAGGGCCGGCCGCAGACCGCGCACTACAACCCGCTGGGCACGGTGCACGGCGGCTGGATCGCCACGCTGCTGGACTCGGCCGTGGGCTGCGCGGTGCACACCACCCTGCCCGCCGGCAAGGCCTACACCACGCTGGAGCTGAAGGTGAACTACGTGCGTGCGCTGACCGAGCGCGTGCCGCTGGTGCGCGCGGTCGGCGAGGTGATCCACGCCGGCGGCCGCGTGGCCACGGCCGAGGGCCGGCTGGTGGGCCCGGACGGCGCGCTGTACGCCCATGCCACCACGACCTGCCTGATCTTCGACGCGCCCGCCGCACGCGCCTGAGGCCTTGCGGCACACTGCGGGCCCCAACCCCTCCCGAGAAACCCTGATGCGCTTGCTGCACACCATGCTGCGGGTCGGCGACCTGCAGCGCTCGATCGACTTCTACACCCAGGTGCTGGGCATGGACCTGCTGCGCACCACGCGGCGGCCCGAGCAGCAGTACGACCTGGCCTTCGTCGGCTACGGCGGCAACCCCGGCCAGGCCGAGATCGAGCTGACCTACAACTACGGCGTCGAGCGCTACGAGCTGGGCACCGCCTACGGCCACATCGCCATCGGCGTGGCCGACGTGGCCGCGACCTGCGTCCAGCTGCGCGAGCGCGCCGCGGCGCTGGGCGGCGCGGTCACCCGCGAGCCCGGGCCGGTCAAGGGCGGCAGCACGGTGATCGCCTTCGTCACCGACCCGGACGGCTACAAGATCGAGCTGATCCAGCGCAGCGGCGAGTGAGGCCGACGCGGCCGCCCGCCGCCGCGCTCAGCCGCGCAGCGCCTGCGCGGCGCGCGCCAGGCGGGTGATGCGTGCCCAGTCGCCGCTGTCCAGCGCGTCGGCCGGCGTCAGCCAGGAGCCGCCGCACACCCGCACATTGGGCAGCGCCAGGTACTGCGGCGCCGTCTCGGCGCTGATGCCGCCGGTCGGGCAGAAGGCCACGTCCGGGAAAGGCCCGGCCAGCGCCTTCAGCATGGCCCGCCCGCCGGCCTGTGCCGCCGGGAAGAACTTCAGGAAGTCCAGGCCGTCGGCCTGCGCGGCCATCACCTCGCTGGCGGTGGCCACGCCGGGCAGCAGCGGCAGGCCGATGCGCCGGCAGGCTGCGCCCAGAAGCGCGGTGTAGCCGGGGCTGACGCCGAAGCGGGCACCGGCGTCCTGCGCCGCCTGCGCGTCGGCGGCCGAGCGCAGCGTGCCGGCACCGACCACCGCCTCGGGCAGCGCCTTGGCGATGGCCTCGATGGCGGCCAGCCCCACCGGCGTGCGCAGCGTCACCTCCAGCACCTTGACGCCACCGGCCAGCAGCGCCTCGGCCAACGGCAGCGCGTCGTCCAGGCGCTGCAGCACGATGACGGGGATCACGGGGCCATGGCTGGCCAGGGCGAGGGTGTCGGTCATGTCGAGTCCGGTGGTCGGTGGGTCGGGCGGACGGCGGCGGGAGCAAGCAGGCCGTCAGCACCAGGTGACGGCCCCCTCCTCGGCACTGCGCACGGTGCGGCGCAGGCCACCGAACAGCTCGCGGCCGAGGTCGTGGCCGTTGGGGTCCAGCTGTGCCGGGTCGGGCTGCGCCGGGGCGCGGGCCGCCCACTCGGCCGGGTCGACCTGTACCTCGAGCGTGCCGGCCAGCGCGTCCAGGCGGATCAGGTCGCCATCGCGCACGCGGGCCAGCGGGCCGCCGGCCAGGGCCTCGGGGCTGACATGGATGGCCGCGGGCACCTTGCCCGAGGCGCCGCTCATGCGCCCGTCGGTGACCAGGGCCACGCGCTGGCCCCGGCCCTGCAGCACGGCCAGCGGCGGCGTCAGCTGGTGCAGCTCGGGCATGCCGTTGGCCTGCGGGCCCTGGAAGCGCACCACCGCGACGAAGTCACCGTCGAGCGCGCCGGCACGGAAGGCCTGCTGCAGCGCCTCCTGGCTGTCGAAGACGCGGGCCGGCGCCTCGACGACGTGGCGGTCCTCGGGCACGGCCGAGACCTTGATCACCGCGCGGCCCAGGTTGCCGGTCAGCAGCCGCAGGCCGCCGGTGGGCGAGAAAGGATGCGCGGCGCGGCGCAGCACCGTGGCGTCGCCCGGCTCGGCCGGCAGGGCCTGCCAGTCCAGGCCGGCCGGCGCCGCCAGCGCCGGCACGCGGCCGTAGGCGGCCAGGCCGCCGGCAGCCACGGTCGCCACGTCGCCGTGCAGCAGGCCGGCGTCCAGCAGCTCGCGCAGCACGAAGCCCGGGCCGCCGGCGGCCTGGAACTGGTTGACGTCGGCGCTGCCGTTCGGATAGACCCGCGCCAGCAGCGGCACCACGGCCGACAGCGCGGCGAAGTCGTCCCAGTCGATGGCGATGCCCGCCGAGCGGGCCACTGCCACCCAGTGGATCAGGTGGTTGGTCGACCCGCCGGTGGCCAGCAGCGCGACCATCGCGTTGACGATGCAGCGCTCGTCCACCAGCTCGCCGATCGGCGTGAAGCGCGCCGCCGTGCGGGTGATGCCCAGCAGCGTGGCCACCGCCTCGCGCGTCAGCGCCTCGCGCAGCGCGCCCTGCGGCGGCACGAAGGCGGCGCCGGGCACGTGCAGGCCCATCGCCTCCAGCAGCATCTGGTTGCTGTTGGCGGTGCCGTAGAAGGTGCAGGTGCCGGCCCCGTGATAGGCGGCCTGCTCGGCCTGCAGCAGGGCGTCGCGGCCGACCAGACCCTGGGCGTACTGCTCGCGGACCTTGGCCTTGGCCTCGTTGGACAGGCCGCTGGCCATCGGCCCGGCGGGCACGAACACGCACGGCAGGTGGCCGAAGTGCAGCGCGCCGATCAGCAGCCCCGGGACGATCTTGTCGCACACGCCCAGCAGCAGCGCGCCGTCGAAGACATCGTGGCTCAGCGCCACCGCGGTGCCCATCGCGATGGTGTCGCGCGAGAACAGCGACAGCTCCATCCCCGGCTGGCCCTGGGTGACGCCGTCGCACATCGCCGGCACGCCGCCGGCCACCTGCACCGTGGCGCCGCGGCGGCGGGCCTCGTCGCGGATCAGCGCCGGGTAGCCCTCGTAGGGCTGGTGGGCCGAGAGCATGTCGTTGTAGGCCGTGACCACCGCCAGGTTCGGCGCCCGCTCGGCGACCACGCGCAGCCGCGCGTCGCCGGACAGCGCGGCGAAGGCATGGGCCACGTTGGCGCAGCCCAGGCGCTGGGCGCCGGGCGGCCGCGCGGCCAGGCGGCGCAGCCGCGCCAGGTAGGCCGCACGCCGCGCAGCGCTGCGCGCACGGATGCGCTGGGTGGTCTCGACGACAGCTGGGTGCATGGGAACCCCCGGTAACTGGCCGGATGATTGTTGTGTAACCCGGTTACGTCGTCAACGCCCCTGCCACCGGCGCCGTGGCCCAGGCTCTGGCATGCTCGCGCCATGCACGTGAGCACGGCACGCGACCCCGAAGCATTGCTGGCCGCGGTGCGCCGCCAGTGGGGCGGCCACGCGGACCTGTGGGTCTTCGGCTATGCCTCGCTGATCTGGCGGCCGGAGTTCGCCGCCGACGAACACCGCCCGGCGCTGGTGCGCGGCTGGCACCGCGCGCTGCGCATGCGCTCGCGCATCAACCGCGGCACACCCGAGCAGCCGGGCCTGGTCTACGCGCTGGTCTCGGGGGGCATGTGCCGCGGCATGGTCTACCGCATCGCCCGCCAGCGCGCCGACGCCGAACTGGACCGGCTGTGGCGCCGCGAGATGCCCACCGGCGTCTACGACCCGCGCTGGCTGCGCTGCGAGACGGCCGAGGGCGAGGTCGCCGCGCTGGCCTTCACGCTGAGCCGGCGCAGCCCCAGCTTCACCGGCCGGCTGGACGATGCCGAGCTGCTGCGCATCCTGCGCCACGCCCACGGCCGCTACGGCAGCACGCTGGACTACCTGGTGCGCACCGCCGAGGCCCTGCGCGAACACCGCATGTGCGACCGCGAGAGCGAGCGCCTGGTGGCGCTGGCGCGTCGCCAGGGCCTGCTCTGAGCCGGCCGCCTCAACGCCCCGGCGCCGTGGACCGGGCCGCCGCCCCGGCGCCCACCACGGCCGCCCGCGCCGCCGCCAGGTCGGCCACGGTGTCGACGTCGACCAGCACGCCCGGGTCGCCCAGCTCCAGCCCCACCGAGGGGTAGCGGGCCATCACCCGGCGCGCGCCCTCGTCGCCGCCCAGCTTGACCAGCTCGGAGAACAGCTCGGCCGAGAAGCCCACCGGGTGGCCGCGCCGGCCCTCGTGCTGGGCATAGGCCACCGGTTGCTGGGCCAGCGCCGCGGCCACCGCCACCAGCGTGGCCGGGCGCACCAGCGGCATGTCGCCCGGCAGCACCAGCCAGCCGCTGGCGTCCGGCCGCGCCGCCACGCCGGCGGCGATGGAGAAGCCCATGCCCAGCGGCCCGGCGCCGGCGGTGCCCACCTCGGGCAGGACGACGACGTCGCGCCGGGCCACCCAACGCGCCGCCTCGGCGGCCAGCGGCTCGGTGGTGACCACGACCACCGGCAGCCGGCTCTCGATCGCGTGGGCGATGGTCTGGCCCAGCACGCTGCCGCCGCCCAGCTCCTGGGCCAGCTTGTGCCGGGCGCCGTTGAAGCGGCTGCCGCGGCCGGCCGCGAGGACGATGACGACGGGGGTGGGCTTCATGGCGGTGCGTTGTTGTTGTGGGTCGCCCTCGACGGAACCGCCTGCGAGCACGACCTGCGCCACAGCATGACCGGCCACCGCCGGCGCGGGCAGTCGGAGCTTCACTTAAGGCGTTCCACGTAAGGGTGCGGCCCCATGCCGCCGCCCCGCCGCGGGCCGGGGCACCGCCGGCCGGCCCCGCGGCATACTGCGGCCATGAAGCACCACATCGCCGACCTGCGCAAGAGCTACGAGCGCGCCGAACTGGACGAGCATGCCGCGGCGGACCAGCCGCTGCAGCAGTTCGAGACCTGGTTGCAGCAGGCCATCGACGCCGAGGTGCCCGAACCCAACGCGATGACCGTGGCCACGGTCGGCGCCGACGGCCGGCCGTCCACCCGCGTCGTGCTGGTCAAGGGCGTGGACCCGCGCGGCATCGCCTGGTACACCAACTTCGACAGCCGCAAGGGCCGCGAGCTGGCGGGCAACCCCTTCGCCGCGCTGCAGTTCCATTGGGTCGAGCTGGAACGGGTGGTGCGCATCGAGGGCCGCGTCGAGCGCGTGTCGGACGCCGAGGCCGACGCCTACTACGCCTCGCGGCCGCTGGACTCGCGCATCGGCGCCTGGGCGTCGCCGCAGAGCCAGGTCATCGCCTCGCGCGCGGTGCTGGTGGCCCAGGCGGCGCGCTACGCCGCGCAGTTCGCGCTGTCGCCGCCGCGGCCGCCGCACTGGGGCGGCTTCCGCCTGGTGCCCGACCGCTGGGAGTTCTGGCAGGGTCGCAAGAGCCGGCTGCACGACCGCCTGTGCTACCGGCTGGAAGGCGATCACTGGGTGCGCGAGCGGCTGGCGCCCTGAGCGCCGCCGGCCAGCAGGCTGGCGAAGGTCTCGCGGAAGTGGCGCACCTTGGGCGCCACCACGTAGGCGCAGTAGCCCTGGCCCGGGTTGCGCACGAAGTAGTGCTGGTGGTAGTCCTCGGCCGGCCAGTAGTTGGCCTCGGCCGCCAGTTCGGTGACCAGGGGCGCGCCCAGCGCGGCGGCCGCCTCGGCCATCACCGCCCGGGCCACCGGCAACTGCTCGGGCCGGTGCCAGTAGATGCCCGAGCGGTACTGCGGCCCGACATCGTTGCCCTGGCGGTCGGGGGTGGTCGGGTCGTGGACCGCGAAGAAGACCTCGAGCAGCTGGCGCAGCGACACCCGCGCCGGGTCGAAGCGCACGCGCACCACCTCGGCATGGCCGGTGTCGCCGCGGCAGACCTGCTCGTAGCTCGGCCGCGGGACGTGGCCGTTGCAGTAGCCCGACTGCACGCCGAGCACGCCCTCGACCTGCTCGAACACCGCCTCGACGCACCAGAAGCAGCCGCCACCCAGTGTGATGGTGTCCTCGTTCATCCCTCTCTCCTGCGCGGGCCCACCCCGCGCCTGCGGGCGGATTGTGGGCCGCCGCCGGCACACCCGCAGGCCCGGGGGCATGGGCGCGCAGCGGCTGGGTCACAATCCGGGCCCCATCGCCCGGCCCTGTCGACGCCCACGCCGTGAACGACCTCCTCGCCAACCTCGGCCTGCTGGACTGGAAGCCGGTGCTCGGCGTGCTGCTGCTGCCACCGGTGCCGCTGCTGGCGCTGCTGCTGCTGGGCGGGTGGTGGCGTGCGCGGCGGCCGGTCACCGCAGGCGCGCTGACCGTGCTGGCCATCGTCGGCCTTTGGTTGTCCAACTGCCAGGCCGTCGGGCGTTTCCTGGAACGGCAGCTGGCGGTCGCGCCGACGCTGGGCGCCTCACGCCTGGCGGAGCTGCGCCACGAACTGGCCAAGGGCAAGGCGGCGGTGCTGGTGCTGGGCGGCGGTGCCCACCGGCTGGCGCCGGAGTACGGCGAGGCGCACCTCAGCGACCGCTCGCTGCAGCGCCTGCACTACGGCATCTGGCTGGGCCGCCAGCTGCAGCTGCCGGTGATGGCCTCGGGCGGCGTCGGCCGCACGCGCACCGACGGTCCGTCCGAGGCCGAGATCGCCGCGCGCATCGCATCGCGCGACTACGGCCGGCCGCTGCGCTGGCTCGAGACCGGCTCGCGCGACACCCGAGGCAATGCCCGGCTGAGCCTGCCACTGGTCCAGGCCGAGGGCATCCAGACGGTGTTGCTGGTCACCGACGGCTGGCACATGCGCCGCGCGCTGCGCAACTTCGACGAGGCCGCGCAGGCCAGCGGCTACCGCGGCCGCATCGTGCCGGCGCCGATGGGCCTGGCCGCCAGCGACGACGCGCCGCTGCTGCAGTGGTTGCCCAGCAGCGACGGCTACCGGCGCGTGCGCCAGGCCTTGCACGAGGCCCTGGGCCTGCTGATGGGCGCGTGACCGGACAGCGCGCCCGCGCATGGCCACCCTGCCGACGCCCCCAGAAATGCGAAACCCCTCCGCACCTTGCGGTGCGGAGGGGCGGGCGGCCGATGGCTGCCATGTGGGGATCCGGGGGAATCGGCCCCGGGGCCCCGCTCCGCGCAGCGACTGCGTGGATCAAAGTGCCTTCTCTTGAAGGCGCCACCACCTTAACCCCAAGCCGCCGGCCCGGGCAAGCAGGAAAGCTCAATCGGACGCCCGCCGTCCATCGCCAACCCCGACTCAGCGCCCGGCCATCACCTGGTCGAAAAGGTCGCCGATGCGCTGCCCGATGTCGTCGGGCATGGTGATCACCCGGCCCCACTCGCGGGCGGTCTCGCCGGGCCACTTGTTCGTCGCGTCCAGCCCCATCTTGCCGCCCAGGCCGCTGACCGGCGAGGCGAAGTCCAGGTAGTCGATCGGGGTGTGCTCGACCAGCGTGGTGTCGCGCACCGGGTCCATGCGGGTGGTGATGGCCCAGACCACGTCCTGCCAGTCGCGGATGTTCACGTCCTCGTCGGTGACGACGATGAACTTCGTGTACATGAACTGGCGCAGGAAGCTCCACAGCCCGAACATCAGCCGCTTGGCATGGCCCGGGTAGGCCTTGCGGATGCTGATGATCGCCATCCGGTAGCTGCAGCCCTCGGGCGGCAGGTAGAAGTCGACGATCTCGGGAAACTGCTTCTGCAGGATGGGGACGAAGACCTCGTTGAGCGCCACGCCCAGCACCGCGGGCTCGTCGGGCGGCTTGCCGGTGTAGGTGCTGTGGTAGACCGGATCGCGACGGTGCGTCAGCCGGTCGATGCGGAACACCGGGAACCAGTCCTGCTCGTTGTAGTAGCCGGTGTGGTCGCCGTAGGGGCCTTCCAGCGCGTGCAGGTAGCCGCCGACTTCCTTGACCGGCACGCCGTGCGCGCTGCGTCCCTCGAAGCCGGCCGGCGCCGTCGGGATGTGGCCCTCCAGCACGATCTCGGCGGTGGCCGGCACCTGCAGCCGACGCTCGCCCTCGCCCACCACGCAATCGACCAGTTCGGTGGCGCTGCCGCGCAGCAGGCCGGCGAACTGGTACTCGCCCAGGCTGTCGGGCACCGGCGTCACCGCGCCCAGCGTGGTCGCCGGGTCGGCGCCCAGCGCCACCGCGATCGGGAAGGGCTGGCCCGGGTTGGCGCGGGCGAAGTCGCGGAAGTCCAGCGCGCCGCCGCGGTGGGCCAGCCAGCGCATGATGACCTCGCGCGGGCCGATCACCTGCTGGCGGTAGATGCCGATGTTCTGGCGCAGCCGCGGCCGCGCCACCGACTGCGGACCGCGCGTGACCACCAGGCCCCACGTGATCAGCGGCGCCGCGTCGCCCGGCCAGCAATGCTGCACCGGCCAGCGCGCCAGGTCGACCTCGTCGCCCTCGAGTTGCACCTCGCGGCAGGGGCCGTCGCGGCGGCGCACCGGCTTCATGTCCCACACCGCCTTGGCCATCTGCACCAGCTTGCCGGCGTCCTTCAGGCCCTGCGGTGGCTCGGGCTCCTTCAGCCGCGCCAGCAGGGTGCCGATCTCGCGCAGTTCGCCAACGTCGGCTGCCCCCATGCCCAGCGCCACCCGCCGCGGCGTGCCGAACAGGTTGGCCAGCACCGGCACGGTGTAGCCGGTGGGGCGGGCGAACCACAGCGCCGGCCCGCCAGCGCGCAGCACCCGGTCGGCCAGGGCGGTCATCTCCAGTCGGGGCGAGACCGCCGCATCCACCCGGCGCAGCTCGCCCTGGCCTTCCAGCTGGCTGCAGAAGTCCCGCAAGTCGCGGTATTTCATAATGAGAAATTTATAAGAGATGCATTTTATATGCTTGACCGGTTATTACGCGGCTTCCTAGAATCCGCTTCACCTGATTCGATCAGGGTTTACCCGCGCCGACCCGTTGGGCTGGTCAGAGCGCGACCGATCCGCCGCAGCGGCCAGGGACCACATGGTCAGGCCTGCGGTCCATTATCGGCCCCGGCATCTGGTGGACTTGGCGCTGCAGTCGCCACCCCGGTCGGCGCCGTGTAACGAAAGGTCTGACATGTCAGCGATGGCGAGACTGCGCGCTGCGGGCAGCACCTGTGTCGAATCGACGCGGGTGTTCCTGCGCGACGTGGGAGCCGGCCTGCTGGAGGTGAGCCACAACTCGCTGGCCCTGCTGGGGCTGTGCGTTGTGGGCGTGGCGCTGTTCGCAGGCGGCCGTGAAGAACTGCGCACCCTGGCCGAGCGCCACGCGCTGGACTGGCTGCTGGCCCGACAGGAGGCGCGTGAACCGGCGCGGGGCGAGGCCCTGCTGGCCGAGCCCGAGCCCGAAGCCGTGGCGCGGGCCACGGCGGCCGATCCCAAGGAACTGCCGCGGCCCCAGGCGGCCGTGGCCCACTGGCTGTCGCGGCGCTACAAGGTGGCGCCCGAGCCGGTCAGCCGCCTGGTCCAGGAGGCCTGGAACGTCGGCCACCGCATGGGGCTGGACCCGACCCTGATCCTCGCGGTGATGGCGGTGGAGTCCAGCTTCAATCCCTTCGCCCAAAGCCCGGTGGGCGCCCAGGGTCTGATGCAGGTGATGACCCGGGTGCACGACGACAAGTACGAGGCCTTCGGCGGCACCCGCGCCGCCTTCGACCCGGTGGCCAACCTGCGCGTCGGCGTGCAGGTGCTCAAGGAGTGCATCGCGCGGGCCGGCGGCAGCCTGGAGGCAGGCCTGCGCTACTACGTCGGCGCGGCGGTCTCGGGCGACGATGGCGGCTATGCCGCGCGCGTGCTGATCGAGCAGGGCCACCTGCGCCAGGTGGCCAGCGGCCGCCAGGTCGCCGTCGGCGTGTCCAACCAGCCGCCCAGCGGCGGTGCCGCGCCGGCGCCGGCCGACGCGCCGGCGGCCGGATCCAGCACACCCGGCGTCGGCGAACGCGTGGCGCTGCTGCGCTGACAGCGCCCCGTCCGCTAGAATCGCAGCGTCTGCGCGACTGGCGATAGGGCCGCACGGCCCGAGGTGGACGACCACCGGGGAGCGCAGGACGGTCCCGATCTCGGGCGCATGGGTGGCCAGCCGGCCGCCGCCGGTTCCGCCGTTCGCCTGGGCAGCCCGCCTCCGACGCACACCGCCCTGCGGCCGCTGCGCCGGCCGGGCGGGTCTCAACCCCTTCGAGGACTGCCCTCCATGTTCGACCGCACCCAATCCACCGTCGCCAACGTCGACCCCGAGCTGTGGGCCACCATCCAGCTCGAGAACGAGCGCCAGGAAGCCCACATCGAGCTGATCGCCAGCGAGAACTACGCCTCGCCGGCCGTGATGCAGGCCCAGGGCTCGCAGCTGACCAACAAGTACGCCGAGGGCTACCCCGGCAAGCGCTACTACGGCGGCTGCGAGCACGTGGACGTGGTCGAGCAGCTGGCCATCGACCGCGCCAAGCAGCTGTTCGGCGCCGAGTACGCCAACGTGCAGCCCAACAGCGGCTCGCAGGCCAACCAGGCCGTCTACTTCGGCCTGCTGCAGCCCGGCGACACCATCATGGGCATGAGCCTGGCCGAAGGCGGCCACCTGACCCACGGCATGCCGCTGAACATGTCCGGCAAGTGGTTCAAGGTCGTCTCCTACGGCCTGAACGCGCAAGAAGACATCGACTACGACGCGATGGAGCGCCTGGCCCACGAGCACAAGCCCAAGCTGATCATCGCCGGCGCCTCGGCCTTCGCGCTGCGCATCGACTTCGAGCGCTTCGCCAAGGTGGCCAAGGCCGTCGGCGCCTACTTCTGGGTCGACATGGCCCACTACGCCGGGCTGATCGCCGCCGGCGTCTACCCCAACCCGGTGCCGCACGCCGACGTGGTGACCACCACCACCCACAAGACGCTGCGCGGCCCGCGCGGCGGCCTGATCCTGATGCGCGACGAGGCCATCGCCAAGAAGATCAACTCGGCGATCTTCCCCGGCATCCAGGGCGGCCCGCTGATGCACGTGATCGCTGCCAAGGCGGTGGCGCTGAAGGAGGCGCTGAGCCCCGAATTCAAGACCTACCAGGAACAGGTGGTGAAGAACGCCGCGGTGATGGCCGAGACCCTGGTGCAGCGCGGACTGCGCATCGTCAGCGGCCGCACCGAGAGCCACGTGATGCTGGTCGACCTGCGCGCCAAGGGCATCACCGGCAAGGACGCTGAAGGCCTGCTGGGCCGCGCCCACATCACCTGCAACAAGAACGCGATCCCGAACGATCCGCAGAAGCCCATGGTCACCAGCGGCATCCGCCTGGGCAGCCCGGCGATGACCACCCGCGGCTTCAAGGAAGACCAGGCGCGCCTGACCGCCAACCTGATCGCCGACGTGCTGGACAACCCGCAGGACGAGGCCACGCTGGACAAGGTGCGTGCCCAGGTCGCCGCGCTGACGCGCGACTTCCCGGTCTACCGCTGAGCCGGCGCCCCGGGGCACCGCACCGCCGCCCGCCGACGCCATGCGTTGCCCCTACTGCAGCCACCACGAGACCCAGGTCGTCGAGACGCGCGAGTCGGACGAGGGCGACGTCATCCGGCGCCGCCGCAAGTGCCTGACCTGCGACAAGCGCTTCACCACCTACGAGCGCGCGGAGATCGCCCTGCCCGCGGTGGTCAAGAAGGACGGCTCGCGCGCCGAGTTCGATCCGGCCAAGCTGCGCGGCTCGATGATGCTGGCGCTGCGCAAGCGGCCGGTCAGCGTCGAGCAGGTGGACGCCGCGCTCGAGCGCATCCAGGACAAGCTGCTGGCCAGCGGCGCCCGCGAGGTGCCCAGCACCCGGCTCGGTGAGCTGGTGATGCGCGAGCTCAAGCGCATCGACAAGGTCGCCTACGTGCGCTTCGCCTCGGTTTACCGCAGCTTCGAGGACGTGGACGAGTTCCGGCAGCTGATCCGGGACATCTGACCCCCTTCCGGGGGAGACCCGGGGGGAGGCCCTCTCCCCCTTGCGGGTCGCCCCGACCCACCCACCCCCGCCATCCCCCCGGCGGGGCGACGCGCCGCCCGCCGGCGCTTCCTAGAGTGCGTGCACCGACCCGAACACGGAGCACGCCATGACCGCCACCCCCCGCCTTCGCCCTGCCGCCGGCCTGACGCTGGTGGAACTGCTGTGCGCACTGGCCATCCTGGCGGTGCTGATGGGCGGCGCGCTGCCCTCCCTGTTCCAGCTGCGCGCCACGCAGACGCTGCGCGCTGCCGCCGACCTGCTGGAGACCGACCTGCAGTACGCCCGTTCGCTGGCCCTGGCCGAGGGCCAGCCGGTGCGCCTGTCGCTGCAGGCGATGGACGACGGCGGCAGCTGCTACCTGATCCACACCGGCCCGGCGCAGAGCTGCCGCTGCCGGCCGGCCGGCCAGGCCGCGCAGTGCGAGCCCGGCAGCCGGCTGCTGCGGGTGGTCGAGCTGGACCGCAGCACCGGCCTGCGCCTGGCGCCGGTCGACCGCTCGCTGGTGTTCGACAGCCACAAGGGCACGGTCACGCCCACCGCGACGCTGCGGCTCAGCGACGCCGAAGGCCGCGCCATCCACCAGATCGTCAACATCATGGGCCGGGTGCGCTCCTGCTCGCCCACGGCCCTGGCCGGCATGAAGGCCTGCGGCTGAACGCTGCCGGGACGCCCCCCCCCCCGCTTGAGGGTCAGCCGACCAGCGGCCGGCGCGCGCCGACAAGCGGTCGGACCGGCTTCCGATAATGCCCGACATGTGCTGTCAAGCCCCGCTGCCCCGCTCCAGCCGCCGCGGCTTCACGCTGGTCGAGCTGCTGATCGCCATCGCGATCGCGGCCCTCCTCGCCGGCCTGGCCTGGCCCAGCCTGCGCGACGCCGTCTACAAGAGCCGCCGTGCCGACGCGATGGCCGCGCTGGCGCAGATCGCCCAGGCGCAGGAACGCTGGCGCGCGAACAACCCGCAGTACCGCGACACCCTGGGCGCCGACGCCAACGGCGTCACGCTGGCGCCCACCGTCTCCCACGACGGGCACTACGAGCTCTCGCTGGTCGACGGCAGCGTCAACGCCTCGGCCTACACCGCCCGCGCCACCGCGCGCAGCAGCTCGCCGCAGGCCTCCGACAGCCGCTGCCAGGTGCTGCAGATGGCGGTCAGCGGCGGCAACATCAGCTACAGCTCCTACGCCGCCGGTGGCTCGGCCAACGGCACGCCCGACCCATGCTGGGTGCGCTGACGTCGATGCAGCACCGGCAGTCGCGGTCGGCTGCCCGTCTCGGCCGCGGCCTGACCCTGGTCGAGCTGATGGTCTCGCTGGCCATCGTCGCGGTCCTGGCGGCGATCGCCGTGCCCGCGCTGCGCGACTACGTGGCGCGCAAGCGGGTCGAAGGCACGGCGCAGGAGCTGGTCACCGACCTGCGCTGGTTGCGCACGCTGCGCATCCAGCGCAACGAGACCGTGGGCATCCGCTTCGGCGGCAACAGCAGCAGCACCTGCTATGTGATCTATGCGCTGGGTGGCGAGTCGGGCGTGTGCGACTGCACCCGCAGCACCGGCGTGTGCCCCAGCGACATGCCCGAGCTGAAGACCGTGCAGCTGCCGCGCAGCAACGGCGTCAGCGTCAGTGCCACGCCCGGCGGCCTGGCAGTCAGCCGTTACAACCTGCCGATCGGCGGCACCACGCTGCGTGTCACCGTGGCCAGCCCGAACGGTGGCAGCGTGCTGGTGACAACCAATGCCGCGCTGATGCCCGACCTGTGCTCGGTCTCCGGGCCGGAGAGCACCCTCAAGCCCTGCCCCGCGCCCTGAGATGTCCGCCCACCGCCCGCCCCTGCCGCCGAACCGCCGCGGCGACGGCCGCCCGCTGCAACGCGGCCTGTCCATCGTCGAGCTGATGGTCGGCGTGACGATCAGCCTGTTCATCCTGGCCGGCGCGACCATGCTGATGAGCACGCAGATGGGCGACAACCGGCGCCTGCTGCTCGAAGCCCAGGTGCAGCAGGACCTGCGCGCCACCGCCGACCTGATCGCCCGCGACCTGCGCCGGGCGGGCTACTGGGCCCAGTCCTACCGCCAGGTCTGGCCCGACCCGGCCGCCGGCGCGGTGGCCAACCCCTACCGCGTGACCACGCCGGCGTCGGCCCCCGAGGGCAGCGACAGCCTGGTCTATGACCGCTCCACCGACGAGGACGGCCGCCCGTTGGGCACCGACGACAACACCGTCGGCGCCGCCGAGCGGGTGGGCTTCCGCTACAACGCCGGCAGCCGGGCCATCGAGATGCAGGTCAGCGCCGACAACTGGCAGGCGCTGACCGACCCGGCCGTGCTGACGGTCACCCAGTTCGAGATCCGCTTCAACCTGCGCGACGTCGCCCTGCCCGGCGCGGCCTCCGCTCCCAGCCCGACGCTGGGCCCCGGCGGCTGCCCGCTGGCGCTGCGTGCCCGCGACGCGGTGATCGTCATCGTCGCGCAGGCCGCGCACGACGCCCGCGTGCAGCGCAGCCTGCGCGACACCGTGCGCCTGCGCAACGAGGTCGTCGCCGAGGATTGCCCATGACGCGGCCGCCCACCGTCGTTCGCCCCGGCGCCACGGCAGCCGGTTCCGGTGCTGGACCGCGCCAGCGCGGCCTGGCTGCGCTGTCGGTGGTCATGGTGCTGTTCTTCGTGATGGCCCTGGTCGCCGCCTACACCAACCGCAACCTGCTGTTCGAGCAGCGCATCTCGGCCAACCACTACCGATCGACGCGTGCGCTGGCCGCCGCCGACGCCGGCGTCGACTGGGCACTGGCCATGCTCAACGCCGGCCGGGTCAACATCAACTGCGAGCCCAGCACCGACGCCGGCGACAGCGACTTCCGCAGCCGCTACCTGGACGGCGGCGGCAGCAGCCAGGCGGTGCGCGACGGCGGCTACGAGATCCGCACCTGGGGCGCAGCACCCGGCACCAAGCTCTACCCCGCCTGCGTCAGCCGCGACGGCGTGCTCAGCTGCATCTGCCCGACCACCGCACAGCCCACGCCGACCCTGGCCGGCGTGCCCGCCGACGGCATCGGCAGCAGCCACCGCATCACCTTCCTGCTGCCCGGTGCCGCGGTGCGCCCGGGCACCATCGAGTTCGCTGCGCGCGGCTGCGCCTCGCCGGGCAGCGGCAACACCGCCTGCTATGCGCCGACCACCGCGATGCCCGCGGTCGATGCGCTGGCCACCACGCTCAGCACCGCCGGCCTGCTGCGGGCGCTGCCGGTCGTGCCGCCGGCCACGCTGACTGCCGGGGGCACCGTCACCGCCGACCCGGGCGCCGGCGGCAACCTGCAGGTGAGCAATGCCGACCCGGGCAGCGGCCTGACGGTGCGCGCCGGCGCTGCGGTCAATGCCCCCGCCAGCGTGTTCCAGGGACCGGCCGGCTCCGGCAGCGACGGCGTGCGCCAGGGCGACGCGACGCTGGCCGCGCTGGCCGCCGCGGCCAGCGAGGGCTGGTTCCGAGGCGTCTTCGGCATGGACAGCGACACCTACCGCCGCCAGCCCGCCGCCGTGCGGGTCGACTGCACCGCCGGCTGCAGCCTGGCCCAGATCGCCGACGCGCTGGACGGCCACCCGCGCAACCCGGTCTGGATCGACGGCAACCTGACCCTGGATGGCACGCGCACCATGGGCAGCGCCGCCGACCCGCTGCTGCTGCTGGTCAGCGGCACGCTGACCCTGGCGGCGGACGTGGACATCACCGGCTTCGTCCATGCCGGCGCGGTCAGCTGGACGTCCAGCGCCGCCTCGCTGCGCGGCGCGCTGGTCACCCGCGGGGACTTCACCGCGACCAGCACCGCGACGCTGGCCTATGACCGCGCGGTGCTCGACCAGATCCACCTGCGCTACGGCTCCTTCGTCCGCGTCCCGGGCAGCTGGAACCTGACGCCGGTCAACTTCAACTGAGACCATGGCCGCCCGCTCCTCTCGTCGCTCGCGCCAGGCCGGCGTCTCGCTGGTCGAAGCCCTGGTCGCCCTGGCGGTGATGTCGCTGGGCATGCTCGCCCTCGTCGGCGTGCAGTCGACGATGCGCTTCAACAACGACCTGTCCAAGCAGCGTGGCGAGGCCACGCGCATCGCCCACGAGGAGCTCGAGCGCCTGCGCGTGTTCCTGGAGCTCGGCGCGATCGCCGGCCAGCCCAACCGATCCTGGGACGAGATCGCCTCCACCACCGCCACCGACTACGCCGCCCAGGGCGGCATCGGCAACGTCACCTACCGCGTGCAGCGCACCGTCAACCGCCTGCCGGCGGCGGCCACCGGCGTCACCGCCGCCGGCCAGCAGAAGGTGGTGCGCGTGCAGGTCCAATGGACCGACCGCACCGGCACCGCGCAGACGCTGACCGTCGAGACCGTCATCGGTGGCGCGGCACCGGCGCTCAGCGCCCTGCTGACGGCGCCACCGCTGGCGTCGGCCGCCACCACCCTGGTCAACGGCCGACACCACACCATCCCGAGCGCCGCCGCCGACCAGGGCGACGGCAGCAGCCGCCTGGTACCCGGCGGCGCCAGCGGCATCGCCTGGTACTTCGACAACACCAGCGGTCAGTTGCGCGTGTGCGACAGCGCGGGCAGCAACTGCCAGATCGCGCTGCTGGTGGCCGGCCGCATCGGCTTCCTGCCCGGCCCCGCGCAGGACCTGGCCACCGCACCGGGCGCGCTGGCGCTCAGCCGCCCCTTCAGCGCCGACCCGTTGCCCACGGTCAGCTGCTACGGCCCCAACCTGGCACCGGCCTCGAACGCCATCGACTACGTCTGCGCGGTGGTGCCGGCCATCGCCGCCGGCTGGGGCGGCAAGCTCGACGTCGCCCTGGCCAGCGGCACCGGCCGCAAGGTCTGCCGCTACACCACCGGCACCACCGACTACACCGCCAACCGCGGCCACCCGCGCACCTACTGCATGGAGACCGCGCCGGCCGCCTCGCCGGTGACGGCCTGCAGCGGCCAGCGCGTGTCCGGCAACCTGATCCACCAGAACTTCGTGGTCGTCGACGCCGCCGACGCCTGTCCCTCGGGTACGCTGCTGCACCAGTCCGCACCGTAAACCGTCCCCGATGCCGCTGTCTCCCGACGACCACGCCCAGCTGATGCGGGCGGTCGAGCTTGCCCAGGCCGCGATCGGCCTGTCCGATCCCAACCCCCGCGTCGGCTGCGTGCTGCACGACGCCGCCGGCCGCCTCGCCGGCGAGGGCTTCACCCAGCAGGCCGGCGGGCCGCATGCCGAGGTCGTGGCGCTGCGCGCGGCTGCCGCGGCCGGCCACGCGCTGGCCGGCGGCACCGCCTGGGTCAGCCTGGAGCCCTGCGCCCACCACGGCCGCACCCCGCCCTGCGCCGACGCGCTGGTGGCCGCCGGCCTGGCGCGCGTGGTCATCGCTACCGCCGACCCCTACGACCGGGTCGCCGGCCAGGGCATCGCCCGGCTGCGCGCCGCCGGCGTGCACGTGGACCTGGCCGACGCCGACGCGCCGGCCTGCCGGGCCGCGCGCGAGCTGAACATCGGCTTCTTCTCGCGCGTGCTGCGCCGCCGGCCCTGGGTGCGGATGAAGATCGCCGCCTCGCTGGACGGCCGCACCGCGCTGGCCGACGGGCGCAGCCAGTGGATCACCGGCGCCGCGGCGCGGGCCGACGGCCACGCCTGGCGCCGGCGCGCCGGCGCGGTGCTCACCGGCATCGGCACCGTGCGCGACGACGACCCGCGGCTGGACGTGCGCCTGGTGCCCACCACCCTGCAGCCGCTGCGCGTGGTCGCCGACTCCGGCTTCACCACCCCGCCGGGCGCCCGCCTGCTGGCCCCGCCCGGCGCCGCCCTGGTGGTCGGCGCACGGGCTGCGCCGCAGCGCATGGCCGCGCTGCAGGCCGCCGGCGCGCGCGTGCAGCTGCTGCCGGATGCGTCCGGCCACGTCGACCTGCCCGGCCTGATCGGCCAGCTCGGCGCCGAAGGCGTCAACGAGCTGCACGTGGAGGCCGGCGCCGTGCTGAACGCGGCGCTGCTGCGCGCCGGCCTGGTCGACGAGCTGCTGCTGTACCAGGCGCCCAAGCTGATCGGCCCCGGCCGCGACCTCGCCCAATTGCCCGCGCTGGCCGATCTGGACCAGGCGCTGACGCTGCAGTACGAGGACGTGCAGCCGGTCGGCGCGGACCTGCGCCTGCGCCTGCGCGCGCCGGGCGCGGCCGACTTCCTGCGCTGAGCCGCGCAGCGCCGCCCGCGGCCCCTGCCGGCCACTCGGGCGGCCCGGGTTCAGCAGCCGTCGCGCCGGCGCACCGCGGGGCTGCGGAACTCGCGGCCGATGACGGCGCGGGCGTAGAGGTAGTTGGTGCGGGCGCGCTCGCTCAGGCAGTCCAGGCGCACGCGCCCCTGGGCGTCGCAGGGGAAGGACAGGCCGCGGCCCTCGACGAACAGCGAGTCGAAGCGCAGTTCATAGCCCTCGTCGTCGACCGGGCTGGACGCGGCGCCCGTCGCCGCCGGCAGGGCATGGGCAGGGGTGGAGCTCAACATGGCGGTGTGCAGGCAGTGGGTGGCGAGGATGCTGCACAGCGTAGACGCCGCCGGCCGCCAGCGCCTGTGGCGCCCGCCGCGCCCGCGCGTCGGCACGGCGCCGAAACCACTGTCGGCGCGCCGCTGACAACCGTGGTGAGGTCTTGACGGCCCCCGCGCGTCCGCACGGCACCTTGGCACGCGCCCAAAGCAAAGGGGCCGCATCTCGCGATGCGGCCCCTTCATGTTGGTGGCGGAGTGGACGGGACTCGAACCCGCGACCCCCGGCGTGACAGGCCGGTATTCTAACCGACTGAACTACCACTCCGCGTCGGTGAAGCTAGAACTATAGCACAGCTATTTTCGAGCCCGCAAGGCTTTTTTGCCGAGCGCAGGCCGGGCCCGCGCCGGGCACCGGACAATCACGCCATGCAGGCTGCGTTGATGATGGTGCTGGCGACCATGCTGTTCGCCATGATGGGGGTGTCGGTGAAGTACGCGTCGGCGCTGTACGGCACCGGAGAGATCGTGTTCTACCGCGGGCTGGTCGGCGCGCTGCTGATGCTGGGCTGGGCACGCTGGCAGCGCGTGGGGCTGCGCACCGCGGTGCCGGGCATGCACTTCTGGCGCAGCGCCAGCGGCGTCAGCGCGCTGATGCTGTGGTTCTACGCCATCGGCTCGCTGCCGCTGGCCACCGCAGTGACGCTGAACTACATGTCCTCGGTGTGGATGGCGCTGTTCCTGCTGGGCGGCGCGGTGCTGATGGGGGCCTCGCGCGTTGACGGCCGGCTGATCGCCGCGGTGATGGTGGGCTTCGCCGGTGTGGTGCTGGTGCTGCGGCCCACGCTGGCGCAGGACCAGCTGTGGGGCGGTCTGACCGGCCTGCTGTCGGGCATGCTGTCGGCCACCGCCTACCTGCAGGTCACCGCGCTGGGCCGCGCCGGCGAGCCGGAGCCGCGCATCGTCTTCTACTTCTCGCTGGGCGGCATGGTCGCCGGGCTGGCGGTGGCGCTGGCCAGCGGCGGGCTGCACGGCCACACGCTGCGCGGCATCGGCCTGCTGGTAGCCACCGGCGTGCTGGCCACGATGGCCCAGTTGCTGATGACCCGCGCCTACGCCATCGGCCGCGCGCTCAGCAATGCCAGCCTGCAGTACCTCGGCATCGTCTGGTCCTTCGGCTTCGGCGTCTGGCTGTTCGACGACGCGGTCAACCCGATGACGCTGACCGGCATCGCGCTGATCGTCGCCGCCGGGCTGGGCTCCACGCTGCTGCGCAGCCGCAGCGCGCCGGTGGCCGACCGCGACGGCCCGCCCACCGAGACCTGAACGCCCGCCCGGCCGGGCCCGCGCGGCTTGACGCCGCTCAAGACACTGGTGGCGTCCTGGTGGACACTGCGGGTACCGGCGGGCTGCCTGGCCTGCCCCGTTGCCAACCGCAGGAGTCGCCATGTACCAACGCATCCTCGTCCCCACCGACGGTTCCGAGATCACCGCCAAGGCGGTCACCACGGCGGTCAGCCTGGCCAAGCTGACCGGCGCCTCGCTGGTCACGCTGTGCGTGAAGGAGCCCTTCCCCTACAGCGCCATCTCCGAGATGCAACCGGTGCCGCCGCAGGAGTTCTACGACGCGCAGGAGCGCATCGCCGCCAGCCGCGTCAAGGCGGTGATGGACGCGGCCGCGGCCGCCGGCGTGGCCTGCGAGGGCTCCACGGTGGAGGCGCTGCACCCCTGGGAGGCCATCCTCGACTTGGCCAAGACCAAGGCCTGCGACCTGGTGGTGATGGCCTCGCACGGCCGCCGCGGCATGGCCGCGCTGCTGATCGGCAGCGAGACCAGCCGCGTGCTGACGCACAGCCCGCTGCCGGTGCTGGTCGTCAAGTGAAACGGCGCGGGCAGCGCGGCGCCGCGGCGCGCGCTGCCCGCCCTGCGCTCAATGCGCGTGGCCGCCGTGCTGCAGGCCCTTGACCAGCAGCACCAGCACCAGGCCGGCGCCGATCCAGCCCAGCTGCGCCACCGTTGCCCGCCAGGGCAGGCGCCGCTGCAGCTGGGGCAGCAGGTCGGCCACGGCCACGTAGACGAAGCTGCTCGACGCGGCCACCAGCAGGTAGGGGAACAGGCCCTCCCAGGGCCCGACGACGAAGTAGCCCAGCACCCCGCCGACCACCGAGGCCAGGCCCGACAGCGCGTTGTACAGCAGCGCCCGGCCGCGGCTGAAGCCGGCGTTGAGCAGCACGATGTAGTCGCCCACCTCCTGCGGGATCTCGTGGGCGATCACCGCCAGCGCGGTGACCACGCCCAGCTGCACGTCGGCCAGGAAGGCCGCGGCGATGATGATGCCGTCGCAGAAGTTGTGGATGCTGTCGCCCACCAGCACGCTCCAGCCACCGCGCCCGGCCTGCTCGGCGTCGAAGTGGTGGTGGTGGTGGTGGCCGTCGCCCTCGTGGTGGTGGCCGTGGCGGTAGAGCTCGGCCTTCTCCAGCAGGAAGAAGAACAGCAGCCCGCCCAGCAGCGTCAGGAACAGCGGGTGCGGCTCGATGCCCAGCGCGTGTCCCTGCTCGAAGGCCTCGGGCAGCACGTGCATCAGCGCGGTGCCCAGCAGCACGCCCACCGACAGGCTGACCAGGTGGCGCACGATGCGCCCGAGCAGCGCCGTCGTCACGGCCGCGGCGATCAGCACCGAAAGCAGGCCGCCGGCCAGCGTGGCGCCCACGATGTAGAGAAGGGTCATCGGATCAACTTCGCAAACGTCGCACCGCGCCGGACGGCGGCGGTGCCGGGCCTCGGCGGCCGCATTCAGCCGGCACCGTGGGCGCGCAGCCAGTCCAGGCAGCGGCGCCAGCCGTCCTCGGCGGCGGCGGCGCGGTAGCTGGGCCGGTAGTCGGCATGGAAGGCATGCGGCGCCTCGGGGTAGACGACGACCGCGCTGCGCCGTGCCGCCGCGCTGCCGGATGCCAGCGCCGATTTCATCTTATCGACCGTGTCAAGCGGGATGCCCTCGTCCTGGCCGCCGTACAGCCCCAGCACCGGCGCCTGCAGCGCGCCGGCCAGGTCCAGCGGCTGCCGCGGCGTCAGCGCGCCGGTGGCGCCGGCCAGGCGGCCGTACCAGGCCACCGCGGCCTTCAGCCCCGGGTTGTGCGCGGCGTACAACCAGGTGATGCGCCCGCCCCAGCAGAAGCCGGTGATGCCCAGGCGCGACGTGTCCGCGCCCTGGGAACGCGCCCAGGCCACGCAGGCGTCCAGGTCGGACATCACCTGGGCGTCGGGCACCTTGGACACGACCTCGGCCATCAGCCGCGCGACCTCGCCGTAGCTGCCCGGGTCGCCCTGGCGCACGAACAGCTCCGGCGCGACCACGCACCAGCCCTGCAGCGCGAAGCGCCGCGCCACGTCGGCGATGTACTCGTGCACGCCGAAGATCTCGCTGACCAGCAGCAGCACCGGCGCGCCGGGCCGGTCGGCCGGCGCGGCGCGGTAGGCCGGCAGGCCGACGTCGCCCGCCGGGATCGTCACCTCGCCGGCCAGCAGCCCGGTGGCCGGCGTGCGCACCTGGGTCTGGCCGACCACCGGCAGCACGGCCGCCGCGAAGCCGCTGCCCACCGATCCGCGCACGAAGGCGCGGCGGCTCAGGCCGTGGCCGGGGACCAGGCTGTCGAAGTCGCCCAGCAGCGTCGACGCTCGGGCGGCGGGGTCGGGGTCGTGTGCGCGGGCCATCGCCCATTCTAGGAAGCCGGACGGTCACCGATTGCCGCTAGCATCCCCGACCATCATGTCCCTGCGTCCCCCCCCCGCTGCGGCCCCGCTGGCAGCCATCGACATCGGCTCCAACAGCTTCCGGCTCGAGATCGGCCAGCTGCAGCACGGCCGCTACCGCCGCATCGCCTACCTGAAGGAAACGGTGCGCCTGGGCGGCGGGCTGGACGCCAACGGCTACCTGACCGAGGCCGCCGCGCAGCGCGGGCTGGACTGCCTGCGCCAGTTCGCCCAGCGCCTGCACGGCTTCGAGCCGGCCCAGGTGCGCGCCGTGGCCACGCAGACGCTGCGCGAGGCGCGCAACCGCGACGCCTTCCTGGTGCGCGGCGAGGCCGCACTCGGCTTCCCGATCGAGGTGGTCTCCGGGCGCGAGGAGGCGCGGCTGATCTATGCCGGCGTGTCCTTCCTGCAGCCCAGCGAGGCGCCGCGCCTGGTCATCGACATCGGCGGGCGCAGCACCGAGCTGATCCTGGGCCAGGGCCGCACCGCGCGGGTGGCCGAGTCGTTCAAGGTCGGCAGCGTCAGCCTGTCGATGCGCTGGTTCCCCGATGGCCGCTTCACCGAGCAGCGCTTCCGCGACGCCCAGGTGGCCGCCGGCGCCGAGCTGGAGGAGGCCCTGGCCCCCTTCGCGCCCGAGCACTGGCGCGAGGCGCTGGGCTCGTCGGGCACGGCCGGCGCGGTGTCGCAGATCCTGGAGGCCTCGGGCCAGACCGACGGCAGCATCACCCCCGACGGCCTGCGCTGGTGCATCCAGCAGTGCCTGGCCGCCGGCAGCGCCGACCGCCTGGCCCTGCCCTCGCTGCGCGAGGACCGCAAGCCGATCATCGCCGGCGGCCTGGCGCTGCTGTACACGCTGGCCACGCACTTCGGCATCCGCACGCTCAAGCCGGCCAAGGGCGCGCTGCGCCAGGGCGTGATCATCGACCTGCACGAGCGCCACGCCGCACGCCGCCACGCCGGCGGCGGCGACCTTCGCGATGCCACGGTGGCCGCGCTGCAGCAGCGCTTCGGCGTCGACGCGGCGCAGGCCGCGCGGGTGCGCGGCGTGGCGCTGGCGCTGCTGCGCGGCGCCCTGCCCGAGCTGGAGCGCGACGAGGACGGCGAGGCCCTGCGCGAGCTGGGCTGGGCCTGCGACCTGCACGAGATCGGCCTGATGGTCTCGCACCACGACCACCACCGCCACAGCGCCTACCTGATGGGCCATGTCGACGCGCCGGGCTTCTCGCAGAGCCAGCAGCGGCGCATCGCCGACCTGGTGCTGGGCCAGCGCGGCGGGCTGCGCAAGATCGAGCCGCAGCTGAGCAACGAGCGCTTCGCCTGGCAGGTGCTGGCGCTGCGCCTGGCGGTGATCAAGTGCCACGCCCGCGGCCTGGTCGACACCAAGGCGCTGCGCCTGAAGCGCGACGGCCGCCACGCCCGGCTGGGCTTCCGCGCGGCCTGGGCCGACGGGCACCCGCGCACGCTGCACCTGCTGCGCGAGGAGGCCGAGGGCTGGGCGCGGCAGGACGCGCCTCGGCTGCTGCTGCCGGCGGGCTGAGCTGCTGCCGGCGGGCTGAGTTGCCGCCGGTGGGTTAAGCTGCTGCCGGTGGGTTGAGCTGCCGCCGCGCGGCGGCACCGCGGTGCCGGCCGGCCGTTCAGTGGCTCACAGCTTGTCCGGCGTGCGCACCGACACCAGCACCACCTCGGACACGCCGCCGCGCTCGCGGTGGCGCAGCCACCAGGCCGCGCCCTTGCGGATGGCCCAGGGCGGGCCCTCCAGCGACGCCGCGCCGGCCATCAGCCAGGCCGCCAGCTGGCCCAGCGTGGGCTGGTGGCCGACCAGCAGCACCGGCTCGCGGCTGTCGGGCCAGCGCGCGGCGGCCAGCGCCTGCACGTGCGAGGCGCCCGGCGCCAGCGCGTCGACGGTGCGGAACTTGCGCCCCAGCGCGGCCGCGGTCTGCTGGGTGCGCCGCGCCGGGCTGACCAGCACGCGCGTGGTCTCGGGCAGGAAGCGGTTGAGCCACTCGGCCATGCGCGCGGCCTGCTTCTCGCCACGCGCGGTCAGCGGGCGGTCCAGGTCGTCCTCGCCCTCGCGGGCGTCGCGGGCCTCGGCGTGGCGCCAGAGGATCAGGTCCATGGTCTCGTCTCCCGGCCGCCGGCGGAGGGCCGCCGCGGCCTGGCAGGGGGGATGCGGATCAGCCCGCGCTCATGTAGCGGGCGGCCAGCGCCGCCTGCGCGCTGGCACCGTCGCCGGCCACGCGACGGTAGCTGCCATCGGCGGCCTGCGTCCAGGCGTCGCGCCGGTCGTGCAGGTAGGGCACCAGGCACTCGTCGATGACGCGCTGGCGCAGCCGCGCGTCGTTCACCGGCCAGGCGATCTCGATGCGGCGGAACATGTTGCGCCCCATCCAGTCGGCCGACGACAGGTACAGCACCTCGTCGCCCTCGCCGGCGCCCCAGCGCAGGTAGATCACCCGCGTGTGCTCCAGGAAGCGGCCGACCACCGAGCGCACGCGGATGCGCTCGGTCTGCCCGGCGATGCCCGGCGGCAGCATGCAGGCGCCGCGCACGATCAGGTCGACCTCGGCGCCGGCCTGGGCGGCGCGCACCAGGCCTTCGATCAGCGCAGGGTCGGTCAGCGCGTTGATCTTCACCACCACCCGCGCCGGCTGGCCGGCGCGCGCCGCCTCGGCCACCTGGGCCAGGTGGGCCACCAGCCGGCGGTGCAGCACGAAGGGCGCGGTCAGCAGGTGGCGCGGCGGGCGCACCTTGGTCAGGCTGGCCAGCTGGTGGAACACCGCGTCGGCATCGGCGGTCAGGCCGGGGTCGGCGGTGAGCATGCCCACGTCGGTGTACAGCCGCGCGGTGCCGGGGTTGTAGTTGCCGGTGGACAGGTGGGCGTAGCGGCGCAGCCGCGTCTGGCCGCGGCGGCCGGGCTCGCGCCGCGTCACCAGCAGCAGCTTGGCGTGGGTCTTGAAGCCGACGATGCCGTAGACCACCTGGGCGCCCACGGCCTCCAGGCGCTCGGCCCAGTTGATGTTGGCCTCCTCGTCGAAGCGGGCCTTGAGCTCGACCACCGCGGTGACGTCCTTGCCGCGGCGCGCGCCCTCGATCAGCAGCTCCATCAGCACCGAGCGGCTGCCGGTGCGGTAGATGGTCTGCTTGATGGCCAGCACGTCCGGGTCGTGCACCGCCTCGCGCAGGAACTCGACCACCGGGTCGAAGCTCTGGAACGGGTGATGCAGCAGCACGTCGCCCTGCTGCAGCCGGGCCAGGATCGAGCCGCCGCGCGGCAGGTCGGCCTGCGGCCAGCTGGGCTGCAGCGGCGCGAAACGCAGCGCCGGCGCGTCGGCCTGGTCGATCAGCTGGTTCAGCCGCACCAGGTTGACCGGGCCGTTGACCTTGTACAGCGCCGCCTCGGGCAGCTGGAACTGGTCCAGCAGCAGCCGCCACAGCGGCTCGGGGCAGCTGGCCACCACCTCCAGCCGGATCGCCTGGCCGTAGTGCCGGGTGGTCAGCCCGGCGCGCAGCGCGTGGCGCAGGTTGGCCACGTCCTCGTCGTCGACCTCGAGGTCGGAGTCGCGGGTGACGCGGAACTGCGAGAACGACTCCACCGGCCGGCCGCCGAACAGCTCCTCCAGGTGGGCGCGGATCACGCTGGTCAGCAGCACGAAGACCTGGGTGCCCGGCGCGCACAGCTCGCCGGGCAGGCGGATCACCCGCGGCAAGGCGCGCGGCACCTTGACGATGGCGATCGAGTTGGCGCGGCCGAAGGCATCGTGGCCGCCGAGCTGGACGATGAAGTTCAGCGACTTGTTGGCCACCTGCGGGAAGGGGTGGGCCGGGTCCAGCCCCACCGGCAGCAGCAGCGGCTGCACCTGGGTGGCGAAGAAGCGCGCCACCCAGGCGCGCTGGGCGGCGTCGCGCTCGGCGTGGTTGACGACGTGGATGCCCTCGCGCTGCAGCGCCGGCATCACCTCGTCGTTGAACACCGCGTACTGGGCGTCGATCAGACCGTGGGCCTCGGCGGCCACCGAGCGCAGCGCGTCGCGCTGCGGGCTGTCGCCCTCGGCGCCGCGCATGGCCTCCAGCGCGTCGGCAAAGCGCACCTCGAAGAACTCGTCCATGTTGGACGAGACGATGGTGATGTAGCGCAGCCGCTCCAGCAGCGGCACGTCGGGGCGTCGGGCCTGGGCCAGCACGCGGCGGTTGAATTCGAGGATGGCCTGCTCGCGGTTGAGCAGCGCCGGCATCTTCGGCGTCGTATCGGTCATTGCCCCCACTCTATGAAGCCTTGACGACACAACGATGACAGCGCCCGCCCCGGCGGTGGCCGGCGCGGGACCGGTGGCTCAGTGCGCCTGCTCCCAGTTGGGCCCCGCGCCCACCTCGGCCAGCAGCGGCACGCTGAGCCGGGCCACGCCGGCCATCAGCCGCGGCACCTCGGTGCGGGCCCAGTCGAGCTCGTCGTCGGGCACCTCCAGCACCAGCTCGTCGTGCACCTGCATCACGATGGCGCTGCGCCGGCCCTGGGCGTCCAGCGCGCCCTGCACCGCGATCATCGCCAGCTTGATCAGGTCGGCCGCGGTGCCCTGCATCGGCGCGTTGATCGCCTGGCGCTCGGCGCCGGCGCGACGCGGGCCGTTGCCGCCGCGGATGTCGGGCAGCTCGATGCGGCGGCCGAACAGCGTCTCGACATAGCCCTTGTCCGCCGCGGCGGCCTTGGTCTCGTCCATGTAGCGCTTGACGCCGGCGAAGCGCGCGAAGTAGCGGTCGATGAAGTCGCGCGCCACCTTCTGGTCGATGCCCAGGGCCTGCGCCAGGCCGAAGGCGCCCATGCCGTAGATCAGGCCGAAGTTGATGGTCTTGGCATAGCGGCGCTGCTCGGGCGTCACCGCGTCCACGGCGCAGTTGAAGACCTCGGCGGCGGTGGCCTTGTGCACGTCCAGACCCTCGGCGAAGGCGCGGGTCAGGCCCGGGTCGCCGCTGATGTGGGCCATGATGCGCAGCTCGATCTGGCTGTAGTCGGCGCTGACGATCACATGGCCCGGCGGCGCGATGAAGGCCTCGCGCACGCGCCGGCCCTCGGGCGTGCGGATCGGGATGTTCTGCAGGTTGGGGTCGTTGCTGGACAGCCGGCCGGTGACCGCCACCGCCTGGGCGTAGTTGGTGTGCACGCGGCCGGTGGCCGGGTTGACCATGCCGGGCAGCTTGTCGGTGTAGGTGCCCTTGAGCTTGGCCAGGCTGCGGTGCTCGAGGATGCGCGCGGGCAGCGGGTAGTCGGCGGCCAGCTCCTGCAGCACCTCCTCGTCGGTGCTGGGCGCGCCGGAGGCGGTCTTCTTCTTCACCGGCAGACCCAGCTTGCCGAACAGCACCTCGCCGATCTGCTTGGGGCTGCCCAGGTTGAAGGGCTGGCCGGCGATGTCGTAGGCCTCGCGCTCGAGCTGCAGCATGCGCTCGGCCAGCTGGTTGCTCTGCCGCGCCAGCACGCCGGCGTCGATCAGCACGCCGTGGCGCTCGATGCGCTGCAGGATGGCCGAGACCGGCAGCTCGATGTCCTGGTAGACGTGCAGCAGCCCCGGCTCGGCGGCCAGCCGCGGGTACAGCACCTGGTGCACGGCCAGCGTCATCTCGCTGTCCTCGCCGCTGTAGGTGGTGGCGCGTTCCACGTCCACCTGGCTGAAGGGGATCTGGTTGACGCCCTTGCCGCACAGCGCCTCGTAGCTCAGGCCGCTGCGGCCCAGGTGGCGATCGGCCAGCTTCTCCAGGCTGTGGCCGAGGTGGGCCTCGAAGACGTAGCTTTCCAGCAGCGTGTCGTGCGCCCAGCCGCGCACCGCGATGCCGTGGTTGGCCAGCACGTGGGTGTCGTACTTGGTGTTCTGGCCGACCTTGGGCGCGCCGGCGTCCTCCAGCCAGGGCTTCAGCAGCGCCAGCACCTCGTCGAGCGGCAGCTGCTCGGGCGCGCCGGCGTAGTCGTGGCGCAGCGGCACATAGGCCGCCTCGCCCGGCTGCACCGCGAAGCTGATGCCGACGATGCGCGCGCGCATCGGGTCCAGCGAGTCGGTCTCGGTGTCCAGCGCGGCCAGCGGCGCGGCGCGCAGGCGCTGAAGCCAGGCGGCCAGCTGGGCGCGGTCGAGCACGGTCTCGTAGTGGCGGGCCGGCGGCGCCGCCGCGGCGGCGGCGTCACCCGGGGCAGCGCCCGGCGCCAGGGCCGCCGTTGCCGCGGGCGCGACCGGGCCGCCGCCCGGCTCGCCCTCCAGCTCCTTGCGCCAGCTGCGGAAGCCGAAGCGCTGGTAGAAGTCGAGCAGGCCGTTGCGGTCCACCGGCTGCAGCGCCAGCGCCTCCACCGCCGGCCAGCCGGGCACGTGGCCGGCCAGGTCGCAGTCGGTCACCACGGTGATCAGCCGGCGGCCCTGCGGCAGCCAGTCCAGCGCCTTGCGCAGGTTCTCGCCGGCCACGCCCTTGATCTGGCCGGCCGCGGCCATCACGCCGTCGAGCGAGCCGTGCTCGGCGATCCACTTGGCCGCGGTCTTGGGCCCCACCTTCTCGACGCCGGGCACGTTGTCCACCGCGTCGCCGACCAGGGTCAGGTAGTCGATGATGCGCTCGGGCGGCACGCCGAACTTGGCCAGCACGCCGGCCGCGTCGAGCCGCTCGTTGCTCATCGTGTTGATCAGCGTGACCTGCTCGGTGACCAGCTGCGCCAGGTCCTTGTCGCCGGTGGAGATGATCACCCGGTGGCCGGCCGCCGCGCCCACCCGCGCCAGCGTGCCGATGGCGTCGTCGGCCTCGATGCCCGGCACCTCCAGCACCGGCCAGCCCAGCAGGCGCACCACCTCGTGGATCGGCGGGATCTGGGTGCGCAGGTCGTCCGGCATCGGCGCGCGGTGGGCCTTGTAGTCGGGGTACCAGCCGTCGCGGAAGGTCGGGCCCGAGGCGTCGAAGACGCAGGCCGCGTGGCCGCCCGGCCCGCTGCCGATGACCTGCTCGCGCAGCCGCTTCATCATCGCCACCATGCCGTGGATCGCGCCGGTGGGGAAGCCGTCGGGCCCGCGCAGGTCGGGCATCGCGTGGTAGGCGCGGTACAGGTAGCTGGAGCCGTCGACCAGCAGCAGCACGGGGCGGTCGTCGGGGGCGGTGGGGGTGGCGTCGCTCATGGCGCGGATTGTCGCGGTGAACCACGGCGCCGCGCCGCAGCCGCGCCGCACAGCGCGGCACGCCGCCCACCCCCTGCATCGCGGGGGCCCCGGGCGGCCAGCAACACCGCCTTTGCAGAGTGTCCCGAAGCTGGCGCCGTCGTATCCCCACTGCACCGCCGCCATGCCTGACCCCACCCCCGTCCACCCCGCCCGCCCCCTGAACGCCACGGCGCTGGCCGCCGCCGCGCTGCTGGCCCTGGCCGGGCCGGCCCAGGCCATCGTCTCCAGCACCACCTCCAGCAACTGGCTGGCCACCGACGACGCCTTCGACGGCGTGGCCAGGCTGGTCATCGACGGCAGCAGCGGCTGCAGCGGCAGCCTGCTGGCCGGCGGCGCCTACGTGCTGACGGCCGCGCACTGCGTGACCGACGACAGCGGCACGATCGACGCGTCGCGGATCGCGCTGTCCTTCGACGGCGGCCGCGTCACCGCGGCGGTCAGCAGCGCGGCGCAGATCAGCGTGGATGCCGGCTGGAACGGCACGCTGGGCCTGAGCAACGACCTGGCCCTGCTGCGCCTGGACAGCGCGGTGACCGGCATCACCGGCTACACCCTGGCCAGCGGCGACCTGCTGGGCAGCACCGTGGTGCTGGCCGGCTACGGGCTGAGCGGCACCGGCGCCACCGGCGCCGTCAGCGGCAGCTTCGGCACCCTGCACTGGGGCGAGAACCAGTACGAGGCGCTCTACGATGGCAGCGGCAGCGCGGTGCTGTTCGACTTCGACAACGGCACGCGGCAGCGCAGCAGCCTGGGCGGCACCGGCCTGGGCACGTCGGAGGCCGGCATCGCCTCCGGCGACTCGGGCGGGCCCAGCTTCATCGTGCTGGCCGGCCAGTTGCTGCTGGCCGGCGTGCATTCCTTCGGCGCCCGGCTGGCCGACCCGCGCTACGACGTCGACGGCCTGCTCAACAGCAGCTGGGGCGAGCTCGGCGGCGACAGCCTGCTGACCGGCGAGGCCACCCGCGCCTGGATCCTCGCCGCCACCGCGGTGCCCGAACCCGCCGCCTGGGCGCTGTGGCTGGCCGGACTGGGGGCCGGCTGTGCCGCCCGGCGGCGGCGCGCCGCCTAGAATCCGCCGATGCTCCGCCTGCCGACCCGACCGCTCCCGCTCCTGGCCCTGGCCGCCGCGCTGACCGGCTGCGCCGGCCTGCCAGCCCCGGGCGGCGCCGAGCCGGCCGTGCAGCAGCTGGTCGCCGAGGACGAGCAGGTGCGCATCGCCGAGCTGCGCGTGCGCGGCCAGACCCAGCGCCTGACGGTGCAGCCCAAGCACGGCGCGCCGGGCTACGAGGTCCTGCCGGCACCCGGTGGCCAGGACCCGTCCGGACGGCGCGACACCGCCGGCAGCGCCGGACAGCGCGTGTGGGTCTGGGCCTTCTGAGCCCGCCGCGGCGACGCTGCACGCCCTCCGCGACGATGGCCGTCTTCACCGAGGTCTCCGCCGACCAGGCTGCCGCCCTGCTGCGCCGGCTGGACGCCGGCACGCTGCGCGCGCTGCAGGGCATCGCCGGCGGCATCGAGAACACCAACTACTTCGTCTCCAGCGAGCGCGGCGACTGGGTGCTGACGCTGTTCGAGCGCCTGGACGCCGCCCAGCTGCCCTACTACCTGGGCCTGATGCAGCACCTGGCGCGCCGCGGCCTGCCGGTGCCCGAACCCCGTGCCGACGCCGACGGCCGCCTGCTGCAGGAAGTGGCCGGCAAGCCGGCGGCGCTGTGCACCCGGCTGCCCGGCCGCCACCAGCTGGCGCCCGACCTGCACCACTGCGCCCAGCTGGGCCACCTGCTGGCGCGCATGCACCAGGCGGTGGCCGACTTCCCGCTGCAGCAGCCCAACCTGCGCGGCCTGGCCTGGTGGACCGAGATGGCGCCGCGCCTGCAGCCGCACCTGGCGCCGGCGCAGCGCGCACTGCTCGACACCGAGCTGGCCTACCAGCAGCAGCTGGCCGCCGCGCCGGCCTACGCGGCGCTGCCGCGCGGCGCGGTGCACGCCGACCTGTTCCGCGACAACGTGCTGTTCGACGGCCTGCCCGGCCACGAGAAGCTGACCGGCGCCTTCGACTTCTACTTCGCCGGCACCGACACCTTCGCCTACGACCTGGCGGTGTGCCTGAACGACTGGTGCCTGCAGGCCGACGGCGCGTCGCTGGACGAGGCCCGTGCCCAGGCCCTGGTGCAGGCCTACGAGCAGGAGCGCCCGCTGTCCGGCACCGAGCAGCGCCTGCTGCCGGCGCTGCTGCGCGCCGCGGCGCTGCGCTTCTGGCTGTCGCGCCTGGGCGACTGGCACCTGCCGCGTCCCGCCGCGCTGCTGCAGCCCAAGGACCCGGCCCATTTCGAGCGCGTGCTGCGCGCGCGCATCGCCGCGCCCTGGCACCGGCCGCGCTGAGCCGCGGCGCGCCCATTCCCTCTTCCGAACCGACTGCCTCTGCATGGGACTCCGACTGCATCCGGTCGCGCCGCGCCAGGGCTGGCGCTGGGTGCGCCAGGGCTTTGCGCTGTTCTGGCGCCGTCCGCTGGCCTTCAGCGGCCTGTTCATGTTCTTCCTGTTCAACGCGCTGCTGCTGGCCGCGCTGGTGCCCTACCTGGGCGGGCCGCTGGGCATGGCCCTGCTGCCCATGCTCAGCCTGGGCTTCATGATCGCCGCGCGCAGCACGCTGGCCGGCGGGCCGGTGCACGTGCTGCAGCTGTTCGAGGGCCTGCGCCACCCCGACCGCGCGCAGCGCCGCGCGCAGTGGCTGCTGTGCGCCGCCTACGGCCTGGGCTCGACGCTGATCCTGCTGCTGGCCCACCTGGTCGACGGCGGCACTTTCGAGGCGCTGCAGCGCGCACTGTCCGGCGGCGAGGAGCGCGACGCCAAGGTGCTGGTCGCCCTGCTCAACGACCCGCGGCTGGCGCAGGGCATGCTGGTGCGCTTCGGGCTGGCCGGGCTGCTGTCGGTGCCCTTCTGGCACGCGCCGGCGCTGGTGCACTGGGGCGGCCAGGGCGCGGTGCAGGCGCTGTTCTCCAGCACGGTGGCGCTGTGGCGCACGCGCGGCGCCCTGGCCGTCTACCTGGTCGGCTGGGCGGCGCTGATGCTGGCCACCGCGCTGGTGCTGATGCTGCTGCAAGCCGCCGCGGGCGACAGCCGCCTGCTGGCGGTGGCCACGCTGCCCGTCGGGCTGGTGTTCTCGGCGGCCTTCTACGCGTCGCTGTGGGCCGGCTTCGCCGACACCTTCGGCGCTGCCGACGCCCCCCGCAGCCCCTGAGCCGCGCGGCGCCCGCGGCCGGGGCGCCCTCCTACAATCGGCCATCCCCCATCCCGAGCCTGCGGCCGCCGCCTGCGCGCGGCCGCGCCGCCCTGCCCTTGCCATGACCGAGCTTGCCAAGTCCTTCGAACCCGCCGCCATCGAGGCCCACTGGGGCCCCCTGTGGGAGCGCAGCGGCGTCTACGCGCCGACGCTGGACGCGGCCAGGCCCTCGTTCTGCATCCAGCTGCCGCCGCCCAACGTCACCGGCACGCTGCACATGGGCCACGCGTTCAACCAGACCATCATGGACTCGTTGACGCGCTACCACCGCATGCTGGGCCACAACACGCTGTGGCTGCCCGGCACCGACCACGCCGGCATCGCCACCCAGATCGTCGTCGAGCGCCAGCTGCAGGAGCAGGGCGTCAGCCGCCACGACCTGGGCCGCCCGGCCTTCGTCGAGAAGGTCTGGGAATGGAAGGCCAAGAGCGGCGCCACCATCACCCAGCAGATGCGCCGCATGGGCGACAGCGTCAGCTGGGACCACGAGTACTTCACGATGGACGACAAGCTGTCGGCCACCGTGACCGAGACCTTCGTGCGCCTGTACGAGGAAGGCCTGATCTACCGCGGAAAGCGCCTGGTCAGCTGGGACCCGGTGCTCAAGAGCGCCGTCTCCGACCTGGAGGTCGAGAGCGAGGAGGAGGACGGCCACCTCTGGCACATCCGCTACCCGCTCGCGGATGGCTCGGGCAGCCTGGTGGTGGCCACCACCCGCCCCGAGACCATGCTGGGCGACACCGCGGTGATGGTCCACCCCGAGGACGAGCGCTACACCGCCTTCATCGGCAAGCAGGTGAAGCTGCCGATCACCGGCCGCCTGGTGCCGGTGATCGCCGACGACTACGTGGACAAGGCCTTCGGCACCGGCGTGGTCAAGGTCACGCCGGCGCACGACCAGAACGACTACCAGGTCGGCCTGCGCCACGGCCTGGCGATGATCACCATCTTCACGCTCGACGCCCAGGTGCGTGCCGACCTGGACGACATCCCCGAGGGGCTGCGCGGCCTGGACCGCTTCGTCGCGCGCAAGGCCATCGTCGCCGACCTGGAGGTCGCCGGCCTGCTGGTCGAGACCAAGAAGCACAAGCTGATGGTGCCGCGCTGCGCCCGCACCGGCCAGGTCATCGAGCCGATGCTGACCGACCAGTGGTTCGTCGCGATGAGCAAGCCGGGGGCCAGCGGCAAGTCGATCGCCCAGGGTGCGATCGAGGCGGTCGAGTCGGGTGACGTGAAGTTCGTGCCCGAGCAGTGGGTCAACACCTACAACCAGTGGATGAAGAACATCCAGGACTGGTGCATCTCGCGCCAGCTCTGGTGGGGCCACCAGATCCCGGCCTGGTACGGCGACAACGGCGAGCTCTTCGTCGCCCGCAACGAGGCCGAGGCCCGCGCCCGCGCCGACGCCGCCGGCTACGCCGGCGCGCTGACCCGCGACGCCGACGTGCTGGACACCTGGTACTCCAGCGCGCTGGTGCCCTTCAGCACCCTGGGCTGGCCGGCCAAGACCGTCGAGCAGGACCTGTTCCTGCCCAGCAGCGTGCTGGTCACCGGCTACGACATCATCTTCTTCTGGGTCGCCCGGATGATCATGATGACCAAGCACTTCACCGGGCAGGTGCCGTTCCGCCACGTCTACATCCACGGCCTGGTGCTCGATGCCCAGGGCAAGAAGATGTCCAAGTCCGAGGGCAATGTGCTGGACCCGGTGGACCTGATCGACGGCATCGCGCTGGCGCCGCTGCTGGACAAGCGCACCCAGGGCCTGCGCAAGCCCGAGACCGCGCCCAAGGTGCGCAAGGCCACCGAGAAGGAGTTCCCGGACGGCATCCCGGCCTACGGCGCCGACGCGCTGCGCTTCACCTTCGCGGCGATGGCCACGCTGGGCCGCAGCGTCAACTTCGACAGCAAGCGCTGCGAGGGCTACCGCAACTTCTGCAACAAGCTCTGGAACGCCACGCGCTTCGTGCTGATGAACTGCGAGGGCCAGGACTGCGGCCTGATGGAGCACACCAAGGCCGACTGCCAGCCCGGCGGCAAGGCCGCGGGCTACATGCACTTCAGCGCCGCCGACAAGTGGATCGCCAACGAGCTGCAGCGCGTGACCCAGGCGGTGCACGCCGGCTTCGCCGAGTACCGGCTGGACAACGTGGCCAACGCGATCTACCAGTTCGTCTGGGACAGCTACTGCGACTGGTACCTGGAGATCGCCAAGGTGCAGATCCAGGTCGGCGGCGAGCCCGAGCAGCGCGCCACCCGGCGCACGCTGATCCGCACGCTGGAGTCGGTGCTGCGCCTGCTGCACCCGGTGGCGCCCTTCATCACCGCCGAGCTGTGGAACACGGTGGCCGTGGTCGCCGGCCGCAAGGCCACCAGTGACGACGCGACCCTGGCCACCGCGCCCTACCCCGTGGCACAGCTGGACAAGCTGGATGCCGACGCCGACGCCTGGGTCGCCCGGCTGCAGGCCCTGGTGGCCGCCTGCCGCAGCCTGCGCGGCGAGATGGGCCTGTCGCCGGCCGAGCGCGTGCCGCTGCTGGCCATCGGCGACGCCGACTTCATGCGCGCCGCCGCGCCGCTGCTCAAGGCGCTGGCCAAGCTGGCCGAGGTCACCGTCTTCGACGACGAGGCCGCCTTCGCCCAGGCCAGCGCCGCCAGCCCGGTGCTGGTGCAGGGCGCCGCGCGCCTGGCGCTGAAGGTCGAGATCGACGTCGCCGCCGAGCGCGCCCGCCTGGGCAAGGAGATCGCCCGCCTGCAGGGCGAGATCACCAAGGCCGAGGCCAAGCTGGGCAACGAGAGCTTCGTCGCCCGCGCGCCGGCCGCGGTGGTCGAGCAGGAGCGCGCCCGCCTGGCCGACTTCGGTCAGACCGTCGAGCGGCTGCAGGCGCAACTGGCCCGGCTGCCGGCCTGATCCGCGACGGCCGGCGCCGCGGCGCCGGCCTCAGTTGGCGGTCGGCTCGGCGGTCGCGGCCAGCAGCGTGTCGATGCGCTTGGCCACGTCCCAGGCCGCGCGCACCCGCGACTCGCGCGTGGTGCTGGCCACGCGCGGCGTGACCTGCAGCGTGTCGATCTGGTGCAGCAGGCGGCCGGCCTCGCGCAGGCCCGGCTCCAGGCTGTCGAACCAGGCCGCGGCCATGCGGCCCGAGCCCAGCACGTCGGCCAGCGTGGCCTCGTCGAACAGGCTGGTCGGCGCCAGGCTCACCAGCACCTGGTTGGGCTTGCAGAAGGCCAGGTAGCGCTCGCCCAGCAGGCCCTGGTAGCGCGTGTAGTAGTTCAGCATCACGCAGACGCCGTCGCTGGCCTCGATCAGCTCGCGCAGCCCCATGGGCTCGACCAGCCAGCGCGCCCACAGCGCGTCGCTGCTGTGCAGGATCGGGTCGTAGCCGACCACCCGCGCGCCGAAGGCCGCCAGCAGCTGCGCCAGCGGCTGCGCCGCCGGGCCCATGCCGATCAGCCCGATCGTGGAGCCGCCGAGTTCGCGGCCCACCAGCAGGCCCTCGGCATTGACCACGGGCACGCGCCGCAGCATCTGCAGCAGCGCGCCGATCATGAACTCGGCCTCGGCCTGGGCGGTGGCGTCGGACGGCCGCACGACCTCGACGCCGGCGCGCGCGCAGGCCTCGAAATCGATGTTCTCGACGCCGGCCGACAGCCGGCCCACCGCGCGCAGCTGCGGCGCCTGGGCCAGGGTCTCGCCGTCCAGCGCGACCGTGGGCGGGATCACCAGCGCCTGCACGTTGCGCAGCGCCAGGCGCAGCGCACGCGGGTCACGCGCCAGGTCGGGTGCGTAGCGCACCGCGTGGCGCGTGACCAGCCACTGCATCACCTCGGGGTCGAGTGGCTCGACGATCAGCACCACGGTGCGACACCCTCCCCAAACCGTGTACAAGACGTCACGGACCGGGCAGCGGAATCCGGTGCAAACTCAAAGCTTTCCCACACGACTGCAATCTTCTATGTTGGTCAAGAAAGCCATCTTCCCCGTCGCCGGCCTGGGCACACGCTTCCTGCCGGCCACCAAGGCCCAGCCCAAGGAAATGCTGCCGGTGGTGGACAAGCCGCTCATCCAGTATGCGGTGGAGGAAGCCTACGCCGCGGGCGTGCGGGAGATGATCTTCGTGACCGGGCGCCACAAGCGGCCGATCGAAGACCACTTTGACATGACCTTCGAGTTGGAGCTAGCCCTTGAACAAGCGGGCAAGCGTGAACTACTCGACGTGGTGCGCAGCGTCAAGCCCGCGGACATGGAATGCATCTACGTCCGGCAGGCCCAGGCGCTCGGTCTGGGCCACGCCGTGCTGTGCGGCCAGCGCCTGGTCGGCAACGAGCCCTTCGCGGTGCTGCTGGCCGACGACCTGATGGTCGGCGAGAAGCCGGTGCTGCAGCAGATGGTCGAGCAGTTCAACGAATGGCGCGCGTCGATCCTGGCGGTGCAGGAGGTGCCGGCCGAGCACACCCGCCGCTACGGCATCGTCGCCGGCTCCGAGGTCAACGACCGGCTGATGGACGTCAGCCGCATCGTCGAGAAGCCGGCGCCCGAGGTCGCGCCCTCGCGCCTGGGCGTGGCCGGCCGCTACATCCTGACGCCCGGCGTGTTCCACGAGATCGCCACCCAGCCGCGCGGCGTCGGCGGCGAGATCCAGCTGACCGACGGCATCGCCTCGCTGCTGCGCCGCGAGAAGGTCTTCGCCTACCGCTACGAGGGCAAGCGCTACGACTGCGGCAGCAAGGAAGGCTGGCTGCAGGCCAACGTCGAACTGGCGCTGGCCCACCCGGTGCTCGGCGCCGACTTCCACGACTACCTGAAGACGCTGCCGCTCTGAGCGGCCTCGACTGCGCCGCGCGCTCAGCGCCGGCGCAGGTAGTGCACGAACTCGGCACCGCTGCTGGTCTGCTCCAGCAGCTCGTTGCCAGTCTGGCGGGCGAAGGCCTGGAAGTCGCGCACCGAGCCGGGGTCGGTGGCCAGCACCTTCAGCACCTCGCCGCTGGCCAGCTCGGCCAGCGCCTTCTTGGCCTTCAGGATGGGCAGCGGGCAGTTCAGGCCGCGGGTGTCGATTTCTTTGTGCGCGTCCATCGTCGGGGTCTCTCGCAGTGCGGGGCGTGGCCGGCTCAGCGGCGCCGGGGCAGGTCCATGAAGCGCGGCTCGATGCCGCGCCGGCGCAGCCAGTCGGCCAGCGCGTAGCCGGTGCCGGCGGGCCAGCACACCAGGTCCTCGGGGGCGAAGAACTTGTGCTCGGCCAGTTCGGGCGACAGCCGCACCTCGCCGCGGGCCAGCGCGTGGTAGGCGATGATGACCTGGTTCATGCGCTGGAAGTCGTAGACGCCGACCAGGTCCAGCTTGAGCACCTCCAGCGCCGTCTCCTCGGCGACCTCGCGGGTGATGCCCTCCTCGGGCGTCTCGCCGGCCTCCATGAAGCCGGTGATCAGCGCGAACATGCGCCCCGACCAGGCCGCGTTGCGCGCCATCAGCACCTGGCCGCCGCGGTCGGCGCACTCGATGATCGCGGCCAGCACCGGCGTCGGGTTGTTCCAGTGCGTCCAGCCGCAGGCCGGGCAGCGCAGCCGGGTCTTCAGGCCGCCGTCCTCCAGTTGCTCGACGGGTTCCAGCGCGGTGCCGCAGGGCGGGCAGAAGCGGTAGGCGTTCGACATGCCGTGGACTCCGCGCTCAGGCCGGGAAGACGCCGGTGGACAGGTAGCGGTCGCCCTTGTCGCAGACGATGAAGGCGATCGTCGCGTCCTGCACCTGCTGGGCGATCTGCAGCGCCACCCAGGCGGCACCGGCGGCCGAGATGCCGGCGAACAGGCCCTCCTGGCGGGCCAGGCGCCGGGCCATGTCCTCGGCGTCGGCCTGGCCGACCAGCACCAGCTCGTCGACCACCGACGCGTCGTAGATCTTCGGCAAGTAGGCCTCCGGCCACTTGCGGATGCCGGGGATGCGCGAGCCCTCGGCCGGCTGCGCGCCGACGATGCGCACCGCCGGGTTGCGCGACTTCAGGTAGCGGCCGACGCCGGTGATGGTGCCGGTGGTGCCCATCGCGCTGACGAAGTGCGTGATGCGTCCGCCGGTCTGCTCCCACAGCTCGGGGCCGGTGGTCTCGAAGTGGATGCGCGGGTTGTCGTCGTTGGCGAACTGGTCGAGCACGCGGCCCTTGCCGTCCTTCTGCATCTGCTCGGCCAGGTCGCGGGCGTATTCCATGCCGCCGGAGCGCGGCGTCAGGATCAGCTCGGCACCGTAGGCCTTCATGGTCTGGGCGCGCTCGATCGACAGGTCCTCCGGCATGATCAGCACCATGTGGTAGCCGCGGATCGCCGCCGCCATCGCCAGCGCGATGCCGGTGTTGCCCGAGGTGGCCTCGATCAGCGTGTCGCCGGGCCGGATGTCGCCGCGCTCCTCGGCCCGCCGGATCATGCTCATCGCCGGGCGGTCCTTGACCGAGCCGGCCGGGTTGTTGCCCTCCAGCTTGCCCAGGATGACGTTGCCGCGCGGCTCGCCGGCGGCGCCGGGCAGGCGCTGCAGCCGCACCAGCGGCGTGCGGCCGATGACGTCCTCGATGGTCGGGTAGCGGATGGGGTTCAAGCGGTCTCCTCCTCAGGCCGCCGATTGTGGCAGGGCCCCGCCGGGCCTGCCGGGACCGCATGACATAATCCGCCGCCACGCCGTGCCACCCAGGCGCGCACCGCCCGCGTGACGAAATCGGTAGACGTAGCGGATTCAAAATCCGCCGCCGCAAGGCGTGCCAGTTCGAGTCTGGCCGCGGGCACCAACGACTTAGCGCATGTTGGCGCCCGCTGACTTCCGCATAGCTTCCGCATCCACTTCCGCAACGCCCCGCTTCGGGTGCCCACCACCGGGGGATAGCCCCACCCGCCGGACAGGCGCACAGTCACCCGCGCGGCCGAGACAGTGGCAGCCACCTCCCCCGGTCGGCGCGCTGGACGCACGCGGTGCACCGCGGCGCGATCGTCTCGGCTGCACCCTGGCGCACCCTGGCGCACTCTGTGAGCCGCCGCCGCCGCCCTACCCTGTGGCCATGGCCATCGGCGCACCGTCCCATCCGCTCGAGCTGCGCCCCTGTTGGTACTGCACCAGCTACGGCGGCATGCGCGCTGGCGGCACCGCGGCCTGGTGCGCTCAGGCACGCCTGCTGCAGGTGTCGCCCGAGTGGGGGTGCGCCCACTGGCGGCGCGAGCCTGGCGTCGACGACGAGCCGTGGGCGCCGGCGAGCTGGCGGCCGCTGAAGCCCGAGCTGGTCAGGCCAGCTCCATATGGGCCGCCAGCACAGCAGCCTCTGCCCGGCTGGACACGTTGAGCTTCTTGTAGACGGCCTTGATGTGGTCGTTGACGGTGAACCACTTGATGCCCAGGAGGCCGGCCACCTCTTCGATCGTGCAGCCCTTGGACAGGTAGGTCAGCACCTCAGCCTCACGCGGCGTCAGCGGCTCGGTGCCGGCAAGGGCGGCCGCGGCGGACTGGCAGCGCGGGCAGGCGCAGGCCGCAGTCAGCACCGGCGATCAGGCAGGTGCGACGCCGACAGCAGCAGCCACGACAGCGCGCCCAGCGCCGTCGCCGCGCTGCCCAGCGTCTGATGCCCGGCCAGCGTCAGGGCCAGCCCGAAGACCAGCCCGGCCAGCATCAGCACATGCCGCCACCTGATGGCGGGGTCGGTCTGCGGCGTCATCGCGCCAGCCCGGCAGATCAGCACGACCGACGCACCCAGCACGGCCAGGACGTGCAGCAGCAATCCGGCGTCCATCATTCGGCACCCCCTGCGGCCCGCTCGGCGCGGCGCCGGAACAACCTGGCGGCCCACGACAGCACGGCAGGCCAGTCCCGGCCGACCGCGGCGATCCCGATGCTGATCGGCACCAGCAGGTAGCGCGACGGCACCGGCCAGCCGACGTGAGCAAGCACCACCTCGATGCCGTAGGCCGCGGCGCCGGTCAGCAGCAGCGACAGGCTGGTCAGCAGCGCCACCATGCCCAGGGCCTGCCAGCGGTCCAGGTGGTCGGGGTGGCGCATCACGGCCACCGCCGACCCGACGACGCCGCCGGCCGCGATCACCAGGTACGGCCCGGCGTAGCGCGCCACCTCGCCGCCAGCGATGGCGCCGATGACGACGACGGCCACGGCCACGGCATCGAGCTGAGGGTCGGCGGGTGCGGTCATGGCGTCTGCCTCCCTGCGAGCATGCCGGCCAGCGCGGCCAGCGCGGCGATCCCCAGCCAGGCGGTGAGGTCGGAGCCGGTGGCGCGCTCGCACAGCGTGCCGGCGCCGGCCGGCGGCCGGTCCATGGGCAGTGCCAGCCGGCAGCCGGCCCGCAGCGCCGATTCGGCAGCCAGCCACAGCGCGACCAGGCCCGCCGGGCTGCGGCGCCAGGCCAGCGCCACCAGCAGCCAGGCGACGGTCGCCTCGGCGCCGTAGGCCACGTACTCGAGCGCGCCGAGCGAGCCCAGACCGGCGTCGGCCAGATGCTCGGGGCCGAAGTGGACCGCGGCGCCGACCAGCAGCAGCGCGACGGCGCCGGCCTTCACTCCTCGCCCCCGCCGCCGTTGCGCTTGAGCATGGAGACCAGGCGGCGCCACGCGGCCGCGATGCGTTGGCGGATGGTCATGGTGTGTCCTCAAGCAGCGTTCCCGCTCACCTTGTAGCGTAGGTTCCCGGCGACCGGCGTGATGCCGACGCCGGTGGGGTTGCGAAGCCGGACCACGATGCTGTTGGCCAGCACCTGCCACGACAGCACGCACCCGGCCTGATCCTGGTCGTAGGTCACCAGCGCATCGTCGCCGGCGCGGATGCCGGTCACGGAGATCGTCACGGTCGCCTCGCCGCCGGCAGCGATCAGGCCGGGCGTCCACGCCTGCTTGCCGCTCCAGGCGTCGACCAGGTTCACCGTGGACGACGACGTGCGGGTGACCGGGTTGGTCACCCCGCTGTAGGTACACGGCCCGATCTTGCCCGACGCGGCAGTGGCGATGTCCCACGGCGTCGTGCACTGGGACACCACGACATCGCCGACGGACACGACCGCGTTGATGTCGCCGGCCAGCTGCCACTTGCTGATTCGGCCGGAGCCCATCACGAACTCGCCGTCGCTGACGATGGCGGTGACGCCAGACGTGATGCCGGGGCCGTTGATGTAGCTCCCCGTCGCGTCCAGTGACCCGCCGGCGTCGATCGTGATGCAGGTCGATCCGGTGTAGGAGTCCTGGATCTCGGAGTCCAGCCGCAGGTGCACGGTGTTGCCGATGCGGATGCCGCCGGATGTGAAGATCTTCCCGGCCACCCGGACGCGCTGGCTCCCCGTCGTGCACTGCAGCGCGAGCTTGGCGCGGCTCTGCATCTCCCAGTAGTCGTTGAGGACCGCGCCGCCGCTGCCGGCGATCTCAACCACCGGGTTGGAGCCAATGGTCGTCGTGCCGTAGGTGTTGCCGGACGAGGAGAGGTCAGCGCACGAACCGGTCGTGTAGAGGTAGCGGTCGCAGTTGCTGTAGCGGTTGCCGTCGATCTTGGCGACGTAGGTGCCGTCGATATGCACGGCGGTCGCCGCGTATGCCAGGTTGTTGCCGCGCACGCTGCAGTAGGGCCCATCGACGTGCACCAGGGCCGCGATGGTCGGCGCAGTTTCCTCGGACCCCCACAAGAACAGCCCGTCGACGACGCAGCTCGCGCCCGTGATGTTGACCCCGTAGACCGCGGCGTCGGTGAACAGCAGCTTGACCGACGGGTCGCCGGTCAGCCTGGTGCCAGCGCCGGACAGGGTGAGGCCGGCGCCACTGCTGTACGACGAGACGGTGTACGTGTCGCCGCCGGCTCGCGCCAGGTGGATCGTGCGCCCCGGGTTGGCCGCGATGCACGCGCGGATGGCCGGGCCGGCGTCGCTGCCGTCGGTGGGGGCCAGCCACGGGAACAGGTGCGGGTAGACGATGCTGTACCGCAGCGCGGCGCCGATGGTGGCCGCCGCGTAGTTCAGGGTTGGGTCGAAGCCGCCAATGCCGGCGCCCTCGTCCTCGGTGGCGTAGCCGGCCAGCAACTGCGCGAGCGCGAAGGCCGACTCGCCCGGCGCGCCAGCGTTGAACTCGTCGACCAGGCCGGGCAGCGCGGCCAGGAAGGCGTCGGCGCGCGCGCTGAAGTTGGCGGGGTCATCGCGCGACGGCGGGGTGGGCAGCGGGGTCAGTGCCATGTGCGTGTCCTCAGTGGGCGGGCCTCAGATCAGGCCCTCGATCTCAAGCGAGCACGTGCTGAGCACGCGCCCAGGGATGGCGATGGACCAGTCCTTGACGAAGCCGTAGACGACCAGCGAGTCGTGGCGCTCGGAGCCGATCCAGACCACCGGCCGCGCGCGCACCCTGGCCAGGCGCTGGGCGGCCAGGTCCACGTTCTGGGTGGGCAGCACGACGGGCAGCGTCATGCGCTTGGAGTACGCGCGCTCGGCGACGGTGATCGCGCCGAACTCATCGACTTCCTTGCGCGAGTAGTCGGTGATGCTGATGGATGCATCGGCCATCGTGTCGCCCATCTCGTAGACCATGCCGACCACGCAAGACCCGATGGACACCGTGCCGCCGGTGGCCGTTGCGGTGACCGTGATCTCGGCCTCGCCGTAGGGCGGCAGGTCGGTCAGGATGACCAGGCTGCGGCGCGCGATGGCCTCGAAGAAGTAGTCGAACCAGTTGTCGCAGTCCTCCTGCACGCCAAGCGGATTGAAGCTGGCGCTGTAGACGACGGTCGCGCCGATGGTCATCTCGACGGTCACCGACTCGGCATCCAGGTCCAGCAGCGCCAGGCCGCGCACGACGCCCGGCGCCAGCGTGATGCTGATGCTGTCGGCGTCCGTGGTGGCCGTGCCGACCGCGGCGTCCAGCATGGCCCAGCGGTTGGTCGGCCCCACGCGCGCCCAGTTGATCGGGTCGGACTCCGGGGCCGTCGCCGTGGTGCCGTTGACCAGCCGCTCGTAGACGCTGTGGGTGCTGGTGCGGATGACCCGATCGCCGACGACGTAGGCGGTGGCCGCGGACCACGCGGCGTGGTCGGTCTCGGCCACGCTGCTGTCAATCAGCATGGCGTCGGTGATGGTGGTGGGGACGATGTAGCGCATGGGCGTCAGTCCGTTGCGGTACGCACGGCCAGCGCATCGCCGTCGGGCATGGCCCGGCGCAGCTGCTTGGCGGTGCTGTGGCTGTGCATGGCCGTGGCAGCGGCCGCCTCTTGGACGCGCTCCAACAGGTCCACCGCCTGCGCCAGCAGCTCGTCGGTGCGCTGGCGGCCAGAGTCCAGCAGCCTGGCGGTCTCGGTGCTGCTGTAGATCCTGGCCGGGCCGGTGGCCTCGATCTCGGGTCCGGTCTCGCCGACCAGCCGCAGGCCGCCGCGGTGGAAGCCGCCGGCCGCGAAGCCCGGCACAGTGCCCAGCGTGTCCGACAGCGAGCCGGCCAGCCACGCACGCATGCGTGCGATGTCCAGCGCGCTGCTGGCGCTGGCCTTGGCCGCCTCTTCCAGCGCCTGGCTGATGGCAGGCAGTGCGGCCAGCGCATCGGCGTCGCCGGCCCGGGCCTGGGCGGTGTTGATGCCGAAGCGCGCCAGCAGGGCGGCCTGGCTCTCCTTGCCGGTCGACGACTGGCCGCGCAGCCGCTCGATCTCGTCCTGCACGGCCGACCCGGCCTGCTGCAGCGATGCGGTCATGTCGTCCAGCGCCGGCGTGATCTCGGCAAAGGCGCCGGCCAGCGACAGCAGGGCGGCGTAGGTCTTGCGCCCGCCCTCGGTGGTCAGATCCTGGGCGTCGACCAGATCGCGGAAGGCCTTACGGTTGGCCGGCAGGGCGACACCAAGCTCGGCCAGTGCCTGGGTGATCTGGTCCGTCGTCCGGGCGGCGCGCTCGGCCTCGGTGTAGTAGGCGGCGTAGTAGGACTGTGCAGACGCCTGGAATTGCTCGGCTCCGCCGGCAGCCGCGAAGATGGTCTCGACGGCCGCGACGGAGATCTCGGCCAGCTGGTCGAAGCTGGGGCCGAGGCCCGCGAAGGCCTTGCCGACCTGCTGGACCGCGGACGCGGTGGACAGCAGCTCGTCGGCCTCGGCCTGGCTGAGCGCGTAGGCGCTGATGCCAGAGAAGTAGTCCTTGAAGCGCTGCGGCAGGTCGCTGGCTTGCAGGCCGGCGATGACGGCCGCGCTGCTGTTCTCGCTGAACCACCGGGACACCTCGTCGGCGCTGCCCAGCTTGGTCGCCGCCGCGGCCAGGGGGTTGGTGCCGCCGGTCTGCACGCCGCCGGCGCGCGAGCCGTTGACCAGCACCTGGATGGTGCCGCTGGCCTTGCCCTTGCGGTCGATGTCGGTGGCGGCCTGGACCTGCAGGCCAGCAGCGGATCCGCCGAACAGCTCGGCCTGCGACACGATGGCCGCGCCCACGGTCTCGGCGAAGGTCTGCAGCTGGTCCTGCCGGCCGACCTCGGTGCCGCGGCCGAAGCCGAAGAGGCGCTGCGCGTCGGTGAGGGTGCCGTCGGCGCCGATGCTGGTGGCACCGTAGCCCAGCTTCGCGCTCTTGTCCTTGAGCAGCGACGCGACGACTGCCGCAGCGGCGAGGTACGGTGCGACGGCGCCCAGGCCCAGGCCCAGGCCGCCGGCCACCGATCCACCGGACACCAGGGAGCCGGCGGCGCCGAGCGTAGTACCCAGGCCCGTGCCGGTGAGCGTGGACATCAGGCCGGTCGCAGCGTAGCCGCTGAAAGACCCGAGCGCCCCAGCCAGCCCGAGCGCGGACCCGACGTTGCCCAGGCCGCCGGCCGCGCCGGCAGCCTGCGCCGCGCCACTGAAGCCTGCCGCGCCCATCAGCGCGCCGGCCACGGGGTTGACGATGGCGCTGACGATGGGCCGCAGCACCAGGGTGCGGAACAGGTCCTTGATGTAGTCGGCGCCCGACTTGCCGCCGGCCATGATGGCGTCGGTCAGGCTCTGCTCGATCTGCTGCGTGGCGCGGTCCCAGTCGCGCGCGGCGTCCTTGGCGGCCTTGTCGTTGGCCTCGCGTGCCTCCTTCTCGCCGATCAGGCCGATCAGCTTCTCGCGGGCCTTGATCTCGCGCTCGATGGCCGCCGCAGCGATGTCGTTGCCGTAGCTCAGCTCGATGGCCTGAGCCTCGCGCAGGCGACGGATTTCGACCTCCTGGATGGCCTGGGCGAGTGAGCGGTAGCCCTCGACCACCATGCCGCGCGCCTCGGCCTCGATCTCGGACTGCTGGACCTGGCGCTCGATGGCGTCGGCGCCACGCTCTGCGCTGCGGATCCAGTCGTCCCACGCGGTCTGCGCGCGCTTGGCCTCGTCGGCGGCGCGCTTGACGGCCGCGGCTCGGTCTTCTTCAGCCTGCGCACTGGCGGCGGCCGTGATGATCTGCTCGCGCTGCTGGCGGCTGTAGGACTGCCATGCCGGGTCGGACTGGATCTCCAGCAGCTTGGCCTGGGTCTTGGTCAGGCCGTCGGCGCTGGCCGAAGCATCCGCGGCGACCTTGGCGATGCCGTCGAGCGCACGCATGTACGCCCGCGCGCCGTCCTCTTCGGCCTTGAAGGTAGGCAGCTTGATCTCGCGGGTCTTCTCGGTGTACTTCTCGCGCGCCCTGGCGATCAGCGCCTCGATCTCGGCGCGGCTCTTGCCGGCGGCCAGGCCGGCCTGCTCGATCTGTGCGATCTCGCGCCGCAGCTTGACCTGGTTGCCGATGTACTTCTCGGACTCCTTGTCCCACTCGGCGGCCGCCTTGCCGGCGGCCGCGCGCTGGCCGGCGGCCTCGGCGCCGCGCTGATCCATGCGCAGCCGCTCCTGCAGGAATGCCTCCTCCTGGCGCAGAGACTCCAGGGCCGCGCTCCTGCCGGCGACCTCGCGCCCATCGGCGCCGCGGAATCGCTCGCCAGCCGGGGCGGCACGCACGCGCTCCATGGCTGCGCGCACTGCCGCGAGTTGCTGCTGGACATCCTCGCGGCCGATGGCCTTGACCGCATCCCACGCACCGGCCACCGCGTCCTTGACTGCCAGCCAGCCACGCTCCATCGAGCCCAGCGCGTTGACCAGCTGCGGAGTCCGCGTCTCGATCGCCGACGCGTAGGCCTCCTGGGCCAGCCGCGCAGCATCCGTGCTGCGCCCGGCGTCCTCCAGCGCCTTGATCTGCTGGATGGTCGAGGCGGTGAGGTAGTTCGTGGCCTCGTTGAGCTTGAGCGAGGCCGCCAGCGGCTCCTTGGCCAGGTTGGCGAACGCCTTGGCGGTCTCCTCGGCCGCCGGCCCGCCGGCCCGCTCGAAGGCGATGGCCGCGGCGGTGAACCGCTGCATGTTGCCGGCGCCGACCCCCGCCGCCGACGCGATCTGCGTCAGCACCTCGGCCGCCCTGCCCTGCGTGCCGGCGCCCATGGCCGCGACGCCGCGCGCCATCTCCTGCAGCTGGCCAGCGGTGACGCCGGCCGCGTTGCCCGACAGGATGATGGCCCGCGCGTAGGCGGTTGCCTCGTCGCTGCCGGCCTTGTAGGCGGCCGTCAGCACGGCGGCGCCGCCGGCGGCCAGGGTGAACGGGTTGATGAGGCCGACGATGTAGCCGCCCAGCGCCCGCGCCGCGGCACCGGCGCCGCCGAACATGTCCTTGAGCTGGCCGCCCTGCTGCAGCAGCACGGTCAGGGGCTGCTGGCCGCTGGCGATGGACGTGACGATGTCCGTGAACTGCGCCGGCACACCGCGCAGCGCGGCCGCGGTCTGCTTCGCGCTCAGGCCGATCTGGTCGACGCCGGCAGCTGCCGCCTTCGACGCCGCCTCGGTCGCGCGCAGCTGGTCGAGGTACGGCCGCAGCGCCTCGGGGCTCGCGCCGCGCTGCTGGCCCAGCCGCTCGAAGTAGGAAGCCGTCCCGCGCTCGCCGGCCTGCATCGCAGCGGTGGTGCGCTGGATGCTGGCGATGATGGACCGCTCGGCCGCGGTGATCTTCTGCGTCGCCTTCTCGGCGCCGCCACCGATGCCGTCCACGCCGGCGGCCGCCTCCTTGCCGGACTGCGCGACCTTGCGCGCCATGTCCTGGCCGGCCTGCGCAATCTCGGCGAAGCCCTGGCGCGCGCCGGTGGCGTCGACGCCGGACTCAAGCTGTACCTTGCGGCTTTCGGTCATGGGCGGTCTCAGGTGCGGTTGTCGGCCATCTGCTGCAGCGCCGCGGCTTCAAGCACGCGCAGGTCGGCGAAGAGCTGGTTCCACGCGTCGTCGGTCAGCCCGAGGCGATCCATGCGCAGGAACAGGGGCGTGTAATCGAGCGCCGTCGGGCCGTTGATGCCGACGCGCCACTGGCCATCGACCTCGCAGAACAACTCCCAAACGGGCCAGTTCTCTGGCCAGACGCCGACCTCTTGCTGGGCGATCACGAAGCCCAGGTTGAAGCCGTTCTGCGGGCCGGCGTCGGCGCGCACGTAGCGCGCACGGCCGGCCGCGGTCAGTTTCCCAGGCGGCCCTCGACCACGGCCTCGCGGTAGCCGTCGATGAGCGCCTGAGCCATGCCTGGCGCTTCGTCGCACAGCTGGCGCGCGGAGTCCAGGCTCAGCGGCTCGTCGAGGTTCCAGCCGTCGAGGATGTCCAGCAGGTAGGCGGCATTGGCGTCGCGCGACTCGCGCTGCTGGCCAGCCACGCTGAAGGCCGCCGGCTCGGGCGCGGGCTGGCCGGCTTCGACCGCGGCGCGCACGGACTGGCTGAACGCCTCGGCCTCGGCGGCGGCCTTGGCCTTGGCCGCGGCCACGCGCTCGTCGATGAACGCGCCGAACTCCACGCGGGTGCGGTAGCGGTAGCGGGCCTCGATGGCGCCGACCGTGCCGTCCGGCATGGTGGCGGTGATGGTGCGGGTGATGTGCTGCGGGCGGGCGCCCAGCTTGATCTTGGCCATGTGCGTTTCCAGACGGGAAGAAAAAAGGCCACCCGAAGGTGGCCAGCCTCTGCAACGAGGGCAAAACGGTCAGTGCAGCAGCGATGGCTGCGCCAGCGACTCCAGAGCCGCGCGCTCGGCGGCCAGTTCGGGCTTCTCGCGCCGGCGCTCGTGCATCAGCATGGATCCGACACGGCCCTTCAGCTCGGACGGCGCCTCGCGGCGAGCCAGGTCGTGCAGCCGCTCGGTGATGGAGCGCTCGCGCTCGGCCAGGCGCTGCGCGACGGCCTCGAACGCGTTGATGAACCGGATGCGCACCACGCGCGCCTTGTCGCCGCTGAAGCCCATCGCCAACTCGGACAGGCCCTTGGCGGTCATTCGGTACATGGGCAGGCTGCGGCCCGTGCTGTCGGTGTAGGCACTGAGCCCAAAATTGGACCGAGCATGTTGCTCGATCTCCGGATGCTGGCTGGCGTGCATCGCACGAATCGTCCGGATGACGTGCTTGTGGCTCTTGCCGAACGCGATCGCCACGGCGCGCGAGTCGGTCACCAGCTCGTTGCCCTCGCGGGCAATGAAGACGGTCAGGTCGGTGTCGTTGATGTCGGTCATGGACCGGTCCTTTCGTTGCAGAAACGAAAAGGCCCGCGCGCGGCGGGCCTTCGGTTGAGCCGGTCTGCGCCGGCTTCTTCGATCCGGGCCATCAGGCCCAGGAGATCACGACGAGTAGGAGATCGGGCGACCCAGCATCGTCAGGGCCGCGGTCACGGCGTTGGCCTGGTTGACGTTCAGCGTCGGGAACTCGCTGCAGGCCATGTAGCCGTAGCCGTAGGTCACGGCGCCGCCCGACAGCACCAGCTTGAAGGCGCACTTGGTCAGCGAGCGGCTGATGCCCAGCATGGCCTGGAAGGTCGCGTTGCTGGCGTCGTGGCCCAGGGTCAGCGTGACGTTCGTGCCGTTGAAGCCGGTGGGAACGTTGATGCTGTTGCGCCGCGCCAGGGGCTGGATCTGCGTGTAGCGCGGATCGCCGCCGGTGGTGCCGATGGTCAGGATCTGCGGGATCTCGGTCCAGCCGCTGATCTTCTGGGTGGTCGAGTTGGCGCCGCCGCCGGACGCGAAGAAGCCGGTGTTGGTGGTGTCCAGGCCCAGCAGGCTGAAGGTGTCGGCCGTCAGCTGGTCGGCCTTGTAGACCGAATCGGTCGCGTCCTCCCAGCCGCTGGTCAGCAGCAGCTCGTCGCCGTCGGAGTAGCCGTGCGCGACGCTGCCGCAGACGGTGGGGTTGGCGTTGGACATCGTCGCCAGCGTCTTGGCAGAGGCGAACGTGGTCGAGTAGTAGAACTTTGCCCCTTCGGGGAAGCTGTAGGCCATGGAGGGCTCCTTCAATGAAAAAGCCCGCTGTGCGGGCTGCGTTGCGCCCTCATCGGGCAAGAAAAAGCCGCCCGCGGATCGCTCCGGGGCGGCTGTCTTCGGTGGTCGCGTCAGTCGGTCAGCGCGCGCTGTGGATGCTGAAGTCCTGGCGGCAGCCGTACATGCCGATGTCCTCCTCGGCGTCGTCTGATCGCTCACCCTCCGGCCTGGCGCTGAACGGCGTCGCGGCGTCGCACAGGGCCGTCTCGATCTGGTGCATCAAGGCGACCGCGGCCGCGCGCGAGGTGTGCCAGACGCTGACCTGCACGACGTTGTGGCGCTTGTCGCTGAGCGTTCCGTTGAGCCAGCGCAGCGACCGTCCGCCGATCACTTGGAACGTCACCCACGGCGCCGCCGTGCCGGCCGGTGCAAAGTCGGTGTAGACCGTGGGGCAGCAGGTCTTGAGGGCGGCGGTCAGGTCGGCTTGGAGCGTCACAGCGTCACCCGCTTGTTGATGGCGGCCAGCAGCACACGCTCGCCGGCAGCCAGCGCATCCTGGGCTTTGGCGGCGTAGGCCGAGCGCACGAAGGAGCGCGCCGGCACCTGCTTGGGCGTCGGGAGCGTCACGTAGTAGGTCTCCTTCTCGGCGCGCGAGGCCCTACGGCGCGGTCGGGGCTTGTCCTCCATGCCCGGGCGCACCATGGGGCGGACGCGGCCCTGGTCGTCCTGGTAGTAGGCGTAGCGCTGCAGGTGCCCGTTTTCGACGAGCCAGCCATGCGGCGCCTTCTTGGCGTTCCAGGACACGTGATAGGTCGCCCGGCCCGGGCTGCTGTTGCTGGCGCTGAATGCCTGGTAGATGGCGCGGTCCAGGTTGCCGGTGACGCGCCGCAGGGCCTGCACGTTGAGCTTGACCTGCTCGTAGAGCACTTGGGCCATCGCCTGCGCAGCCGGGCGTGCGGCGGCCTCGGCGTCGTCACCGAGCTGGCGCAGCATGGCGTCGAGGCCGGCAGTGTCGACCGCGAGGCTGAAGCTGTTGCGGCCGCCGCTCATTGGGTCACCTTGCACGCCAAGGTCACGTACTCGCGCGTGAGCTCGTAGGGCAGCACCGCCTCGATCTCGTAAACGGTCGAGCCGTGGTGGACGCGCATGCCGGCCGTCAGGTCCGACCGGTAGCGGATGCGGATACTGGCCTTCACCGTCGACAGCTCGGCGCCCGCCTTGATCGCCTCGATGCCGCTCAGGTGCCGGATGTCTGCCCACACGGTGCAAACATCGGTCCACGTGGTCGACGGCTCGCCGTTGCCGTCGGAACCGGCGCCGCGCTGCTTGATCGTCACGCGGCTGTTGAGGGTGCCGGCGCGCATCAGAGGTACACCCGGTACGGGTCCAGCAGCGAGGCGTGGTAGCGGCCCGGCAGCTCTGCCACGGACACGCCGGCCGCCACGCTCTCGCGGTTGGCGTAGCCGCTGCCGATGTGCAGCAGCATCCAGTGGCGGATGGCGGCGGGCACATCGGCCGCGGTGGCGCCGAAGCCGGCGGTGAAGCGCACGCGCACGGTGTTGACAGCATCGGCGGTCGACGGCCACGAGTAGCCGGCCGCCGGCAGCAGATAGGCCGGCGTCGATTCGGCGTCGAGCACGTAGGCGGCGCTGTCGAGCGTCTGCTCCGCCCCGGTGCTGTCCAGGTACTTGACCGACGTGATGGCGGAGACGCCGGCGGCCGGGATCTCGATCTCGGCGGCCGGGAAGGCGTCGAGCACCAGCTCCCAGGTCTGCGCGATCAGCGCGCGGCCGAGCTGGTGCTCGGCAGCCTGGCGCGCCGACCCGATCAGCAGGCCGATCAGCGCATCCTCGCCGTCAGCGTCAACGCGCAGGTGGGCCTTGGCGTCGGCCAGGCTGATCGGCTCGGCGCTGGGGCCGCTGATGAGCTTCAGGGTCATGTCCTTGTCCTCGTGCTGGCCCGCTGGCCGCGGCCGCCGGCGCCTGATCTGGCCGACCTGGCGCCGTCGCTCAGTGCCGACGCGCGCTGCCCGGATGACAGCCGGCGACCGATCGGCGTCGCAGACAGGGCGGTCGCCTCATCGCCATCCAGATCGGCCGTCGCCGCCTGCGTCACCGCCGCCAGCAGCTGCGCCACCTGCGCGGCGGCGACCGCGCCAGCCTGTGCCACCAGGCCGGCGGCCGGCAGCACCTGGATCGACCCGGCGGCGATGACCGCCGCCGCGGTGGCCGACATGGACGGCGCGGCCAGCAGCTGCGACGCGCTGGCGTTGATGTTGTCGCCGACCGTCGCCGTCGCGGTCTGCGACGGAGAGGCCAGAGCCTGCGCGGCCTGCGCAGCAACCGACACCGCGGCCACCGCGGACTGGCTGACCGCCGGCAGCGTCTGGTCTGCGGCCGCACTCGCCGCGGCGGTGCCGAGCGTGGCGGTCGCCGTCTGGGCCGGCGCCAGCAGCGTCTGCGAGGCAGTGCCGGCGACGATGGCCGCGGCCGTCGCGCCGTTGGCCGGAGCCGGCAGCAGCTGCGCGGCTGAGGCGCTGGCCTCGCCGCTTGCGGCCTGCGGCTGCCCGCCGATCGGCAGGCCGGCTAGGGAGTCAAGCCCGAGCATGCCGGGTCGTCACGGCAGGCACTCCGTGACCGTCAGGTAGGTCAGGCCCTGCGAGCCGCGGCAGCCAAGGCCGCCGGAGCCGGTGGAATAGGCCATCTGGTAGTAGGCGCCGGCCGCGCAGGAGTCAAGCGTCGCCGTGACGGACCCCGAGACATTGCCCGAAGCGATGGTTGCCGCGCCGCCGCGGATGACCGAGCCGTCGCGCATGATCTGCACGGTGTAGATGCTTGTCGCGCCTGGCGAGTCCTTGGCCCGGCCGCCTGCAGTCAGCAGGTAGGAACCAGCCCGGCGCACCGTAAACCGCCCTGTCGATGCAGTCGCGCCAATGCCGCGCTGGGTGTTGACCGTCCACGTCCCGGGCGTTGACGCGCTGGTCGGCAGCGTCGTCGTGTTCGCCGCCTCGCCGTCGCAGTCTGCCGTCAGCGACATCTCGCCAAGCTGCGGGATGCGGCCTTCCTGCTCGACCACCCACGCGGCGTCTGCCGCCACGCATCGCATCACCACGACCTCGCCGGCCTGGAAGACGCGCGACCACTCCGTGCCGCCGGCCACGCCGTTGAGCGTGTCGCCGCTGGCCGCCGTCAGGATCACCTCGTAGCTGGACGAGCCGGCCGACATCATCACGCCCACGCGGTCGCCGACTTGGGCCGAGGCCGGCAGCGTGTAGGTGCGCGTCGCTGTCAGCGCGCTGCCGTCGACCACGTACAGCGTGCCCACCGCCATCGCCGTGGCGGCATTGGGGCCTGCGGCATGGGCCAGGGCCGCCGACTCGTAGCGGCGCACCGCGGCCGCCGACACCGACAGCATCACGGTGGCCGACGCGCTCAGGCTCAGCGCACTGCCCGTGCTGCTGTCTTCCAGCGTGCCGCGCGACAGCGTGGCCGTGCCGTGCGTGTACGTGCAGCCGTTGCGCACCTCCCACGCCGAGCCGTCGAGGATGGTCACGCCGTCGTAGACCTGGCCGTCGTTGGCCGCTCCCAGGCCGGCGTAGCCCGCCTGCGCCGAGCCGACCGCGATGTCGCCGGTGCCGGGCGCGCTGGCGACCGCGAACCAGCGGCGGTTGAGGTGCGAGGCCACGTCAGGCGCCCGGCCAGGTCTTGGTGAAGCCGGTCACGTTGACCGTCTGGCCGCCGGCGATGCTGGTGTTGTCGATGGTCATGTCGCCGCCGCCGCCGGTGGCCGTGACGCTGCCCTGCTCGTGGCAGGTCGTGCCGGCGCTGTCCATGATGGCGTAGTGCCCGGCCGTGCCAGAGGCCGCCGCCGCGGCGCTCAGCGGCAGGCTGTTGAGCGTCTTGGCGCCGGAGCTGGCCGCGGCGCACCAGTCGCTGGCGAGCGAGTACTCGACCAGCAGCGTGCCCGTGCGCGACGCCGCGCAGTTGGCCGGCTGGGCGCCGCTGTAGATGCGCAGCTTGGCGCTGGTGCCGATGGCGGTCTCCCAGGCGTCACCCTGGGCGTTGCGCACGGCGGCGGAGTTCTGGACGGTCATTCGGGGCCTTTCTCAGGGGTACCGGCAGGGGCTTGAAAGTCAGAGCACCAAGCCACGCGCGGCCGCGATCTCGTGCATGGGCGCGACATCGACCGAGCCCGCGCGCATGAGCGTGCCCAGCGCGGTGATCCAGGTGGCGAAGTCCGCGTTGGTCATCTCCAGAGAGCCGGGCAACGACGCGACGGACCGGTGTACGGTCAGAATCGCCCATGCGCCTTGGTCGCGCGCCCGCTCGCAGGCGGCCACCACTGCCGCAGCCGTCGTGCTGCTGGTGATCTGGATGACCCCCTGCAGGTTGTAAGGGTCGGCCGGACCCAGCAGTTGCTGCAGCCGCTCGTAGCTGCCGCCAACGATCGAACCGTAGCGGATTGCCTTCGTGCCGGCACGTCGATAGGCGCTGACCACGACGGCCTGGCGAGCGGCGCCAACCGTGTTGGTGAACGGGTGCACGCCCCCCCCATGCACCGCGTAGCGCTCGCCCGCCTCGATGTAGCCGCGCGCCTCCAGGTTGGCAAAGCCGGCAGCGATGTCGGCATAGATGGCGTCCTCGTTGGCGTACTGGCCCGAGTCCTGGTAGCCGTTGCCGATGGTCGCGTTGAAGGTGTGGTGCGCGAAGGCATGACCGGCCAGCTTGGCGCGGTCCAGCTGTGCGTAGGTCATCGCGCCGGACCCGCCGACAGACCCGGCATGGATTGCCAGCGTGCCGCGAATGCCCTGCTCCTCCAGCATCGGCAGGATGTTCAGATGCTGGCTGCTGTACTGGCCATCCAGCACGACGGACACCGCGCCCCTGGCGCGCCGGTTCTTGGTGGCGAAGCCGAACCAGAAGGCCTTTCCTTCCTCGCGCCCGGCGTTGACGGTGATGACGATGCGGACGCTGGTGATGGTCACCGCGTCCAGTTCGCTGGTGTTGGTCGGCGGCGTGCCTCCGCCGAAAGACCAGCCCTGGGTCGCGTTGCCGGCGCCGATGTTGATGGCGTTCGGCACGCCGGCCCGGAAGCCCGAAGTCGGCAGTGCATACCGCCACTGCTGGCTGCCCTTGACCAGCCACATCGTCACGCTGCCGAAGATGGTCGACGCGCCGTCGGCGGTGGCATTGGCCTCGAAAGCGTACGTGGGCAGGAACGTGCGCAGCTTCTCCAGCGTGATCTCTTCGGTGAAGGTCCACGTGAAGGTCAGCGTGCCGGCGGCGCCGCACACGATCTTCATCATGGGCTTGCCGTCCACCACCATGGACGGGTCAAGGCCGAACGTGGCGCCGGTCGACCCGGACACGGCGCCGCTGCCGTTGGTCGAGAAGTCCCACAGCGGCGAGCCAGTGAATGCCAGCGGGTCTTTCCCATACCCTGACACCAGGGCTTCGACAGCCTCCGCCGTCTCCTTGCGCAACGCGCCGGGCGCACCGGACGGGCTCTCGAAGCGCCAGCCTTGCCGCGCCCCGATCAGCGACAGCGCCACCGCCTCGCTGACCGCACGGACTTCGCCCGGCCACCACCGCGACCGGCGCCCGGTCGTCGGCGGCTCGTCCAGCGGGGCATCGCCGGTGAAGCGAATGAGTTTGTCGGCCATCGGGTCCTCCTGCAGGCTCAATCGCATGCCGCCCATCGGCGGCATCGCGGCTGAGTCCGCGAACGATCAGGCCGGCGGATTCGCCGTCGGCACCAGCGACGGGTGGCCCAGGATGGCCACCGCAGAGACCAGCGCAGCGCTGGCGTTGTTCGCCGGCGTGATGGTCAGCCGCACGTAGCGCTTGGAGCCCAGGTAGCCGATCTTGCGCGGCTCGTTGTCGTCGTCGAACTGGAAGCCGGCCAGCAGCTCGGTGCCCAGCAGCTCGGCATCGGCCACCGCGGCCGCATCGGACAGGCCGGAGTTGTCGCCGTCCTCGACCAGCACGGTGAAGGTCACGTCGGCGTCGGCCACGCTGCCGGCGGCGATGACGAAGGTCAGCGAGTCGAAGCCGCGGCGGTCGATGATCTGCGACACCTGGGCGGTGTTGTCGGACACGCTGACCGGCGAGATCGCACGGGCCACGTGGATGTTGTTCAAGAGGTCTTTCACGATGGTGTTCCTTTCGGTGGTTGGCTCGGCAGCGGCCCGGGCGAACCGGGCCGGATCGATCAGGTCGAGAACTTCAGGAACTTCACCGCCTCGAAGTTCACGCAGCCGCCGCCCACGCGCTTGGTGCTGTAGAACTTGACGTAGGGCTTGGCCGTGAAGGGGTCGCGCAGCGTGCGGATGCCGATGCGGTCGACGATCGTGTAGGCCTCGCGGAAGTCGCCGAAGGCCAGCGACAGCGAGCCAGTGGCCAGCGCGGGCATGAACTGGTCGGTACGCGCGGGGTAGCCCAGCAGGCGGTCGGGCTGGCCGGCCTGCAGGCTGGGCTCCCACAGGTAGCGGTCGCTGGTCGCCTCCTTCAGCTTGCGGATCAGCGTGCGCACCTCGCGGCGCATCACCCACTGCGCGCCCTGCAGGTACTGGTCGCGGAACGCGCCCAGCAGGTCCTGCAGCGGGTCAGCCTTCGTGGTGTGGAAGGCGCCGTTGGCGCCCGTCACCACGTGCTCGATCTGGCCCCAGGTGCGGCTGTCGTCCGCGGTGGCGGCGGTGATGTAGGTGGCCAGGCCGCGGGGCTGGCCGACGCCGCTGCCATTCCAGAAGGCCGAACCCTCGATGCGCGCGAACTTGTCGCCGATCTTGCCCGCCAGCCACGCCTCCACGTCGACGGCGGCGTCGTCCAGCAGCTTCTGGGTCACGCGCGGCTCGGCGTACATCTCGTGCGCCTCGATGCGCCACTTGCCGACTTGCGGCGTGGCGGTCTCGCTGCGGGTGCCGGTCTCGCTGACCCAGCCGCCGCCGGCCTCGCCGTTGTCGACGATGCCTTCCATCGAGTCGGTGCTGATGGACTGCACGGTCGCCAGCTGCCGCATCACCGACGCCTCGTAGATGCGCGCCACGATGCGGCCGGCGGTCGGGGTGGGCAGCAGGTAGCCGCCATCCGGATCGCTGCCGGCGCTCAACGCCTTGCGCTCGTCGGACGACAGGCGCTCCAGGTCGCCGTGGCGCGCCAGGCTCAGGAACGCGCTCTTGTACTGCGCGTACTGGTCGGCGGTGAGCGGCGCCGGGATCGTGCGGCCCTTGCTCTGGAAGTCGGCGCGCAGCGCCTCGTTGAAGCTCTTGGTCTCGGCGGCCAGCGTGTCATCGCCCTTGCCGGCCATGCCGCCCGGGCGGGCCAGCTTGACCATCAGGTCGTCGAACTGCTGCTTGATCTCAGCCAGCTTGTCCAGGTCCTGGCCGATCTTGTCGAGCTTGGCCTCCAGGTCGGACACCGCCTTGCCGTCGGCCTTGGCCTTCAGCAGCGCGTCGTTGGTCTCCTTGTGCGACTTCCACGCCTTGCCCATGTCCTCCATCAGGCGCTTGATCTCGACGATGGCCGGCGCCGAGTCGTCGTCTTCGCCTTCGGCCTTGCGCTCGTAGCCGGCAGCGATGGCGCGGCCGACGGCCGTGGGGGCAAAGCCGGCCAGCAAGATGCCGTCCGGGCTCTGCAGCGCCGCGTGCGCGAAAGCGATGGCGGCCGACGGGTCGAGCGCGACGGCCGCGGCCACCGCGATGAAGGCCAGTGCGGCCAGGTTGAAGAGCTTCGATCGGGTCATGATGTGCCTTTCAGAAACGAAAAAGCCGCCCGAAGGCGGCTTGCTGGTGGGGTGGGAGCGCGGATCAGAGGTCCTGCCGCAGTTGCCGCGCGAGCGCGGCCAGTTCGCCCAGGCCACCAGCGTCACGCTGGTGCGATTGCGAGGAGAAGCCGCGGGCGACGATGCCCTTGGCCTCGGATGCCGAGAAGCCTGCATCACGCAGCGCCTTCTCGGCCAGTCGAATGCCGTGCACGCCCTTGGCCGACTGGATGCGGGCCTTGCCGTTGGCGGGGAACGTGACGGGCGAGATCTCGATGAGCTTGACCTGCTCCAGGGTGCGGCGCGGCTCCTCGGGCGTGCTGCGCATCTTCCACTTGATGGGCACGTAGCCGATGCTCAGCCCGTTGATGGCCGGCCGCGGCGTCATCTTCATGAGCGCGTGCAGCTCGATGCCGCGCGTGGTCGGCGCCAGCTTGCCCTTGAGGTAGAGGCCGGTGTCGTCCTCCTCCATGTCGGTCCACAGACCGACCGGCGTCAGGTCGTCGGCCGACATCTGCCAGCCGCCGTGCTGCAACAGCATCGCCGGCCACTGACCGCTGGCCTTCGCCTCGCGGATCGATTCCTTGAAGGCGCCCTTCTGGATGACGTCACCGTAGCTGTCGACGTTGCCGAACACGGCGCCGTAGCCCTCGAAGGTCATCGCCTTCTCGTCCGTTGCGTCGAACTTCAGCTCGATCAGGCCGCACTCGATGCGCGCGACGTTGGCGCCGCTCTTGCGCTCGATCCGGTGGCTGTTGAAGTGCATGGTCAGACTCCCGCCGGGTCAGCACCCGACTGTTTCGGCACGTTGGTCGCAATCGGCAGCCTTGCCGCATCGCCGCCCATCGGGTTCAGTTCTTCCAGGCCGCGCACCTCGTCCTGGGTCATCCAGGCCGGAGCGCCGCCGGCGCCAAGCGCCTTTGCGAAATACTCCGCGCGGTCCTTCATGGACCCGCGCAGCAGCCCGGCGCCGATGAACTTGGCGTAGATCCCTGCCGCCTCGTCCTGTGCGGTCAGAAGGTTGCAGTCGATGCTCTGCTCAAGCCGCTCCCACCAGGCGGCCATGGTGTGCACGACGTGCGCCTGAAACAGCGCCTCCACCGACGCGAATGCCTGCGTCTTGTCGTTGCTGAAGACCATCAGCGGCATCACGCCCATGGCCCTGCAGACCTCCTCGATCTGGAAGCGCCGGGTCTCAAGGTGCTGCGCGTCCACCCCGGTCATCACCGTGGGCAGCCACTTGGCGGCACGGTCGACGATCATCGGCAGGCCATCCTGACCGGCGTGGTTGTCGGCCAGGAACTTCCTGAACTGCTTGTGCTGCTCAGGGTTCAGCGAGCCCTCGACGGAATAGACCCCAGACACACGCACGCCGTTCTTGTGCAGCGCGGCCTGGCTGGCCTCGGCGGCGAGCGACAGACCGACCGCCTCGCGCGCCATGTCCAGAGCGTCCAGCCCTTCCCAGCCGGTCCAGCTCGGGCCTTTCAGGTGCCAGATCACGTCCGACCCGAAGACGCGGACCTCGCCATCCTTTCCGGTGACCTTGTAGACCACGGTGATGCCGTCATCGGCAAGCTCGGTCTGCACCCTCCCCGGCTCGAACGGGATGAGCTCTCGGAGCTTGCCGCCGACGATCACCTTGTAGACGTAGGCGCGGCCGGCCAGGACCAGGTGCAGCCCCAGCGTCTCGCGGAACTCGAAAGAGGTCTGCCAAGGGTTGGGCTTGCGGTGGAGCACGCGGTACAGGTGATGCCCGCGCGCCGGCAGCTTCCTTCCGCTGTCGTCTTCTTGGAACAGCTTCAGCGGCACCTGCGCGATACCGTTGGCGATCACGCGCGCGCAGCACATTGCCGCGGCACAGCGGATGGCCGCGCGCAGGTCGACAACCTGGCCTGACTTGGTGGCGCGCGAGCCGAAGATCTGCCGGAACAGCTCCAGCGTGGCGTTCTCGGCCTTGCGCGCCCACGGCCACGCCGGCCACTTCATTGCTCGATCTCCCAGAAGCTGCGGCCAGCAGTCGCCACAGGCCCCAGCGCCATCAGCGAGGCCGCGTCGAACAGCGCCATCAGCGGATCGATCTTGGCCGACCCGCTCTGCTGCTTGGTAATGCTGATGGCGTTGCCCTTCGGCTCGGCCTTGGCGTTGCCGACGCACCAGGCCATCAGCCGGGTGCCGCCGTGCACCAGCTCGCCGCCGGCGACCTTGCGCTCGACGGTCTTGATGGCGCCGTTCAGTCGCCAGCCCTGGCTGATGCCCATGATGTGCTCCATGACGAACCCCCGTTCCTCGCTCAGCAGTTCGTCCACGATGTCGCCGATGCCGGCCGCGTCCACGCCGATCGCGGCCTTCTCCGGCAGCAGGCCGGCGTCGCGCACCTCGCACAGCACGTCGGCCACCGCGCGCACGTCGTCGCCCGGCGCCTCGACGATCGTCAGGTCTCCGTCGGCCTCGAAGTCCAGCAGCGCCGGCGCGACTTCCTTGCGGCGCTCCAGCACGATGCGATGAGCCCAGGCATGCGCCCAGGCCAGCCACCGGCCGGTTTCGCGGCAGCGGCCCAGCAGCACCAGGCCCAGCAGGTCGTCCAGACCGCCGCCGTCGATGCCGGCGACGACCACCTCGGAGCGGCGCAGGACCTCGGCGCGTGTACACCAGGATGCGCCGGCTCGCTCCCAGAACTCGGCGCCGGCCCAGTTGTCGGCGCGCAGCAGCATCCCGGCCTGCACGTTGGCATGCTTCGCCAGGAAGCCGCGCAGCGACTCCTTCCCCTCGGCCTCAGCCTTGCGGTACTCCCTGTCCAGGAATGCGCGATCAACCGAGTAGCCCAGGTTCGGGTTCACCAACTGCATGTTCTCCAGCAGCAGGCAGGCGCCGCTGGCAACCATGTCCCTTGGGTGCTCATAGATCACCGGCAGGAACTGCGGGTCGTGCACCCTGCCGTCACGCACGTCACGCGCGTACTTCAGTTTCTCCGCGAACACCCCGGCGGGCGGCTCGTCGCTCTGCGTTGTCAGCCAGATGACGAAGCCTTCTTTGCGGGACGCCAGACCGCCTGTCGCCTCTCGCAGCATGTCCTTGGCGTTCGCCTGCTTGCCGAACAGCCACAGCTCCTCGACAAGCGTCCCGACCGACTTCTTTCCGGCCGTGGTTGATGCATCTGCCGCAACAACCTTCAATGTCGCCTGCTTGCCTCGGTGGGTCAGCGTCTTGACGTGCGTCTGCACATGGATCAGGTCGGCCAGCTCGCTTTCGCCGTCCTCCTCCTCGTACTGCACCATGTCGCGCGCCGGCCCGAAGCTGTTGTTCGCCACCTCCACCGTCGGAGCCAAGATCGTGAACTCCGCGGCCTGGCGCCAGTTGCGGATCAGGCAGGTCAGCATGATCGAGGCCGCCAAACCCGACTTGAAGTTCTTCTTCGGCAGCATCACGAACCACTCGGTGATCAGCCGCCGGCCGCTCTCCGGGTCGTAGGCGCCAAAGATCGAAGCCGCCAAGTCGAACACCCATTGACCACAGGCGTCCGCGATGCGCGGGCTTCCCGGGGCGTCGACGATGCGTAGCTCCCGCATCACCGAAAGTCCGCGCTCAGCCTCCTCTGGAAAGATCGGCGGCGGGATGATCGACCTGCCGGACCGGAGTCTGGCTTCCCAGTCAGTACAGGCCGTTGACCACTCAGGCATCACGCGGCACAGGGTTGAACTTGTGCACGGCTGCCTTGGCCGCAAGGTACGCCTCAGAGGCCTGCTCTGGACTGTCGTAGCCGCCAAGGTTGCGCGCCCTGCCATCGGCCCGGATGCCCGCCCGCCACTTTCCGGCAGATTGATCCCATGAGACGCCGGTAAAGCCGCTCTTGTTGTTGCGCTGCCTGCCGCGGTTCTGTTGGTTCTCGGCCGGGCCAGCTTCGCGCAGGTTCTGAATGCGGTTCTCGGACCGGACGCCGTTGATGTGGTCGATTGCCACGGCCGGCCATCGTCCGTGCACATACAGCCAAGCCAGCCGGTGGGCCTTGTGCCGCTTGCCGTTGATCGTGATGACCTCGTAGCCGTTGAAGTCGATGGTCCCGGCCCTGCGGCCAGGAATGCCACGCTTTCCGAAGCGCAGCCGCCACGTGAAGACGCCCGTATCGGGGTCGTAGTGCAGCGCGTTCTTTAAGGCTTCATGCGTAAGATTGCCCTTGTCCATATCGGCTCCAGACAGTCGGAATGGAAAGAGCCCCCGACGTGTGCAACCACGCTCGGGGGCTCGCCTTTTCAGCGCGTCTTCGCGCTACTTGTTGTTCACCACCAGCTTCGGCGGCTCAGACGACGCAAACCGGCCGCTGCTGGCCTTCTTGGCGCGGCTGGCCTGGTCTTCCTTCTTGCCCCCGTCGCCGCGCTTGGTGTGCGTGTACTGCACCGCCGCGATGGCCGCGCGAACCTGCAGCGGTTTCGCCTCGACCTTCCCCATGGCAACGGCCTGCAGGAACTCCAGCATGTCCAGCTTGGTGGCGTCCACCTGGTCAGATGGAGGTGCGGCTGGCGGATTTGCTGATTTGTCCGGCGCGGCCTTCGGCTTGCGCCCAGCGCCTGGCCGCCTGCCGCCAGAGTTTGGCCGAGGTCCGCCGCTCTTGCCCTTCACTCCTGCCATTTGCTGATTCCCTGGTGAAAAGGGGACGATTCAACGAGCGTGCGGTACCGGGCGGTCAGCGCCCGCCACTCCCCCAGAGATTCGACCCCCCCCTCCCCCTGCGCCGATGCCCCTGGCTCGCGTCAGGCGGCCCCAGGAGTGCCGATCGGGTCCGCCTCATCCCATTCCAGCCCCCGCGCCTCCGCGGCCGTCTTGGCCTTGTGGCACGGCCCGCAGATGCATTGCCGGTTGCTCGGGTGGTCGGTCCCGCCTCGCGCCTTGGGCACGCGGTGGTCGACGGCGACGGCCGGCGTCACCCGGCCACGGCGTAGGCATGGCTGGCACAGGCCGGACTGCTCGCGCATCGTCTCGGCGCGCAGCCGCTGCCACTCGGCGCCGTAGCCGCGCTCGGCTGCAGTGCCGCGCCGCTCGTCTGCCCAGCCGTGCCGGGCCTTGTGCATCGTCGGGATGCGGGTCTTGAGGGTGGTGATGCGGCCCATCGGTCCTACCGGGGTTGGTCTGCCCCGGCTGGGTCGCGCCGTTTGCGCCATCGCCCGGTCACGCTGGCAGCGGCGTGGAGTGCATCAGCCTGCGCCCCTGTTCAAACGCAGGCTGCCCCGCCGGGTCCGGGGGAAGTCAGAAACGACGAAGCCCGCGCGGTGGCGGGCCTCGGTGAATGCAGCGGCGCGACTCTGGTGCCCGTAGGCATCGGCTGTCGCCGCTGTCGGCGCCGGCTATCTGGCGGGTCCAGCCGGCCGGCGCGTCCTGATCGTCGCTAGATGCGACACGGGGCGCAGTGTATCAGTCGGCGGCAGCCTCCGCACCACGCAGCTCGGCCAGTCGCCTGCGCAGCTCGTGGTGGATCTCGGCGGCCGGGCCGCTCTCCGCATGGATCGCCGCCCTGATGCCGGCCGCCGCCGCCGCCACCTGGCGCTGCACCTCGGCCAGCAGGTCGCCCGCGAACTGGGTCTGCTGCAGCGAGTCGCCCAGGATGTCGCGCCGGTGGCCGGTGCCCTTGCACGTCGGGCACTCGCGCTCGGCGTCGCCCTGGTAGCGGCTGCCCAGGATGCCCGTGCCGTCGCAGCGGTGGCAGGTCTCGTCGAGCCACACGTCCAGCACACGGCCGGCCAGGCGCAGCGACACGGCCGACGCCAGGATGCGCCTCGGGTTGGCGCCCATCCTCACGGCCAGGGCTCCCAGCTCCTGCTTGGCGGCGTGCAGCGTGGTCAGAGACACCAGGATGACGGCGCGGGCGCTCATCACCTCGGCAGGCGTGCGGCGCTGGATCGAGTCGGCCTCGGCCAGCAGCTGGGCCGCGACGTCGTGCTCGCCGATGCGCCGCGCCTTCTCGGCCTGCTGGCGCAGCTCCTGCGCACGCTTGGCGCCGGCGGGTGCGATCTGCCCTGCCCGCTCCAGCTCGCCGCGCACCATGTCGTACTCGGCGCGCAGGCGCAGCAGCATGATGCCCACGCGCTCGCGCTGCAGGCCGGCGGCCAGGATCAGGCGGTCAGGCACGCCACGGGCGATGGCCGCGGCGTACAGCTCCTCGATCCCGGGCTTCTCGTTCTCGGTCATGGTGCGTATGCCTTCGCGTCGGGGTGGTGATTGATCCAGCTGGCGCGCCGTCTTCGCCGCATCAGTTGCCCAGGCCTTTCAGCAGAGCTTGCAGCTGGCGCAGCTTCTCGCTGTCGGCGCCGATGCGCTGGATCTCCTGAGCAACATCGAGCGCGATGTCCTCGACCGTCGCCGCCATGGCGCGCAGATCCGCCGCCAGTTGAGCCAGTCGATCAAGCGCGCTGACCGTCTCGTTCTTGTGTTGCACTGCAGGTGCTGGCATAGGCTCTCTCACGTCTTGCGGCCGCTCGGCCGCGGGTTGCTTCTTGCGGGCCTGGACCCGGATGAACTTGCCCGACTCGGGCTCGCTGATCAGCCCCTTGCCGCGCAGGTTGTTCAGGCAGCCATGAACGACTTCGACGCTGGCGCTCGAACCGGTCCGCTTCAGCTCCCCGACGATCTGGGCCTTCGTCCATGCCTCTTGAATCGGGACGGCATCCAGCACGCGCTGAGCAATCGAGGTGACGCCCTCCATCGCCTGGCGCATTCGGGTTTCGTTCATCAGGTCTTCCCTTCGGTCGAATGGTCGTGCTGCCACCAGGCCCAGACCATGCGGCGGGCGGTGGCGTAGTCGATGCCGGGCAGCGCCCGCTGGATGGCCTGGCGCAGCTCATCGCGGTCCCCGGTGCCTCGGTCGTGCAGCGCGTTGAAGGCGTGCAGGCTCCTGGCCAGCGCCCGCGCGACGCACTCGGTGCACGTGCTGAGGTAGCCGCACCAGATGCCGGCGCGCGCCCGGGTGCAGTGGTCGCAGGTCATGCGGCGGTGTCCACCCAGTCGACCGTCTGCCGGTCCTTGCGCGGCCTCGGGCCGGCCTTGGCCTTCTTCCGGCCGGCCGCCCAGACCTTTCGAGCGCAGCCGGAGCCCCAGGCCAGGATGCCGGCCGGCGTCTCGACCACCACGGCGGGGCTGGTCAGTGTGCGGCTGCAGCGCGCGCACTTCACCCAGGCACCCCGGCAGGAATCCAGCTCGGCCGCTGCACCGGACGGTGCGCTGCGCACAGGCCGCCGGGCTCGACCGGCGCGTCCAGCTCCAGGCAGCGGCGCCCGCCGTCCTCGGACCTGGCGCAGTGCTGGCAGCAGTCACGGCGGTCTGCCGGGCTGACGTAGATCACCTCGCGGGCTCGGCGCTCGCTGGCGCGGGTGGCGACGGTGGTCATGCGAACTGCCCCCGCCCGTAGTGCGCGATCAGCAGCGCCTCGGCCCTGTTGTGGTGCTTGACCAGCTTCAGCTGCGAAGCCAGCCCCGGGAACAGCGAGCGGGCAACGTCTTGGCTCGCGCCCTTCTCCTTGCCGATCAGCCCGAAGTGGCGCTTCCACGTCGCCGGCTGCACCGCGCGCAGCTCCAGCCGCGAGACATCCACCACCGCCTCGACGATGCCGCGGCTGCGCATCAGGCTGCCCTGGCTGTGCATGGTGTTGCCGTGTCGACCAGAGTTGCCCATCGGGCGCGGGCGCACGTCCTCGATGACGATCATGCCCGCCTGGCCGGCCGGGATGAACTCCCGCACCAGCTGCAGCAGCCCGCGGCCGCACAGTCGGCGGCGCTCGCCGTCCGCGGTGGTCGGTAGGTCGCGCACCTGGGCGCTGCCGCGACCGTCCACGGCTGCCAAAGCTCCGGTCAGACCGATGTCGATGGCGACGACGATCATGCGGCCTCCCGTGCAACGGGGTCCGAAAACGCCAGCGGCACGCGCCACCGCGGGCACTGGCTCAGCTCGTGGGCCTCGCCGCACATCGGGCGCTTCGCCGCCGAAGGCAGCTCCCACATGCCGATCCGGCGCGCAGCGGCAATGTCGCCGTGCTCGATGGCACGCACCGCATCGTCGGCCCAGGCCATGCGGTCGGCGCTCGCGCCGGGCTCGGCCAGCACCCGGCGGGCGATGTCCAGCACCATGTGCTCTTGGTCCAGCGTCATCACTCGAACCCTCCAGCCCGCGGCCCGACGGCCCGGCCCTGTTCCGGCAGCTCGCCGGGCGCCTCGTCCCAGCGGTAGACCGGTGCGTCGAACCGCATCCCGAAGCGACCCTTGCGGCCGCCGCGGTGCTTGGGCACTTTCCAGCCGACCAGGCGGGCACCGTCGCTGGGCTCGCGGACGGTCCAGAGCATCACGGCCACGTCGATGTCCTGCTCGATCGCGCCGGAGTCGCGCAGGTCCGACAGCTGCGGCTCACGGTCGGCGCGGCTCTCGACGGCGCGATTGAGCTGGCTAAGCACGATCACCGCTATGCCCATCTGCAGCGCCAGCTGCTTCAGGCCCTTGCTGATCTCGGCCACCTGGTCGTTCGTGCTGGCGCCCTTGAGCGTCGAGGTCGACAGCTGCAGGTAGTCGACCACCAGCACCTGCAGGCCCTTGACCATGCGGGCCTTGCCGCGGATCTGGCCTATCGTCAGGCCGCCGTCGTCGTCGACGTACAGCGGCAGGCCGGCCGCGTAGTGCGCGGCCTCGCTGATTCCGCTCCAATCGGCATCGGACAGCCTGCCCGTCTGCAGGCGGTCGCTGGGGATGCCGCCAAGCTGGGCCACCACGCAGTCGGCCACCTCGTCGGTCGGCATCTCCTGCGACAGCACCAGCGTGGTGTGGCCGCCGGCGGCCAGGTTGATGGCGATGGCCCGGGCGGCCGACGACTTGCCGACGCTGGGGCGCGCGGCCAGGCAGTAGACCTTGCCGGGCCTCATGCCGCCGTTGAGGATGCCGTCGAGCGGGCCGATGCCGGTGCGCCAGCCCGGCGTGCGCCGGCCCTGCGCCATGTCCTCGTAGCGGTCGATGGCCTCGCGCGCCAGGTCGCCGATCGAGCGCGGCGCCTTGGCCATCTGGGTGCGCTGCAGCGCGGCGAACTCCGCGGCGATGCGGTCCAGCTTGTCGCCGACCTCGGCCTTGTCCTTGGCGATCTCCAGCGCCTTGTCGGCTGCCGCCATCAGCCCGCGCTGCGCGGCGCGCTCGGCGACGATCGAGGCGTAGCGCCGGGCGTTGGTGGCGCTGGGCACGCTGCACGCCAGGGCGTTCAGGTACTGCAGACTGCAGCACTCGTCCTCTTCGCCCTGCGTCCTCAGCCGCTCGAAGACCGTCACCACATCGGCGGGCTTGCCGGCCATGGCCAGCGCCGAGGCCGCGGACCAGATCCGGCGGTGTCCGGCGTGCCAGAAGGCGCCGCCGTCGGCCAGCAGGTCGGCCACGCGGTCGTGGGCGGCGTTGTCGATGAGCACGGCGCCGAGGACGGCTTGCTCGGCCTCCTGCGACCACACCGGGCCGGCGGCCGGCGGTTCGGTCAGGTAGCGGGGATCGGTCTCGGCGTTCATGCCGCCTCCTGGGTCTTCTCGATGACCTGCTTCAGACCGCGATCCGTCAGCAGGTAGTCGATGTCCGGCCGCCAGCTCGCGTGCTCAGCGCTGCGCTGGGTGCGGCCCATGAGGAAGTCGTTCGAGCGGACCCGGCCGAAGTACTGCCGGAACCACTCGATCCCCTGCTCTGCCGTCTCGGCGCGCCGATGGCCGTCCGACTTCGTGCTGGTCATGACCCACTGCCACATGGCCTTGATGGCCTTGGTGCGGGCATTGCGGATGATCCTGGCCTTGGGCCAGTCCGGCAGGGCCTCGTGGTAGGCCTCGACGATGGCCTCGACCGGACAGGCTGGGGCTCGCCGGTCGCCGGTCGCCGGGCTACGGCGACGAGGTGAAGGAGAAGACGAAGTCTTCGACTGAACCGATACCTTCTCTTCTACTTCCGCTTCCGCTTCCGCTTCAGACGGTTGCGCAACAGTTGCACAACCGCTGCCCACCGGCGCTCCAACGGTTGTTTCTGATGCTAAGTCTTTGATTTTCTTGAAAGCGTCCTGATCGTCTGCCATCAACTCACGGGGAGGCAACGGATGCCGCGTGCTCTTGATCTGCACCCTCTGGCGGAACCTCGGGATGAAGCCGTAGCGCTTGCCGTTGACCTCGTACAGCCGGATCAGATCCACGTCGGCCAGCATCGTCAGCAGTCGCCCCACACTGTCGCGGCTGACATCGGCCTTGCGGCCCAGCCGGAACTCCGTGGCCTCGAACAGGCCCACGTCGTCTGCGCTCAGCATGATGGTCACGAACAGCCAGCGAGCCTCCACCGGGACCGACAGCACTGCCTCGGACTCCAGCAGACCTTCTCGGATCAGCCGGTTGGGCATCAGTCAAAGCCTCTGGCTGATCCACCCACAACGCGAAGTGCCGGCGCTTCTTCAGCCTCTGGGGCAGGCGCTGCAGGCTTCCATGGGTTGTAGATCTCGCTGACAGGTCTGCCGCTGAGAAGCTCGCTCAAGTAGCCGTGATCGGCGACCGCAAACGACAGCTTGCCGATCCAGTGGTACATCAGCGCCACCGCGTGGCAAGCGCCGGTATCGTCGAAGAACTCGCGCTGCTCGTTCAATCGATACTCGGCAAGCCAGCCATGCATGCGCCGCTCGATGTCCTGGAAGTCCTTGGTCTCCAGGTAGCACGCGACGATGAACGGCGACGGCACGCCGGTGGGCTTCGACAGCTCCTCGGCCCGCGCATGAGGCGACCGTTCGGTGCAGCCGATCTTGAAGCACGTCATGTGCCGGTTGTGCAGCATGTACACGAAGCCGTAGCTCATGTCTGTGCCCCCCAGCCCTTCCCCGTCGTCACGTCACGCCCCAGCCCGACCGCAGAGAACCCGGCGCCGTAAGGCATGGCCCTGGGGTCGACCTGATACCGCGCGTCGTACCGCGGCGCGGCGCATCGCGTGACCTTGGCGCGCGAGTAGTCGGCCTCGGCTGACGGGTCAACGCGTGCCGGCGACGACTTCACGACAATGGGCGCCTCGACTTCGGCCGACCGCTTCACGGTGCGCGCCCGGTTGCCGCTCTGGAAGCGCGTCTTGGTGCCGGCGTCCTTGGCCTTGCGCTCGCGGGTCTCCGCCATCTCGGCGGCCAGGCGGCGCATCGTCTCGATGGGGTAGGCGTCGGCCGTCTGCTGGTCGCGAAAGAAGAACCAGTCCCAGCCCATGCGGATGGCGCCGACCTGGCCGTCATCGTGCATGCGCCGGACGGCGTTCTTCGCGGCGGTAGGCCTGCCGCCGGCTGCGGCGATGACCTCGACGAGCTGGGCGGTGCGCCAGGGCTGGCCGTCGGCCAGGGCCTGCGCGATGAGGGCGCGCGTGGTGCTCATGCTGGCTCCTTGTCTTCGGGCCAAGCCGGCAGATCAGCCGGCCACAGGCCCATGGCGCGCACGGTGGCGCGGGTGCGGTCGCCGGCCAGGCGCTCGAAGCGCCGGCGGTCGTCACGCGGGTACAGGGCGCCCTGGTCCAGCAGGCTGTGGCAGCCGCGCTCGCCTGGCCGGTCAGCGCACATCGGGAAGCACAGGCGGTCGTCGGTCTTCAGGCCCATGCCCTTGCCTTCGTTGGGGTGCGCGGCCTGGCTGTGGCCAGCGATCCCGCAGCAGGCGCAGGACAGTGCGGCGACGATCCGGCGGTAGCGCTCATGCCGGGCCGGCTGGTCCTTGGCCACCGGCTGCGCATTGGCGGCGCTCTCGGCATACCGGATGCGCTGGGCCGTCTCGGCCGGGATCGGCGCGACGGGCGCGCGCGCCGGGGCGTAGGGCTTGCGGGCGAAGCCGGTGCGGCGCATCACGCGGCCCTCCGCTGCGCCTGGATCTCCTCGACCACCGTCAGCTGCGCGCGCATCGCGTGCCACTGGCTGATGAAGGTGTTCCCGAGTTCGCCCTCCACGGCGCTCAGCGCGTCGCCAGGCAGGTCGCGCCGATGCCGGGCGTCGTCGGCATTGAAGTAGTCGCCGACGTGCTGGTAGACCAGGCCGCAGCGCTCGGACAGCGCGCGGAAGGTCAGGTTCTTGGCCCGGCGCAGCTGCCAGGCTATCCGGCAAGCCTCGCGGTACGAGCGCGCCTGGCGAACCAGCTCAGGCGGCACGACAGACGGGCCCTCCAGCCGCGCCAGCAACTGCAGCGGGCGCTGTGTGTCTTCCATGGTTGCCCCCATGAAGAAAGACCATCGGGTAACCGGTTGAGTAACCGGTCGCGCAGGGGCCAAAGTGAAGGCATGCGCCGCCTTCAACGACGACCCTTTCTGCTGCACCCGAACACCGCCACGGCGAACCGTGGGGGCAACCAAGCGGTTGCCGGGACGATGAGCGGATGCAGCAGAAAGGGCCCGACCGACGACGCGCGCCGGCCGGGCGAACCAGCGCCCAGTGGGCAGCGCTGGGGAGACAACGTGGATGGCCACAGCTCAAGCCGCGCTCGGCGCGCAGCCCTCGTCATTGGCCGCGACGGTGCGCGCCAGCCGGCCCGCGCACTCGGCGACGATGGCCTGGCCGTGGGCGATGCCCAGGCGCAGCGCGATGAGCTGGCACAGCGACAGCTGCAGATGGCCTTGCCGGCGGTCGTTGTCGGCCCGGTACGCCTGTTGCAGCACGGCCTGGGCGTGGGCGAGGTGGGAGGTGGTGCGCATTCAGGCCTCCGCAATGAAGGGCGGCCGCCCTGCCTGCGGGTGTACGCTGGTGATCCCCATCAACCAACGCCACAGGAGGGCGACCATGGAAACGGAAGAACTGGCCCGCGATGTCGAGGGGCAGCAGGCGCAGATCGCCGCGCTGTTGATCGCGGTTGCAGCGCTCATTCGGACGCACCCCGATCACACCGGCTTCCAGCTGACGATGACCGCCGCGCTGGAGAAAGCGCTCGCGCCCACTGGCTCATTCGGCCAAGTGCTGACGCCAGAGCAGTGCGCCATGACGCGCGACACGGTGGAGTGGCTGGGGGCATTGCGTTCAGCTCATCCACCAGCGCCGGCAGCGCCTGTTTGAGGAACAGCTTTGCACGATGGCGGCGCGCCGAGATCGCCTGTCTTTCACGCGCGCGCCGCCGGCGCTTGTACGCCGGCACGAAGGAGTCACGCCGCATGGCGCACCTCCTTCTGCTCGACGGCCGGGGCGCCGGGCTGGCCGATCAGCTCCTTGTGCAGCGCGGCCAGCTTCAGCGCGTCATCCGCGCTGTCGGGCGCCTCGCCGCGTTCCCAGCGCGAGATGCGCGGCTGAGGGATGTTGGTGCGCCGAGAGATCTCGGACTGGGACAGCCCTTGGGCGCGGAGCCCTCGGATCAGCTCGGTGGTGGTGCTCATGCGGCCATCTTATACGGCGTCGCATAGTTATGCAATCCACCGTTGCATTACTCGCCGGCGCATAGTTCGCACCGTGAAACCGCACGAGTTGATTCACGCCCTTGTCGAGCGCGACGGCGGCGCCCTGCCCGTCGCCAAGAAGATGGGGCGACCAAGCTTCCAGCCGACGCTGTACCGGTACATCAACGGCGAGACCGGAAGCCCGACCAGGCGCACCGCCGAGCTGATTGCAAAGCACTTCCGGCTGAGCGTGGACACGCTGTACAGCGAGAAGCTGGCCACGGAGGCGGCCGACAGGCTGCTGCATGGGCTGGATGCGCGAACAGGCTGGACGCCGGAACAGCACTCACCCGCGGGTGTCGGCACTGGGGCACTGGCTCATGACATGAGCGAGCTTGTGCCCGAGGATGAACCTCCAAAAATCGAATGGGAGTTCATCTTGACCGGTGCAGTTCTGCCGGCTCGCTTCGAAGCGGCCATGCCTGACGACGCGCTTGCACCCCGGACGACCCGGGGGACGCGCTTCACCTTCTCCACCACCGCGGCGCCGACAGACGGCGATGTGGTCATCGTCGAGACGCCCGCCGGGCGCCGCTACATGCGGTTGTTCTTCGCGTTGGGCGGGGGCGAGTGGGAGGCCAGGACGCGCGACCCGGCGCAGCCGCCGCTGCACTCGGGGCGGGACGGGATCAAGTTGCTGGCGGCGGCGACGCACCGGGCTGGCGGGCAAGGGTAGTAGTAGCGCCGGCGGCGCGATGGGGGTGCAGTATGGCCATGACACCGTGCCGCGAGTGCGGCAAAGAGATCAGCTCCATTGCCGAGGCGTGCCCAAACTGCGGCGCCAAGGTGCTGCGATCCGGCATGCCGCGCTGGCTTTGGATCCCCATTGCGCTTGTCGGCGGTTTCCTGCTGCTGCTGGTGATCGGTGCCAACGCGCCGCCGCCAGACGAAAAGGCGCGAGCGCGGATGGCCATTGCAACGTGCTGGGATGAACAGGCGAAGAAGTCGAACGCCCCAGACACGGCGCGGTTCATCGCCAGCACCTGCGAAATGATGGAGCGCAAGTTCAGGGACCAGTACCACGCAAACCCATAGCGCGCCCGTCACCTCGCGGCAGGACTAGAGCAACCCAAGGGGATCGAATGGGCCTGCTGGACGGCTTGGAGCGCCTGATAACCGAACACGGCTCGGCAGCCATCCTCAGGGAGCGCATCCAGCTTCTGAACGATCGCCACGCCGCGGTGGAGCGAGAGCGCGACCAGCTACGCGCGGAGGTTTCGGCGCTGAAGTCGCAACTTCAGGCGGCACAGGCGCAGATAGATCAGGTACGGCGGCTCAAGGAACAGCCGGACCAGCAGGACGACGCTCAGGCGCCGAAGACGTTGGACGATGGTCATTTGACGGAGGCGCAGTTGCGCGTTCTGGTTGCGATTGCCGAGCGGCCGCACATCGAGACCGATGACCTAGCAAAGGTCGTCGGGGTATCCGTGGCGCGCGCGACGCTCGACGCGGAGAGGTTGCTGGCGGCCAATTTGGTGGCCGCAGAGCGGTTCGATGGCGCGGCCTCGTTCGACATCCACCCGACCACAGGCTGGTCGCCAACGACAGCAGGACTGCAGGCGCTCGACGACCGGGGCCTGCTGAGGTAGCACGCCCGGCGCTTCCGGGCATCGACAGGGGGAGAACATGAAGTTCTGGGTTGACATCGCGTCGCCGTCCGAGATGTTCATGCACGTCTCTTGGCCGGCGGATGTGCCTGTGCCGGCCATCGGTGACACTGCGATCGTCCGTGCCGGGCCGGTCACTTGGACCTTCTGTGTCGTCGGAAGGACTATCTCGATTGGGGTTGACCCGCGGGATATGACGCCGGCGGGGCATGCAGTTCTGCGAGTTGACGCGCCAGCTCCGGATGGGTGGGACCCGTCGAACCTGCCTTGATCGACCAGGCCGGGTAGTACCCGCCGATGCCGTCGGCGACGAGCACAACCACCTCGCGCGACAGGGCGTTGGGCACATGGACGCTGAGGCCGTCAACATCCTTTCTGGTCTTGATGCTGGCAACGACCGAAATGTCCAGCGCCTCGGCTCCGCATTCTTGGCAGATGCGCCGTTCGCACGGCTCATCGATGCGTTTGAGAGTCGCCACACGCCTGTGCCCGCACTGCTTCTGATCCATCGCTGACTCCTTCCGGCCCTTCGGCCACTGAAGCCCGCCCAGTGCGGGCTTTTCTTTTGCCCGCGAACCAGGGGCGTGACGGGAGTGTCGCAGAAATTATGCGGTGGCGTATTGACACCACTCTATACGCTCTCGCATACTCCACCCATCGACCACCCACACAGGGAGCAGATGGTGAAGGTCTCCGTAGATGAACTCCGCAGGCGACTGATCTACGACAGCGCGACAGGCGGCCTGACCTGGCGCATCAGGGTCGGGACGGTGGTTGCCGGGTCTGAGGCCGGGCACATCGACCGGTATGGCTATCGGCGTCTGAGGATCAACCGAGTTGTGCTGCTGGCGCACCGCGTCGTCTGGGCGCTGCACTTCGGCAAGTGGCCAAAGGACGAGATTGACCACATCGACGGCAACCGAGCGAACAACCACATCAGCAATCTGCGCCAGGCGACGACGGCCGAGAACGCCCAGAACCGCAAGGTCCACCGCAACAACACCAGCGGCTTTCCTGGCGTCAGCAGAAGCGGCGGCATGTGGATCGCGCGCATTCGAACCCCGGGCGAGCGCCATTGCCTAGGAGTCTTTGAGACACCGGAGGCTGCCTACCAGTCGTACCTGGATGCAAAGGCTCGCCTTCACGTCTTCAACCCGACCCAGCGGCGGGTCGCCAACCAACGCGAGGCAGCATGAGCGCCCTCCTCGAATCCCTCCTGACGCCGGGCCAGCGTGCCCAGGCGCGCGAGGCTGACCAGCCGTCGCGCTGCGCAGCCGCCCCTGCCAACGTGGCCAGCCGCCCGGCCTTCGAGGTCGCCGCCGGCCCGAGCATCGAGGCCCAACTGCGCCTGGACCTGGCCCGCGCCAACCAGCGCGCCGCCGACCTGCGGATGGAACTGCAGCTCGCCGTCGACGATGTGTGCAACGAGTACGTCTACCGCGGCCACCTGGAGCGCGTGCGCAGGCTCTACGACATCGAGGACCGCATCACCGCGCCGAGCATGCTGGACACCGTGCGGCTGGCGGCGGCGGCGCTGCTGGGCAAGGCTGACCCGGCGGCGGCGCTGGAGCAGTGCCGGGATGCGTACCGCACGGCGACGGGGCTGGAGCTGGTGGTATGAGCGCGCACACGCAGGGCCTGCTGGTCCGAGACCACCGCGGACACCCCCACGCAGACGTTCGCGCGGCCAGCGGTCGCGCCGTCGCAGTGACGTGGGGCGTCTGCGCCAGTGCGCCGAAGACGGCGGCCGGCTGCGAAGCGCGCACCGACGAGGACCGCGCGAACGCTGACCGCATCGTCGCCGCCTGGAACGCCTGCGACGGCATCAGCACCGAGGCGCTGGAGGGCGGGGCTGTGCGCGAGCTGCTGAAGGCGCTGCGCATCGCCGAGGATTCTGTCGGCGACCTCAAGGCGCTGGAGATCGTCCGCGCCGCCATTGCCCACGCCACCGGAGCCACGCCGTGAAGCGCGCCGCCCGCTGGGCCCTGCGCCAACTGCGCTTCGCGGCTGGCCTGGCCGTCCTGTCCGCTGCGCTGATCCTGGTGCTGGCGTTCGGGGATGCCGACGACCTGTTTGGAGACAGCCTGTGACCGCCTACCGCGAGCACGGCCACGGCCGCATCCGCACGTCCCGCGCTGCAGAGCGCGCCATCAACTGGCTGGCGGCCCTGGTCGTCGGCCTCACGCTCGGCGCCTTGGCCGGCGCTGGGTTCTAGGGGTGAACATGATTGACCTGATGCGCTTCTGCGCCAACGAGAACGACCCGCGAGAGCACCTGCGTGCGCCGTGGCGGCACGGGCAATGGGTGTACTCGACAAACGGGCATGTGCTCATCCGCGTTCCGGCCGCCCAATACCCGGGTCATGTCGTCTCAACCGACAAGCATCCCGATGTTGCGGCGAAGTTTGCCAAGCACCTGGATGGCCAGACCGGCGAGTTCTCGGCGATGCCGCCGATTGACGAGCCGGAGGCGTGCTTCTTCTGCTACGGCAAGGGCCATGTCTGCGCTGTCAAGTGCGAGCACTGCGATGGCAAAGGCGAGTTCATCTTCAAGGGCCGCGAGTACGACTGCGACGTGTGCGGCGAAGCCTGCAACGCTGCGCCGCCTGGATGGCTCGCGGTCGAGCACGAGACACCTGACCTCAAGGTCTGCGTGCACTGCGACGGGCGCGGCTTCAAGCGATACCAGCGCCTGGCGATTGGCGGGGTCGACTTCGACCATGGCTATCTCTGGTGGATGGCCCGCCTACCGAAGGCGCGGTACCGGGTCACGGACAGCGCGGTGCCCGGCGTGTTCATCGGCGACGGATTCCATGCCCTGGTGATGCCGCTGTTGAAGCAGAGCGGCGCATGACCGACTACCCCGACACCGCGCCTGTGCAGCCGCAGGCCGCCGAGGCCGCGACCGAGGTCGGCGCGGACGAGCAGGAGCGCCGCCGCGGCGTGCTCTGGGGCGTGCTGGTGGTGCTGATGGGCTGGCCCGCCGTGGGCGCCCTGGTCGGCATCGCCTTCCTGATCGCCAGGTACTGGCCCGCGGACTGGCAGATGGCCTGGCCGCTGGGCTGACTTTCCGGCGGCGCCCTGCCCTGCCCGGGGAAGTTCCGGGGCGTCGCCACCATTCAACGACGAGGAATCCATGAACGACATGATCGAGTCCCCCTTCGGCGGGCGGTCTGCGGTTGCCACGCACGACAGCGCCGGCTCGCGTCAGAACCAGAGCCGCGAGCTGGCCGAGACGCAGACCAAGTACCTGATGGCGGAGCGGTTCCCGCGGAACGAGGTTGCGGCCATGGACCGCATCCTGAACGCCTTCAGCCGCCCGACATTGGCCGAGAAGGCTGCCTACCAATTCGCCCGCGGCGGCAGCGACATCGCCGGCCCGAGCATCCGCGCGGCCGAGGCCATCGCCCAGCAGTGGGGGAACATGGACAGCGGCTGGCGAGAGCTGCAGCGCGGCACCGACGCCACCGGCGTCCCGTTCTCCGAGGTCGAGGCATTCTGCGTTGACCTGCAGAGCCGCAACAGCAAGCGCCTGCAGTTCATCGTGCGCCACTGGCGCGACACGAAGAAGGGCGGCTACAAGCTCACCGACGAGCGCGACATCTACGAGCTGTGCGCGAACCAGGCGCAGCGCCGCCTGCGCGCCTGCATCCTCGCGTCCGTCCCCGGGGATGTCACCGAGGCCGCGATGCAGCAGGCCGAGGTCACGCTGAAGTCGAAGGCCGACACCAGCCCCGAGGCCATGCTGAAGATGGTCGAGGCGTTCTCGCACTTCGGCGTGACGCGCGAGCACATCGAGAAGCGCATCCAGCGGCGCCTGGACGCCATCACGCCCGCCCAGGTCGTCAGCCTGAAGCGCATCTACGCCAGCCTGCGCGACGACATGAGCGCACCCGCGGACTGGTTCGAGATCGGTGATGCCGATGGTGCGCCGCCGCCGCCTCCGCCGCCGCCCAAGGTTATGCCTGCACTGACTGCCGAGCAGTTCAACGCCAAAGCCACGGAGTGGCGCGGCCTGGTGCGCTCCGGCAAGAAGACGGCCGACCAGCTGCTGGCCATGCTGGCCACCAAGAACACGCTGACCGACGACCAGAAGGCCGCGATCCGCGCGTTCGAGAACTTCGACGGCACCGACGACACGGGGGCACAGCAATGAAGACGGTTGACCTGATCCAGGGCACGCCCGAGTGGCATGCCCACCGCGCCAATCACTTCAACGCCAGCGACGCGCCGGCCATGATGGGCTGCAGCCCCTACAAGACGCGCGCCCAGCTGCTGCGCGAGCTGCACACCGGCCTGGCCGCCGAGGTCGACGCCGGCACGCAGCGCATCTTCGACGCCGGCCATCGCTTCGAGGCCCTGGCGCGCCCCATCGCCGAGTCGATCATTGGCGACGACCTGTACCCGTGCGTCGGCGTCGAGGGCCGGTACTCGGCCAGCTTCGACGGCCTGACGCTGGGCGGCGAGACGGCGTTCGAGCACAAGACGCTGAGCGCCGACCTGGCCCGCACGATGCGCGACGACATCAAGGGCCACGAGCTGCCACTGCACTACCGCGTCCAGATGGAGCACCAGTGCATGGTCAGTGGCGCCGAGCGCGTACTCTTCATGGCGACGAAGTGGGCCGACGATGAGACGCTGATCGACTCAAGCCACTGCTGGTATGAGCCAGACGCCGAGCTGCGCGCCGCAATCATCGCGGGCTGGGAGCAGTTCGCCGCCGACCTGGCCGCCTACGTGCCGCCCGCTGTGGCCGAGCCCGCGCCAGCTGGCCGCGCGCCGGAGACGCTGCCGGCCCTGCGCATCGAAGTCACCGGCATGGTGACCGCCAGCAACCTGGCCGAGTTCAAGGCCACGGCGCTGGGCGCGATCCGCAGCGTCAACCGCGAGCTGCGCACCGACCAGGACTTCGCCGACGCCGAGAAGGCGGTGAAGTGGTGCGCCGATGTCGAGGCCCGCCTGAAGGCCGCGAAGGAGCACGCGCTGAGCCAGACGGCCGACATCGACGCGCTCTTCAAGACGCTGGACGACATCAGCGCCGAGGCGCGCTCGGTGCGCTTGGACGTGGACAAGCTGGTGAAGCGCCGCAAGGACGAGGTGCGCGAGCAAGCCGTGACCGCCGCGCGCGCCGCGCTGGACAAGCACATCGCCACCCTGCAGGCCGAGCTGGCGCCGATGCGCCTGCAGCCGGTCGCGGCCGACTTCGCCGGGGCCATCAAAGGCCTGCGCTCCATCGCCTCGATGCAGGACGCACTGGACACGACGCTGGCCAACGCCAAGATCGCGGCCGATGCGCAGGCCCGGGTGATCCGCGGCAACGTGGCGACGTTCAAGGATCGCGCCGCCGGCCTGGAGTCGCTGTTCGCCGACCTGGGCATGCTGGTGCACAAGGCGGCCGACGACTTCGCGGCCGTGCTGGATGCGCGGATCGCCAAGCACCGGGCCGACGAGGCGCGGCGCGAGCAGGAGCGCCAGGCGGCCGAGGCTGCGCGGATCGCGGCGGCCGAAGCGGCTGCGGCCGAGGCTGCGCGCCAGCAGGAGCGCGACCGGCTGGCCGACGAGCAGCGCCAGCAGACCGAGGCGGAAGCCGCGGCGCCAGCTCCCGTGTCGTTCAAGCGGTCGCCCCCTGTTCTGCAGCCCGGCGAGAGCTACAGCGAGAACGCCGATGGCACATACACACTGCACGCCGCGCCGCAGATTGCCCGCGTCGCGCCGGCAGCCAACGAACCGCCGACGCTGAAGCTGGGCACGATCTGCGAGCGCCTGGGCTTTGCCGTCCGCGCCGACTTCCTGGCCGACGTGCTGCACATCCCGCCACGCGCCACCGACAAGGCCGCGAAGCTCTACCGCGAAAGCGACTGGCCGCTGATTTGCCAGCAGCTTCAGGCGCACATCGGCGCGATGGCTGAGCTGTACGCGCCGAGCAAGGCAGCCTGACGCCCCGACCGAAACGCAAGGACAACCATGGGACGAAGCACCAAAGACGTGTGGGCCGCAGACGCCGCCGGCACCCTCCTCCTGTTCGAGCCGGAGAAGCTGACGCTGGTCACCGATCCGGCCAACCCGCTGTACGACCCGCGCGTGCACCTGCCTGCCGACGAGGCGCTGGTGCGCAGCATCATGCGCAAGGGTGTGCTGCAGCCGATCAGCTGCATCCGCGACAACGAAACCGGCGCCGTGCTGGTCGCTGCCGGCCGCCGCCGCACGATCGCCGCGATCGAGGCGAACCGCCGCCTGGTCGACGAGGGCAAGCCGCCGAAGCGCATCCCCGTCGTGCCGCGGCCTGACACCATCGCCGCCGCGATGGAGGTCTCCGCGTCGGAGAACGCCATCCGCATGGACGAGACGCCGCTGCAGCGCGCACACAAGATGCGCGCCATGCTGTCGGCCGGGCACGACATGTCCGGCATCGCAGAGGCCTTCGGCTGCGGCGAGGCCACGGTGCAGTCCACGCTGGCCCTGCTGGACCTGCATCCCAAGGCGCAGGAGGCCATTGCGGCCGGCAGCATCACGGCCACGCACGCCGCCAAGCTGCTGAAGCTGGCGCCTCAGCGGCAGGCCGAGGCCGTCGAGAAGATCGCCGCCGCCGCCGCGGGCGCCGCGGGTCACGCCAAGGCGCGCAAGCAGCGCGAGGCCGTCGCAGCCGCCACCGGTGGCCAGGCCAAGGCTTTCGGCCGCGGCAAGCGCGAGATCCGCGCGGCCATGGAGGCCGCACCGGCCGGCAGCACGACGCGCGAGGTGCTGGCCTGGGTGCTGGGCGAGTCCTCGCGTTTGCCGGCCTGACGCCATGGCCGTCATCCGCGTCTTCGTCCTGGCCCATGCCGACGCGCGCCGCCGCGCCGCCGAGTTCCTGCGGACCTGCATGGACGGCCTGGTCGTCACCTTCAAGGAGGCGAACAGGACCACCGGCCAGAACGCCGTGCAGTGGCCCATCCTCGAAGCGTTCGCCGAGCAGCTGAAGTGGCCCGTCAACGGCTCGCTGGTGCGCATGACCGCCGAGGAATGGAAAGACGTGCTGTCGGCCGCCTTCCGCGGCGAGTCCGTGCGGCTTGCCCAGGGCCTAGACGGCGGTGTGGTGATGCTGGGCATGCGCACGTCGGAGATGAGCAAGAAGCAGTTTTCCGAGTGGCTGGAGTTCCTGCAGGCCGTCGCCGCCGAGCGCGGCGTCGTGCTGCGCAGGGAGCCTGCCGAGACCAATGAGGTGTCCGCATGATCGTCCCCCGCGATTCCGTCCGCGCCGCCGTGGCGCGCGCCCTGCTGCTGTCCCCGGGCGACACCGAGGCCGCGATCCTGGCGGCGGCCCAGGCCCTGGGGCTGCCGGTGGAGGCGGTTCGGGAGGTGGTCGAGGCTGCGGAGGGCGTGCAGTGCGCTTCTTGAGCGTCTGCAGCGGCATTGAGGCTGCATCTGTCGCCTGGGGGCCGCTCGGCTGGCGGGCCTGGGCGTTCGCCGAGATCGAGGCATTTCCAAGCGCCGTCCTTGCCCACCACTACCCCAACACGCCCAACCTTGGCGACATGACCGCTTTCAAGGACTGGCCCGATGCAACTGTCGATCTTCTCTGTGGAGGAACCCCCTGTCAGTCATTCAGTGCAGCAGGACTCCGCGCAGGACTGGATGACCCGCGTGGCCAGCTCATGCTCACCTTTGGTGCCATTGCTGCAAGGTATCGGCCCCGCTGGCTGGTTTGGGAGAACGTCCCCGGCGTCCTGTCAAGCAACGGAGGACGGGACTTTGGTTCCTTCCTCGGGCTCTTGGGCCACCTCGGGTATGGGTTCGCCTACCGCGTTCTGGACGCTCAGTTTGTGCGAGTGGACGGCTACGGGCGCGCCGTCCCACAGCGACGGCAGCGTGTGTTCGTTGTCGGATGTCTTGGAGACTGGCGCAGTGCCGCAGCGGTACTTCTTGAGCGCGAAAGCCTGCGCGGGGATCCTGCGCCGCGCCGAAGCGCGGGGGCGCGCGTTGCCGCCTGCCTTACTCGCGGCGCTGAAAGCAGTGGCCGAGGCGGGTATGCCGGGCGACGGCAAGAGGACGACGTGAACATCGTTGCCGCCTACGGCGGGAACAACACCAGCGGCCCGCGTGACGTAGCCTCGGCGCTCTCGGCGCTCTCGGCGCACGGTGGCGCCTGTGGCCGGATGGACTTCGAGACGGAGACGTTCGTCGCCCACACCCTGCGCGGCGAAGGCTTTGACGCCGGCGAGGACGGCACAGGGCGCGGGACGCCGCTGGTGCCGGTCGGGGTGGATGGCTACAACGGCCTCTTGACGGGTGACGTGGCCTGCACGATGGGCACGCGAGGCAGCAGCGAGACGGCCAGCGGTCCGACGCTGTTGGTGCCTTTTGACACCACCCAGATCACCAGCGCCAACAACTACAGCAGCCCGAAGGCCGGCGACCCCTGCCACCCACTGGCCGCAGGGGCGCATGCGCCGGCCGTGGCCTTCGGATGGCAGAACGCGGCAGCGCAAGGCATGCCGGTGGACACGATCAGCCCGACGCTGGACAAGAGCAAGCATCCGGCAGCCCTTTGTGATACCTTGCAGCCCTTAGGAATCACACAAGGAATCAGCCATGCCCGCCCCCAAGAAACCCACGCCGCTGCGCTTCTGCGAACACTGCGGAACGAAGTTGGAGAGGAAGCGTTTGCCCAATGGGGACTTGGAATACTTGGTTCACTTCAATCGCCGGAAGTACTGCGATCAGGTCTGCATGGGGCGCGCATTCGACCAGCGGCATTCAGCAGAAGTTGGGTGGTCCACTGCGCACTATCACGCTCGCAAGATGGTTCCGATTGGCTGCTGCAGTCGCTGCGCGAAGCCGGATGCCAGCGATGTGCATCACAAGGATGGCAACCACCTGAACAACTCGCCCGACAACTTGGAGCGTATCTGTCGGAGCTGTCACAACCTGGCGCACAACCGCAAAGGTTCATGCGTGATTTGTGGCTTGCCGCAGAAGGGGCTGGGCTACTGCGCGAAGCACTATCAGCGGTTCAAGAAGTGGGGCGACCCATTGGCCGTCAAGCAGAACCAGCACAGCGAGGTGCAGCGGTCAGACGACTGACCCCCTGGGAATGTGAGTTTTTGCAGGGATTTCCGCGCGGCTACACCGCAATCCCCTGGCGCGGCAAGCCGGCCAGCGAGTGCCCTGACGGCCCGCGCTACAAGGCGCTCGGAAACTCCTGGGCGGTGAACTGCGCCCGCTGGATCGGGCGACGGATCAGCCTGGTGGAAAGCATCCACCGCAACCAACGAGAGGCAGCATGACCCCACCCGAAGCCCTAGCCGCATTCGACGCCGCCGCCGATGAAGTAGGCGTGCGAAACGTCTTGCTGCTGGATCGGCTGCGCGGGGCGTTTGTGCGGCGGATAACCGCCAATACGGAAGGACACGCAATGACCAAAGAAGTGATGCGGCAGGCGCTGGAGGCGCTGGAGGCGCTGCCCGGAAAGATCATGAACGTCAGCGCGGATGGCGCAACTCTGGACTGGGCAAGCACGCGAGAGGCGTACCTGTACGGCCATCGAGATGCGCGCCACGCCGCCGCAGAAATTGCCAGCAGCTTCATCGCCGCCCTGCGCACCGCACTGGATGCGCCGCAGCAGCCGGTGGCGTGGATGACAACCGACGAGGAAGGGTCTCCGGCCATGCTTTTCTTTGACTACGACGAGGCGCTGACGTACTGCGACTGCGGAGTCGACAAACCGGTGGCACTCATCCCAGCCCCGAAGGACTGACCATGAAAGCATTTCTCACGCTGCTCTACCCGGCTGGGTTTGGGCTTGGCGTTTTCATCAGCGGCGCGGATTCTGGCCGCGTATTCGCGGCATTTTTCGGCGGCCTTGTTTGCCTGATCCTGTACCGGATCGTCACGGAGATTGACTGACCATGACCCACGACGACACCCCCATCGAGACCAGCGAGGCCCCGGCCGGCTGGGAAGGAGCAGAAGAGTGGATGCCTCTGGCCTGGGAACTGTGCGCCGAAGAGCACGGCGAAGAAGCGTGCAGCGAACTGCTGTGGGAAGGCGGCCCAATCCCTGCGCCGTGGGGCGAGCGCTGGCTGAAGTACGAAGACGAAGCCAAGCGGCTGATTGCCCTTGTGCGCAAGTGCACTGCGCTCGCCGCATCGCGGCCGACCAGCATCGAGACCAGCGAGGCCGCAGCACTGTCCGACGACGACATGCGCGAGCTGCGCAAGGCTGCCGACATGTGCGGCCTGTCGCAGGAGTTTGCGGTCCTGGAGCTGCGCGCATCGCAGCCGGCCACCGCGCCGGTAGTGCCTGCCACCCTGTACGTCGAGGTGCGCGAGTGCCCAGACTGCGGCCACATAGATGTCAACGACGACAGCGACCAGTCCGCCTGCAATACCTGCGAGTGGAGCGGGCCGAGCCCCAAGGAGGATCACTGTCCTGGCTGCGGCAGGGACGGCACGATGACCAGTGCGTGTCCTGAGTGCGGGCACCGGACAACCCTGCTGGCCGAGCGCCACTTGCAAGTCGCCGCAGCACCTGCCGCGCCGGTAGTGCCGCAGCCAGCCGCGCAGCAGGGCGAGGCTGACCGCGACGCCGAGGCTGAGCTGATCTGTGCCGAGGACGTGCTGGACGGCTACGCGGCGGGGCTGGACCTGAAGCAAACGCACTTCGATTGCGTGGGCGACTACATCAAGGCTGTGGTCGAGCGTCTTCGCCACTCGGTCGACTTCTACCAGCGCCGGTGCGATCTGCTGCAGCAGTGGCAAAGCCGGATGCGCGACCCCGAGCGCACCATCGTGTGCGACATCCTGGCCAATGCCCAGATGCTGCCAGACCCGACTGGCGCGCGCTACGGAGCGCAGCAGGGCGAGGCGGTGGCGCCGATCATCGTGCGGGCCCTGGAACTGGCCATGGCGATCTGCGACCGCGTACCTACGCGCTGGCACGAAGTCGGCGACGCCCACCCGATCGAGCGCGACATCGGGCGCATGGTTAACGTGCAGCCGGACGGCTCGCACGGATACCGACTGATCGCCGATGCGCTATCGGCCGCGAAGGCCGCCCCACCCGCGCGCCAGGCTGTGGCGCTGACGGATGAGGATGTTGAGCGTCTGTTCACTGACCCGCGCGGCCAAACCTACGTCATGGCCGAGCAGTACGACGAATTCTGCGCATTCAAGGCCCGCACCCGCACCATCGAGCGCGCCGTCTGGCAGGCCAACGGCATCACGCCGGCCGGCGGGGAGGCTGCGCGATGACCACGGCACTGCAAGCCCTGATCCGCGACGCCAGCACCCAGCTCGGCAGCGAGGCGTGCCGCGCTGGCCGCCACCAGTGGCAGTCGGATGGCGGGCGCGGCTGCCCGCACGGCGCCGGTGACAACGGCTATTGCGGCCAGGCCGTCTACGTGTGCACCTCCTGCGGCGCCTATGACTACGGCAAGCGCGGCGGCCCAGGGCACGCCGACTGCCTGGCCACCCGCGGCTGCGAGCACCGCGCCAAGCTGGCCGGCGGGGAGCCCACCCATGGCTGACACCCTGAGCCACCAGGCCGTGGCCACCTGCGCCGCCCACTACCCGCGCTGCGGCCGCTGCACGATCGCCGGGGCCTGCCACCAGCGCGTGGCCGGCGGCGCCGAGGCGCTGCAGGGCTGGCGCCAGGGCGTGAACGCCGCGGCCGAGCTGTGCCCCTGCTTCCCGAGCACGTGCCGCGGCGGCCAGGTGGTCGACGGCCGGCTGGCCAACGGGCAGCGGTGCAGGGAGGCTGGCTGTGGCTGAAGACCCGCTGTCGCCGACCGAGCTGCGGGCTATCACCGGCAAGGCCCAGGCCAAGAGCCAGGCCGCCGTGCTGGCGCGCTGGGGGCTGCCGTTTCGCTACACCGGGCGCGCCGTCGTGCTGGACCGCGCCGTTGCTCGAGCGCACGAGCTGCTGCCGATGGCGCGACCTAGCGGCGGGGTACGCTTGGACCTGGCGCGCTGACCATGCCGAAACGATCGAAGCACCCGGGCCTGAGGGCCCACTCCTGGCGCACTGCCGGCGGCGAGGTGCGCACCGCCTACTACCTGGACAACCGCGGCGGGGCCGTGGTGCCGGGCGGGCCGGGCGAGATCCCGCTGGGCACCGACTACGCGGCGGCCCTGGAACAGTGGACGAAGCTCAAGTTGCTGAAGCCTCTGGAAGCCGGAACCCTGAAGGAGGCCTTCGACGCGTGGGAGCTGTCCGCGCTCCCGGCCTACGCCTCGGCCACCACGCGGCGCGACTACGCGCTGAGCCTGCGCCAGCTGCGCCTGGTGTTCGCCAGCGCGCGCTGGGACGACGTCGGGATGGCCGAGCTGCGCGGCTACCTGAAGGTGCGCACCGGCAAGGTGCGAGCTAACCGCGAGCTGGCGGTGCTGTCGGTCATCTGGAACTGGGCCATCCTGGAGGGCCTGACCAAGCTCCCATTCCCGGCCGCCGGGCTGAGCCGGTCGCGGTGGAAGAACAAGGAGAAGGCGCGCGACCTTGAGGTGACGCCCGAGCTGTTCGCCGCCGTCTACGCCGAAGCCGACCAGGTGCTGCGCGACGCCATGGACATCGCCAGCGCGACCGGGCTGCGGCTGACCGACGTGGTCAGCGTCGGGCTGCCGCCCGACGGCGTGCTGCGCGGGCAGGCCAACAAGACCGGCAAGCGCTTCGCCGTGGACATGACCGGCAGCCCAGTGCTGTCCGCGCTGCTGGCACGCCGCCGGACGTACCGCGTCGCGCACCTCAAGCTGCTGAGCACGCCGAAGCGCGACGTGACGCTGCGCATGCTGTCCGACCGCTGGGTGGCCGCGCGCGACCGCGCCGCCGGCCGCGCGGCGAACCGGCCGCTGCGCGCCGACATCAAGCGGCTGATCCTGCGCGACATGCGCAAGTTCGCCGCCGACTCGGCCGCCGACTTGCGCGACGCCGCCGACCTGCTGCAGCACGACGACCCGAGGCTCACCGCCAAGCACTACCGGCGCAAGATCACGGCCCGCAAGCCGGTGCGCTGAGCGCTTCCGCAACGCCCGGTGTTCCTAGGGCAGAATCCGGCCAGCCCCGCAACGCATTGCGGAAGAAGTAAACCGTAAGTCCGCGCCACGACTAGCCTTTGCGGTGGGATTCAAAATCCGCCGCCGCAAGGCGTGCCAGTTCGAGTCTGGCCGCGGGCACCAACCTCCCCCTCCCCCTCGCGATGCCGCCCCTGCCACCGGTCACCAAGGCGCTGATGCTGATCTGCACCGCGGTCTTCTGCGTCCAGCTGCTGCTGCCCATCCTGCCGGTGGACGCGCTGTTCGCGCTGTGGCCGCTGAGCAGCGGCCGCTTCTGGCCCTGGCAGCTGGTCAGCTACGGCTTCCTGCACGGGGACATGCTGCACCTGTTCTTCAACATGCTGGGCCTGTGGATGTTCGGCAGCGAGCTGGAACGCCTGTGGGGCCAGAAGCGCTACCTGCACCTGCTGCTGGCCAGCGTGGTCGCCGCGGCCATCGTGCAGCTGGTGTTCACGCTGCTCACCGGCTCGCGCGCGCCCACCGTCGGCGCCTCGGGCGCACTGTTCGGGCTGCTGCTGTCCTTCGGCATGCTGTTCCCGAACCGGGTGATCATGCCGCTGTTCCCGCCGATCCCGATGAAGGCGCGCACCTTCGTGATGGTCTTCGGCGGCCTGGAGCTGCTGTTCGGCCTGACCGGCGGCTCGGGCGTGGCGCACTTCGCGCACCTCGGCGGCATGCTGGGCGCCTGGCTGATGATCAGCTGGTGGCGCGGGCGCCTGCCCTTCGGCGGACCGCGCCGGCGCTGAGCGTCTGAGGCGCCGCGCGCGGCGCCCCCCCTGGATCGCATTCGCCCCGGCGCGGCAAGGGCGTCGGGAACGCGTCATGCTTGCGCTCGCCCGTCACTCCGGGAGAGCCGCGATGAAGCCTCGCCTGCCCCGACTGCCGTCCGCCGCCTGGACCGCGCTGCTGGCCCTGCTGGCCGCCTGGTGGCTGACCTGGTCGCCGCCCGGCTTCGCCGCCACCCGGGCCGACACCGACGCCCCGCCGCCGGACGCTGCGCTGGTGCAGCGCTCGCTGGCGCTGCAGCGCGCCCGCCAGGCGGTGCTGGGCGTCGAGACCGAGGCGCTGGAGGACGCCCGCTCGGCCGCCACGCTGGGCCGCACGCGGCGAGGCTCGGGCGTGGTGATCGGCGCCGACGGCCTGGTGCTGACCATCGGCTACCTGGTGCTGGAGGCCGAGGCCGTGCTGCTGGTGCACGAGGACGGCCGCCGCATCCCCGCCCAGGTGCGGGCCTACGACCCGGCCAGCGGCTTCGGCCTGGTGCAGGCGCTGGCGCCGCTGCGCACCGACCCGGTGCCGCTGGGCCGCGCCGACGCGCTGCAGCCCGGCCAGCCGCTGATGGTGGCCAGCGGCGGCGAGCAGGCGCAGGTGGGCGTCGCGCAGCTGGTGGCCCGGCGGCCCTTCGCCGGCTACTGGGAGTACGCGATCGACGGCGCGCTCTACACCCGCCCGGCGCGGCGCGACCACCCCGGCGCGGGCCTGTTCGACGCCGACGGCGCGCTGGTAGGCATCGGCTCGCTGCTGCTGGCCGATGTCGGCGAGGCGGCGGCCGAGGGCGGCCCCGCCCGGCGCGCCGGCAACCTGTTCGTGCCGGTGGACCTGCTGCCCTCGGCCATCGCGGCGCTGCACGGCAGCGGCCAGGGCAGCGGCCGCCGCGCCTGGCTGGGGCTGAACTGCGTGGAGGACGAGGGCGGGCTGCGCATCGTCCGTGTCACCGAGGACAGCCCGGCCGACGTCGCCGGCCTGCAGCCGGGCGACCGCATCCTGCGCATCGACGGCGAGCCGGTGCAGGCGCTGGGCGCGCTGTGGCAGGCGCTGTGGCGCGGTGGCGCGTCCGAGCGCGCGGTGACGCTGGACATCCGCCGCGACGAGCAGGCGCAGACGCTGACCGTGCACAGCGTCGACCGCCTGAAGACGCTGCGCCGCGCACAGGGCATCTGAGCCCGGGCGCCGGGCCACTCAGAGGCTGAGAGGATGTCGATCGTGGCCGAGCGGCGCGCCCAAAGCCGGTCGATCTAGGCGCGAAGCACAGCCATGGCTCGGGCCATGGCGAGCACTTGCAGCGACGAGCGGGCGGCTTGGGGTGTGACGAGCGGGCATGAGCGAAAGACGCTCAGCCTCTCAGGCCAGCAAGCCCTCGGCGACGGTCGGGTGGCGCAGGCGCAGCCGCAGCTCGCGCTTGAGCCGGTCGTTGCGCAGCCGGCGCGATTCGCCCATGAAGCTCAGCTGCATCGGCGACAGCCGGGCCGCCGCCTCGGCGCGCGACAGCCGCGGCGGCCGCGGCAGGCCGCACAGGTCGGCGGCCAGGTCGAAGTAGTCGCCCATCGCCAGGTCGGTGTCGTCGCAGGCGTGGACCACGCGCTGCGGCCGGCCGCGCCACAGCGCGGCCACGCAGGCGCGGGCCAGGTCGTCGGCATGGATGTGGTTGGTGTAGACGTCGTCCTCGCGCCGCAGCACCGGCGTGCCGCGGGCCAGGCGCTCGCGCGGGTGGCCGCCGGGGCGGTCGCCGGCGTAGATGCCGGGGATGCGCAGCAGCGTCACGCGCGCGCCGGCCTCGCGGCCGAAGCGGCGCAGCCGCGCCTCGGCGTCGACGCGGCGCCGGGCGCGGTCGGTGGCCGGCGCCACCGGCCGGGTCTCGTCGAACCAGGCGCCGCCGGCGTCGCCGTAGACGCCGGTGGTGCTGCCGTAGACCAGCGCCCTGACCCGGCCGCCGCGCGCCAGCGCCTGCAGCAGGTGGGCGGTGCGGGTGTCGCGAGCCCCCTGCCCGGGCGGCGGCGCCAGGTGCAGCACGGCATCGGCCAGCGCCCCCAGGCGGCGCAGCGTGGCGGGGTCGTCCAGGTTGCCGACCAGCGGCACGGCGCCGGCGGCGCGCAGCTCGGCGCAGCGCTCGGCCGACGAGGTCAGCGCCAGCAGCCGCCAGGGCGCGCGCCGCGCATCGGGCCGGCGCAGCAGGCGCAGCACGCGCAGGCCGACGTCGCCGCAGCCGACCACCAGCAGGGTGCGCTGTCGCGGTGGCGAGGGCGGGGCCATGGGCTGGCGGGGCGTCGCGGGCACAATCACGCCCCAGTGTACGGGCGGTCCGGCGCCCGCCACCGCACCGCATTGACGCCCCGTCCCGACGCCCCGCCCTCCCCGCCCATGAGCTTCACCGTCACCCTCCAACCCTCGGGCCTGGCCTTCCAGGTGCAGCGCGACGAGCCGATGCTGACCGCCGCGATCCGCCAGGGCGTCGGCCTGCCCTACGGCTGCAAGGACGGCGCCTGCGGCTCGTGCAAGAGCCGGCTGCTCGACGGCCGGGTGATCCACGGCGCCCACCAGCTCAAGGCGCTGAGCGCCGAGGAGGAGGCCGCCGGCTGGATCCTGACCTGCTGCGCCACGCCGCAGACCGACTGCCGCGTCGAGGCGCGCAGCGTGCCCGGCGCCGGCGAGTTCCCGGTGCTGAAGATGCCGACCCGGGTGCTGTCCATCGAGCGCCCGGCGCCCGACGTGGCCGTGCTGCGCATGCAGCTGCCGGCCAACCAGCGCTTCCAGTACCACGCCGGCCAGTACATCGAGTTCATCCTGAAGGACGGCGCGCGGCGCAGCTACTCGATGGCCAACGCCCCGGGCCGCGTCGGCACGCCGCCGGCCATCGAGCTGCACATCCGACACCTGCCCGGCGGCCTGTTCACCGACCAGGTGTTCGCCACGCTGAAGGAGAAGGACATCCTGCGCGTCGAGGGCCCGTTCGGCAGCTTCTTCCTGCGCGAGTCGGCCAAGCCGGCGCTGCTGCTGGCCTCGGGCACCGGCCTGGCGCCGATCAAGGCGTTGGTCGAACAGCTGCGCGACAGCGGCGACACCCGGCCGCTGCAGCTGTACTGGGGCTGCCGCAGCCGCGCCGACCTGTACCTGCACGACTGGGCGCTGCAGGCCGCGGCCGAGATGCCGCAGCTGCGCTATGTGCCGGTGCTGTCCGAACCGCGGCCCGAGGACGGCTGGACCGGCCGCACCGGCCTGGTCCACGAGGCGGTGATGGCCGACTGGCCCGACCTCTCCGGCCACCAGGTCTATGCCTGCGGCGCGCCGGTGATGGTCGAGGCCGCGCAGCGCGACTTCAGCGCCCGCTGCGGCCTGCCGGCCGACGAGTTCTTCGCCGACGCCTTCACGTCCGAGGCCGACAAGGCCCGCACCTGAGCCCCATCCGACCACTTCGACCGCCACGACCGCGATGACGACCCCGACCCGCCGCCCCCTGCTGCGCGCCGCGCTGGCGCTGACCGCTGCCGCGCTCGCCACCCCGCTCGCCGCCCAGGCCCAGGCCGCCCGGCCGATCCGCCTGATCGTGCCCTACCCGCCCGGCGGCCCGCTGGACGTGGTGGCCCGCGCGCTGGCCGAGCGCGTCAAGGACACGCTGGGCGTGGTCGTGGTCGACAACAAGCCCGGCGCCGGCGGCAACCTGGGCGCCGACCTGGCGGCCAAGGCCGCGCCGGACGGCCACACCCTCGTGATGGGCGCGGTGGCCACCCACGCGATCAACCCCTGGCTGTTCGGCAAGCTGCCCTACGACCCGGTGCGCGACTTCACGCCGATCACCCGCGTCGCGCTGGTGCCCAACGTGCTGGTGATGAATGCCGAGACCGCGCACAAGCTGGGCATCGCCAGCCTGGCCGACCTGGTGCGCCATGCCAAGGCCCACCCGGGCCGGCTGAACTACGGCTCGGGCGGCAACGGCAGCGCCGGCCACCTGGCCGGCGAGGCCTTCAAGGCCCAGGCCGGCGTGTTCATGGTCCACATCCCCTACGCCGGCGGCAACCCGGCGCAGCTGGGCCTGCTGTCGGGCCAGGTGGACCTGAACTTCGACAACCTGGCCAGCGCCGCGGCCAACATCCGCGCCGGCAAGCTCAAGGCGCTGGCGGTGACCACCGCCGCGCGCGCCAGCGCCATGCCCGAGTTGCCGACCATCGCCGAGGCCGGCCGCGGCCTGGGCCTGGGCCAGTTCGACATCGGCACGTGGTTCGGCCTGTTCGGCCCGGCCGGCCTGCCGGCCGACGTGCTGGCGCGGCTGAACAAGGCCTTCGTCGCCGCGCTGGACGCGCCCGAGACCCGGGCCCGCATGGCCACGCTGATGGCCGAGCCCGCGCCGACCACGCCCGAGCAGTTCGCCGCCTTCGTCAAGGCCGAGCTGGCCAAGTACGGCCCGGTGGTCAAGGCCTCGGGCGCCAAGGTCGACTGAGCGGACCCGGAGGCCGCCGCTCAGCCGCTCAGCCGCCCAGCCCCTCAGCCCTGGGCGGTGAAGCCCACCCGCCGCACCAGCGGGCCCCAGCGTTCCAGCTCGGCGCGCTGGCTCTGGGCCATCTCCTCGATCGTCGAGCCGCGGGCCAGCAGGCCCAGGCCGGCCAGCGCGTCGATCACGCCGCGGTCGCGCAGCGCGTGGTTGACCGCGGCATTGGCCGCCTGCACCACCGCGGCCGGCGTGCGCGCCGGCGCGAAGAAGCCGAACCACTCCTCGACCGTCAGCTCGCCGAAGCCCTGCTCGGCGAAGGTGGGCAGCTCGGGCGCGAAGGCCTGGCGGGCGCGGCCGGTGCCGGCCAGCAGGCGCAGGCTGCCGGCGCGGTGCGCCGCCAGCAGGTCGCCCACCGGCGCCAGCACCGCGGCCAGCGTGCCGGCGACCACGTCGGCCACGCCGCGGCCGGCCTGGTGGCGCAGCTCCACGCCCTGGACCAGGCCCAGCAGCGCGCCGACCAGGTGCGGCGTGGTCCCGGGCCCCGGCGAGGCGAATCCGGCCCGCTCCGGGTTGGCCCGCGCCCAGGCCAGGAAGCCGCGCAGGTCGGTCACCGCGGCCGGCACCAGCGGCCCCACCGCCAGCCCGTGCTGCATCACCGCGGCCAGCGCCACCGGGGCGAAGTCGCGCGTCGGGTCGTAGCCCAGCTGCGGGTAGACATGCGGGTAGACCGCGCTGCAGGCATAGGGCGTGAAGACCAGCACCGACCCGTCGCGCGGCGCCTGGCGCACCAGGTCCATCGCCAGCCGGCCGCCGCCGCCGGGGCGGTTTTCCACCAGCGGCGCGCTGCGGGCATAGCTGCTGGCGCCCATGCGCTCGGCGATGCGGCGCACGCCGAGGTCGCCGGCGCTGCCGGCCGCGAAACCGTAGACCAGCCTCGGCTGCTCCAGCGGTGCGGCGCGGCCGGACGACGCCCCCAGCAGCGGCGCGATCAGGCCGGCATGGACCAGGGCACGGCGTCGGAACATCACGGCGTCTCCAGGGCCGGCCCGCGCGGGCACGGCGTTGAGCGAAGTCAACCCGGAGATTGGCGGCGGCCGCCGCCGCTGGCAATGGGGGTCAGCCCCGGTGGCCGGGGCCCGCGGATCAGAGCCGGAACTGCCCGACCGTCTCGACCAGCGCGTCGGACTGGCTGCGCAGCGTGGCCACCGCGGCGGCCGATTGCTCGGCCATCGCCGCGTTCTGCTGCGTGGATTCGTCGAGCTGGCGCATCGCCGCGTCGATCTGGCCGATGCCGGCCTCCTGGGCCGAGAACTGGCCGGCGACCTCGGTGGTCAGCGCCGAGACGCGCTGCACCGAGCTGACCACCTGGCCGATGGTGCTGCCGGCCTCGCCGACCTCGGCCGCGCCGGACTCCACCTTGTCCAGCGTGTCGCGGATCAGCGCGGCGATCTCGCGCGCCGCCGCGGCGCTGCGCTGCGCCAGGTTGCGCACCTCGCCGGCGACCACCGCGAAGCCGCGGCCCTGCTCGCCCGCCCGTGCCGCCTCGACGGCCGCGTTGAGCGCCAGGATGTTGGTCTGGAAGGCGATGCCGTCGACCACGCTGTTGATGTCGGCGATGCGGCGCGAGGCCGCGAGGATCTCGTCCATGCGGGCGACGACGCGGCCCACCGCCTCGCCGCCGGCGCTGGCCACGCCGCGGGCCTGGCCGGCCTCGGCCTCGGCCTCGCGCACGCGGTCGCGGCCGTCGCGCACCGAGGCGCTGAGCGCGCCGATCTGGTGCGCCGTCTGCTGCAGCGTGCCGGCCTGGCGCTCGGCGCGGCTGGTCAGGTCGCTGCTGCCGCTGGCGATCTCGCCCATGCCGGCGGCCATCGCGTTGGCGCGGCTGCGCACGTCGCCGACCACCCGGGCCAGGCTCTGGCGCATCTCGTCCAGCGCGGCGTGCAGGCGGCCGACCTCGTCGTCGGCATGCGCCTGCCCGCTGCCGGCCAGGTCGCCGGCGGCGATGCGCTGGGCGGCCTGCACCGCCTGCTGCAGCGGCGCCAGCGTGGCGCGCCGGATCATCAGGAAGGCCGCCAGCACCGCGCCGACGGCCAGCAGGTTCAGCGCCAGCGTGGCCAGCTTGACGAAGGCCACCGCCTCGACCACCAGCGGGCCGAAGCGGTTGGAGTTGTCGGTGACCGCCGCCATGTCGGGCTGCAGCCGCGCCACCAGCGCCGGCGTCAGCGGCCCGCTGCCGGCCGCGGCCAGCGTGGCCAGCAGGCGGTCGATGTCGGCGATGTCCTTGTAGGGCAGGCGGATGATGTCGCCGAAGCCCAGCAGCCGGAACGCCCACTGCTCGACCGCGAACAGCTCGACGTCGACCCGCGCGGCCAGCGCGCGCGCCGCGCCCAGCGGCCGCGCCACGTCCTCGGGCCGCACGCCGGCGGCGTCCTTGCCGCCCTGCTGCACGCGGTCCAGCACCGCGCTGGTCTGCATCACCAGCGCGACATGCTCGCGCTCCAGGTAGTGGAACAGCGCCGCCTTGCCCAGCAGCCGGGTGCTGAGCAGGACCACGACGGAAACCATGGCCACGGCGGCCAGGCCGAGCTTGAACTTCTGGCGCAGCGTGAGGTGCATGCGATCGCTCGCGGACGTGCCGGGCCACCCCTGGCCCGGCAGCACGTCTCCCACGCGATAACGGCCGCACCCCGCAGAACTGTAGGGGCTTCACCCCGGCCGGCGGGGGCACCGGCCGCGCGCGGGGCGCCGGCTCAGCGCGGCTGCAGGCGCTGCAGCTCGTCGGCGGTGTTGGCGTTGAAGAACGCGTCGGCGTCGTCGAACACCACGGTGGCGCAGCGGTGCTGGCCGGTCCAGCGGTCGATCTTGCGCTGCCCGCCCTGGACGAAGGCCACCAGGCTGTCCATCAGCGACGCGCGCATCAGGCAGAACACCGGCTGCGGCTGCAGCTGGCCGTCCTCCACGGTGGCGGCGATGGCGATCTCGGCGTCCTCGGCCAGCAGCGCGCGGCCCAGGCGCTGCACCAGGTCGGCCGGGAACTGCGGCGTGTCGCAGGGCACGGTGACCAGGTAGGGCGTCTCGCAGTGCTCCAGCCCGGCCAGGAAGCCGGCCAGCGGCCCGGGGTAGTCGGGCAGCGCGTCGGGCCACACCGGCACGCCGAAGGCCTCGTAGGCGCCGAGGTTGCGGTTGGCGTTGACCATCGTGTGGCCGACCTGCGGCTGCAGGCGCAGCAGCGCGTGCAGCGCCAGCGGCAGGCCCTGGTGGTTCTGCAGGCCCTTGTCGACGCCGCCCATGCGGCTGCCGCGGCCGCCGGCCAGCACCAGGCCGGTGACCTGCTCCGGGGCGATCCCGGCGGCGGCGTCTTGGCGTTGCGCGTCCATGGTTCAGGTCTCCAGCAGGTCGAAGGCCTGGGTCTCCACCTGCACGAAGGCGCGGGTCAGCCCGGCCACCGCGCGCCACAGCCGGGCCCGCGGGTGGGCGGCGGTGGCCTCGCACAGCGCCTCGACCCAGGGCTGCAGGTGGGTGCGGAAGAAGCGGCGCTGCTGCTCCAGGTTGCAGGTGGCGGCGTCGTCGCCGGCGATCAGCCAGCGCATCACCTCGAAGCCGTAGGCCACGTGGTCCTCGGTCTCCAGGCGCTCGGCATCGCGTGCCAGGCCGAGGGTGGCCAGGTCGTCGCGCAGCCGGGCCAGCGGCTGGTCGTTGAGGAAGCCGGCCAGGTAGAAGGAGCCGTAGGCGAAGACCTCGGGCCGGCCCACGCCGTGGAACAGCGCGGCGTGCTCGGCGGCGGCCGCGGCGGCATCGGTGGCGCGCATCGCCGCCACCAGGTCCTGCCAGGGCGCCTCCAGGTGGCCGCCGGGCTGGGGCGCGGCGGTCACCGCGACGCGGAACTGCGCCAGCAGCGCCTCGTCGGGCGGCGCCAGCCACAGCTGGGCCAGCAGGCCGTAGAGCTCGGCGCGGGCGCCCTCCTCGGCATCGTCGGCGCTGGCGAAGTGCAGCGCGCGCGGGTCGGCTTCGTGCATGGTCGGCGGGCTCACAGGTCGGTGATGCGCAGTTCGTTCGGGTTCGTGTGAAGGTCGATGACGCGGCAGTCGCCGCACATCTTCAGCCGTTCGGCCGCGGCGCCCTGGAAGGCGGCGTGGCCCGCCAGCCTGGCCACCATGGCCTCGACCGCCCGCGCCGTGCCGAAGGGCTTGCCGCAGCGCACGCAGGCAAACGGCGCCACCTGGTGCAGCACGCGCGGCTGGCGGCGCGCGCGGCCGGCGTCGGCCAGCCACAGCCGGGGCTGCAGCGTGATCGCCTGCTCGGGGCAGGTGGTGGCGCACAGCCCGCACTGCACGCAGTGCGACTCGATGAAGCGCAGCTGCGGCTGCTCGGGGTTGTCCAGCAGCGCGCGCTCGGGGCAGGCGCCGACGCAGGACAGGCACATCGTGCACTTGTCGGTGTCCACCTGCAGGCTGCCGAAGGGCGCGCCGTCGGCCGGCAGGGCCAGCGCCTCGGGCGGCGTGGCCGGCGCCTGGGCCAGCAGGTGCTCGATCGCGGCGTCCAGCGCGCCGCGCTTGCCGGACGGCACCGCGAAGCTGGCCGGCCGCGCCACGCCCTGGGCCGCCGGTGCGCGCAGCGCGGCGTCCAGCGCCGGCAGGTCGCGCGCGTCGCGGGCCTCCAGCAGGCGCAGGTGGCTGCCGGCGTAGCCCAGGCCTGTGAGGATGGCCTGGCCCACGGCCATCTGCGCGGCCAGCGCGTCGCGGTACTCGGGCGCCTCCTCGTCGCTCAGCAGCACCCAGACCTGGCTGGCGCCCAGCGCGATGGCCGCCAGCCACAGCTCCAGCCCGACGCTGGCGGTGTGCCACAGCGCCACCGGCAGCACGCGGGCGGGCACGCCGTGCAGCGCGTCGGCACCGCGGCCCAGGCGCGCGGCGCGGCCCAGCTCGTCGACCAGCCGGCTGCCGGCGCCCTGGCTGTGCAGCAGCAGCGCGGCGTCGCGGCCGCCGGCACGGGCGTAGGCCGTCAGCATCGTGCGCAGGCGCGCGCCGGTCTCCTCGGGCGCCGGGTAGTTGAAGCGCATCGCGCCGCTGGGGCAGACGGTGGCGCAGGCACCGCAGCCGGCACACAGGTGCGGCTCGACGACGATGCCGCCGCCCTGCGGCTGCGGCGTGGCCGGCGTGGTGGGCGTGGCGCCGCGCGGCCGGCCCGGGGCCTTGCCCTTGAGCGTGGCGTCGCTGCGGATCGCCCGCGTCGAGCAGACGTCGATGCAGGCGCTGCAGCCGATCTGCTGGTTGCGGCTGTGGGCGCACAGCGACGCGTCGTACTGGAAGAAGCGCGGCTTCTCGAACTCGCCGACCAGGCCGCGCAGGGCCTGCACCGCCTCGGCCAGCTTCTGCGCGTCGCCGCCGGCATGGAAATAGCCCTGCGGCGGCTGGTGCTGGGTGAAGTGCGCTTGCGCGCGCAGGTCCAGCACCAGGTCGAAGCGCTCGTCGACCGGCTCGGCGGCGCGCTGGAAGTCGATCGCGCCGGCGGCGTCGCAGGCGCGCACGCAGGCGCGGTGGCCGCGGCAGGCGTCCAGGTCGACCTGGTAGTCCAGGCCGATCGCGCCCTCGGGGCAGGCCGTGATGCAGGCGTTGCAGCGGGTGCACAGGTCCAGGTCGATCGGGTTGCTTGGCGTCCACTGCGCGTCGAAGGCGCCCAGCCAGCCGGCCAGCCGCGTCAGCCGTCCGCTGTGCACCGCATGGCCGTGCACCTGGGCCAGCGCGCCGCCGGGGCGGTCCAGCAGCAGGGTCAGCTCCAGCGCGTCGCCCAGCAGCGCGGCGGCGCGCTCGGCCGCGTCGGCGCCGCCGATGACCAGGCAGCGCCCGGCCGAGCGGTAGGCCACCGTGCCCACCGGCGCCGGGTCGGGCCGCTGGGCGGCGGCGATCAGCGCGGCCAGCTTGGGCGTGGCCTGGGCCGCGTCGCGCGACCAGCCGCCGGTCTCGCGCAGGTTGACGAAGTGGATCGGCCGCACCGTCACCGGCGCGGCACCCTCGGTGGCCTCGTTCAGCGCCAGGAACAGCCGGCTTTCCTGGGTGCAGGCCACCAGCAGCGGCTCGGCGCTGCGGCCGGTGGCCTGCGCGGCGCGCTGGAAGGTGCCGGCCTCACGCCGGCACAGCAGGCTGGCCGGGGTCTGCAGGCCCTCGGTGTGGGCACCCGGCGTCTTCTCCAGGGCCCGCGCCAGGGCCGGGCGGTCCAGCGGCATCGAGCGGTTGCAGTCGCAGATCAGCGTGGTCATCGGGCTGGGGCTCGGTCGGAAGGGGAACGGCGGCGGCGGGCGCCGCCTCGGGGGCCGGCGCTTCGTCGCGGAACAGGCCCAGGGCCTGGGCCTGGGCCATCTGGCGCAGCAGGCCGGCGGGCAGCGGGTCTGGGCGGCCGTAGTCGTCGATGTAGGTGTCCAGGCCGTCCATCACGTTGAAGTGCGGGTCGCTGAACAGGCGCTTCAGCGCGGTGTTCTTCACCGCCGGGTCGACGCCGCGGGCGACGAAGCGGGTGTAGTCGCTGTCGCGGCCCAGCGCGGCGGCCTCGGCCAGCGTGGGCGGCGGCTCGGCCGCGGCCGGCGGCGCTGGGGTCGGTGCGGCCGCTGGCGCGGCGCCGGCGGATGCCAGCGGCTCGGCCGGTCCCGGACGGGCGGGCGGGCCCGCCGGCGCGACCGACACCACCGGCGGCGCCGGCGGCTCGCCGGCCGCGAGGCCCTGGCGCTCCAGCGCCTTGCGGCGCGACCAGCGGGCCAGGAAGCCGCCGCCGTCCTCGTCGTTCGCGGGCATGCGCGGCCTTCAGCGCTGGTCGGTGGGCCGGAACGAGGCCGGCCGGCGCCGCTGCTTCGGCTCGGGCCGGTGATGCTCGTCGGTGAAGGCCTGCAGCCAGGCGACGACGTCCGGCGGCAGCGGGCAGTTGTCCACGCGCTCCTGCGCGTCCAGCAGGCGGCCGGCCTCGTGGTAGGACAGGGTCACCAGCTCGGGCCAGGCGCGCGACGGGTCGGCGTCGTCGGTGCGCCACATCACGAACCACACCGGCGCGCCGCTGCTCAGGTTCAGGTAGTAGCCCTCGGCCTCGTCGCGGTGCAGCGTGACGCGCAGGCCGGGGTGCAGGATGCGGGCGACGCGGCCGTCGTCGCGCAGCGTGCGCGGCGCGTCACCGAAGCCGCCGTCGTCGACCAGCACCTCGGCGATCGTGAAGCCCCAGTCCTCCCAGGCATTGGGCTGCCGCCGGCGCTCGATGAGCACCGCGACGGGCAGATATGGCCGGGCTTGCATGGCGCGCGAGTCTAGCGGCGGGGCCTGCGACAGCTTGTCGCACGCCCCGCCACCGCGGCCGCGGTGCGGGTTTGTCCGGAGACCGGCTCAGACCACGTGGCAGGCCACCCACTGGGTGCCGCCGTCCGGCGTCGGCCGCGGGCTCAGGGCCGGTGCGGCCTCGCGGCAGCGCGGCTGGGCCAGCGGGCAACGGGTGTGGAAGCGGCAGCCGGGCGGCGGCTTGGCCGGGCTGGGCGGGTCGCCGGCGAGCAGCTGGCGCTGCGCCGGCCGCCGCGGGTCGGGCACCGGCACCGCCGACAGCAGCACCCGGGTGTAGGGGTGCTGCGGCCGGGCGAACAGCGTGTCGCGGTCGGCCACCTCGACGATGCGGCCCAGGTACATCACCGCCACGCGGTGGCTGATGTGGCGCACCACCGCCAGGTCGTGGGCGACGAAGAGGTAGGCGATGCCCAGCTGCTGCTGCAGGTCCATCAGCAGGTTGATGACCTGGGCCTGCACCGAGACGTCCAGCGCCGACACCGGCTCGTCGCAGACGATCACCTTGGGCTCGAGCGCCAGCGCGCGGGCGATGCCCAGGCGCTGGCGCTGGCCGCCGGAGAACTCGTGCGGCAGCTTGTGCACCGCCTCGGGCCGCAGCCCGACCCGGGCGAACAGCGCGGCCACGCGCTCCTTGCGCTCGGCGGCGTCGGCGATGCCGAAGTTGCGCAGCGGCTCGGCGACGATGGCGCCGGCGCTCAGCCGCGGGTTCAGCGAGGCGTAGGGGTCCTGGAAGACGATCTGCAGGTCGCGCCGGCGCAGCCGCATCTGCTCGGGCGACAGCGTGGTCAGCTCCTCGCCTTCCAGCCGCACGCTGCCGGCCGTGGGTTCGATCAGGCGCATCACCGACTTGGCGGTGGTGGTCTTGCCGCAACCCGACTCGCCAACCAGCGACAGCGTCTCGCCGCGGGCCAGGTCGAAGGACACGTCGTCGACCGCCTGCACCACCGGCGCCGGCGCGCCGAACCAGCGCCGGCTGCCAGCGTAGTGCTTGCGCAGGCCGCGCACCTCGAGCAGGGTCGAACTCATGCCGCCACCTCCAGCGCGGCCGCGGGCTCGGCCGCGTCGTGCACGGCGAAGCAGGCCACCTCGTGGCCGCGGCCGTCGTCGACCAGGGCCGGCTGGGCCTCGCGGCAGCGCGGCCGCACCTGGCTGCAGCGCGCGGCGAAGGCGCAGCCGCGGCCCAGCTCGTGCGGCGCCGGCACCAGGCCGGGGATCTCGGTCAGGCGCCGCGCGGCGGTGTTCATCGCCGGCATCGAGGCCATCAGCGCCCGGGTGTAGGGGTGGCGCGGCTGCACGAACAGGTCGACGACGTCGGCCTCCTCGACCTTGCGCCCGGCGTACATCACCACCACGCGCTGGCAGGTCTCGGCGACCACGCCCAGGTCGTGGGTGATCATCACGATGCCCATGCCCAGCGCGCGCTGCAGCTCGCGCAGCAGGTCCAGGATCTGCGCCTGGATGGTCACGTCCAGCGCGGTGGTCGGTTCGTCGGCGATCAGCAGCTCGGGCCGGCAGGCCAGGGCCAGCGCGATCATCACCCGCTGGCGCATGCCGCCGGACAGCTGGTGCGGGTACTCGTGCACCCGGCGCTGCGGCTCGGCGATGTGCACCTGGGCCAGCAGCTCGGCGGCCTGGGCCAGCGCGGCGCGGCGCGACAGGCCCTGGTGCAGCTCCAGCGTCTCGGCGATCTGGCGGCCGACCGTCATCACCGGGTTCAGCGAGGTCATGGGCTCCTGGAAGATCATCGAGATGCGGTTGCCGCGGATGCGCCGCATCGCCTTCTCGGACAGCTGCAGCAGGTCGGTGCCGCGGTAGCGGATGGCGCCGCCGGCGTAGCGGCCCGGCGGCGTGGGCACCAGGCGCAGGATGGACAGCGCGGTCACGCTCTTGCCGCAGCCGGACTCGCCGACCACGCCCAGCGTCTGGCCGGCGTGCACGCGGTAGGACACGCCGTCGACCGAGCGCACCGTGCCGGCCAGGGTGTCGAAGTGGGTGCGCAGGCCGTCGATCTCGAGCAGCGGCGGCTCGGCGGGCGTTGCGGGGGATGCAGAAAGCGTCATCGCCGCCTCACAGCTGCCGCGCCAGCCGCGGGTCCAGCGCGTCGCGCAGCCCGTCGCCCAGCAGGTTGATCGACAGCACCGTGGCCGCCAGCAGCAGGCCCGGGTACAGCACCATGTGGAAGGCCACGCCGACGAAGTTGCGGCCCTCGGCCATCATGTTGCCCCAGCTGGGCACCTGCGGCGGCACGCCGACGCCGAGGAAGGACAGCGAGGCCTCGATCAGCACCGCCGAGGCGGCGATGAAGGTGGCCTGCACCACCAGCGGCGCCAGCATGTTGGGCAGCACGTGGCGGCCCAGCACCGCCGGCAGCCGCGTGCCCACGGCGCGCGCCGCCTCGACGAAGAGCTGCTCGCGCAGCGTCAGCGCCAGCGAGCGCACCAGGCGCACCACGCGCGGCACCTCGGGCACGGTGATGGCGATGACCACCGTGGCCAGGCTGGCGCGGGTGACCGCCATCAGCGCGATGGCCAGCAGGATGCCGGGGATGGCCATCAGCCCGTCCATCACCCGCATCACCGGGCCGTCGGCCCAGCGCACGAAGCCGGCCACCAGGCCCAGCAGCACGCCCAGCACGGTGGACAGCCCGGCCACGGTGCAGCCCACCAGCAGCGAGACGCGGCCGCCCCAGACGGCGCGGCTGAAGACGTCGCGGCCCAGCGCGTCGGTGCCCAGCCAGTGCTCGGCCGAGGCGCCCTGCATGCGCGCCAGCGGGTCGATGTCCTGCGGGTCGTGGGTGGCCAGCCAGGGCGCGGCCGCGGCCAGCAGGGCCACGACCAGCAGCAGCAGCGTGCCGAGCACCAGCGTCGGGTGCTTGCGCAGCCAGCGCGCGCGGCGGCGGGGCGGCGCGGCGGCAGAGGTCGGAAGGGTCAGGGCGGTCAAGGCGGCACCTTCGAAGACAAGGCCAGGGGTAAGGCCAGGGGTTCAGTAGCGGATGCGGGGATCGAACCAGCGGTAGCTCAGGTCGATCGCCAGGTTGACGAGCACGTAGACCGCCGCGGACAGCAGCAGCACGCTCTGGATCACCGGGTAGTCGTGGCGCTGCACCGAGTCGACGACCAGGCGGCCGACGCCGGGAATCGCGAACACCGTCTCGGTGACCACCACACCGCCGATCAGCAGCGCGATGCCCACGCCCACCGTGGTGGCGATGGGGATGGCCGCGTTGCGCAGCGCGTGCAGCAGCACCGGCAGCAGGCCCAGGCCCTTGGCGCGGGCGGTGCGGATGTAGTCCTCCTGCAGCACCTCGAGCACGGTGGCCCGGGTCATGCGCGTGATCAGCGCGATGTAGACCAGGGCCAGGTTGATGCAGGGCAGCACCAGGCTGCGCAGCCAGGGCCCGACGCCACCCTCGCCCAGGCGCACATAGCCCTGCACCGGCAGCCAGGCCAGCTGGATGGCGAAGCCCCAGACCAGCAGGTAGCCGACCAGGAACACCGGCACCGAGAAGGCCAGCACCGAGAACAGCATCACCAGCCGGTCGGGCCAGCGCCCGGCCTGGGCCGCGGCCAGCGTGCCCAGCGGCACGGCGGTCAGCAGCGCCAGCCCCATGGTCAGCGCGGCGATCGACAGCGTGGGCTCCAGGCGCTGGGCCAGCAGCTCGGACACCGGCACCTGGGTGAAGATCGAGGTGCCGAAGTCGCCATGCGCCAGCCGCGTGGCCCAAAGCGCGAACTGGCGCCACAGCGGCTGGTCCAGGCCCAGGGCCAGGCGCAGCCTGGCGATGTCGTCCTCGGTGGCCAGGTCGCCGGCGATCAGCGCGGCCGGGTCACCCGGCGAGAGGTGGATCAGCAGGAAGACGATGACCGAGACCACCGCCATGACCGGCAGGGTGGCCAGGAGTCGGCGCAGCAGGTAGCCCATGGTGTGCGGTCCGGCGCGGCGGCGTCACTTGTCCAGCACCCAGGGGTTGGGCACGCGCCAGAGCTTGTCCACCCCCTTGACCGCCGTGCGCACCGCCGAGGCCGGCGAGTACTGGCCGAAGAAGATGTAGGGCACCACCTCGTAGGCGCGCTGCTGGATCTGGTTGAGCAACTCGCGGCGCTTGGCCGGCACCGTCTCGCGCACCCAGGCCGCGCGCAGTTCGTCCAGCGGCTTGTCGCAGACCCAGCCCGGCAGGCTGTTGCCGCAGGGCGCGGCGAGGTAGGCGTTGGTGATCGGCGAGTCGGCGTCGAACTCGCCGGCCACGGTGACGTAGGCGTTCCAGCCGCCGGCGGCCGGCGCGTCCTTCTTGGCGCGGCGCGCGGCCAGCGTCGACCAGTCCATGGTCTGCGCCTCGACGTTCATGCCGATGGCCTTGAGCGTCTGCACCGTGACCAGGCCGGCGGCGTTGATGTAGCCGACGTCGGAGGCCACCAGCACCACCACCTTCTCGCCCTTGTAGCCGGCGGCGGCCAGCGCCTCCTTGGCCTTGGCCACGCTGGGCGTGCGGAAGGGCTCGGCGCCGGCGGCGGTGTCGTTGGGGCCGCCGCAGATGAAGAAGGTGGCGCAGTAGGTCATGCGCATGTCGCGCGGGTAGCCCATCGCGGTGAGGAACTTGTCCTGCTGCACCGCGTAGAGCAGCGCCTGGCGCACCCTGGGGTTGTCGAAGGGCGGGTGCAGCTGGTTCATCACGATCCAGCCCTGGTAGTTGGCCCCGGTGAGCAGGCGCAGGTTGCCGTCGGCGCGCAGCGGCGTGATGTAGTCGGCCGGCACCGCCTCGATCATGTCGACCTCGCCGGCCTTGAGCGCGTTGATCGCGCTGTTGGCGTCGGGCAGGTACAGCCACTCCAGGCGGTCGATCTTCGGCGTCTTGTTGCCGGCCAGGCCGCTGGGCGGCTCGGCACGGCCGACGTAGTGCGGGTTGCGCACCATCACCGTCTTGTTGCCCGGCACCCACTCGTCGCGCTTGAACAGGAAGGGGCCCGAGCCCAGCACCTCGGTCAGCGGCGCGTTGGCGGGCTGCTTGGCCAGGCGCTCGGGCATCACCACCAGCGGGAAGCTGGCGGGCTTGGCCAGGCCGTCGAGCACGGCGCCCAGCGGCTCCTTCAGCGTCAGCGTGAAGCTGGCCGGGCCGGTGGCCTTCCAGTCGGCGCCGGCGCTGGCCAGGATGCGGCCGATGCTGTCGCGGCCCATCCAGCGCTGCACCGAGGCCACCGCGTCGGCGGCGGTGACCGGGCTGCCGTCGCTGAACTTCAGGCCCGGGCGCAGCGTGAAGGTCCAGCTCTTGCCGTCCTTGCTGGTCGTGTACTTGTCGACCATCTGCGGCCGCGGCGTGCCGGCGGCGTCCTGCGCGAACAGGGTGTCGTAGACCAGGTAGCCGAAGTTGCGCGTGATGTAGGCGGTGGTGAAGCTCGGGTCGAGGATCTTCAGGTCGGCGTGAACGACCACGCGCAGCGTCTTGGGCTGCGCCTGGGCGGCGCCGCCCAGCGCCAGGCCGGCGGCCAGCAGCAGCGTGGACAGGCCGGTGAACAGGGACTTCTTCATCGGGGACTCCAGGGGACGGAAACGGAGGGGGGCGGGCCGGTGCGGGCGCTCAGCGCGGCGCGGCCCCGTCCAGCGGCCACTTCGGGCGGCGGATCTTCTGGTAGGGCAGGCTGGCCAGGTCGTCGGTGACCGAACCCGGCGCGCCGGCGTACAGCACCTGGCGCGCCAGCGGCGCGTAGGACGCGTAGAAGTGCTGCGCCGACTTCACGACGACCAGCTTCTTGGCCGCCAGGTCGCAGCCGAGCTGGGTGAACAGGTCGACGTTCATCGCCTGGCCGCGCAGCGTGGTCAGCACGATCTCGATGCCCTCGGCCTCGACCAGCGCGGCGTCGCCCAGCGGGTTGGGCGAGCCGGACAGGCCGGTCATCACCAGGTCGGGGCACAGCGCCTTGACGGTGCACACCAGGTCCATCGGATCGCCGGACAGCGGGCTGGTCTTGCCGCCGATGCGCAGCGGCAGCGTCGCGCCGGCGCCGGCGTCGAAGGCCACGCGCACCGCCACCGGGTCCCACAGCGGGCCCAGCGCGACGTTGCGGATGCCGCGCTCGACCAGGCGGCGCAGGATGAAGGTGGCGTCGCCGGCGGCGCCGCCGCCGGGGTTGTCTGCGGCGTCGGCGATGACCACCGGGCCGCCGTCGACCGCCAGCGCCGCGTCCAGCGTCTCGTCGATGCCGGGGTAGGCGGTGGCCAGCGCCTCGCGCAGGCCGATCAGCTCGTCGGCCAGGCGGCGCGCCAGGGCCTGGGCGGCGGCGGCGTCGCCGTCGGCGTAGACCAGCATCTTGGTGCCCATGTCGGGCACGTCGCCCCAGGCAAAGCCGTGGGTCACCGAGATCGACAGGATGCCGCCCTGCCCTTCCATCGCCTGGATGCGGTCGACGAAGCCGCGGGCCGGCTGGCGCGAGGTGTGGATGGTGACGATCATCTCGCAGTCGACCACCGCGGCCACCGGCCGGATCTTGCCGGCGACCTGGGCCGCGCACAGGTCGACCAGTTCCAGCGCGCGCTCGCGGATGTCGGTGTGCGGGTACTCCTTGAAGGCGATCAGCAGGTCGGCGTTGTCGACCATCGCCGCGCTGAGGTGGTTGTGCGGGTCCAGTTCGGCGCCGACGACCACGCCGGGCCCGACGATGGCGCGCACGCGGGCCAGCAGGTCGCCCTCGCAGTCGTCGTAGCCGTCGGCGACCATCGCGCCGTGCAGGCCCAGCACCACCATGTCCACCGGCAACGCGGCGCGCAGGTCGGCCAGCAGCTCGTCGCGCAGCGTCTCGTAGGCCGCGCGCGTGGTGGTGCCGCTGGGCTGGGCGCCGGCGACCAGGCCCTCGATCACCGTCCAGCCGCGTTCGCGGCCGCGCTCGCGCGCCGCCCACAGCGGGCCGGCGAAGAAGCTCATCTGCGGCGGGTGGGTGCCGGCCTTGAAATAGCCGCGGTCCTGGAAGGTGGCCAGGCCGGTGGGCAGCGGGGCGAAGGTGTTGGTCTCGGTGGCCAGGGTCGCGGTGAAGACGCGCATGGGGACAGCTCCTGAACGGACGAAGAGGGGGGCGAGGGGTCGGGCGGCGGCCGGACGGCGGTCGGACACCGTCAGGCGGCGGGGCCGCGCTGCAGGCGCTGCGGCCCCAGCATCGCGGTGCTGAGGCCGAAGTCGGCGATGCGCGCGGGCAGCGGCTGGCCGCGTACCAGCGCGGCGCAGGCCTCGCCCATCGCGGCCGAGGTCTGGATGCCGTAGCCGCCCTGGGCGGCCAGCCAGAAGAAGCCGGGCGCCAGCGGGTCGAAGCCGCCGACCAGGTCGCCATCGGCGACGAAGGAGCGCAGCCCGGCCCAGCGCCGCGCCGGGCGCACGGCCAGCGTGGTGGCTTCCTCGATGCGGTGCACGCCGATGGCGATGTCCAGCTCCTCGGGCTGGACGTCCTGCGGCGGCACCGGGTCCTCGTTGGCCGGCGAGCCCAGCAGCATGCCGGCGTCGGGCTTGACGTACCAGCCGTGGTCGATGCCGATGGCCATCGGCCAGCGCGGCCAGCCCTGAAGCGCGGGCTCGGCCGGCGGCGCGAACAGGAAGGCGCTGCGCCGCTTGGGCACCAGGCCGATGCCGGGCACGCCGGCCAGCGCGGCCACCGCGTCGCACCAGGCGCCGGCGGCGTTGACCAGCACCGGCGCGCGGTACAGCCGGCCGCCGGCGCGGGCCTGCCAGCGGCCGTCGACGCGCTCGATCGCAGTGACCTCGGCGCCGCACACCAGCGCGCCGCCGGCGCGCCGGAGGCCGCGCAGGTAGCCCTGGTGGATGGCGTGCACGTCCATGTCGGCGGCGTCGGGCTCGTAGACCGCGCCCAGCACGCCCTCGGGCCGCAGCGCCGGCAGCAGCGCGCAGGTCTGGTCACGGTCCATCAGGCGGCCGTTCGGGCTGACCGCGCGCATCACCGCCCACTGCGCGTCGAGCAGGGCCTGCTCGCCGGGCCGCGCGACCATCACCGCGCCGCGCGGCGACAGCAGCGGATGCTCGGCAAAGCCGGCCGGCGGCGCGGCCAGGAAGGCGCGGCTGGCCATGGTCAGCGCGCGCACCTGGGGTGTGCCGTAGCTCTCCATGAACAGCGCGGCCGAGCGGCCGGTCGAGTGGTAGCCGGGCTGGTCCTCGCGCTCGAGCAGCACGGTGCGGCCGTGCGGCGCCAGCCAGTAGCCCAGCGAGGCCGCGGCGATGCCGCTGCCCACGACGACGACGTCGGCCTCGACGACGGTGGCATCGGCGCTCATCGGCCCGCTCCCGCACGGTGCCGGGGCGCGGCCGCCGGGCCGGCAGGCCCTGTTTCGGGGCGGCGATGGTTTGCGGATGTGCAAATTGTCATGGGCTGGAGTCTGATCGGGTCGCCGTTGCACGGCAACAGGGAATTTGCGGATGCGCTAATTTGCGCATTTGCAAACAGCGTACCAGCCTGCCACGCCCGGGCTTGGCCGCGGCCGCCGGCCCGGCGCGCACCGCGCTGGCACAATCGGCCGGCGCCCTGCACACGACGAGACCACCGGCAAGCCATGGCGGCCGCCCCCTCCTCCTCCGACCTCGACGACCCCGACAGCCCCGCGGCGAAGAACCTCGACCGCGACACCTTCGGCAAGCGCCTGCGCGCCGCGCGCAAGGCCTTCGGCTGGACGCTGCAGCAGGTGGCCGAGGCCTCGGGCATCTCGCTGACCACGATCTCGCGCGCCGAGCGCGGCCAGCTGGCGCTGAGCTACGAGAAGTTCTCGGCGCTGGCGCGCGCGCTGCAGCTGGACCTGGCGGCGCTGTTCGCCGAGGCCGGCGCGCGCAGCCAGCCACACCGGCTGGAGGGGCCCGTCGTCACCCGCGCCGGCGAGGGCGTGGCCTACCGCAACAAGGCCTTCACCTACCGCTTCCTCGGCACCCAGGCCAGCGGCAAGCAGATGAGCCCGATCCTGGGCACCGTCCACGCCCGCCGCATCGACGGCCCGGAGGACTTCGCCAGCCACCCGGGCGAGGAGTTCGTCTACGTGCTGCGCGGCAGCCTGGAGGTGCACTTCGCCACCGGCGAGGTGGTCGCGCTGGACAAGGGCGACGCGCTGTACTTCGACAGCCGCATCCCGCACGCCTACCGCACCACCAGCCGGCAGCTGGCGATGACGCTGGGCACCTGCACCAGCGAGAGCTCGCTGATGAAGGAGGCACGCGGACTGTCGCCCGAGGCGCCGGCCGCAGCGGCGCCGCGCGCACCGCGCAAGGCCCGGGCGGCCGCCGCGCCTGCCGCGCCGGCAGGCGGCGCCGCCAGCAGCGCGGCCCCCGCGAAGGCCAGGCCGCCGGCGCGCCGCCCGCGTTAGCCCACCCGCACGCGCCGGCGGGCGCGCGGCGCGGCTCAGAGGCTGAGAGGATCTCGATCGCGACCGAGCGGCGCACCCCAAGCCGGCCGATCCCGGCGCGAAGCGCAGCCATGGCCCGGGCTATGGCGAGCATCTGCAGCGACGAGCGGGCGGCTTGGGGCGTGACGAGCGGGCATGAGCGAAAAACTCTCAGCCTCTCAGGCCATCGCCGGCTCGGCCAGCAGCAGCACCTGCATCGCCGCGCCGGTGCCCTCGTCGGCCGGGCGGTTGCCGGCGCGCAGGTCGCCGCCGTAGCGCTCGACGATGCCGCGGCTGATCCACAGCCCCAGGCCGGTGCCGTCCTTCTTGCGGGTGACGAAGGGCTGGAACAGCTCGTCCAGCAGGTCCTCGGGCAGGCCGGGCCCGCTGTCGGCCACGGTGATGGCCACGCCGGGCCGGCCGGCGGCGTCGGTCCAGTCGGCGGTGCGCAGCGTCAGGCGGCCGCCGCCGGGCATCGCGTGCACGGCATTGACCAGCAGGTTGACCAGCACCTGCTGCAGTTCCTGGCGGTTGACACCGGCGCTGCGGGTGGCGCGGTAGTCGCGCTCGACGGTGATGCGGGTGTGCGACAGCAGGTGCCGCACCAGCACCAGGCAGTCGTCCAGCGCGCGCGCCGGGTCCACCGCATCGACGTAGCCGGCGTACTCGTCGGGCCGGGCGAACTGCAGCAGCTGGGTGACGATCAGCCGCATGCGCTCGATCTGCTGGTCGACCAGGGCCAGCTCGTCGCGCACCCGGGCGGCGTCCGCGCCCAGCAGCTCGCGCGCCAGGTCCAGGTTGCCCTGGATCACCGCGATCGGGTTGTTCACCTCGTGGGCGATGCTGGCGGTCAGCTGGCCCACCGTGGCCATCTTCTCGCTGCGCAGCAGCTGCTGCTGCGCGGCCTGCAGCGCACGGGTGCGCTCGGCCACCTTGGCGTCGAGCGCCGCGTTCCAGCGCTGCAGCGCGGTGGTGTTCTCGGCGATGGTGTCGAGCAGGCGGTCCAGGTGGCCGGCCAGCGCGCCGATCTCGTCGACGCTGTCGACCGCGCCGACGCGCGCCTGCAGCGCGCCGCCCTCGACCTCGCGCATGGTGCGGTCCATCTGCTCCAGCGGCCGGAAGATCTGCCGCGCCCAGCGCGCCGCGCCCAGCGCCGCCCCCAGCATGACGCCGAAGAAGACCACGCCGATGCCGGCCAGCACGCCGTACTTCAGCCAGGTGAAGGGCCGCTCCAGGTAGCCGACGTAGAGCATGCCCACGCGCTGGCCGGCGGCGTCGGCCAGCGGCTCGTAGGCCGAGACGTACCAGTCGTTGACCACGAAGGCGCGGTCCAGCCAGGTGCTGCCGCGGCCGAGCACCGCGGCGCGCACCGCCTGCGACACCCGCGTGCCGATGGCCCGCTGCTCGCCGCTGCCGCCGCTGGCGGCGGGCCCGGTCTCGTCGAACAGGCGCACGTTGGTGGAGATGCGCACGTCGTCGAGGAACAGCGTGGCCGTGCCGCGGCTGCCGAAGGGCAGGCTGCCCTCGGGGTAGACGATGGCGTTGATGTGGTCGATGAAGCCGAGGTTGCGGTTGAGCAGCACGCCGGCCTGCAGCCAGGCGCGGACCTGGCCGTCGGCGTCGCGCACCGGTGCCAGCGCGCGCAGCACCATCGCGCGGTCCTCGCTGGAGCGCGCACTGGGCTGGGCGTTGCGCGTGGCCACCAGCGGCACGGCCACGCGCGCGCGCAGTTCCGGCGCCAGCAGGCCCTGTGCCTGCGGCGGCAGCACCGCCACCTGGGCGCGGATGCGGCCCTCGGCGGCGGCCTGCCCGCCGGCGCCGGGCAGGGGCTCGTCGCGCGCGCCGTCGAAGTCGGCCAGCAGCAGCCGGCCCTCGGCGTCGCGCAGGTTGATGAAGTCCAGGCCCTCGCGGGCGCGCACGCGCGCCAGCAGCGCCTGCAGCCGCACCCGCGGCGCCGCGTGGGCCGGCGCCGCGGCCAGCGTCGCCACCGGCCCCGGGCCCAGCGCGGCATGCAGGGCCTGCGATTCGGCGACCGCGCCGACGCTGGCCGCCACCTCGCCCAGCACGCGGTCGAAGTAGCCGTGGGCCACCGCCAGGTCGGCGCGCACCTTGGTGATCAGCAGCCGGTCCAGCGCCGCATTGCCCCAGACCAGCAGCACCAGCCCGAGCAGCGGCAGCACGCCCAGCAGCGGCAGCAGCACCATCGCCAGCAGCTTGCGGCGGATGGGCCAGTGGCGGAAGCCGCGGCCCGGCGGCCGGGGCGCCGGCGGGGCCGCTGCCGCTGCCGCAGCCGCAGCCGCAGCCGCAGCCGCAGCCGCAGCCGCAGCGGCAGCCTGCGCCGGCGCGGGCCGGTCGGCCGCGGCGCTCACCCCTGCGGGCCCCACTCGGCGAAACGGCGCTCCAGCGTGCGGCGCGAGATGCCCAGCAGCTGCGCGGCGCGGGTCTTGTCGCCGCCGACGCTGTCGAGCACGGCCAGGATGTGCTGCTTCTCCAGCGTGTGCAGGTCGGTGGTCAGCGAGACGGCCGGGCGCGCCGCGCCGGCCGCGCCGCGGCTCTGCCGCGACAGGCCCTGGTACAGCGCCGAGACGTTGAGCGCGCCCAGAATCAGCGAGCGCTCGATCAGGTTGCGCAGCTCGCGCACATTGCCGGGCCAGTCGTACTGCTGCAGGTAGCCCAGCTCGTCGGGCGTCACGTCGATCGGCGGCACGCCCAGCCGTGGCGCCAGCGTGTCGACGAAGTGCGCCACCAGCTCGGCCATGTCCTCCTTGTGGGCGCGCAGCGGCGGCAGGTTGATCTCCACCACCTGCAGCCGGTAGTACAGGTCCTTGCGGAAGCGGCCGGCCTCGACCTCGTCGGCCAGCCGGCGGTGGGTGGCGGCGACGATGCGCACGTCCACCGGGATCTCCTGCTCGCCGCCCACCGGGCGGATGCGGCGCTCCTCCAGCACCCGCAGCAGCGTGGCCTGCTGGGCCAGCGGCAGCTCGCCGATCTCGTCGAGGAACAGCGTGCCGCCCTGGGCGTAGACGAACAGCCCGTCGCGGCCGCGCCGCGGCGCGGTGCCCGGGTCGGCGCCGCGCGGCGCCTGGCCGAACAGCTCGGCGTCGATCAGCCCGGGCGACAGCGTGGCGCAGTTCACCGGCACGAAGGGCCCGGCCGCGCGCGCGCTGTTGCGGTGCAGGGCCAGCGCGGCCAGTTCCTTGCCGGTGCCCGATTCGCCGGCCAGCAGCACCGTGCTGTCGACGCCGGCCACCCGCTGCAGCGCCGCCTGCAGGCCGCGGATGGCCAGCGACGAGCCGACCAGCCCGTCGGCCGCCGGCGTGCGCTGCGACAGGCTGCGCTTGAGCAGCCAGTTCTCGCGGCGCAGCGTGGCGCGCTCCAGGCCGTGGCGCAGCGCGTTGAGGATCTGCGTGACGCGGAAGGGCTTGAGGATGAAGTCGCCCGCGCCGGCGCGCAGCGCCTCGATCGCGGTGTCCAGGTCGGCGAAGGCGGTGATCAGCACCACCTCGCTGGTGTTGCCGGCGGCGCGCAGGTCCTTGAGCCAGTCGATGCCGCTCTTGCCGGGCAGCGCGATGTCCAGCACCACCAGGTCGAAGCGGTGCAGGCGCAGCAGCGCGTCGGCGGCCTCGGCCGATTCGGCGCAATGCACCCGGCCGACGCGGGGCGCCAGCGTCTTCTCCAGGAAGTTGCGCATGCCGGGCTCGTCGTCGACCACCAGCACCGTGGCCAGCGGCCAGCGCTCGGGCGCCGGCTCGGGCGCGGCGCTGGCCAGGGCCGGGGCGGCGTCGACAGCGGGGGCGGGGTGATCGCTCATGGGCGGCGGATTGTAGGAAGCGGCCTCGCGGCCGGCGCGCGACAGCCTGTCCGGGCCATCGCGACAACTTGTCGCAGCTGAACCCGGGCCCGTCCGTATTGCCACCGGGCAAACCCTGATCCCTAATGCCGCCATCGATATGCAGGTCCATGCATGGGCCTGCCTGCCCGGAGGCCCCGCATGCCCAAGCACACCGACACCCCCTCGCCCGCCGCCTCGCCGCTGTCGCGCCGCCGCCTGTTCGCCGGGGCCGGCGCGGCCGGCGCCCTGGCCGCCACCGTGGCCGTGCTGCCACGCACGCCCGAGCCGGCCGCCGCCGCGGCCGAGCCCCGGCCGGCGCCCGAGGCCGGCGGCGGCTACCAGTTGACGGCCCACGTGCAGCGCTACTACCAGACCGCCAAGGTCTGAGCCGGGAGCCCACCATGCTGCTGACTCGCAAGAACCCCTCCGGCACCGCCGCCGGCGCCGCGCCGTCCGCGCTGGTGGCCGGCCTGGCCCGCGGCGCGGCCCGCGCGCTGCCGACGATGGACCGCCGCGCCTTCCTGCGCCGCTCCGGACTGGGCGTGGGCGCCGGCATCGCCGCCTCGCAGCTCACCCTGGTGCGCAAGGCCCAGGCCGCCGACCCGGCCAAGGCGGCCGAGGGCGGCACCAAGAAGATCGAGGTCAGGCGCACCGTCTGCGGCCACTGCTCGGTGGGCTGCGCGGTCGACGCGGTGGTCGAGAACGGCGTCTGGGTGCGCCAGGAGCCGGTGTTCGACTCGCCAATCAACCTGGGCGCGCACTGCGCCAAGGGTGCCGCGCTGCGCGAGCACGGCCACGGCGAGTACCGGCTGAAGTACCCGATGAAGCTGGTCGACGGCAAGTACCAGCGCATCTCCTGGGACCAGGCGCTGACCGAGATCAGCGCCCGCATGCTGGAGCTGCGCCAGCAGAGCGGGCCGGATTCGGTCTTCGTCGTCGGCTCGTCCAAGCACAACAACGAGCAGGCCTACCTGCTGCGCAAGTGGATCAGCTTCTGGGGCAGCAACAACACCGACCACCAGGCCCGGATCTGCCACAGCACCACCGTCGCCGGCGTCGCCAATACCTGGGGGTATGGCGCGATGACCAACTCCTACAACGACATGCAGAACGCCAAGGCGGCGATCTACATCGGCTCCAACGCCGCCGAGGCGCACCCGGTGTCGATGCTGCACCTGCTGCATGCCAAGGAGAGCGGCTGCAAGGTCATCGTCGTCGACCCGCGCTTCACCCGCACCGCGGCCAAGGCCGACGAGTACGTGCGCATCCGCTCGGGCACCGACATCCCCTTCCTGTTCGGGGTCATGCACCACATCTTCAAGAACGGCTGGGAGGACAAGCAATACCTCGCCGACCGCGTCTGGGGCATGGACAAGGTGCGCGAGGAGTGCCTGGCCAAGTGGACGCCCGACAAGGTGCAGGAGGCCTGCGGCGTCGACGAGGCCACCTGCTACAAGGTGGCCAAGATCCTGGCCGACAACCGTCCCGGCACCATCGTCTGGTGCATGGGCCAGACCCAGCACACCATCGGCAACGCCATCGTGCGCGCGTCCTGCCTGCTGCAGCTGGCGCTGGGCAACATCGGCAAGAGCGGCGGCGGCGCCAACATCTTCCGCGGCCACGACAACGTGCAGGGCGCCACCGACGTCGGCCCCAACCCCGACAGCCTGCCCGGCTACTACGGCCTGGTCGAGGGTGCGTGGAAGCACTTCGCCAAGGTCTGGGGCGTCGAGTTCGACTGGATCAAGGGCCGCTACGCGCCGGGCATGATGACCAAGCCCGGCATGACGGTGTCGCGCTGGGTCGACGGCGTGCTCGAGAAGAACGAACTGATCGACCAGGACAGCAACCTGCGCGGCCTGTTCTTCTGGGGCCACGCGCCGAACTCCCAGACCCGCGGCCTGGAGATGAAGCGGGCCATGGACAAGCTGGACCTGCTGGTCGTCGTCGACCCCTTCCCCAGCGCCACCGCGGCGATGGCCGCGATGCCCGGCAACAAGGACGACCTCAACCCCAAGCGCGCGGTCTACCTGCTGCCGGCGACCACGCAGTTCGAGACCAGCGGCTCGTGCACGGCCAGCAACCGGTCGATCCAGTGGCGCGAGAAGGTCATCGAGCCGCTGTGGGAGAGCCGCACCGACCACATGATCATGGTCCAGCTGGCCGACAAGCTCGGCTTCGGCAAGGAGCTGGTCAAGAACTACAAGATGGTGCAGGGCAAGGGCGGCATGGAGCCCGAGACCGAGTCCATCCTGCGCGAGATCAACCGCAGCGTCTGGACCATCGGCTACACCGGCCAGAGCCCCGAGCGTCTGAAGGCCCACATGCGCAACATGCACGTCTTCGACGTGAAGACGCTGCGCGCCAAGGGCGGCATCGACAAGGCCACGGGCTACAGCCTGGACGGCGACTACTTCGGCCTGCCCTGGCCCTGCTACGGCACGCCCGAGCTCAAGCACCCCGGCTCGCCCAACCTGTACGACACGTCCAAGCACGTGATGGACGGCGGCGGCAACTTCCGCGCCAACTTCGGCGTCGAGCGCGACGGCCAGAGCCTGCTGGCCGGCGACGGCTCGCACAGCCTGGGCGCCGACCTGACCATGGGCTACCCCGAGTTCGACCACCTGCTGCTGAAGAAGCTGGGCTGGTGGGGCGAGCTGAGCGAGGCCGAGCAGAAGGCCGCCGAGGGCAAGAACTGGAAGACCGACCCCTCGGGCGGGATCATCCGCGTGGCCATGAAGAACCACGGCTGCCACCCCTTCGGCAATGCCAAGGCGCGCGCGGTGGTCTGGAACTTCCCCGACCCGATCCCGCAGCACCGCGAGCCGCTGTACAGCAACCGGCCGGACATGGTCGCCAAGTACCCGACGCACGACGACAAGAAGGCCTTCTGGCGCCTGCCCACGCTGTACAAGAGCGTGCAGGAGAAGAACAAGGACATCGCCAAGACCTTCCCGCTGATCATGACCAGCGGCCGCCTGGTCGAGTACGAGGGCGGCGGCGAGGAGACGCGCTCCAACCCCTACCTGGCCGAGCTGCAGCAGGAGATGTTCGTCGAGCTCCATCCGCGGGCGGCCAACGACCGCGGCATCCGCAACGGCGACGACGTCTGGGTCAAGACGCCGCCGATGCAGGCGGTGGCCGGCTTCAAGGGCCTGAAGGTCAAGGCCCTGGTCACCGAGCGCGTGGCGCCCGACACCGTCTTCCTGCCCTTCCACTTCAGCGGCCGCTGGGGCGGCGTGGACCTGGCGCCCTACTACCCCGCCGGCGCCAAGCCGGTGGTGCGTGGCGAGGCCATCAACACCGCCACCACCTACGGCTACGACAGCGTGACGATGATGCAGGAGACCAAGACCACCGTCTGCCAGATCGAGAAGGCCACGGCCTGAGCCCCGGCGGCCCGACCGACCACCCGCGACCCCGACACCAGGAGCCACCCCCCATGGCCCGCATGAAATTCATCTGCGACAGCGAGCGCTGCATCGAGTGCAACGGCTGCGTCACCGCCTGCAAGGCCGAGCACGAGGTGCCCTGGGGCGTGAACCGCCGCCGCGTGGTCACGCTCAACGACGGCCTGCCCGGCGAAAAGAGCATCTCGGTGGCCTGCATGCACTGCAGCGACGCGCCGTGCATGGCCGTCTGCCCGGTCGACTGCTTCTACCGCACCGACGAAGGCGTGGTGCTGCACGACAAGGACGTGTGCATCGGCTGCGGCTACTGCAGCTACGCCTGCCCCTTCGGCGCGCCGCAGTTCCCGACCAACGGCACCTTCGGCCTGCGCGGCAAGATGGACAAGTGCACCTTCTGCGCCGGCGGCCCCGAGGCCAACGGCTCGCAGGCCGAGTACGAGAAGTACGGCCGCAACCGCCTGTCCGAGGGCAAGCTGCCGGCCTGCGCCGAGATGTGCAGCACCAAGGCCCTGCTGGGCGGTGACGGCGACGTGGTGGCCGACATCTTCCGCACCCGCGTGCTGACCCGCGGCAAGGGCAGCGAGGTCTGGGGCTGGGGCACGGCCTACGGCAAGCCCAGCAGCGGCACCGCGGCGCCCGCCAAGACGGAAGGCTCGAAGTCATGAAGCCGCTGAGCACTGCCGCACTGCTGGCCGCCGCGCTGGCCCTGGCCGCCTGCTCGGAGAAGCCGCAGGCCGTGGGCGGCCGCGCCTCGGACGCCAAGCCCTGGCAGCAGGCCGCGGCCAACGGCTACGCCGAGCCCGGCTGGCAGGCCGGCGACCGCAGCAGCTGGGAGCAGCAGCTCAAGCGCCGCTCGCTGGGCCAGAACGAGTACAACCGCGCCCCGGCCGCCACGCCCTGAGCCGCCCGCCGCCGCGAGGAGCCGCCATGACCCCCCTGATCCGCACCGTGCTGGCGCCGCTGGCCCTGCTGCTGGCCGCCACGCTGGCCGGCGCACAGGCCCCCGCCGCAGCGCCGGCCGACGGCACGGCGCCGGCGACCGCCCCGGCCGCCGACCGCGGCGCGCCCCCCGGCTTCGTCGCCCCGGCGCTGCCGCAGCCCGACGAGAGCAACGCCCAGCGCGCCAGGAGCCAGCCCGGCAACAACGCGCCGTTCTGGCGCGCCGTGCGCGAGACGGGCACCCAGGCCGGCACCAGCAGCCTGCCCGGCGCCGAGAAGGGCGTGCTGATCCAGCCCTTCGTGCAGTACCCGGGCGCGCGCTTCACCAACGCCGGCGAGGCCTGGCGCGAGGTGCGCAACCGCTGGATCCTGCCCTACGGCGGCGCGCTGCTGCTGATCGCGGTGCTGGCGCTGGCGCTGTTCTACTGGCGCAAGGGCGCGCTGGGCGGCGAGCACCCCGACACCGGCGGGCGCATCGAGCGCTTCACGCCCTTCGAGCGCGCCGCGCACTGGACCAATGCCGCCGCCTTCGTCGTGCTCGCCGTCTCCGGCGTGGTGATGGCCTTCGGCAAGTTCTTCCTGCTGCCGGTGATCGGCAGCACGCTGTTCGGCTGGCTGACCTACGCGCTGAAGACCGCTCACAACTTCGTCGGCCCGCTGTTCGCCGTGTCGCTGGTGGTGGTCATCGTCACCTTCGTCAAGGACAACATCGCCAACCGGGCCGACTTCGTCTGGCTGAGCAAGGCCGGCGGCATGCTCGGCGACCACGAGATCCCCTCGCACCGCTTCAACGCCGGCGAGAAGGGCATGTTCTGGTGGGGCGTCACCGTGCCGGGCCTGGTCGTCGTCGGCTCGGGCCTGGTGCTGGACAAGCTGCTGCCCGGCCTGGACTACCTGCGCGGCGACATGCAGATCGCGCACATGATCCACGCCACCGCGGCCATCGTCATGGCCTCCCTGCTGGTCGGCCACATCTACATGGGCACGGTCGGCGTGCGCGGTGCCTACCGCGCGATGCGCACCGGCTACGTCAGCGAGGGCTGGGCGCGCGAGCACCACGCGCTGTGGCTGGACGACATCCAGGCCGGCAAGATCCCGGCGCAGCGCTCGGCCGAGGCCCGCGCCACGCCGCCCGCCGGCGCCGCCACCGCCCCGCTGGCCGCCTCCGGCCCGCAGGCCTGAGCGCCGCCCGTCCCGCCACCATCGCGCCCGAGGTTCCCATGCCCCGCCCACGTTTGAGCCCCGCCCCGCTGCTGCGCAGCCTGCCCCTGGCCGCCGCCCTGCTCGCCGCCGGCGCCGCCTGCGCCAAGCTGCCGGCGCCCAGCGACGAGGCCAAGGCCAAGGCCGCCGAAGCCGCGGCCAAGACCGCCCACGCCGGCAAGGTCGACGCCTACAAGCTGTGCCTGTCGATGGACCGTGTGGCCGCCGGCTACCACGCCGCGGCCAAGAAGGCCGGCAAGCCGGCCTCGGCCGCGGCGGAAACGCCGGCCTGCGCCGACCCCGGGCCCTTCGTCTACACGCCGCCCGGTGCGGCATCGGCCCCGGCGGCCGCCCCGGCGCCGGCCCCGGCGGTGGCCCGCAAGTGAGCAGCGCGCGCCCCGCCGCGCCGCCGCTGCCCGCGCAGCCCGGCCCGGCGCATGCCGCCGACGCCGACCTCGGCGAGCCGCGCGCCTTCGAGGCCCCGCTGGCGCCCGAGCCGGTGCCCGGCGCGCCCCGGCTGACCAGCGCGCAGGGCGCGCTGCTGCGCGAGATCACCGTGCTCGACGAGTACGGCGCGCGCCGCACGCTGCACATCCCGGCCGAACGGCCACTGACCGTCTTCGTCGACAAGCGCGAGCTGGTCACGCTGATGACCCTGGGCGCCAGCCCCGAGCTGCTGGTGCTGGGCTACCTGCTCAACCAGCGCCTGGTCGCCTCGGTGGCCGAGGTCGAGTCGATCACCGTCGACTGGGAGGTCGGCGCCGCGGCGGTGCGCACGCACGGCGGCATCGCCGACCTGGCCGGCCGCACCGCCAAACGCGTGGTCACCACCGGCTGCGGCCAGGGTACGGTGTTCGGCGACCTGATGGCCCAGGTCGGCACGCTGCAGCTGCCCGACGCGCGCAGCGCCCGCATCCGCCAGGGCACGCTGGCCGGCCTGCTCGAGCAGATGCGCCAGCGCAATAGCATCCACCGCAAGGCCGGCTCGGTGCACGGCTGCGCGCTGTTCCAGGGCGCCACGCTGCTGATGGCCTGCGAGGACGTGGGTCGCCACAACGCCGTCGACACCATCGCCGGCTGGATGGGCCTGCACGGCATCACCGGCGGCGACAAGACCTTCTACACCACCGGCCGGCTGACCAGCGAGATGGTGATGAAGGCCGCGCAGATGGGCGTGCCCATCGTCGTCTCGCGCAACGGCGTCACCGCGATGGGCCACGCGCTGGCCGAGCAGCTGGGCATGGCGCTGTTCGGCCGCGCGGCCAACCGGCACTTCCTCTGCTACACCGGTTTCGAGCGCTTCGACTCCGAGCCCGAGCCGCAGCGCGCCGCCGTGCGCGTGGTCGCCGGCTGAGACCCTGTGGGCCGCCGCGGCGCGCCCGCGCCACGTGCCATCCGCCACGCCGCGGCCGCCCCGCCGCCGGCAGGGGCGTCCGGCAAGGAGGACAATCCCGATGTGCACTTGCTCAACGCCGACCTCCATTCCCACTCGCGCTACTCCGACGGCACGCTGAGCCCGGCGGCGCTGGCCGCGCGCGCCGCCGCCCGCGGCGTGGCGCTGTGGGCGCTGACCGACCACGACGAGGTCGGCGGCCTGGCCGAGGCCGCCGCCGCGGCGGGCGCCGCCGGCATTGCCTTCCTGACCGGCGTCGAGGTCTCGGTGACCTTCGCCAAGGAGACGGTGCACATCGTCGGCCTGGGCTTCGACCCCGAGGACGCCACGCTGCGCGCCGGCCTGGCGCGCACCCGCGGCGGCCGGCTGGAGCGCGCCCGCCAGATGGCCGAGGGCCTGGCCGCCGTCGGCCTAAAGGGCGCCTTCGAGGGCGCGCTGCGCTATGTCGGCAACCCCGAGCTGGTCTCGCGCACGCACTTCGCGCGCTGGCTGGTCGAGACCGGCGCCTGCAGCGACACCGGCGCGGTGTTCCGCCGCTACCTCAGCGAGGGCAAGCCCGGCTACGTGCCGCACCAGTGGGCCGGGCTGGGCGAGGCCGTGCGCTGGATCACCGGCGCCGGCGGCGTCGCGGTGATCGCCCACCCGGGCCGCTACAAGCTGACGGTCAACGAGGAGTACGCGCTGTTCTCCGAGTTCCACGCCCACGGCGGCCGCGGCGTCGAGGTGCTGACCGGCAGCCACGGCCAGTCCGACACGCTGAAGTACACGGCGATGGCGCAGGAGTTCGGCCTGTTCGCCTCGCGCGGCAGCGACTTCCACTCGCCCGAGGAAAGCCGCACCGACCTGGGCGGCCTGCCCGACCTGCCCGGCACGCTGACGCCGGTGTGGGCGGCGCTGGCCCCGCGCATCCAGGCCGCGCCGGCCTGCGCGCCCGCGCACGCCTGAGGGGGCCGCGGCACGCGCGCCAGGGCGTACGATGGCGGGTTGCCCCCGCCGCCGCGCCGCCCGCCATGTCGCAGTACTTCGAGGTCCATCCCGACAACCCGCAGCCGCGGCTGATCCGCCAGGCCGTGCAGCTGCTGCACGGCGGCGGCGTCTGCGCCGTGCCCACCGACTCCAGCTACGCGCTGGTGTGCCACCTCGACGACAAGGCCGCCGCCGAGGCGCTGCGCCGCATCCGCCAGGTCGACGACAAGCACCACCTGACCCTGCTGTGCCGCGACCTGTCCGAGCTGGCCAGCTACGCCCGCGTGGACAACCGCCAGTACCGCCTGCTCAAGCTGGGCACGCCCGGGCCCTACACCTTCATCCTGGAGGCGACCAAGGAGGTGCCGCGCCGGCTGTCGCACCCCTCGCGCCGCACCATCGGCCTGCGCGTGCCCGAGCACAAAGTGACCCAGGCCCTGCTGGCCGAGCTGGGCCAGCCGCTGCTGGCCACCACGCTGATCGCCCCCGGCGAGTCCGAACCGCTGAACGACCCGCAGGAGATCCGCGAGCGCTTCCAGAAGCTGCTGGCCGCGGTGGTCGACGCCGGCGCCTGCCCGATGGCGCCGACCACGGTGGTCGACCTCAGCGGCGACGAGCCGGTGCTGGTGCGGCAGGGCCGCGGCGACCTGGGCCGCCTGGGCCTGTAGAACGGCCTGCGAAACGGCCTGTGACGCGACCCGTGATGCGGCCGCTGGCGCCGCTCAGCTGTTGAGGATCGAGCAGAACTGACCCGGCGGAATCGTTCAGAACTGACCCACCCGGAAGGCTACCCGATGGCAGCCGGATGTGTGGATTCGTCTGGATTGATCTCGGTCTTAGCTCCCTTCCTGC
>Ga0255210_1000013_pt1 | contig 149685 bp, 135 predicted proteins | sample Miss_Yuk_RepA_8d_FD_188422 | JGI IMG/M metagenome (GOLD analysis project Ga0255210, IMG submission 188422) | Freshwater microbial communities from Mississippi River, Louisiana, United States - Miss_Yuk_RepA_8d | ecosystem: Environmental > Aquatic > Freshwater > River | place: USA: Louisiana...
GGGCTGCTACGAGGAATTCGGCGTCTTCCACGGCGACGCCAGCACCCGCGACCCGCAGGGCCTGGGCAGCTACATGCTGGCGCTGCGCCAGCTGCTGGCCGCCGGCGGCCACGAGCTGGTGGAGAGCGTCTCGGCCTGGGCCCAGCCGCTGGGCCGCACCGTGCGCGCCGTCTACGAACGCCTGCGCGACGCCGTGCTGGCCGACCTGGCGGCCGCCGGCCCGGTCGATGCCGTGGTGCTGCTGCTGCACGGCGCGATGGTGGCCGACGGCTACGACGACTGCGAGGGCGACCTGATCGCGCGCGTGCGCGCCCTCGTCGGGCCGCAGGTGCCGATCGGCGTCGAGCTGGACCTGCACTGCCACTACACCGCCCTGATGCACCGCAGCGCCGACGTCATCGTCTGCTACAAGGAATACCCCCACATCGACGGCCTGTTGCGCCTGCAGGAGCTGCTGCCCATCGTGCTGGGCACGGCCGAGGGCCGGCTGCACCCGACCTCGGCGGTGTTCGACTGCAAGATGGTGGGCAAGTGGCACACCACCAGCGAGCCGATGGCCGGCTTCGTGCGCCGCCTGCAGCAGGTCGAGCAGCAGCCCGGCGTGCTGTCGGTGTCGCTGGGCCACGGCTTCCCCTGGGCCGACGTGGCCGAGGGCGGCGCCAAGCTGTGGGTGGTGACGGACAACGACCCGGCGCTGGCCGCACGCCTGGCCGAGCAGCTGGGCCGCGCGTTCTGGGACCTGCGCGAGCAGACCCAGGTGCCGATGTGGCCGCTGGACGCCGCGCTGGACCATGTGCAGGCCGCGCCAGCCGGGCCGCTGGTGCTGGCCGACGTGGCCGACAACGCCGGCGGCGGCGCGCTCAGCGACAGCAGCTTCGTGCTGCGCGCGCTGCTGCAGCGCGGCCTGGGCGATGTCGCGCTGGGCCTGGTCTGGGACCTGGGCGCGGTGCAGGTCTGCGCCGCTGCCGGCGTCGGCGCCCGGCTGGACCTGCGCCTGGGCGGCAAGTGCGGCCCGGGCTCGGGCGACCCGGTGGACCTGCCCGTCGTCGTCCGCGCGGTGTGCGACGCGCACTGGCAGCCCGGCCTGGCCGGAGAACGCTCGCCGCTGGGCCGCAGCGTCTGGGTGCAGGCGGCCAACGGTGTGGACATCGTCGTCAACAGCCTGCGCAGCCAGGTGCTGGGCCCCGAGGCCTTCACCGGCCTGGGCATCGACCTGACCGGCAAGCGCCTGGTCGTGGTGAAGTCGGCGCAGCACTTCCACGCCCGCTTCGCACCGCTGGCCCGCGAGGTGCTGTACGTCAACACGCCCGGCTCGATGGACCAGGACTTCGCCCGCCTGCCCTACCGGGTGCGGCCGCTGGACTACTGGCCGCGCGTGGCCGAGCCGCAGCACGGGCCGGCCCTGGTCTGGGCCTGAGCGCGCCCGCGCGCCGCCTGGCACCCTGGGGACGCCGGCGGCGGCGCCCCGCCCCCTACCATCGCGCACACCCCGGTGGCGCCCCCGACGGCGCCGCCCCACCCCCTGCGCCGCGCCGCGGCGCCCACAGGAGACCGACATGTACACCCCCTTCGACCTGCGCGGCCACGGCGCCGTGATCACCGGCGGCAACGGCGGCATCGGCCTGGGCATGGCCCGCGCCCTGCTCGCCAGCGGCGCCAGCGTGGCGATCTGGGGCTCGCGCGCCGAGAAGACCGAGGCCGCCCGCGCCCAGCTGGCCACCGAATGCGGCGACGCCGCGCGCGTCCATGCCTTCGTCTGCGACGTCGGCGACGAGGCCCAGGTGGACGCCACCTTCGCCGCCTCGGTGGCGGCGCTGGGCCGCGTCGACAGCTGCTTCGCCAATGCCGGCGTCTCCAGCAAGGGCACGATGATGACCGACATGACCCTGGACGAGTTCCGGCGCGTGCAGCGCATCAACGTCGAGGGCGTGTTCCTGACCTTCCGCGCCGCCGCGCGCCACATGATCGCCCACGGCCAGGGCGGCTCGCTGGTGGCCACGGCCAGCACGGCGGCGCTGGAAGGCGCGGCGCGCAACAGCCACTACGGCGCGTCAAAGGGCGCGGTCACCGCCTTCGTGCGCGCGCTGGCCGTCGAGCTGGCCCGCCACCGCATCCGCGCAAACAGCATCCTGCCGGGCTGGATCGTCACCGAGATGACCGAGCGCTCGGTCGGCAACGACAAGTTCGCCGGCGCCGTGCTGCCGCGCATCCCGGCGCGCCGCTGGGGCGAGATCGACGACTTCGGCGGCATCGCCGTCTACCTGGCCAGCGCCGCGGCGGCCTACACCACGGGCGAGCAGTTCGTGATCGACGGCGGCTACACCAAGTTCTGAGCCAGGCCGGGGCGATCGGGCCGCAACGCGTTGCCCGATCGCCGGCATGCCCGGGTCCGACCAAGGACCCAGCGCCGGACGAACGGCACCTTCAGTTGCAATGATATTTGACGTTATCATTGATAAATCGCTTGTGCGAAGACATCAGCTAGGAACTTCATTAGAAAGTTCTTCAGTAACTTCAAGGACTTAGCAGTGCTTCTTACCAAGGGACTTGACCTGATGGGGGCCGCGTGAAGCGCGGGGCGCCACCTGCCGTTCCTGGCAGCCTGACGGCGGGCGAATGGGCGTTCGTGCGCGCCTGGGCCCAGGGCATCGGTGCAGACGAGGCCGCCGAACGCTACCTGAAGGGACACGCTGAGGATGGTGATGCGCCTGGCGGACGCACGGCGCGCAGTGTGCTCGGCGGTCTGCTCCAGCGCTTGCGGACCCTGGCGCGGGCGCTGGGCCGCCCTGACCTCGCGGGCTTGCTCGGCCGCGATCCCACGGCCATGCGCGACCGCGGCACAGAGCGGCCAACGCTGGAGAGTTTTCGGGAGCAGTTCCCGCCGGACTTCTACAGCGAATCGGAGCTGGTCGAGCTGTACCAGACCGAGCACGGCGCGACCGATGCCCGCAGTGCCGCACGTCGACGCGAACGCCTCCGGGCGCGGCAGCTGGACGCGCTGCAATGGCTGGAGGGCCAGACGCCGCGCGGGCCGCAGGCCGGCGACGCGCTGGCAGCCTGGCTGGCACCAGCGCTGGCCACGCGCCTGGCCGCCGGCGGGCTGGGCTCGGTGGCCGACCTGGCCCGGGCCTGCCGCAAGGAGCCGGGCTGGCACCAGCGGGTACGCGGGCTCGGGCCGGTCGGTGCCGCGCGCCTGCACGACTGGCTGCACACCACCGCACCGGACCTGCTGCCGCCCCGCCCGCAGCCCCAGCCGCGCCGCCCGGCCACCGCCGACCGGCCGATGGGTCCGCCGGCACCCGGCACCGGCATCCTGCCGCTGGAACGCTTCCGCCCGCCACCGGACCTCGACGGACGGCAAGGCCTGCGGCGCGCGCCGCAGGCGGCCTGCCGCATCGAGGCCCGCACCGACCTGGCCGCGCTGCAGTGCTGGCTGGAGCGCCACGGCGAGGGCAGCCACACCTGGCGCGCCTACCGCCGCGAGGCGGAACGGCTGTTGCTGTGGGCGGTGCTGGAACGCGGCAAGCCGCTGTCCTCGCTGCAGCCCGAGGACTGTCGCGCCTACCTGGATTTCATGGCCAGCCCGGGTCCGGCCTGGCTGGGCGGTCGACATACCCGACGCAGCCACCCGGACTGGCGGCCGTGGGAAGCCGCGCTGTCGCCGTCGTCGGTGGCCACCGCGCGGCGGGTGCTGCGGGTCCTGTTTGCCGACCTGGTCCGCTGGCGCTACCTGGATGGCAATGCCTGGGACGAGCTGGCGACCGACGGCGCAGACGGCGCCGAACGCGCTGACGACCGCGACCGGTCGCCGGCCGCGCCAGCGCCCTCGCCTTCACCCGACTGGGCCCACCTGAGCCGCTGGCTGACCCGGCAGGCCGGCGACGCCGCAGGGCGACGCCTGCGCCTGCTGCTGTGGCTGGGCTATGGCGCGGGCCTGCGGCCGTCCGAGCTGCAGGCCGCCTGCGTGGCCGACCTGCGGCCGCCGGACAGCGCCGACGCGGCACGGGGCCACCCCGGCGCATCGATGCCGGGCTGGACGCTGCAGGTGCGGGGCACCGGTGACCACGCCCGCCGGGTGCCGCTGCCGGACGAAGCCCTGCAGGCGATGGCCGACCACCTGGCCGACCGCGGCCTGGGCCGCCGGCCCGAGCGCTGGCCCGGCGACCAGCCCCTGGTCACCCGCCTGCGCGATGCGCAGCCGCTGTCGGCGATGCGGATCTACGAGCTGGTGCGCCAGGCGGGGGAGGCCTGCGCTCGCGCCATCGCCGCGCAGGCGCCGGCGGCAGCCCAGGGGCTGCAGGGCCTGTCGTCCCGGCGGCTGCGCGCCGCCCAGGCCCGGCGCCTGCTGGCCGGCGGCCTGCCCTTGCCCTGGGTGCAGGCGGCGATGGGGCACCGCCGCGCCGGCAGCACCGCGGCCTATGCCGACGCAGCAGACTTGGCGACGGCTGCCAACGCCGACCGGGCCCGGCAGTTGCTGGCCGGCGGCGTGCCGGCGGCTTGAAGCAGCGGGCGCCGGAAACGACAAGGGGGTTGGACCGTCCAACCCCCTCGTGTGCCCGGCATCGGCCGGCCGCTGACTCGTGTGAGTGTTTACGGGAGCTCGCCGCCCCCGCCGTCGCCACCATCGCGCTCGGCGGCGGCGAGGAACCCCTCCACGGCCAGCGCCAGCGCGCGGCGGCGGGCCTCGCCCAGCGGCTTCGCAAAGCGCACCAGCGTGTGGCCGCGCTCGTCGGCGGTCACCACCGCCACCTGGCGCCCGGCCACGCGGATGCCGATGTCCGGCACCGCAGCGGTCGCGCGCGCAGGCTCTCCGGCCCCGATCAAGGCCTCGAAGATCTGCTTCGGGCTGTACTGGTCCACCTGCGACTTGAGCGCGCGCGCGCGCAGCACCAGGCCATCCGGGTCGCGCTGCTGCGCGTCGCTCAGCGGCTTGGCCCAGCGGTACTGCAGGTCCAGCGGTGACCGGAACGCCTGCACCACCGCCTGCGGCAGCCGGGCCAGCGCCAGGGCCTTGCCCACGTCGCCCAGATCACGTCCGATCGCCTGGGCCAGCTGCCGGTTCGACGGGTACAGGCCCTGGTCCAGCGCGCGCGCGTACATCATTCCCTGCTCCCAGGCCGACAGGTCCTTGCGCGCCCGGTTCTCCCGTTCCATCTCCACGAACAGCTGCTGCTCGGGCAGTTCCTCCACCAGCGCCAGCACCGGCAGCCCCAGCTCCAGGCAGGCCCGGTGGCGCCGGTGGCCGAAGACGATCTCGTAGCGTGGCACGCGTTCGTCGCCCGGGGGGTTGGACGGTCCAACCCCCTGCCCCGCCGTGGCCAAGGGCCGCACCTTGATCGGCTGCACATTGCCCCCGGCCGCCGCGATCTCGGCCTTCAGGGCCAGGTAGCCGGCGTCGCGGTAGCTGTCCTCGTGCCGGTTGGCCCAGCTCGACACCCGCACCTGCGCAGGGTCCAGCCGCCGCGCCGGCAGCGCGCCGTCGAAGCCGGCCAGCCGCTCGCGCAAGGCCTCGGCTTCCTTGACGGCCGCCGACTGCGCGGTCATGAACTGCAGCATCGACCCCGGCGCGGTCTTCGCCCGCACCGTGTCGGCCTCTGCCGGCGCGCCGCCACCCGTCTGGACCTCGCGCTCGGCCGCCGGCGCGGGCGCGGGCGCGGGCGGCAGATGGATCAGGCCAGCCTTCTCGAAGAGCTTCTTTGCCATCGCCCAACTCCTCAGCGCTTGCGGGCCTGCGCGGCCTGCTGCTGCCACACCGACCGCACCGAACCCTCGATGTAGGACACGAAGGTGTCGTAGGCATCGCGGGCGCGCTTGAAGGTCTTCGCGCTGCCGTCGTAGCGCGAGATGTCGTAGACCGTGCCGAACTCGGCGCTGGTCGTCGCGGTCACCGCGGTCTTCGGGATCTCCACCGGCAGCACCTTCTCCGCATAGGTCGAGCCGATCCACTGCCGCACGATGTTGCTCGCCGCGTCGGTCGCGTCCACCCGCGCCAGCAGCACATGGATGAAGTCGAAGGACTTGCTCAGCCCGCGCTTGGTGATCAGCTCGCTGGTCAGGTCGGCGAACAGGCTCCAGAACTGCGAGGCGGACGCGAAGTCCAGCGCGTTCGGCGGCAGCGGCATGATGATGCCGTTGGACGCCATGAAGGCATTGATCGTCGTGTAGGACAGGGCAGGGGGCGTGTCGATCACGATCACGTCGTAGTCGGCCCGCACATCGTCGATGCCCAGGTCCAGCACCCGCCAGAACTCGAAGCCGGGCTCCTGCGTCTGGCGCGCGGGCAGCGCGAACTCGGCACCGAACAGCACCGGCGCGGCGGCCACCAGGTCGATGCCGTCCCAGTAGGTCGGGCGGATCGCGTAGCGGATCGAGGTCTCCGAGCCCATGGCCAAGGGCAGGATGGTGTCCTGCTCCTCCACCTCGGTGTCGGGCAGGATGCCGAACAGCGTGGTCAGCGAGCCCTGGGGGTCGGTGTCGATGACCAGCACCTTGTGGCCCAGCAGCGTCAGCCCCTGCGCCAGCGTCACCGCCGTGGTGGTCTTGGACACCCCGCCCTTGAAGTTGCCGATGGCGATCGTCACGGCCTCGGCGCCGGCCGGGCGCAGGCTGTCCTGCCGGTACTCGCGGATCCAGGTGCGGGCCTCGGCCAGGCTGAACTCGCGGCGGCTGCCCGATTCGTTGAGCCGGCCGGCGGGCAGGTCGCCGCGGCCGATGCGGTGGCTCAGCGAGCCCTTCTCGATGCCGCACAGCGCGGCCAGCTGGCTGAGGTTGAAGATCGGCGGTGACTTGCGCGCCGTCGGTGCCAGCATCGCCGACCGGATCTCGTTCATCATCGCCACGGCCCGCTCGGCCTGGTCGGCGATGCCGCCCAGGGTGATGGGCTTGGGCGGTTTGATCGTGAGTGCTTCCAACGCAGAACTCCAGGTTGTACGACAGACGCCGCTTTGACGACTGTCCGGATCAGGAGCTCTATTCTGTCAAGGCAACTGCGCTCTGGAAAGTCATCGGTCCTTCGTTGGCGCGCGGCACCGGCTGTTGGCTTCGGCATTTCAGCATGGCCGGCTTTGGAATGTCTAATTTCTTTGAACTCCTATAATTCTTTTGGTCGGCAGAAATCTGTTATCAATCAAAGGCTTAGCGTAGATTCCGGCAGTGGATTCGGGATGCTGTGGAGACTTCGCGGGGGCTTCCCGGCAGGGATGCAGGCGCATGGGTGCAGGGGCGCAGGCGCAGGCCGGAGGGGATACGGGAGACGGCACGGCCCTGCCCGTGATCAGCCCGCCCCCCGTTTTTTCTCCGGGCCTTGCCGGCCTGCCGCCCCGTGGTGGCCCGCGCTTGCCAGGCCGGCGCTGCGCCGAAGGGCCCGATCCGGGCCGGTTCCGGGGCCGGCACCGGCCTTCAGATGCAGGTTTTCAGGATCGGGCCACCGGCGGCGCTGCGCTCGCCGGCTGGATTGACGTGAGTGTTTTCGGGAAAGACCGGCGCCAGACCCTGTGCACGCTCGTGTGAGTGGCCCGTCTCACACGACGCCGGGCTGCGCTACGATTCGCCGCATGTCCACCGTCCAGCCGCAGGCCGAACTGGCGCTGCCCGATGAAGCGCATGCCGACGCGTCCGACGCCGCCGATGCGCCCGCCTCGGCGCGCCGTGCCGCGCGCGCGCCGCGGGCGCGGCGCGCGGCGTCCGCGCCCGAGCCGCTGCTGCGCAAGCCGGTCAACACGCTGGCCATCGTGCCCAAGTCGCACAAGATCACCTCGCTGGGGCGCAAGAGCTACAACGTGCTGCTGCACGAGGCCCAGGAGCAGGGCCTGGACAAGGACGTGTTCCAGGCGCCGCTGGAGCGCATCATCCGTGGCGTCGACTTCGACTCGCACGACCAGGCGCTGATCAAGAAGCACCTGCGCGCGATGGTCTCGACCACCGTCGAGTGGCAGTCGCCGACCACCGGCGAGGGCGCCACCTGGAACGTCAGCGGCCTGCTCGCCCATGCCAAGCTCAGCAAGCTGCGCGGCCAGGTCTGGGTCGAATGGTCCTACGCGGTCAACCTGAAGCAGGAACTGCTCGAGCCCACCGTCTTCGCCCGGCTGTCGCTGGAGATCATCTCGCAGCTGCGCTCGCACGCCGGCATCGCGCTGTACGAGATCTGCGCGCGCTACAAGGACATCGGCCGCACCTCGCGCCAGGCCTGGTCCTGGTGGCGCCCGGTGCTCAGCGGCCGCCCGGAGACCGAGAAGACCGCCAAGCTCGAGTACCGCATCTTCAAGCGCGACACGCTCAAGCCGGCGATCGCCGAGGTCAATGCCGTCACCGACCTCGAGATCGAGCTGGTCGAGCACAAGGCCGGGCGCTTCATCGACGAGCTGCAGTTCCTGATCCGCCGCAAGCCGCAGGCCCAGCTGCCGTTGCGCCCGCCGCCGCGGCCGGTGGACCTGTCGCTGATCAGCCGCGCGCGGGCGCTGGGCGTCGACGACGCCCGCGCCGAGGAACTCGTCGACGCCTACGGCGTGGACGCGCTGCGCACCGGCCTGGACGCGCTGCAGCGCCGCGTGGCCAGCGCCTACCCCGAGCCGCTGCGCGACCCCTACCGCTACCTGAAGGCGCTGATGCCGGGCGAGGCCGCGCGCGCCGCTGCCGCCGCCGGGCCGGCCGCTGCCGAGGGGCCGGGCGGGCCGGCCGCGGCCTTGGCGCCTGTGCGGGATGCGCGGCCGGGCGGCGGGATGTCCGATGCAGGTGCCGCCGGCGGCGCGGGCATCCCGGCGTCCGTGCCGGGTGCCGCGACGGCCGGCCCGGCGGCTGCGCTGCCTGGCGCGCCGGCGGCCGCGCCAGCGGCGACGCACGCGGCCGCCGGCGCGGCCGGCCAGCAGCGCCGCCAGGCGCTGTGGACCGCCGCCTGGCTGCGCCAGCGCCACGAGCAGCTGTGCGCCGACATCGCCGCGCTGTCGGCCGAGGAGCAGGACCAGCTGTGCACCTTGCTGGCCGAGGACATGGCCGAGCGCCAGGTGCACCCGTCGATCCGCAAGCGGCTGCAGGTCAGCGGCTGGCAGCACCCGATGGTGGTGCACGAGATGGTGCGCTTCTACGCCCGCGCGGCGATCGGCGAGCACTGGGACCAGCCCAGTGCCGCGCAGCTGCTGGACATCGCCGCGCGCCTGGGCGACGCCGAGGCGACCACGGCGCCGCGCTTCGGCTGAGAGGCCGAGCGTTTTTCGCGCATGCCCGCTCGTCACGCCCCAAGCCGGCCGGTCGTCGTTGCAAATGCTCGCCATGGCCCGAGCCATCGCTGTGCTTTGCGCCTAGATCGACCGGCTTCGGGCGCGCGGCTCGGCCACGATCGACATCCTCTCAGCCTCTGAGGCCGCGCCGGGTCAGCCGGCCTGGACCACCGGGCTGGCGCGGTGCAGGGCGCCGCCCGCATCCGCCCCCGTGGGGCCGGAGGTGTCCGGGGCCTGCGCCGCGTCGTCGCCGCGGCCGACGGCGGCGGCGTGGCGGGCGATCCAGCCGTCGACCTCGTCGGCCGGCATCGGCCGCGCCAGCAGGTAGCCCTGCAGCACGTCGCAGCCGGCCGCGCGCAGCAGCGCCACCTGGTCGGCAGACTCCACGCCCTCGGCCACCACCTGGATGCCCAGCGTGTGGCCCAGGCCGATGATGGCCATGGTGATCGCCCGGTCGGTCGGGTGGGCCAGCATGCCGGTGACGAAGGAGCGGTCGATCTTCAGCTTGTCGATGGGCAGGCGGTTCAGGTAGGCCAGGCTGGAGTAGCCGGTGCCGAAGTCGTCGATCGACAGGCCGATGCCCAGCTGCCGCAGCGCGTGCATGCGCTGCAGGTTGCGCTCGGCGTCCTCCATCACCATCGACTCGGTCAGCTCGAAGTCCAGCCGCTCCGCCGGCACGCCGTGGCGCGCGATGGCCTGGCGGGTGGTCTCCAGCAGGCCGTCGTCGCGCAGCTGGCGCGCGCTGACGTTGACCGACAGCGACAGCGCGCCATGCCCCTGCGCGCGCCAGGCCGCCAGCTGGCGGCAGGCCTCGCCCACCACCCAGGCGCCGATCGGCACGATCAGCCCGGTCTCCTCGGCCAGCGGCACGAAGGCGCCGGGCGCCACCAGGCCCTGCTCGGGGTGGTGCCAGCGCAGCAGCGCCTCCAGGCCCAGCAGCTGGCCGCTGCGCGCGTCCACCTGAGGCTGGTAGTGCAGGGCGAGCTGGCCCTCGTCGATGGCGCGGCGCAGGTCGGCTTCCATGCGCATGCGCTGGCGCACCTGCTGGGTCATCTCGGCGCGGAAGAAGCGCGCGCCGTCCTTGCCGTCGGCCTTGGCCTGGTACATCGCGGTGTCGGCCAGGCGCATCAGCTCGTCGACGTCGTCGGCGTCGTCGGGCCCCAGCGCGATGCCCACGCTGCACGACACGTGCAGCTCGCCGGCGTCGGTGGCGTGCGGCTGGCGGATCAGCGGGATCAGCCGCTCGTGCACGACGTGGCCGACCTCGTCGGCGTCGGCCACGCCGTTGAGCACGACGACGAACTCGTCGCCACCCAGCCGGCTGACGGTGTCGCCGGCGCGCACCGCCTCCTGCAGCCGGTGCGCCACCGACTTCAGCAGCGCGTCGCCGACATGGTGGCCCAGGTTGTCGTTGATGTTCTTGAAGCGGTCCAGGTCGATGAACATCACCGCCACCTTCTGGCCGCTGCGCGCGGCCTGCTGCAGCGCCAGGCGCAGCCGCTCCATGCACAGCGAGCGGTTGGGCAGCTCGGTCAGCACGTCGTGCTCGGCGAGGAAGCGGATGCGCTGCTCGCTCTTCTTGCGGTCGCTGACGTCGATCGAGGTCAGCACGTAGTGCGACACCGCGCCGCCGGACTGCCGCACCGCGCTGACGATGACCCAGGCCGGGTAGCTGCTGCCGTTGCGCCGGCGCACCGTCAGCTCGCCCTGCCAGGCGCCGCGGCGCGCGGCCGTGTCCCACAGCTGCGGCGGGGCGTCGGGCAGCAGCAGGGCGGGCCCGTCGCCCAGCACCTCGTCGAGCTCGTAGCCGGTCTGGCGCGACAGCGCGCGGTTGGCCGTCAGGATGCGCTGCTGCTCGTCGACGATCAGGATGCCCTCGTTCGACGCCTCGAAGACCTTGGCCCACAGCTCCAGCCGGTGCTCCATGGCCTTGAGCTGGTTGATCGGCGTGAAGGCGGTGAGCACCGCGTCCTGGCCCTGGAACTCCAGCCGCCGCGCCGACAGCACCGCCCAGGCCGGCTCGGCGCCGGCGTGCCAGCGCACCTCGAAGCCGTCGACCGCGCCGCGGTCGGCCAGCTGCTGGAAGAAGCGCGAGCGCACGCCCGGCTCCAGCCCGGTGCGCCAGGGGTCCAGGCGGCGGCCGGCCAGCCAGGCCTGGGCCGGCGGGTTGGCGTGCAGCACCTGGTGGTCGGGGATGCTGGTGACGACCAGCGCGATCGGCGTCGATTCGACCAGGTCGCGCTGGGCGCCGGCGGCACGGGCGCTGGCGGCCAGCTCCTTCTGCAGCTCGCGCTCGTGGTCCAGCTGCGCCAGCATGCCGTTGAAGCCGGTGACCAGGCGGCCGATCTCGTCGCGGCTGTCCCACTGCGCGCGCAGGCTGTGGTCGCCGGTGCGGCGCACCTCGTCGGTCACGTCGGCCAGCGCGCGCAGCGGGCGGGCGATCTGCCGCGCGACGAAGGTGACCGTGCCGAGGATGGCGAACAGCAGCAGCAGCGCGGTGCCCAGGTGCAGCCACAGCCGCTGGTACAGCGCGTCCACCCGGGCCTGCAGCAGCCCGTCGAGCGCGCTGCCGGCGGTGCGCCAGGCGCCGTGCAGGTCGGCCAGCGTGGCCAGCTGCGCGTCGCGCAGCGCCTGCGCCGTGGCCGGCGACGCGCCTGCGGTGGCCAGCTGCTGGGTCGCCGTGCGCAGCCGCGCCACCGCGTCGAACAGCCGCTGCTGCACCGGCTGCAGCTGCGCGGCCAGCGCCGGGCCGCCGGCGGCGGTGGCCTCGGCCACGTCGCTGCGGATGCCGCCGATCACCGCGTCCAGCCGGCCCTCGAGCAGCAGCATGCGGGCCTGCACGTCGGGCGAGCGCTCGGCCGCGCCGCGGCGCTGCGACTCGCGGCCCAGGCCGTGCACCAGCTCCAGCAGCTCCGGGTAACGCAGCACGGCCAGCGACATGGTGTAGTAGCTGTCCAGGTCGGGGTCGAGGATCAGGTTGGACTGGTTGCCCACCCGCGTCAGCAGCGCGCGGCCGGCGGCCAGCGCCGCCTCGGCGGCCGCAGCGCGGCGCCCGGCCGGCACGTCCTCCTGGGCGCGCAGCGCCTGCTGGTAGGCCGCGCTCTCGTCGGCGCTGCGCATGCCCGCGCCATGCCGGGCCTCGGCGGCCACCAGCGCCTCGACCTGGCGCCGCAGCCCGGCCGGGTCGCGCTGCGGGGCCAGCGCCAGCGCGTCGTGGGTGGCCTCGGTCATCGCGTCGCGCAGCTGCGCGACGTAGGCGTTGCCGGCGATCTCCTTGCGCGCGAAGTCGATGGCGATGTACTTCTCGTTGAGCAGGATGCCGCTGACGTAGATCACCGCCGTCAGGTCGAGCAGGTAGATCAGCATCAGCTTGCGGCCGACGCTCAGGCGGGACAACAGACGGGAGACGGGGCGCAGCGGCGGCATGGCAGGGGGGCGGCCTCGGGACGACAGGCCTGACCTGCAGTCGGCCGATCGCCGGCGAAACCGGACCCCTGCGGCAAGCACAAGCCGGGCCACGGTGACTTAGGTCACAGCATTCGCCTCGCGGCCCGCCTGGCACGGCCCGCTGGGGGCCGCCGCGCCGGGGGGCTCAGTCGTTGTCGTCGGGGCCGTAGTGGCCCATGCGGCGCGACTTGGTCTGCAGGTAGCCCGCGTTGTGCGGGTTGGGCGGCGTGTGCAGCGGCACGCGGCCGACCACCTCGATGCCCAGGCCCTGCAGCGCGCTCATCTTGGCCGGGTTGTTGGTCAGCAGGCGCACGCGCTGCACGCCCAGCTTGCGCAGCATCTGCGCCGCCACCGCGTAGTCGCGGGCATCGTCGGGCAGGCCCAGCAAGCGGTTGGCCTCCACCGTGTCGGCGCCGCTTTGCTGCAGCGCGTAGGCGCGGATCTTGTTGACCAGGCCGATGCCGCGGCCCTCCTGGCGCAGGTACAGCAGCACGCCGCGGCCGGCCTCGGCGATGGCGCGCAGCCCGGCCTGCAGCTGCGGGCCGCAGTCGCACTTCAGGCTGTAGAAGGTGTCGCCGGTCAGGCACTCGCTGTGCAGGCGGGCCAGCACCGGCTCGCCGTCGTCGATGCGGCCCATGCTCAGCGCCGCGTGCTCCTGGCCGGTCTGTTCGTCGACCATGCCGTGCAGGTCGAAGGTGCCCCATTCGGTGGGCAGCTGGCAGCTGACGAGCATGCCGGGGGCAGGGCGGGGCGAGGCCAGGGCCGCGGCGGCGAGCGAGGAGCGGAGCGTCATGTCGTGGGCCGGCGCTGTGGTGCCCGGCCGGCCAGGGGTCGGATCCAGGCCGCATTGTCGGTGATCGCGCCGAAGCGCGCCCGCACCGGGGCGACACCGGTGCACCGCCAGCCCGCAGCGGCGCACCGACCTGGTGCCTTGCACGCCGGGCGTCGGCCCGGCGCCCCGGGGCCTCAGACTCTCAGACGATGCGGCTCTTGTGGCCGGCCCAGTACTGGTCGCGCAGCAGGCGCTTGTACAGCTTGCCGGTGGGCAGGCGCGGCAGCGCGTCGCTGAAGTCGATCGACTTCGGGCACTTCAGGTGGGCCAGGTGCTCGCGGCAGAAGGCGATCAGCTCGGCTGCCAGCTCGGGCGTGTGGGCCAGGCCGGGCACCGGCTGCACCACGGCCTTGACCTCCTCGCCCATCTCCTCGTTGGGCACGCCGAACACCGCCGCGTCGGCCACATTGGGGTGGGTGATCAGCAGGTTCTCGCACTCCTGCGGGTAGATGTTGACCCCGCCGGAGATGATCATGAAGGTCGAGCGGTCGGTCAGGTACAGGAAGCCGTCCTCGTCCAGGTAGCCCATGTCGCCCACGGTGGTCATGGTGCCGTCGGCCGAGCGGGTCTGGGCGGTGCGCTCGGGGTCCTTGTAGTACTCGAAGGGGTTGGCGGTCTTGAACCAGATCTCGCCGGTCTGGCCCCTGGGCACCGGCTGCATCTGCTCGTCCAGGATGTGGATGTCGCCCATCAGCACCCGGCCCACGCTGCCGCGGTGGGCCAGCCACTCGGGCGTGTTGCAGGCGGTGAAGCCCATGGCCTCGGTCGCGCCGTAGTACTCGTGGATGATCGGGCCCCACCAGTCGATCATCGCCTCCTTGACCTGGGCCGGGCAGGGGGCGGCGGCGTGCACCGCGATCTTCAGCGAGGACAGGTCGTGCTTGCGGCGGTCGGCCTCGGGCAGCTTCAGCATGCGGCTGAACATCGTCGGCACCAGCTGGCTGTGGGTGACCTGGTGCTGCTCGACCAGCGCCAGGTAATGCAGCGGGTCGAAGTGCTCCATGATGATCACGGTACCGCCGTTGCGGATGGCCAGGCTGACGTTGGCCAGCGGCGCCGAGTGGTACAGCGGCGCCGGCGACAGGTAGACCATGCCCTCCTCGCACTGCCACAGCTTGTTCAGGAAGTGGAACAGCGCGATCGGCTCGGACGGCGGGTTCTCGGGCAGCGGCCGCAGGATGCCCTTGGGCCGGCCGGTGGTGCCCGACGAGTACAGCATCGAGGTGCCCAGGGCCTCGTCGGCCACCGGCGTGCCGGGCTGGCCGGCGATGGCGGCCTCGTAGTCCTGCACCGTGCAGCCGCCGATCTGGCCGGCCACCGCGGCGCCGCCGCCCACCACCAGGCACAGCTTCACGCCCGGCGCCAGCGGCAGGGCCTGCCTGGCCACGTCCCACAGCTTGGCCGAGGTGATCAGCACCGCCGACTCGCTGTTGTCCAGGATGTAGGCCAGCTCGTCGGGCTGCAGGTGGCTGTTGATCGCGGTGTAGTACAGCCCGGTGCGCTCGCCGGCGACGCAGGTCTCCAGGTAGTTGAAATGGTTCTCCATGAACACCGCGTAGTGCCCCAGGCGCTGCAGGCCGTGGGCGCGCAGCAGGTGGGCGAGCTGGTTGCTGCGCCGCTCCAGTTCGGCATAGGTCATGGACTGGCCGCTGGTGGCCATGATGAAGGCCGGGCGGTCGGCGAACTGCTGGGCGTACTTGCCGGGGTACATGCGGAACTCTCCTGGGGGAACACGGAGCGGGGCCGGGCCCCGCGGGTCGCCAGCATTGTTGGGATGCGCGCAGCGCGGCGCGTCGGTGAATGCCCGCGTCCGGCCGCGGCCGGGCCGACTTCCGCGGCCGGATGTCCCGCAGGCGACAGTGGGCGCGGCCGCGCAGCCCGTGGCGGCGCAGCGACAATGCGCGCCCCTTCAGCCTGTCTCCGAGCCCCGCCATGGCCTTTGCCGACACCCTGCGCGAACTGCCCCCCGTGACCCACCTGGCCGCCCTGGAGCTGCTGGACGCCGCCGGCGCCGTCGTCGCGCGCATCGAGAACAAGCCGGGCCAGGCCGGCTCGCTGGCGGTGTACGCCGCGCTGGCCGCACGCCACGGCGGCGCCATCACCCCGGCCGCCGCGGCCGAGGGCCTGCAGCTGTACGCCGAGCACACCGCCGACGCCCGCCAGCATCCCGGCAAGCACCCCAACATCGACCGCCTGCTGGCCTGGGCCGAGGGCGCGGCCAGCCACGCCGTGCGGCTGCTGCCGGCCTGAACGCGCGGCGCCGTCCGGCGCGCGCCCGGGCGCCGGCGCCGCCGCCGCCGTCCGCCTGCCAGCCCTTCAGGTCTTCAGGAGGCCGGGCGCGCCGGCACGCGCGCCGCCTGCTCGGCCACCCAGCCGGCGAAGGCCGCCAGCAGCGGGGTGTAGCGCACCGGGTCGCCCTCCAGGGCCGCCAGCGCGTGGCACACCGCCTCCAGCGTCGACAGCTGGCCGGGCCGCGGCGCGCGGCGGATCGCCGCGTACGGGGTCGTCGCCGGCGCGTCCGGCAGCGGCCAGCGGGGCAGGGCGGCCAGCGCCGGGTGCTCATGCAGCAGCCGGCGCGTCTTGCGCCAGGTGCCGTCCAGCACCAGCAGGCGGGTGGCCGCCGGGTCGCGCAGCGGCAGCGGCGGGCGGGCCACGGGGTGGCCGGCCTCGGCCGGGTACAGCAGCAGCGCCGGCGGCCGGGTCGGGTCGCCGCGGTCGGTGCCTGCCGTCAGGCCGGCCAGCACGTCGGCCAGGCCGGCGCCGGCCTCCAGGCCGTGACAACGCGCCAGGCTCAGCGCCAGCAGGGGCAGGCTGCCCTTGGCCTGGTCGCGTTCCAGCGGGTGCTGCAGCACCCACACCGGCACGGTGTTGGCGGTGGGCCGCACCCAGGCGCACAGGCAGGTGGCCAGCGGCCGCCGGCAGCGCGGGCAGCGGGGGCGGCGGGGGCAGCGCAGCGGGAGGTCCATCGGATCGGCGCAGGGCAGGGGGGGCGGGCGGCCGCGGCGCGCAAGCCCGCAAGTCCGCACGCCAGGCCGCGCGATGGTGCCAGCCCGCGGGTGCCCCGCGCGATCCGGCCCCGGTCGCCGGCCCGGGCCCGCCCGTACACTTCGTCCCCCCGTGACCGACGCCACCCCCACCCCTTCCGAGCCCGCGGCCGACGCCCCCGGCTTTGCCGAGCTCGGCCTGCTGCCCGCGCTGGTGCAGGCCGCGGCCGGCGTCGGCTGGCTGCGGCCGGCGCCGATCCAGGCCGCCGCGCTGCCGGCGGTGCTGCAGGGCCGCGACCTGCTGGCGCTGGCGCCCACCGGCGCCGGCAAGACCGCCGCCTTCCTGCTGCCGCTGCTGCAGCAGCTGCTGGCCGAGCCCGGCCTGGCCGCCGCGCGGCCGCGGCCGCTGCGTGCGCTGCTGCTGTCGCCCACCCGCGAGCTGGCGTTGCAGACCGCCGGCACGCTGCAGGCCCTGCTGGCCGTGGCGCCGCCGGCGCTGCGCGGGCTCAAGCTGGTCACGGCGGTCGGCGGCGCGTCGATCAACCCGCAGCTGATGGCCTTGCGCGGCGGGGCCCAGCTGCTGGTGGCCACGCCCGGCCGCCTGCTCGACCTGCACGCGCACCACGCGCTGCGCCTGGCCGACCTGCGCCTGCTGGTGCTGGACGAGGCCGACCGCCTGCTCGACGCCGGCTTCGCCGACGAGCTGGACCGCCTGCTGACGCTGCTGCCGACGCGGCGCCAGACCCTGCTGTTCACCGCCACCTGGCCCGAGGCCGTGGCCCGCCTGGCCCAGGCCCAGCTGCGCGCACCGCTGCGCGTCGAGGCGCCGGCCGCGGCCGACGCGCCGCGCCCGGACATCGTGCAGCGCGCCGTCGTCGTCGACACCGCGCGGCGCACGCCGCTGCTGCGCCAGTTGATCGCCGAGGGCCGGGCCCAGGGCGGCTGGGACCGCGTGCTGGTCTTCGTCGCCACCCAGTACGCCGCCGAGCACGTGGCCGACAAGCTGCGCCGCGCCGGCGTGCCGGCCGCCGCGCTGCACGGCCGGCAAAGCCCCGGCGGTCGCGCCCGCGCGCTGGACGACTTCGCCGCCGGCCGCGTCGGCGTGCTGGTGGCCACCGACCTGGCCGCGCGCGGCCTGGACATCGCCGGCCTGCCGGTGGTCGTCAACCACGACCTGCCGCGCGCGGCCGCCGACCACCTGCACCGCATCGGCCGCACCGGCCGCGCCGGCGCCGCGGGGCTGGCGCTGAGCTTCGTCTGCGCCGACGCGCCGGGCAGCGAGGCGCATTTCCGCCTGATCGAAAAGCGCCAGGGCCAGCGCGTGCCGCGCGAGCAGGTGCCGGGCTTCGAGCCCGCCGCGGCGCCGGCGCCGCCCGTGCCGGCGGACCCGAACGGCGGCGTCAAGGGCCGGCGCAAGAGCCGCAAGGACAAGCTGCGCGAGGCCGCGGCGGCGGCGGCGTCCGCGCCGGCAGCCGGCCCAGCGCCGGCGGCCACCCGCCGGCCCCGGCCGCCGGCGCCGGCCGACGGCGCACCGGCCCGGCCCGCCGCCGGCCGCCCGCCGCGGCGCGGCCCGCCGCGCTGAGAGGCTGAGCGCCGGCGTCCGGCCGCGCTGGCCGGCGCCCGCGCCGCAGCCGCAGCCGCAGCCGCAGCCGCAGCCGCAGCCGCAGCCGGTCATCGACCGGCGCGGGATGGCCCCAATGGGCGTTGTCGCACCGGAGACTGTGTCGCCGCGGCCCTCGCGGTGACCATGGCCGGATGCCCCCGCGTGGTGCGGGGAGATCGCCCGTCCGGAGCCCGCGCCATGGCCGACACCCCGCTGCAACTGCCCGAGATCGACGCGCTCGGCTTCGACCCCGAGGCGCTGCGCCGCAAGTACGAGGCCGAGCGCGAACGCCGCCTGCGCGCCGATGGCAGCGCCCAGTACGTCGAGGTCAGTGGCGACTTCGCCCACTTCATCGACGACCCCTATGTCGAGCCCGGCTTCACCCGCGAGCCGGTGCAGCGCGCGCTGGACGTGCTGATCCTGGGCGGCGGCTTCAGCGGCCTGCTGTCGGCCGCCCGCCTGCGCGAGGCCGGCTGGGACGACCTGTGCATCCTCGAGAAGGGCGGCGACTTCGGCGGCACCTGGTACTGGAACCGCTACCCCGGTGCGGCCTGCGACACCGAGAGCTACGTCTACCTGCCGCTGCTGGAGGAGACCGGCTACATGCCGGTGTCCAAGTACGCCCGCGCGCCGGAGATCCTCGAGCATTCGCGCCGCATCGGCCGGCACTTCGACCTCTACCGCAGCGCGCTGTTCCAGACCAACGTCACCGACATGCGCTGGGACGAGGCCGACGCGCGCTGGGTGGTGCGCACCCACCGCGGCGACGTGCTGCGCGCCCGCTTCGTGGTGCTGGGCAACGGCCCGCTGAACCGGCCCAAGCTGCCCGGCATCCCCGGCCTGGGCAGCTTCCGCGGCCACAGCTTCCACACCAGCCGCTGGGACTACGCCTACACCGGCGGCGACTCGATGGGCCAGCTGCACAAGCTGGCCGACAAGCGCGTGGGCCTGATTGGCACCGGCGCCACCGCGGTGCAGTGCGTGCCGCACCTGGGTGCCGCCGCCAAGGAGTTCTTCGTCTTCCAGCGCACCCCCTCGTCGGTGGACGTGCGCAACGACCGGCCCACCGACCCGGAGTGGGTCAAGTCGCTCAAGCCCGGCTGGCAGCGCGAGCGCATGGACAACTTCACCACGGTGATCTCCGGCGGCAAGTTCGACGTCGACCTGGTCAACGACGGCTGGACCGACCTGATCTGCAACATCCTGCTGGCCGCGCGCCGGCCCAAGCCCGACGGCAGCCCGGCCGACCCGGTCAGCGCCGAGCAGACCGAGGCGCTGATCCAGCTGGCCGACTACCAGAAGATGGAGCGCGTGCGCGCGCGCATCGACGCGGTGGTCAAGGACCGGGCCACCGCCGAGGCGCTCAAGCCCTGGTACAACCAGTTCTGCAAGCGCCCCTGCTTCCACGACCAGTACCTGGATACCTTCAACCGGCCCAACGTGCACCTGGTCGACACCCAGGGCCAGGGCGTGGAGCGCATCACCGAGCGCGGCGTGGTGGTGGCCGGGCGCGAGTACGAGCTCGACTGCCTGATCTTCGGCACCGGCTTCGAGGTCGGCACCGACTTCACGCGGCGCCTGGGCTTCGAGGTCACCGGCCGCGGCGGCCAGACGCTGACCGAGAAGTGGCGCGACGGCGCCAGCACCTTCCACGGCCTGTTCACCCGCGGCTTCCCCAACCTGTTCGTGATGGGCACGCAGCAGTCGGGCCAGAGCGCCAACTTCCAGCACATGCTCGACGAGCAGTCGCACCACATCGCCTACCTGATGGGCGAGGTGCGCGCCCGCGGCGTGCGGCAGATGGAGCCCAGCGCCGGCGCCGAGGCCGACTGGGTGGCCACCATCGTCAAGTACGCCCAGGGCCGGCGCGATTTCCTGGCCGCCTGCACCCCCGGCTACTACAACAACGAGGGCCGGCCCGACGCGCGCACCGAGCGCAACTCGCAGTTCTGGCGCGGCCCGATGCAGTTCATCCGCCTCTGGGACGCCTGGCGCCGGGAGGGCTCGCTGCAGGGGCTGGAGCTGACGCTGCAAGCGCCGGCGGCCGCACCGGCGGCCTGAGCACCGGTCGAAGCCACAGCCGGCCGCGCGCTACAGCGCGGCGCGGCCGAGCTGCCAAGCCAGGCCCGCCAGGCCGGCGCCCAGCACCACGGGGACCACCCCCCACCGGTAGCGGAACAGCGCCACCGCCGCGCCCAGGCCGATCAGGGCCGCCACCGCGTCCACCGGGCCCGCCGCGCCCTGCGGCCACAGCACGTGCCCGGCGAAGAACAGCGCCAGGTTCGCGATCACGCCGACGACGGCCGCGGTGATCGCGGTCAGCGGCGCGCTGAAGCGCAGCTGGCCGTGGGTCGACTCGATGAACGGGCCGCCGAGCAGGATGAACAGGAAGGACGGCAGGAAGGTGAAGAAGGTCACCACGCCCGCCGCCACCGCGCCGGCCAGGAACAGCGCCTGGTCGCCGAACAGCGCCCGCGTCCAGCCGCCGACGAAGCCGACGAAGGCCACCACCATGATCAGCGGCCCCGGCGTGGTCTCGCCCAGCGCCAGGCCGTCGATCATCTGCGCCGCGGTGAGCCAGTGCTGCTGCTCGACCGCGCCCTGCACCACATAGGGCAGCACGGCGTAGGCGCCGCCGAAGGTCAGCAGCGCCGCCTTGGTGAAGAACCAGCCCATCTGGGTCAGCGTGCCCTGCCAGCCGAAGGCCGCGGCCAGGCCGCCGAGCGCCAGCGCCCACAAGCCCAGGCCGGCCAGCAGCACGGCGGCGAAGCGCGGCCAGCGGAAGCGGGCGTGCGGCGGCGCCGGCGTGTCGTCGTCGATGCACGCCGGGCCGGCGCCCGGGCGCACCGGCGCCGGCCCGCCGCCGGTGCGGAAGCGCTCGGGCGCGTACCGCCCGCCCAGATGGCCGGCCAGGCCGGCGGCCAGCACGATCAGCGGGAAGGGCAGGGCCCGCAGGGCCAGTGCGCCGAAGGCCAGCACGGCGATGGCCGCGAGCCAGGTGTTGCTCAGCGTGCGCGTGCCGATGCGCCAGGCCGCGTGGACCACCAGCGCCGTCACCGCCGGCTTGATGCCGTAGAAGAGGCCGGCGATGGCCGGCAGCTGGCCGAAGGCCAGGTAGACCCAGGACAGCCCGACCAGGATGAACAGCGAGGGCAGCACGAACAGGCCGCCGGCGACGATGCCGCCCCAGCTGCGGTGCATCAGCCAGCCGATGTAGGTGGCCAGCTGCTGCGCCTCCGGGCCGGGCAGCACCATGCAGAAGTTCAGCGCGTGCAGGAAACGCCGCTCGGAGATCCAGCGCCGCCGCTCGACCAGCTCCTCGTGCATCAGCGCGATCTGCCCCGCCGGCCCGCCGAAGCTGACGAAGCCCAGCCGCAGCCAGAAGCGCAGTGCCTCGGCACGCGGGATGCCGGGCGGTGGGGCTTCCGGCCCTGGGGATGAGGACGAGGCGAACATGTCGCTGCAGGGCTTCGCGCGGCGGGTTGCCATGGATGACGGTGTGGCCTGACCTCGAGGAGCCCCAGTCGAGGCATCACGCCCCCCAAGAAGCGCCGTGCGCGAGTATGCCGTGGCCCCTGGGCAGAGCGCCCGGCACTGCGCCCTGCCGGCCCGACTTCACCGCGAGCTCATGAGACCCACCTGACCCCCGTTGCCGAGGCATGTGGTCCGGTTGTCCTGCACCCCGCAGCGCTCAGCCTGCGGCCTGAACAGGCCTGCCGAACAGGGGTCAACCCGATGTCGATCGACTTGACAACAATGGCCTCCGCGCACCGCGGGACAGCTGCGAGTTCAGTACGCGCCAGATCACTTCGTCACTGGTGACAGTCGCTTACGTCAACAACTACTCGGCTGGCTTGAATATTGCTCTAAGTACGTGTCCACTGGCGTGCCACTGCCCGATTCGCAAGCGGCGTCTTGGGTTCGTTGCGCGAACGCGCCAAGTGCCATCAAGCCCACAGGAGGTATCCGTGTCCAAGAGTTCTTCTCGTCACGCCAGGTCCATCTTTGCCACGGGCGCGGCGATGGTCGTGTGCGCCGGTACGGCCCACGCCGGCTTCGTGAGCTACACGATTCGGAACAGCCCAACGATCAACGATCTGGGCGGGGGCGTGACCGAGTTCGTCATCGATGCCTCCGGTGAGAAGGCCGCCCTGGGCTCGTCCGACATCGATGGCAGGAAGCTGGGACAGATCACGACCCTGAACATCACGCGGGTCGATGACGCCAAGCCCTATGCCAATGGCTCGGGCCCAGCCAAGGCGCCGTACCTGAACATCTGGATCACCGACGGCGCTGGCCGGTATGCCGTCGTCGCCAACGAGCCTACCAATGCCGAGTGGGCTGCGGTCTACAACGAGGAAGCCGGCGACCAGACCTACGACATCACCTGGAACATCCTGAAGACGATGACGCTCAAGGTCTATGAGACCAGCGACAAGTCCTGGCTTCCGAACTCGGGCGTCGGCCTGAAGTTCGGTGACCTGGCCGACTTCGTCATCGCACCTCCCACCGTGAGCGAGCTGACCACCGGCTGGGCCGGCCTGGGCACCGGCGCGCCCCGTGAGCTCGGCACGAACAAGGCCTATGGCGTGAACTGGGTGTTCGGCGACACGCTGTCGAACTACGTTGCTGGCAATGCCGGCTACCAGGTGCGCGATGCCTCGGTCACCGCCGTTCCGGAACCGGCCTCGCTGGCGCTGGTTGCCGCCGCATTGGTGGGGCTGGGCTGGAGCCGTCGGCGCACAGCCTGAGGTGCTGATGGGCGGCGAGCAACGCCGTCGCCCATCGATCGGCCTACGGGCCCGGCCTGTGCAGCGGCTGGCGGGAACGGCTGCGAGGGCGTCAGCCGACCCGCCCCGCCCTCAGGCCATCGACGGCCGCTGCGCCATCGCGGCCCGCCAGCGCAGCAGGTTCGGGTGCTGCTCGCCGGGCTTGACGCGCAGGATGCGGGCGAAGTCCACCGCCACCACCGCCGTGATGTCGGCCAGGCTGAAGCGCTCGGTGGCGACGAAGTCGCGGCCGGCCAGGCGGGCGTCCAGCACCTCCAGGAAGCGGCTGATGCGCTGCACGCCGCGCTCGGCCAGCTCGGGGATCTGCGGGTAGTCCACCGGGCCGGGCAGGGCGCGGTTGACCATCGCCGGCGAGCGGTTGCGCAGGCCCTCGGCGATGGCCATGAAGCCCTCGAACTCGATGCGCCAGTTCCAGCTGGCGACCTCGGCCTTCTCCAGCGGCGTGCGGCCCAGCAGCGGCGGCTCGGGCTGCACCGCCTCCGCCCAGGCGATGATGGCCGCGTTGTCGGTCAGCACGCTGCCGTCGTCCAGGCGCAGCGCGGGCACGGTGCACTGGGGGTTGATGGCGCGGAAGGCGGCGCCCAGCTGCTCGCCGCGCGCCAGGTCGACTTCGACGGTGTCGTGGGCGATGCCCTTCTCGGCCAGCAGGATGCGGGCGCGGCGGGGGCTGGGGGCGGTGGCGCAGTCGTAGAGCGTGGTCATGGTCGGGCGGGGGAGGGACGGGCGCCCATTGGACGCCGGCGCGGCGGCGCGCGCCATCCAGGCAAGCCCCGTGGGGCCCGTGACCGGCCGGTGCCCGGGGCGTCCCGGGGCCTCCCGGTGCCCCGGGGTGTCAGCCGGGCGCGGCCTGGCGCAGCACCGCCACCGCCTCGTCGCGCAGCAGCGGGCCGTCCACCTGCACCGCGGGCCGGGCGCCGGCCAGCACGTCGGCGCAGCGCGCGGGCAGGGTCGGGTCGCCCAGCGCGTCGGCGATGTCGGGCGTGCTGGCCGCCCACACGACGCGGGCGATGCCGGCCCAGAACAGCGCGCCGCAGCACATCGCGCAGGGCTCGCCGCTGGCGTAGACGGTGGCGCCGCGCAGCGCCGCGGCACCCAGGCGCTGCGTGGCCTCGCGCACCAGCACCAGCTCGGCGTGGGCCGTGCAGTCGCCCTGGCTGCGCTGGCGGTTGCGCGCCACCTGCAGCACCTGGCCTGCGGCCGAGGCCAGCGTGGCGCCGAAGGGCATGTCGCCGGCGACCAGCGCCTGGCGCGCGGCGTCGATCGCCTGGCGCATGGCGTCCAGGTCCTGGGGGGTGGGGTCGGTCATCGCGGGTCCTCGGGCGGGTGCTCAGATCTCGTCGATCGGCGTGCTGGTGGGCGGTTCGCTGCTGCCGCCGTCGATGGCGAAGCGGTCGCGGGTGGTGACGTAGAAGCTGGCGCCGAAGCGGCCCACCGGGTGGTAGTCCTGCAGGCGCACGCGCCAGCGCTCGGTGTCGACCAGGCCGTCGCGCACGCTCAGCCACTGCACCCGGCCGATGAACACGTAGCGGCTGTCGGTGGCCAGGGTCTCGTGCAGCACGCACTCGAAGGCCACCGGCGCCGCGACGATGCGCGGCGGCGCCACGCTGTGCGCGGGCACGGCCTGCAGGCCGAAGCGTTCGAGCTCGCTCACCTCGGGCGGCAGGGATTCGCCGCAGGCGTGCATCTGCGCGGCCATCGGCTCGTCGCACAGGTGCACCACGAACTCGCCGCGGGCCAGGATGTTGGCCGCGGTGTCCTTCTGCGGCCCGCCGTGCCTGCGGTTGATGCTGAGCATCAGGATCGGCGGGTCCTCGCCCAGCATGTTGAACATCGAGAACGGCGCGGCGTTGGCCACGCCGCCGGGGCCCAGCGTGGTGACCAGGGCGATCGGCCGCGGCACGATCAGGCTGGCCATCAGCTTGTAGCGCTGGTAGGCCGTCAGGCCGGCGAAGTCGATCTCCATGGTCTCGGGGCGGCGCGGAGGCGGCTCAGGGCTGCTTGCCCGTCACGCCGTCGGCGTACCACTTCATCGTCCACAGCTCGGATTCGGGCAGCACCTTGCCCTCGGCCACGCGCAGCGTGCCGCTGCTGTCCTTGATCGGGCCGGTGAAGGGGTGGAAGCGGCCGGCGACGATGTCGGCCTTCCTCTTCTCGAACAGCGCGGCCAGGTCCTTGGGCACCTGGGCGTTGGGGGCCACCACCTGCACGATGCCCTCCTTCATGCCCCACTTGGTGTCCTCGGACTTCCAGCGCCCCTCCAGCACCTCGCGCACCTTGTGCACGTAGTACACGCCCCAGTTCAGCGTGTTGCCCGACAGGTGGGCGCGCGGGCCGAAGCGCGACATGTCCGAGTCCTGGCCGAAGGCGTACAGGCCCTTGCTCTCGGCCAGCTGCACCACGGCGGTGGAGTCGGTGTTCTGGTACAGCGTGTCGCAACCCTGGTTGATCAGGGTCTGCGCGGCCTCGCGCTCCTTGGTCGGGTCGTACCAGGAGTTGATCCACACCACCTTGGCCTGGATCTTCGGGTTGACGCTGCGCGCGCCCAGCACCCAGGCCGACAGGTTGCGGATCACCTCGGGGATGGGGAACGGCGCGACATAGCCCAGCGTGCCGGTCTTGCTCATGCGGCCGGCCAGCACGCCCAGCAGGTAGGCGCCCTCGTAGAAGCGGGTCTGGTAGATGCCGAGGTTCTTCGCCGTCTTGTAGCCCGAGCAGTGCTCGAAGACCACGTCGGGGTGGTCGGCGGCCACGCGCACGGTGGGCTCCATGAAGCCGAAGGAGGTGGTGAAGACCAGCTTGCAGCCGTCGGCGATCAGCTGGCGCATCACCCGCTCGGCGTCGGTGGACTCGGGCACCTTCTCGACGAAGACGGTCTCGACGCGGTTGCCGAAGGCCTGGTCGACCATCTTGCGGCCGAGGTCGTGCTGGTAGGTCCAGCCGGAGTCGGACACCGGCCCGGGGTAGATGAAGCCGACCTTCAGCCGCCCGGGGCTGGCGCTGCGGCCGACGGTGGGCCACAGCGCGGTGGCGGATCCGGCGAGGCCGGCGGACAGGACGAGGCGGCGGTTGGGCATGCGGACTTCCGGGTGGGGGGCACCGGAACGTCTCCGGCGATTGTATACATGCAGCCTTCGTGCCATGGCTTTCAAGCCAATCAAGTGTCTGATTTAAAAAGGGAAATCGTCTACATGATGAATGTATACAAACACCAAACTGGCGCAGGCAGAGCGCCCGGATGCCCACCGGCCGGGCCCGCTGTGGGGCGCTCGGCGGGTGCGGTGCGCCGGTCTGGTGCGCGGGCGCCGGCCTCCACCGACGCCGTCCACCGCCGGCGTCCACCGCCGACCTCAGCCGCCGGCGTTGAAGCGCAGCCGCGCCTCCAGCGCCTGCAGGTGCTGGTCCATCAGCGCGGCGGCGCCGTCGGCGTCGCGGGCCTCGAGCAGCTCGACCAGGCGCTGGTGCTCGTCGTGCTCGCAGGACGCGTCGCCGGGCGCCTCGTACAGCGCGACGATCAGCGAGCAGCGGCTCATCAGGTCGGCGTGCAGCTGCTGCAGCACGCCGTTGCCGCACAGCTGACCCAGCGCCAGGTGGAAGCCGCCGGCCAGCGCCACCCAGCGGTGGTGGGCGGCGGCGTCGTGCAGGGCCGCGTGCTCGTCGGCCATGCGGCGCTGCAGCCGGGCCAGGTCGCTGGCGCCGATGCGCCCGGCCACCAGACGCACGATGGCCGCCTCGATCACCCGCCGGGCCTGGAACACCTCGCGCGCCTGCTGCGGCGTCGGCGCGGCCACCATCGCGCCCTTGTTGGGCACGATCTCGACCAGGCGCGATTCGGCCAGCCGGCGCAGCGCCTGGCGCACCACGGTGCGGCTGACAGCGTAGCGCTCGCACAGTGCGGCCTCGCCGAGGCGGTCGCCGGGGCGCAGCTCGCCGCGGCTGACGGCGTCGAACAGTCCGTCGTAGACGGTCTGGTCCAGGGTGCCGGTCGCCCGGGCGGGCGCGCGCGGGCGGGCGGCGGGGCCGGGGGCGGGCGGGGCGGGGCGGGCGGGCATGGCAGGCCGCGGCAGTGTAGGGCGCGCCGCGCGCGGCTCAGAGGGTGTCCGGGTCGTCCGTCCGGGCCAGCGCCAGCCGGTAGGCGTCGGCGGTGGACAGCATCGGGCCGTCGCCCGCCCAGTCGGCCAGCTGCTCGGCCGGGAAGCGCTGGTCCAGCGCCTCCTGCACCCGCTGGCGCGCGGTCACCTCGGCCGGCTCCTCGGCGTCGACGCCCGAGCGCGCCGCGGCATGGCGCCCGTAGGCCAGCAGCCGCGCCGCGGCCGCCCAGCGGCCCTCGGCCATCGCCAGCCAGGCGGCGGTGGCGGCGTAGCGGCTGCCCAGGTCGTAGCGCACGATCAGTGGCGCGGCGCGGGCCAGCGCCGCGCGCGCGGCCGCCGGGTCGCCGGCCAGCAGCTGCACCGTGGCCTGGCTGCCCAGGCAGAAGCCCAGGAACAGGCCGCGCACCGGCTGGGCGTCCAGCCGCGCGGCGGTCTCGGCCAGCGTGCGCGCGGCAAAGCCCAGCTGGCCGGTGGCCATCGCGATGCCGGCCATGGTCCAGGCCAGCACGCCTTCCCACTGCACCGCACCGCAGCCGGCCAGCAGGGCGCGGGCCTCGGCGTACAGGCGGCTGGCGTCGTCGTAGCGGCGCGCGCCCATCGCGTAGCGCGCGCTGGCGCTGACGTACTGCGCCCGCACCCGTGCCGGGGCGCGCGGGTCGTGCAGCAGGCGCATCTCCTCCAGCACCGCGGCCTGGTGGGCGTCGGGCGCGGTGGTGCCGGGGATCAGCAGCAGCAGCGTCATGCCCAGCGTGGCCGGGTCATCGGCCTGGCGCAGCAGCTCGGCCGCGCGCAGGGCGGCGGCGCGGGCCCGCTGCTGCTGCGACCAGATCAGCATCCAGCCCTGGGCGTACCACAGGCGCCCGGCGGCCAGCGGCGGCGTGTCGGCGCGCAGCAGCGGCAGCGCGGCCTCGCAGTAGCGCGCGCCCTCGGGCTGCAGCGACATCGCCTCGCGCCACAGCCCGCAGGCGTTGCCGGCCAGCGCGATGGCCAGCGCCGGGTCGTGCTGCAGCGACCAGTCCAGCGCCGCGCGCAGGTTGGCGTGCTCGGCGCCGTAGCGCGCCAGCATCTGCGCGTCCGACAGCACCCAGTGGTCCTGCGCGCCGGCGGCCACCAGGCGGCCGACGGCCTGGGCGTGGCGTGCGCGCCAGGCCGCGGACTCGCCGGCATCGGCCAGGCGCTGCAGCGCGAAGGCGTGGGTGCTCTCCAGCAGGCGCAGGCGCGGCGGGTCGCCGCGGTCGGCCAGCACCATGGACTTGTCCACCAGCGTGCCCAGGTGGTCCAGCACCGCCCAGCGGTCGATGGCCGCGTCGCTGGCCACGTCCTGCGCCGCGTCGGCCGAGAAGGTGCCGGCGAACACGCCCAGGCGCCGGAACACCGCCTGCGCGTCGGCGCCGAGCAGGCCGTGGCTGAAGGCCAGCGCGGCCTGCAGCGTCTGGTGGCGGGCCAGGCCGCCGCGGCGGCCGCCGGTCAGCACCTTGAAGCGCTCGTCCAGGCGTGCGAGCAGGCCCTCCAGCCCCAGCACCGGCACGCGCGCGGCGGCCAGCTCCAGCGCCAGCGGGATGCCGTCCAGCCGCGCGCACAGCGCGGCCACGCGGCCGGCGTTGTCCTCGGTCAGCGCGAAGCCCGGCAGCGCGGCGCGGATGCGCTGCTCCAGCAGCTGCACCGCGCCGCTGGCCCGGGCCGCGGCCAGGCCGGGGCCGTCGGGCAGGGCCAGGGTATCCAGGCGCAGCACGTGCTCGCCGGGGATCTTCAGCGGCTCCTGGCTGGTCACCAGCACGCGCACCTGCGGCGCGTCGGCCTGGATGGCGCGGACCAGGTCGGCCACCGCGTCGAGCACGTGCTCGCAGTTGTCCAGCAGCAGCAGCGCATGCTGCTGGCGCAGCACGTCGACCACGGTCTCGGTCGGGCTGCGGCCCTCGGCCAGCTGGAAGCCCAGCACCCGCGCCAGCTCGGGCGCGACCAGGCCGCCGTGGCTCAGCTCGGCCAGCTCGACGCTCCAGACGCCGCCGGCGAAGCGGCCGCGCAGCGCGCCGGCCACCGCGCGCGCCAGGTGGGTCTTGCCGACGCCGGCGGTGGCCACCAGCGAGACGACCGGGTGGACGTCCAGCAGCGCGCTGACCTGGGCCAGCTCGGCGTCGCGGCCGTACAGCGCGGGCAGGTGCAGCGGCAGGTTGCTGCGCGCGGGGCCGGGCGCGGGCGACGGGCCGGCGTCGGCGGCAGGCACGGCCCCGGCGGCGTCGGCCAGCGGCGCCGCGAGCGCCGGGTCCGGCAGCGCGCGCACCGCCAGCCGGTAGCCGCGGCCCGGGATGGTGGCGATGGCCGCGGCGCCGAGCAGCTTGCGCAGGCTGCTGACCTGCACCTGCACGTTGTTCTCCTCGACCACCATGCCCGGCCAGACGCGGTCCAGCAGCTCGGACTTGGCGACCACGCGGTCGCGGTGCAGCACCAGCACCATCAGCACGTCGAAGGCGCGGGCGCCGACGGCGACGGGCACGCCGCCGATGTGCAACTGCCGCTCGTCCTCCAGGACCTCGAAACCCTCGAACCGGTACCGCAACGCCGCCCCTTCGCCTGTGCCGGGCCGCCTGCGTGCCGCACTGTCCGCCCGGGTGGCGCCCGGGGGGAGCAGGGCGGGCTGCGCGGCCGACCTCTGGATGTGAGAACCTGTGAACGAACCGCTCACGCCTGCTCGACGCGCCCTGACGGCCCCGCTCGTCGTTGCAGATGCTCGCCATATCTCGTGATATGGCTGCGCTTTGCGCCTAGACCGGGCCCGCCCTGGCGCGCCGCTCGGGCGCGACCAGTCCCTTCACAGGTTCTGAGCCCGCATTGTCCGTGCCCGGCCGGGGCGCGGTCTGTCACGTCCCGGAAAGGCCGGCCGGGAGGTGGCGGGTGCGGGCGTGCAGTGCTTCAGTCGGCGCTGCGCCCGGCCCAGCGGGCGCACTGCCGGCGCACCACCTCGGGCAGCAGCCGCTCGCGGGCCTGGGTGGCGCGGATCCAGGTGGCGTCGTTGCCCTCGCCCATGCCGGCCTGCACGCAGCGCAGCGCGGCCTCGGCGCCCAGGTCGGCGGCGTGCGGGGCCAGGCGCGGCAGCAGCGCGGCCAGGTCGTCGCGCAGGCTGCGGTGCTCGCCGCTGGCCGGGTCGACGAAGGTGCCGTCCAGGCCGAAGCGGCAGGCCTGGAAGCGGTTGAAGGTGTAGGGCAGGTAGTCGTCCTCCTGCGGCGCGAAGGGCTGCTCGCGCGTCAGCCAGGCAGCCAGGCACTGGATCAGCCCGGCCAGCGCGGCGGCCTTCTCGATGGTCAGCGGCGTGTCCAGCACGCGCACCTCGATCGTGCCGTACTCGGGCTTGGGACGGATGTCCCAGTAGAAGTCCTTCATGCTGCGGACCACGCCGGTGCGCGCCATCTTGTCGAAGTAGCGGCCGAAGTCGTCCCAGGCCAGCACGAAGGGCGCCCGGCCGCTGAGCGGGAAGGCGAACACCGAGTTCAGCCGCGCCGAGTGGTAGCCGGTGTCGGTGCCCTGCACGAAGGGCGACGAGGCCGACAGCGCGATCAGGTGCGGGATGAAGCGCGACAGGCCGTGCAGCAGGCGCAGCGCGTCGTCGCCGCCGGGGCAGCCGACGTGCACGTGCTGGCCGAACACGGTGAACTGCTTGGACAGGTAGCCGTACAGCTCGGCCACCTGGTGGAAGCGCGGCGTGTCGTAGATGCGGCGCTGGCTCCAGTCCTGGAAGGGGTGGGTGCCGCCGCCGCTCAGGCCCAGGTCCAGCCGGTCCGCCTGGTGCACCAGCGCGTCGCGGATCTCGCCCAGCTGGGCCAGCACCTCGCCGTGGCTGCGGCACACGCCGGTGCACAGCTCGACCATGCTCTCGGTGATCTCCGGCGTCACGCCGCCGGGGATGCGCTGGCGCGCCATCTCGCGCAGCAGGTCGCGCGCGCTGGGCGCCAGGTCGTAGTCGTGGGTGTTGACGATCTGCAGCTCGAGCTCGACGCCCAGGCTGAGCGCGCCCGAGGAGGCGAAGGCCTGCAGCGCCACCTCAGGCTCCCCGCGGCATCGGCACCGGCGCCGGCGCCCGCGCGTCGTGCAGCTCGCCGCCCAGGCGCAGCGCGGCCTGCACCGCCACCGGGCCCAGCACCGCCATCAGCGCCAGCGCACCCAGCACGATGGGCGCGACCTCGGCGGCCAGCGCCGGGTGGCTGGCGTGCAGGTCGCTCAGCAGCACCAGGGTGGTGGCCGACAGCGGGGTCAGCGTCAGCGACAGCGCGGCGCCCTGGCGCAGCGTCAGCCCGCTCCAGCGCGCCAGCCCCAGCACGCCGGCGGCCTTGGCCAGGGCGCGCGCACCCAGCATCGCCGCGCCCATGGCGGCGGCGCCGCCCAGGGCCCAGCGCGCCGGGTCGGCGGCCAGCGCGGGCATGGCCGCCGCGCCGACGGCGACGAACAGCGCCAGCACCAGCACGCCGCCCGCGGTGCCGAAGTGCCGCGGCCACACCCAGGGCCGCGGGCTGCGCCGGCGCAGCAGCACGCCGGCCAGCAGCGGCACCAGCAGCGTGGACCAGCCCAGCGCGCGGGCCGCGCCCACGGCGCCCAGGATCAGGCCCAGCAGCAGCAGCACGGCGTTCTCCTGCCGCGGGTCCAGCCAGCGGGTGGCGCCGGCCAGCGCCCGCGCCAGCAGCGCCGCCAGCAGCAGCGAGCCGGCCAGCGTCCACAGCGGCTGCGCCAGGCCCAGCGTCCAGTGGCGCACCCAGCCGCTGTCCCAGGGCAGCAGGCCCGAGGCGGCGGCGTCCAGGTGCAGGCCGCCGCTGACCGCCTTGTGCAGCAGCACCGCCGCCAGCGTGTTCAGCGCGGTCAGCATCAGCATGCGCTCGGTGACCTGGCCGGCCGAGCGCAGGTCGGCCGAGACCTGGCTGGCCACCGCCGCCGAGGCCGACACGCCCAGCGCGGCGCAGCTCAGCGCCACCGGCAGCGACGCGCCCAGGGCCGACAGCACCGCCGCCACCGCGGCGAAGCTCAGCAGCGACTCCAGCACGCTGGTGGCCAGCAGCGCCGGGTTGGCACGCAGCCAGCGCAAGTGCACCCGCGCGCCCAGCTCGAACAGCAGCACGCCCAGCGCCAGGTCCACCAGCAGGCGCAGGCCGCCGTGCAGCGGCAGCGCCGGCCGGCCGGCCCAGGGGGCCGTGGCCAGCGCCGCGGCGGCCAGGCCGACCGCGCCATAGCCCACCGCGCGCGGCAGGCGCAGCAGGCGGAACACGCCCTCGCCGACGAGGCCGCCAGCCACCAGGGCCAGGGCCAGCGCGATGGCCAGGTCCGGCGCCGGCGGCCAGGGGCCGATCTGCAGGTGTTCGGACAGCGTCGTCCACATCGGGGGGCCTCCTGTCATCGGGCCCGCGTGCAGGCTCGGCGGGGCCGGCGGCGCAGGCGCATGCGCACGCGGCGCGGCGCCGGTGCGTCTTCGGTCGGTCCGGCCGCGCGGCGGGCGGTCGGGTGAACAGGACAGAGCCCCGGCGCGCCGGGAAGGTTCCCTCGGGCCGCAGCGGCGTGCCGGGGCGGCCTCGCCGGGCCGGACCGGCCCGGGGGCGCGGCCCCCGGGTCGCTCCCCCGAGGGCAGGGGGGCCGGCCGCAGCCCTTCAGCGCTTCTCAGACCGTTTCAGGACGGCGCCGGTCCGGCCCCGGGAAGATGCCGGCAACGGTCGGGCGCTGCCCGGCCGCTGTCCCATCCCCCGGTCCCATCCCCATCAGTACGGGTAGCGCAGCCGCCGCCCGAGAGGAGTCCTGCATGTTCAAGAAGTCCACCTGGGTGGCCGGCCTGGCGCTGTGCGCAGCGCTGGCGCCGCACGCGGCCCGCGCCGGCCTGATCGGCGACAGCGTCACCGGCAGTCTGTCGGTCAATCCCGACTGGGGCGTGGTGACGCCGTTCTCGCAGCCCGGTGCCGTGGTCGGCGCCGGTGCCGAGTTCCAGGGCCGGTGGGTGTTCGCGCCCTGGTCCCCGTTGTCCACCCAGAGCTGGGACATCACGGTGGATGTCGGCGCGGACACGATCACCGTGTCGGCCTACGAGACCACAGCGGCTGCCGACAACGTCTACGCGCCGGCCGGCCAGAACTTCTTCGCCATCAGCCTGGGCAGCCTGGACCTGGGCCAGGACATCACCGGCGTCACCCAGCGTCCGGGGCCGTCGGGGGTGACGATCGGCTTCAGCGCGCATGCGGTCGCCCTGACCTGGAGCGCGCTGCCCTTCGGTTCGGGCGACTTCGGGCCGCACGGCGGCACCTGGGTCTTCGACCTGCTGCCCGCGGTGGGCACGGCGCCCACGGGGCCGGGTACGGGCACGGTGCCCGAGCCCGGATCGCTGGCGCTGGCCCTGCCGGCGCTGCTGGGCCTGGCGGCGGCGCGCCGCCGACCCCGGGGCTGAACGGCACGCGGCCGCTCAGCCGCCGTCCAGCCCCGCGCGCAGCCAGTCGCCGAAGGCCTGCAGCGCCGGCCGGGCGTCGCGGCCCAGCGGGCGGGTCAGCCAGTAGCGGCCCACGTCCACCTCGGCCGCGAAGGGCCGCACGAGGCGCCCCTGGGCCAGCTCGCGCTCGAACATCGCCGCGGGCGCCAGCGCCACGCCGGCGCCCTGCAGCGCCGCCTGCACCATCAGCACCGAGCTGTCGAACTGCGGCCCCCGCGCGGTGAGCGCCGGCGCGCCGGCGGCCTGGGCCCAGGCGGGCCAGTCGCCGGCGCGGAAGCTGCGCAGCAGCGTGCAGCCGCGCAGGTCCTGTGGCTGCTGCAGCCGGGCCGCCAGCGCGGGCGTGCACAGCGGCGTCAGCGGCGCGGCCTGCAGCGGCCGGGCGTCCAGGCTGCGCCAGGCGCCGTCGCCGAAGCGGATTGCCGCGTCCAGGCCCTCGGCGGCCAGGTCCACGCGGTTGTTGTGCGTCTGCAGCCGCAGCTCGATGCGCGGGTGCCGCTGGCGGAAGTCGTCCAGCCGGTCCAGCAGGTGGCCGTGCAGGTAGGTGCCGACCACGCCGACGGTCAGCAGCTCGGCCGGCGCGCTGCCGTCGAGCCGGTGCAGCGCGGCCTCGATGCCCTCGAAGGCGGCCTGCAGCGGCGGCGCCAGCAGCGCGCCCTCGTCGCTGAGCTGCAGCCCGCGGCTGGTGCGCACGAACAGCGGCTTGCCCAGCTGCGCCTCCAGCAGCTTGACCTGGTGGCTCACCGCCGACTGGGTGACGCACAGCTCCTCGGCCGCGCGGGTGAAGTTCAGGTGCCGTGCGGCGGCCGCGAAGGCGTGCAGCGTGTTCAGCGAATAGCGGCTCAGCGACATGCTGTGGTCCCCAGAAAAACTCATGGCGCCGATGACCACGGTGCGTTTGGCGGCGTGGGCGGCGCTTGGAAGAATGCCAGCGAACGCATCCAGACCATGAGGCATCGTATGAACAAACCCCTGTTTTCGCGTCGACGCTTGCTCGGCCTGGCCAGCCTGTCGGCCCTGGGCGCCGGCAGCGCCTTCGGCGCCACGGCAGCGCTGCCGCGCGACGCGGTGGCGCGCGCGCTGCGCCAGCTGGAGCGCCGCGCCGGCGGCCGCCTGGGCGTGGCCGTGTTCGACGCCCGCGCCGGTGCCCCGGCCTGGGGCCACCGCACCGACGAGCGCTTCGCGCTGTGTTCCACCTTCAAGCTGCTGCTGGCCGGTGCGGTGCTGCAGGCGGTGGACCAGGGCCGCCTGGCCGCCGACCGCTGGGTGCCCTTCGGCCCGGCGGACCTGGTGCCCCATGCGCCGGTGACCGAGGCCCGCCTGGCCGACGGCGGCATGCCGCTGCTGGCCCTGGCCGAGGCGGCGCAGACCACCAGCGACAACGTGGCCGCCAACGTGCTGCTGCCGCTGCTGGGCGGGCCGGACGGGCTGACCGCCTGGCTGCGCGCCCAGGGCGACGCGCAGACCCGGCTGGACCGCGTGGAGCCGGCGATGAACCGCGTGGCCCGCGGCGACGAGCGCGACACCACCACGCCCGCCGCGATGGCCGGCAGCGCCTGGCGCCTGGCGCTGGGCGACACGCTGGCGCCGGCCAGCCGCGAGCGCCTGGTGGCCTGGCTGGTGGCCACCGCCACCGGCCGCCGCCGCCTGCGCGCCGGCCTGCCCGCCGGCTGGCGGGCGGGCGACAAGACCGGCACCGGCATGGGCGACGGCCTGCCCGACCGCTACAACGACGTGGCCGTGGTCTGGCCGCCCGGCCGCCCGCCGCTGGCGGTGGCCGCCTACTACGAGAGCCGGCATGTCGACAGCCCGCGCCTGCGCGCCGAGGACGAGGCCGTGCTGGCCGCCGTGGGGCGGCTGGTGGCACGCTGGGACGGCGTCTGAGCGTCCGAGCGCCCGGCCGCGGGCCGGCCCTGGCATCGGTCGGCCGGGTCCTAGAATGCCTATGACATGCGACATAGGCCCCCGCCGGAATGACCCAGACCACGCGCGAGAAGATGATCGCCGGCGCGCTCGACCTGCTGAGCCGCCACGGCGTCTACGCCACCAGCCTGCGCGAGGTGGTGCAGCACACCGGCACGCCGCGCGGGTCGATCGCCCACCACTTCCCGGGCGGCAAGCGCCAGCTGTTGCAGGAGGCGCTGCAGCTGGCCAGCGACCAGGTGGCCGCGCCGCTGGCCGCGCTGACCGCCGAGCGCGGCGCGGTGGCCGGCCTGCGCGCCTTCGTCGACTGGTGGCGCCGGGTGCTGGTGGCGTCCGACTTCCGCGCCGGCTGCCCGGTGCTGGCGGTGGCCGTCGAGCCGCTGGCCGGTGACGCGGCCGAGGCCGTGGCCGACAACGAGGCGCTGCGCGCGCAGGTGCATGCGGCCTTCGCGCGCTGGCAGGCGATCCTGACCGAGGCGCTGCGGGCCGAGGGCCTGGCGCCCGCGCGCGCCGCCCGCCTGGCCGCGCTGGTGCTGGCCGCGGTGGAGGGCACGGTGGCGATGTGCCGCGCCGCGCGCAGCGCGCAGCCGCTGGACGAGGTGCACCAGGAGCTGGAGGCGGCGCTGGCGGCGGCGATCGCGGCGGCGCGGGGCTGAGCCAGCCGCCGCCGCCGCGCGCCCGGCTCACAAGGTGTGAAGGAAACGTCGCGAGCGGGTTCAGGTTGCGTCGAGCAGCGCAGCCGTACTGGCGTACGGCGAGCAGCGCAGGCGCAAGATGGACCCGCGCAGCAGGTTCATTCACACCTTGTCAGGCCGCGTCCAGCCCGTAGTAGCGGCGCACCGCGGGGTCGCGCGCCGGCCCGGGCTCGAACACCTCCAGCAGCACGTCGTCCGGCGCGGCGACCATGAAGTAGCCGCCGCCGGCGTGCTCGCGCACCGGCTTGGGCAGGTGCAGGCCGGCGGCGCGCATCCGGGCGTGGAGCTCGTGCAGCCCGGCCACCTGCAGGCCGAGGTGGTGCACCGCGTTGCGGCCCTGCGCGCGCGGCGCCTGCTCGTAGAAGTGGATCGCGCCGATGCCGATCTTCATGAACACGTTGCGCGCGCCGCCGTAGTCGCCGTCCCAGACCACCTGGCCGTCGAACCAGCGGCTGTAGAAGGCGATGGACGCGTCCAGGTCGGACGCGAACAGGTGCACGTGCTGCAGGTGGTAGCGCTCGGGCCGGCCGTAGGGCCGCCGCAGGCCGTCGCCGGCGGGCGCGGGCTGGTCCGGGGCCGCCTCGCCCGCGGGCTGCAGGGCCGCGCGGATCTGCGCCGCCCGCTCGGCGCTGAAACCGCCGCTGTCCAGCAGGTCGAGCATCGACAGCACCCGCCCGCGCGAGCCCCAGCTGCCTTCGTCGACGACGCGCAGGTTCACCCACCAGCCGGGCGCCGGCCGGTCCAGGCCGCAGGCGGCGGCCAGCGCGGCCAGCAGCCGGTCGATGAGCTCGCGGCGCAGCGCCGGCGGCCAGTGGCCGGCCATCACCGCGACGTCCAGCCAGGCGATGTCGGGCGCCGGGTCGTGGTCCGACAGCAACCGCCCGCCGACGGCCAGCGCGTCCGCCGGCCGTTCGACGAAGTGCACCTGGAAGCCGCTGCGCGCGCGCGGGTCGAGCCGCCCGACCTCGGGCAGCAGCACGGCGTCGGTCAGGGTCTCGGCCAGCTGGCGGCGTTGCGCGGCGTCCAGCCGGCCGGCCGGGGTGGTCAGGGTGATGACGGTCATCAGCGCCCCTGGAACACCGCCGGGCGGCGCTCGATGAAGGACTGGATGCCCTCGCGGCAGTCCTGCGAGCGCAGCACCTGGGCGCGGATGGCCGGCACCGCGGCAATGGCCGCGGCCTCGCCCTGCTGCACATAGGTCTGCGCGGCGGCCTTGGTGGCGCGCAGGCCCAGCGGTGCGCATTCGGCGATGCGGCGGGCCAGGTCCAGCGCGCGCTCGCGGTGCTCACCGGCGGGCGCCACCTCCTGCACCAGGCCGATCTGCAGCGCGCGCTCGGCGCTGAACTCGTCGGCGGTGAACAGGTGGTACATCGCATGGCCCCAGCCGGTGCGGCTGAGGAAGCGGAAGTGCGCGCCCCCCAGCGGGGCGATGCCGCGGCGCGCCTCCAGCTGGGCGAAGCGCGTGGTGTCGGCGGCGATGACGATGTCGCAGGCCAGCATCAGCTCGATGCCCACGGTGTAGGTGATGCCCTGGACGGTGGCGATCAGCGGCTTGCGGCAGCGGCGCTTCATGCCGAAGGGGTCGACCAGGGTGTCGGGGATCGGCTGCGCGGTGGCGCCCGGGCCGAAGAACCTGGGCATGTCCAGCCCGGCCGTGGTGTGGTCGCCGGCGGCCTCCAGCACCGCCACCCAGAGCGCGTCGTCGTCGTCGAACTCGGTCAGCCGCTGCGCCAGCTGCAGCATCAGCTCGGGCGTCAGCGCGTTCTTCTTCGGCGCGTTGTCGATGGTGATCACGCACACGCGGCCTTCGCGGCGCAGGCGGACTTCGGGGAGGTGGTCGGGGGTCGGGGTCATCGGGGGGTCTCCACGGTGTCGACAGCCGGCCCGGCAGCCTGCGGACTGCGGCGCCTCTATGCCAACTGTCATAAGCCCAGTATGCCGCGCATATGACGAGTGGCATAGTCGACTGCGCGACAGGTCCCGGTCGGCCGCGCGCGGGGGGTCAGACCGGGGTGGCGGGCTTGGGCGGGGAGGTGGCGGCGCTGCCCGGCAGCGCGGTCAGTTGCCGGCGGGCCTCGGCCAGCAGCGCGTCGGAGCGCGCCGGGTCGGTGAGCACCCGCGACACCAGCAGCGAGCCGATCAGCGCGCTGAGCGCGAACAGCGCGCGGTCGGGGTCCTCGGTGCCCAGTGCCGTGGCCACCCGCTGCGCGGCACCTTCGAGGTGCCGGCTCATCACCGCGCGCGCGCCGTCGTCGGCGCGGGCGACGTCGGCGGCCAGCGCGGCCAGCGCGCAGCCGCTGGCGCGCGCGTCGCGGTGCGCGCGGCTGAGGTAGCGGCGCACGCTGTCGGCATAGGCGGGCGGGCCGTCGGGGCCGTCGGCGAAGGACGAGGTCGCGGCGCCGTCGCGCAACGCGCGTTCCAGCGCCTGCACCAGCAGGTCGGCACGGGAATCGAAGTGGCCGTAGAAACCGCCGTGGGTCAGGCCGGCGCTGCGCATCAGCCGGCCCACGCTGACCGACTCGAGGCCGGCGTCGCGGATCTGCCCGGCGGCCTCGGCCAGGATGCGTTCGTGGCTGGCGGCCTTGTCGGCCTGGGAATGGCCCATGCGTTGCTCGCGGGTCGACGCACGGCCATCGGGCCGCGCAGGGTGCTTGACAGTCTGAATTATGACTGTCATCCTGACTGCATGACAACCATCATGCAGGAGACGGGCGCCGTGGCGGCCCGCCGCCTTGCCCCAGGAGCACAACCATGACCGACAAGAAGGCCGTGCTGGTGATTGGCGCCGGCGACGCCACCGGCGGCGCCATCGCCCGCCGCTTCGCACGCGAGGGCTACATCGCCTGCGTCACGCGGCGCAGCGCCGACAAGCTGCAGCCGCTGCTCGAGCAGATCCGCGACGAGGGCGGCGAAGCCCACGGCTTCGGCAGCGACGCGCGCAAGGAAGACGAGATGGTCGCGCTGGTGCAGCAGATCGAGCGCGACATCGCGCCGATCGAGGTGGCGGTGTTCAACATCGGCGCCAACGTGCGCTTCCCGATCACCGAGACCACGTCGCGGGTGTACTTCAAGGTCTGGGAGATGGCCTGCTTCGGCGGCTTCCTGATGGGCCGCGAGTGCGCCAAGGCCATGCTGCCGCGCGGCCGCGGCACCATCGTGTTCACCGGCGCCACCGCCAGCCTGCGCGGGCGCGAGGGCTTCGCGGCCTTCGCCGGCGCCAAGCACGCGCTGCGCGCGCTGGCGCAGAGCATGGCGCGCGAGCTGTGGCCGCAGGGCATCCACGTGGCCCACCCGGTGATCGACGGCGCGATCGACACCGAGTTCATCCGCAGCAACTTCCCGGAGCGCTACGCCACCAAGGCGCGCGACGGCATCCTCAACCCCGAGCACATCGCCGACCTGTACTGGCAGATCCACCAGCAGCCGCGCGACGCCTGGACCTTCGAGACCGAGCTGCGGCCCTGGATCGAGCCCTGGTGAGCCACTTCGCGTCCGGTCGCCCGGTGTCACCATCCACGCCCCGCGCATCCAGAACCCCACAGAGGAGACCCCCGATGTCCCAGCCCGTCACCGTCGACTTCCTGTTCGACTTCGGCAGCCCCAACGCCTACCTGTGCCACCAGGTGATCCCGGCGATCACCGCGCGCAGCGGCGTGGCCTTCCGCCACGTGCCCATCCTGCTGGGCGGCCTGTTCAAGCTGGCCAACAACCGCTCGCCGGCCGAGTCCAACGCCGGCATCCCGAACAAGCGCGCCTACGAGGCGCTGGAGATGCAGCGCTTCATCGAGCGCCACGGCCTGGGCCGCTTCCGCATGAACCCGCATTTCCCGGTCAACACGCTGAAGATCATGCGCATCGCCTGCGCCGCGCAGGACCTGGGCTGCTTCGAGCGCTGCGTCGACGTGCTCTACGCGGCGATGTGGGAGCAGGGCCGCGACATGGCCGACGACGCGCTGATCGCCGCCACGCTGACCGAGGGCGGCCTGGACGCCGCCGCGCTGGTGGCCAGGTCGCAGGCGCCCGAGGTCAAGGCGCGGCTGCTGGCCAACACCGAGCAGGCCCACCAGCGCGGCGCCTTCGGCTCGCCGAGCTTCTTCGTCGGCGATGCCCTGTACTTCGGCAAGGACCGGCTGCGCGAGGTCGAGGAAGCCGCGCTGGCGGCGGCCGGCCGCTGAGGCCGGCGCGCCGGCGCCCTGGACGAGCCCGCGCCGGCCAGCGTCGCCTGACGAGCGCAACCGACGGCCCGGGTCGCAGAAGCGGCCACCCTGAGGCGGCCTCAGCCGCTGCCCGGCCCGGGCCGGTGGGCGCGCCGGAAGGCCTCCGGCGTGGTGCCCACGCGGCGGCGGAAGAACTTCAGGAAGTTGGTGGGCTCGGTGAAGCCCAGCTGCTCGCCGATGGCCACCGAGGTGGCGTCGGTGTGCACCAGCAGGCGCTGCGCCTCCAGCGCCACCCGGCGGTCGACCAGCGGCTTGGCGGCCTGGCCGAAGTGCTGCCGGCAGGCGCGGTTGAGCGTGCTGGTCGACACGCCCAGCGCGCCGGCCAGCGCGTCCACCGCCGGCCGGGCCGCCACGCGCCGCTCCAGCTCGGCCATGAAGCGCTGGGCCAGCGCGTTCGGCGCGCCCCGCGCCGCGGCGCTGTGCTGCGCGGCGCGGGCGATGGCCAGCAGCGTGCACAGCAGCAGCTGGCGCGCCAGCGCCGCGGACAGCGGCGTCGCGGGTGCCGGGGCCAGCTCGCGCCCCAGCAGGGCCAGCAGCTGGCGGCAGGCCGCCAGCGCGTCGGCGTCCAGGTCGAAGGCGCTGGGCCAGTCCTGCAGGCGCAGCAGGTCGGCCGTGGCGTCGGCTGGCGCGGCGCCGCCGGGCCGCAGCGCGGCCGGCTCCACCAGCAGCACGTCGGCCTGGCAGGCGCCGCCCGCCCGCCATTCCTGCACCTGACCCGGCCGCACGCACACCACGCGGCCCGGCACCAGGTCGACCGCGGCGAAGTCCACCAGGTGCTCGCCCCGGCCCTGGTGGACCACCAGCACCAGGAAGAACTCCAGCCGCTCGGGCCCCAGCAGCCGCCGCGCCTGCACGCGGGCGTGCAGCTCGGCCAGGGTCAGCACCTCGACGCCGACGGGCGCCAGCCGCGCGTTCGCGAAGCGCGTGTCGCGCAGCGCGCGGGCCGGCCGGCCAGGGCCCGGGGCCAGCCCCATCTGATTGCTTTTGACCATCGCTTGCTTGGAGACAACCTTGGCGCCAGGCCGCCGCGGCGCGACAGTCCTGCTGCAAATCTACCAGGACCACCTGCCATGCGCACCACCCCCTTCCGCACCCGCCGCGCCCTGCTGGCGACCGGCGCGATCCTCGCGATCGCCGGCTGCGCCGCCCCACCCACCCCCTCCCAGGAGACCCCCATGCCCGCCGACCGCAAGGCCCAAGTCACCGCGCTGCTCAAGGCCATCGAAACCGGCGCCACCGCGCCGGTGGCCGTGATCAACCCGGGCAAGTACATCCAGCACAACCTGGCCGTCGCCGACGGCCTGGCCGGCTTCGGCGCGGCGCTGCAGGCCCTGCCGCCGGGCTCGGCCCGGGTGAACACCGTGCGCGTGTTCCAGGACGGCGACTTCGTCGTCGCCCACAGCGACTACGACTTCTTCGGCCCGAAGATCGGCTTCGACATCTTCCGCTTCGAGCAGGGGCAGATCGTCGAGCACTGGGACAACCTGCAGCCGACCCCGGCCGGGCCCAACCCCAGCGGCCGCACCATGGTGGACGGGCCCACCGCCGTGACCGACCTGGGCGCCACCGCCGCCAACAAGCAGCTGGTGGCGGCCTTCGTCGACGACATCCTGGTGCACGGCCGCATGGACCGCATCGGCCGCTACATCGACGGCGACCACTACCTCCAGCACAACCCGCAGATCGCCGACGGCCTGAGCGGCCTGGGCCAGGCGCTGGACGCGATGGCCCGCGCCGGCGTGACGATGCGCTACGCGCGGGTGCACCGTGTGCTGGGCGAGGGCAACTTCGTGCTGGCGGTCAGCGAGGGCGAGTTCGCCGGCCGCCCCACCGCCTTCTACGACCTGTTCCGCGTGGCCGCGGGCCGCATCGTCGAGCACTGGGACACGATAGAGACTATCCCGCCGCGCGCCGAGTGGCGGCACGGCAACGGCAAGTTCTGAGCGCCCCGGCGCCCGTCAGTCGCCGGCCGCGGCTTCGGGCTCGGTCAGCCGCTCGGGCTCGGCCGTGCGCAGGACCTCGCCCAGCACGGCCGTGGCGTAGGCCCCGGCGGGCAGGGAGAAGCCGAGCACCAACTGGTCGGGCTGCGGCCAGTCCCAGGACAGGCCCGCCGGCTGCGCCACCAGGGCGCGGCGCTCCTGGTCCAGCCCGGCGTGCTCCAGGCCGTGGCACAGGGTGGCGTGGCGCTCGGCCACGCCGTTCTCCAGGGCCTGCGCCTGGTCGGTGGTGGCCACGCGGCCCCGCCCCCACAGCGGGCCGGTGGGCCGGCCCGACTCGTCCAGCACGTCACCGGGCAGGGCCTGGCCCCACAGCCCCTGGCGGATGCGCAGCGCCAGCACCTCGTTGAAGACGAAGGACCGCACCGCCGACAGGTAGATGGCCTTCTTCTTCGGGTGGCGCACGCGGATCTCGCGCGCCAGCATGGCGCGGCCCTGCTCGACGTTGCCGCCGTCGTGGCCGAAACGCTGGGCGCCGAAGTAGTTGGGCGCGCCCTGCGCGGCCACGGCCTGCAGGTTGGCCTCGATCGCGTCGCGGCTGCCGGCCACGTCGCGCAGCACGATGCGGAAGCGGTTGCCCTGCAGGTCACCGCGGCGCAGCTTCTTCAGGTGGCGGCTCTGGCCCAGCACCTTGAACTCGGGGTGCGCCAGCCGGGTCAGGTCGGGCGTCTCGCCCTGCCCCTTGCCGATCGGCAGGTAGATGCTGAACCACTGGCGGGTGACGGCGTGGCGGTCCTTGAGGCCGGCATAGCCCACGTCCATCTCCCGCACGCCGGCGGCCGCGGCCAGCTGCTGGGCGACGAAGACGGTGTTGGCCCCGTTCTTCTCGACGTCCAGCCAGACGTGCTCGCCCTCACCGCAGGGCAGCTGCAGCGGCAGCTCGGTGACGACGAAGTCCTCGTGCAGGCGCTTCAGGGTGGCGCTGGCGCCGCTGGCCGGGTAGGCGTTGGGCCAGGGCGGCAGGGTGGAGTAGGGGGTGTCGGTCATGGGCGGGCTGAGGGCAGCGACTGTAGCCGGGACGGGGGGCCTGGCTTGCGAGCGTCAACGGATGCGAACTCGACAGGAACCGTTGCGCGCGGCGGCAGCGGCTTCCGGGCGGCCGTGCCGGCGCGCGGCACTGCCCACCGCCGATCCGCCGGCGGTCCCCACCGACCGGCCGCTCCAGACAGCTCCCAACACTCCGGACCACCGCGGCGTCCGGCAGTCTCCGTTCCTCGGCGATCGACCACCTCCTTCGCGAAGCGACATTCGGATGAAGGTCTTGACTAAGAGGGAGGCAAGGCAGCGAGACCTACGCACTAAGTCCATCGGTCGGAGGTCGAATCCTTCAGAGCCCACCAAGCTTGAGCTTTGAAGTCAGCGGCTTACCGTCGAAAGGCCGTTAGCCATTGGTCTATAAGGCCCCGAACGGCCCCCGGGCGGCAGGTGGCGGAGTTCAGTTGACCTATTGCAGAGTGGGATCGAAGCCCAACGCTTCGCGCGCAATACGAGCACACGCCGCACGTTCCTCGCCCCGGAAGTTCGGTACTGCCGTCAGATGATTGTTTGCGCGTTGGCGCATTTTGGTGCTCGCCGCACCTTCGGTCTCAAGCAGTGCAATTACCGCGCACTCCTCGCGGCGTTGCTGTGCCCATGCCTGGAGGAGAAGCGCCTCCATCAGCCGAGCGTCTGAGAGACCGAAGAACAGCGCAACGGGCGGGCGGCCATCGGCAATGATTCCTAGGTCAGCAGGTACTTCTTGCAGGCCCGGGCTGACGACGTAGTCGGATACGATCCGCGCCTTGTCGCCGATCAAGTCCTTCAGCATCTTGGTGGCGTCGTCGCGGAAGGTACTAACGGCCCGCTCGGTGGACATCCAAACCAAGTCTTGAATACGGATGAGAAACGATAGGAAGCGAAGGGCCGAGGCGCCAATCGCTTCACTGCCCACCGCCGCGGTGACTAACTCGCCAGTGTCCTCTTCGCGGTGCACGCCGTACTCGTCACATAGGCTTGTGAACGTCGCCAGGCGCGTCTTGTTCTGAAGGTCGCCGCCAGCCGACTCGATGGCGCACATGTACAGGCCATCGTCCTGGATGCGGTATTTGCCCTCGTCGTTTGGACCAACCACGTAGAAGCCGATAGGGTCGCCGTCCGGTCCGATCTGACCGGTGCTCACAGCATAGCCAGCGGGCACCTTGTTAACTTCCAAAGCGCCGCAGAAGGCTTCGCAGAGACTACTCTTGATGTTAGTCATTGCATCACCAGGTCAAACTGCTTGCTTGGTTTGGCGAGACGGAACGTGTTCAGCGCGAGCATGTAGGCGCTTTCGTCGCTGGTCACCCCAAATGAACTCTTACGGTGGTGCTCAAAACACTGGGGAAGTCGCTTTTCGCAGCCGCCTGTTCGGCCAGCGACTAAGCCGGTGTCGTCGCAGTCCTTTGGGACATGGAAGTGCCAGCCCTCATGCGTGCCGTGCCATTCGAAGCGGGCAATTACGGTCATGATCTTCCCGTCATGCCGCCCGAGGTACATGTTGCACTTGTGGAGGTCGAGTCGGTAGAAAACCAAGAGCCGGTAGCTGCCGCCAGCGGCAGTGAAATGGATGCAGCGCCAGCGGTAGTTCGCGTTGACGTTCAGCGTGCTCTTGCTTAGGGGGAATGCTACGTTCGGCATCTTCCCGTCTTTCCATGCGCCAGCATCGACGATTTGCTTTTCTGCGGCGATTACAGCCTTGACCCGCATGCGCTCCCCCCTTCTTTTGAGAGCATGGTAGCCGGCTCTAACGACTTGACTCTAGGCTGGATGTGTATCCAGCTCAAGCCCCGTGCGTGTCGCGGCAAGTTGGCGCTGGCGCTCCATACCTCCGTTGTCCAGCGTCGGCTCTCAGCTCCAGCCTCCGATGACTGATCCCGAAAGTGGGTGCCTGCCGGGCTTGCCGCCCGCTCAATCCAACGGAAACGGCATCGCCCTCGGCCAGCTCAGCACCTCGGCCGCTCGCCCGCCCTCGTTCCCGACCTCGCGCCACCACGGCGTCACGCCCTCCACCTGGTACGGCTCCACGGCCTCGCCCAGCCGCGGCATCAGCAGGTGCACGCCCTGTTGCGGCGCCAGCTGCAGCAGGGTCTCGGCCGGTTCGTCCCAGGCGTGCAGCGCCAGGCTGAAGGTGCCCCAGTGCACCGGCAGGAAGGCGCCGCCGCCCAGCAGGCGCAGCGCCGCCAGCGCGTTGGCGGGGCCCAGGTGGATGTCGCCCCAGCTGGGGTGGAAGGCGCCCACCTCCAGCAGCACCAGGTCGAAGGGCCCCAGCCGCTCGCGGATCTCGGCGTACTGGTCGGTCAGGCCGGTGTCGCCGCTGAAGAACACGCGGTGCCTGGGCGAGCGCACCACCAGCGACGACCACAGCGTGGCGTTGCGGTCCTTCAGGCCGCGGCCCGAGAAGTGCTGCGACGGCGCGGCGCTGACCTCCACCTCGGTGCCGGGCAGGCGGTGCGACTGCCACCATTCCAGCTCGGTGATGCGCTCCGGCGCCACGCCGAAGGCCTCCAGGTGCGCGCCCACGCCGAGCGAGGTGATGAAGGGCACGCCGGTCTTGGCCAGCGCCCGCACGGTGGGGTGGCACAGGTGGTCGTAGTGGTCGTGCGACAGCAGCACGGCGTCCACCGGCGGCAGCGCGCGCAGCGGCACCGGCACCGGCTGGAAGCGCTTGGGCCCCACCAGCTGCGACGGCGAGGCGCGCGCGCCCCACACCGGGTCGGTCAGCAGGCGCACGCCGTCCACCTCCAGCAGCACGGTCGAGTGGCCCAGCCAGGTGGCGCGCAGCCCGCTGCCGGGCGCGCGCTGCCAGGCGTCGCGCGGGTCCAGCGCCGGCAGCGGCCGGCCGGGCACGCGGCGCGCGCCGCCGCAGAGGAACTCGGTCAGCGTGGGCCGCGGCGCGCTGGCGTCGCGCAGCCCGGGGCGCACGGGGTGCAGGTTGCGGAAGGCCTCGCCGGTCCACATCGGGTTGGCGCGCATCCGCTCCAGGCGCAGGCCCTGCGCGCGCTGGCCGAAGCTCTTCATCCGCGGCTCCTGGGGGTGACGGTGGCCGCAGTCTAAGGGGCGGGATGAAGCCGGGCGGGCGGCCCGGGTGGGCGCGCGCCGGCCCGCCTCAGGTGCGCTTCAGGCCCGCATCAGGCCGGCGCGAAGCAGGGCACCGGCGTGCCGTCCTCGCTGGCCTTGAACACCACCTTCACGGCCTGGCCGATCTGCCAGGGCTGGCCGCCGCCGTCGACCAGGTGGGTCATCATGGTCGGGCCCTCGGCCAGGGTGACGTAGGCCAGGGTGAAGGGCGGGTCCAGGCGCTGCATGGTGCTGTGGCTGTAGACCACGCCCTGGCCGGCGGACGGCACCCATTCGGTGGCGCTGCTGAAGCAGTGCGGGCACACCGGGCGCGGGTACCAGTGGTACTGGCCGCAGTCCTTGCAGCGCTTGATCAGGAAGCGGCCCTCGCGGGCGGCGTCGAAGAAGGGGGTGTCCTCGGGGCCAACGGGGGGCGCGGGGTAGACGTGGGCTTTGCTCATGGTCGTCTTGGTCGTGTGCCGGAGGGAACTCACTCGCGCTCGAGGATGATGGTGGAGCTGCCGTGGCGCGCACCCAGGTTGCCGCCGGTGCCGGTGGCCAGGGCCAGCGTGCAGTTGGGCACCTGCACCTTGGGGTGGGCCTCGCCGCGCAGCTGGCGCACCGCCTCGATCACCTTGGTGATGCCGCCGCGGTTGGCCGGGTGGTTGTTGCACAGGCCGCCGCCGTCGGTGTTGAAGGGCAGCTTGCCGACGCCGGAGATCAGGTTGCCGTCGGCCACGAACCTGCCGCCCTCGCCCTTCTTGCAGAAGCCCAGGTCCTCCAGCTGCAGCAGCACGGTGATGGTGAAGCTGTCGTAGATGCTGGCGTACTGGATGTCGGCCGGCGTCACGCCCGCCTCGGCGAAGGCGGTGGGGCCGGAGATGGCGGTGCCGGTGGTGGTCAGGTCGACCGCGCCGGCCCAGCCGTGGCGCACCGTCTCGCCGCCGCCGATCAGCTTGACCACCGGGCGCTTCAGGCTGCGCGCGATCTCGGGCCGGGCCACCACCAGGGCGCCGCCGCCGTCGCTGACCACGCAGCAGTCCAGGCGGCGCAGCGGGTCGCTGATGACCGGGGAGTTCATCACGTCCTCCAGCGTCACCACGTCGCGCAGCATCGCGTGCGGGTTGTGCTGGGCGTGGTGCGAGGCGGCCACCTTGATCCAGGCCAGCTGCTCCAGCGTGGTGCCGAACTCGTGCATGTGGCGCTGGGCGACCAGGCCGTAGCCGTTGACCGTGCCCATGCCATAGGGCATCTCCCAGGCGTTCTCGGGCACGCCGGGGCGCACGCGCGCCGCGGTGCCGCTGGAGCCCTCGCTGCGCGGCCGGCCGGCCAGGGTGATCAGCGCCACGTTGCAGCGGCCGGCGGCGATGGCGTCGGCCGCGTGCATCACCAGCGAGATGTAGGAGGTGCCGCCGAGGTCGGTGCTCTCGGTGTGGCGCACCTTCAGGTTCATGTACTCGATCATCGAGGTCGGGCCCATGCCCGGCGCGTCGCCGGAGCAGAAGTAGCCATCGACCTGGCTCTTGTCCAGCCCCGCGTCGGCCAGCGCGCCGGCGGCGCACTCGGCGTGCAGCTGGGCCACCGACTTGTCCGGGGCCTTGCGGGTGGGGTGTTCGAAGGCGCCGACGATGCAGGCCTTGGTGGGGCGGGAGGGCATGCGCTGCAAGCTCCTGGGGCGGTTGACGGGGAAGGGCCGATCTTCCCGGCAAGCGCGCGCCGGGGCTGTCGCCTAGGCGCGGGCCCCTACACTGCCCCGATCCATGCCGGCGGCGCCTGTGCCCGTCCGTGCCCCCTTCGCACCGCCTCGCACGCCGGTGCGCTCAGTCCACCCTTGGAGAGTCCCCGATGAAATCCCGTGCCGCCGTCGCCTTCGAAGCCGGCCAACCGCTGCAGGTCGTCGAGATCGACGTCGCCCCGCCGAAGAAGGGGGAGGTGCTGGTCCGCATCACCCACACCGGTGTCTGCCACACCGACGCCTTCACCCTGTCCGGCGACGACCCGGAGGGCCTGTTCCCGGCCGTGCTGGGCCACGAGGGCGCGGGCATCGTCGTCGAGGTGGGCGAGGGCGTGACCAGCGTGCAGCCCGGCGACCACGTGATCCCGCTGTACACCGCCGAGTGTGGCACCTGCCTGTTCTGCACCAGCGGCAAGACCAACCTGTGCGTGTCGGTGCGCGCCACCCAGGGCAAGGGCGTGATGCCGGACGGCACGACGCGCTTCTCCTACCAGGGCCGGCCGGTCTACCACTACATGGGCTGCTCCACCTTCAGCGAGTACACGGTGGTGGCCGAGGTCTCGCTGGCCAAGGTGAACCCGCAGGCCAACCCCGAGCAGGTGTGCCTGCTGGGCTGCGGCGTGACCACCGGCCTGGGCGCGGTGAAGAACACCGCCAAGGTGCAGCCGGGCGACTCGGTGGCGGTGTTCGGCCTGGGCGGCATCGGCCTGGCGGTGGTGCAGGGCGCCAAGCTGGCGCAGGCCGGCCGCATCATCGCCATCGACACCAACCCCGACAAGTTCGAGCTGGCGCGCATCATGGGCGCCACCGAGTGCGTCAACCCGAAGGACCACGACAAGCCGATCCAGCAGGTCATCGTCGAGATGACCGGCTGGGGCGTGGACCACAGCTTCGAGTGCATCGGCAACGTGCAGGTGATGCGCGCGGCGCTGGAGTGCGCGCACCGCGGCTGGGGCCAGTCGGTGGTCATCGGCGTGGCCGGCGCGGGGCAGGAGATCTCGACGCGGCCCTTCCAGCTGGTCACCGGCCGGCGCTGGCTGGGCACGGCCTTCGGCGGCGTCAAGGGCCGCTCGCAGCTGCCCGGCATGGTCGAGGACGCGATGGCCGGGCGCATCCAGCTGGCGCCCTTCGTCACCCACACCATGCCGCTGACCGACATCAACGAGGCCTTCGAGCTGATGCACGCCGGCAAGTCGATCCGCTCGGTGGTGCACTACTGAGGCGCGCGGCGATGGAACGCGTGGAGCACCATGCCTGCTGCGGCGGGCGCCAGGAGGTCTGGCAGCACGCGTCGACGACGCTGGGCTGCACGATGCGCTTCGGCGTCTTCCTGCCGCCGGCGGCGCTGCAGGGCCGGGCCTGCCCGGTGCTGTACTGGCTGTCGGGCCTGACCTGCACCGAGCAGAACTTCATCACCAAGGCCGGCGTGCAGGCGCACGCGGCGCAGCACGGGCTGATCGTCGTCGCGCCCGACACCAGCCCGCGCGGCGCCGCGGTGGCCGACGACCCGGCCTACGACCTGGGCCAGGGCGCGGGCTTCTACCTCAACGCCACGCAGGCGCCGTGGGCGCCGCACTTCCGCATGGAGGACTACGTGGTCGACGAGCTGCCGGCGCTGGTGCAGCAGCACTTCCCGGCCAGTGACCGGCGCGGCCTCAGCGGCCACTCGATGGGCGGCCACGGCGCGCTGACGCTGGCGCTGCGGCACCCGGGCCGCTATGCCAGCGTCTCGGCCTTCTCGCCGATCGCCGCGCCCGGCCAGGTGCCCTGGGGCCAGAAGGCGCTGGCGGCCTACCTGGGCGAGGACCGCGCGGCCTGGGCCGCGCACGACGCGGTGGCGCTGATCGCCCAGGCGCGCGCCGAGCGCCTGCCGCTGCTGGTCGACCAGGGCGAGGCCGACGAGTTCCTGGCCACGCAGCTGCGCCCCGAGCTGCTGCGCGCCGCCTGCGAGGCCGCCGGCCACCCGCTGACGCTGCGCCTGCAGCCGGGCTACGACCACAGCTACTACTTCGTGGCCAGCTTCCTGGCCGAGCACGTGGCGCACCACGCGCGGGCGCTGAACGCCTGAGCCGCGCCGCGGGCGCGGCCCCGGTTCAAGGTGCCGGGCGCGGTGGCGCCCGCGGTGCTCAGGCTGCCGGGGCGGCCGCGCCGTCGGTGGCGGCGCCCGCCTCGGCCGCGGGCTTGGCCGCCTTGGCGGGCCGCGCCGCCTTCTTCTTCGCCGCCGTGGCGGCGGCCTTCTTCTTGGCCGGCGCCTTGCCCGCCGCCTTGGCGGCCTTCTTCGGTGCGGCTTCCTGGGCGGTGGCCGGCGCGTCGATCAGGAAGGGCGTGCGGTCGGCGACGCCGGCAATCCAGGCCGGCGGCTTGCCGTGGCCGTTCCAGGTCTTGCCGCTGGCCAGGTCGCGGTACTTGGCCGGCTTGGCCGGGCCTTTCGCGGCCGCAGCGCCGGCCTTGCCGGCGCGCTTGGTCAGCCCGAGGTCCGCGGCCGTCAGGCCGAACTGCTCGATCAGCGCGCGCGCCTTTCGGATGGCCTCTTTGGCCTCCGTTTTCAGCAGCGCCTCCTTCTGCTTCAGGAGTTGGGCGATTTGCTTTTCGACTGCCGCGAGCGTGGCCATGGGTGGTGTTCGCCTTACAAGAAAGTGAGGATGAAAGTCTGGAGTCTATGGGCATTGCCCGACCGGCACCGCGCTGCATGGCGCGGACACCACAGCTGGGCGGTGTTTTCTCGCGTCCTCAGGCCTGGCGTCCGCGGGCCGGGCGCGGCGGCGTGCCGTCCGCGAGCGCCAGCTGCGCGAAGGCGGCGATCGAGGCCTTCAGCCCGTCCCAGCCGGCATCGCTGCGCAGGTCCACGCCGCCGAAGATGCGGATCTGCCGGCTGCGCAGCAGCAATTGCTGCACGCCCGCGACGAGCAGCAGCGTCACCCCGTGCAGCCAGGGCCGCGCCGCCCATTCGTGCCCGCCCAGCAGGCGTGCGGCCTCCTCGCCCCATTGCTCGCGCTGTTCCTCGAGGATGGCGGTCAGCGCATTGCGCTCATTGACCTCGCCGGCCAGCACCGCCAAAGTCAGCGGGCGCGCGCGCAGGTCGTCGATGAAATGGGCGAAGAAGCGCGCATAGCGCTCGGCCGCCGGCAGCGCCAGCAGCGCCGGCGGGTCGGGGCCCAGCAGGTCGGCCACGCGCGGCCAGAAGCGGCCGCTGTCGCCCCAGGCGCGCAGCAGCTCGGGCAGGCCGCCGAAATAGCGGTAGATCAGCACCTTGTCGACGCCGGCCTGCTTGGCGATGGCATTGACGCCGATGCCGCCGAAGCCGTCGCGGGCCAGCACCTCGCCGACCGCGCCGAGGATGCGCTCCTCGGTGGCGGAGCGGTCGCGGGTGCGCGGCGCAGGCGCCGGTGCCGCGGGGGCGGCGCTCATGCGCGGACCAGCTGGGCGTCCAACCCGCGGCGCGGCGCCGGGCCGACCGCGTCGGCCAGGCCCACGCGGGCCCACATCTGCACCGTCTGCGCCGGCGGCGCCGCGCCCAGCAGGCGGTGGATGGCGGCGTAGGCCTCCGCCTGCTCCGGGTACTCCTGCAGGGCCTGCTGCAGCGGCTGCATCACCACGCCGTGGGCGGTGGCGGCCAGCTGCACGCGGGCATAGGCGCGGCCGGCCTGCACCTGGGTGGCGCGGTCGTTGCCGTCGCTGACCAGCCAGAGGAAGCCCGGCGTGCTGGCGATCTTGTCGTCGAAGTCGGCGATCTGGGAGGTCACCGCGCGGTCGCCCGGCGCCGGCGCGTTGCGGCGGTCGAACAGGCCCAGCCGGTCCAGCGCCACCAGCAGCGGGCTGGTGATCGAGATGCCGTCGCGGTGGCGGGCGATCTCGTCGCCGCCGACGCGCAGCCAGCGGTAGGACTCCAGCAGCGTGCGCGGCGTGACCAGCTCGGTGCGCCAGGCCGCCCGCGCGATGGCGCGGTGGCTGTCCAGCGCGCCGGACCCGGCGGCGCCAGCGGCCGCGCCGGGGCCGGCGAAGCCGAAGCGCAGCGGGTGCGGCCGCACCGCGTCGGCCATGGCCTGCCAAGCGGCGGCCGGCACCGGGCGGGCCGGGTCGTAGGCGTTGCGCTGGGTGCGGCGCTTCAGGATCTGGTCGAACAGCGGGTCGCGCGGCTGCGCCGCGTCGGCGACCAGGCGGATGCGCGCCACCGGCCGCTCGTCGATCCGCGCCGGGCCGAAGGCGCCCTCGGGGAACAGCGTGATCTCCGCGCGCTGGCCGCGGGCGCGGGCCGCCAGGTCCAGCAGCTCCAGGAAGGTGCCGTGGCTCATCATGATCTGGCGCGAGAACGGGTCGGTCTCGGGCAGCAGGCGCTGCAGGTCACAGCGCAGCAGGATCTCGCCCGGCATGCGCAGGTCGACCAGCCAGGACTGCAGGTTGTGCGAGTGCGGCGCGAGGATGGCGTGGCCCAGGATCCAGCGCCGCAGGTCGGGCTCGGCGCCCGGGCCCTGCCAGGCGGCCACGGCGGCCTCGGGCATCGAAGCGGCGCAGCCGCTGCCGGCGCCGGCCGCCGCCAGCACCACCCCTCCGCCCACCAGCCGCACGAAGGCGCGTCGGTCCATGGCTGTCTCCTAAGTCACTTGTTGGTGACATGATCATAGTCACCGGCTGGTGACTCGGCAAGTGCAGGCCGCCCGGCGCGGCCCGGCCGGGCCGCCGGTACCGCGCGGGTCAGAGCCCGAACTCGCGCCGCAGCGGCTCGGTGTGCTCGCCCAGCGCCGGCGCGTGCAGGGCCGCGGCGTCGCGCGCGCTGCGGGCGGGCAGCGCGGGCCAGTCCAGGCCCGGCAGGCCGGGCTGGTCCAGCGGCTTGAACAGGCCCAGGTGCAGGGCCTGCGGGTGGCTGCGCAGCGCCTGGGTGGGGGCGATGCGGCCGAAGACGATGTCGGCGGCCTGCAGCACGGCCTCCCAGTGCGCCAGCGGCTGCGTGGCGAAGCGCGCGGCCAGGCGCTGCGACAGCTCGGCGGCGCGCGGCATGCGCCCGGCGCTGCTGGCCAGCCCGGGGTCGGCCGCCCAGTCCTCGCAGCCCAGGGCCTGGCACAGGCGGCGGAACATCGCGTCGTCCAGCATGGCCAGGTAGAGCAGGCCGTCGGCGGTGGCGAACACGCCGGTGGGCGCGTTGAACATGGCCAGCGGGTCGCCGGGGAACATCGCCTCGTCGACCAGCTGGTAGGCCTGCAGCGACGCGGCCACCTCCAGCATCGACACCTGCACGTGCCGCCCGCGGCCGCTGAAGCCGGCCTTGACCAGCGCCGCCAGCGCGGCCTGGGCCGCGTACAGCCCGGTGCCCAGGTCCACCAGCACCAGGCCGATGCGGCGCGGCGTGCCGCTGGCGTCGCGGTTCAGGTGCATCAGGCCGCTGACCGCCTGCACCGTGGTGTCCAGCGCGGGCACGCCGGCCATCGGGCCGTCCGGCCCGTAGCCGGTGATCGACACATAGACCTGGCGCGGGCGCTGCGCGGCCAGGGCCACCGGGTCGGCGCCCATGCGCGCGGCCACGCCGGGGCGGAAGTTCTGGATCACCACGTCGGCCCGGGCCGCCAGCTTCGCCAGGGCCTGCCGGCCTGCGGGCTGGCGGGTGTCCAGCACCAGGCCTTCCTTGCCCAGGTTGCAGGCGATGGAGATGGCGGTCTGGCCGTCGCGGGCGCGGCCCATCTGGCGGCTCCAGTCGCCGTGCGGCGGCTCGACCTTGATCACCCGCGCGCCCTGCTGGCGCAGCAGCAGGCCGCAGTAGGGCCCGGCGATGCCCTGGCTGAGGTCGAGCACGGTCAGGCCGGCCAGGGCGGCGTCGTCGTCGGTGGGGTGCATGCGGTGTCCGGGGCGGGCGGTTCAGAAATCGATGACGACCTTGCCGACCGAGCGCCGCGACAGCGTGGTGTCCAGCGCGGCCAGCCAGTCGGTGAAGGGGAAGTGCTCGGTGCGCGGCGGCGGCATCTCGCCGCGCGCCACCGCGCCCAGCACCTGGTCCATCACGCGGTGCACCGCGGGGGCGTGGCGCACGCGCTCGTCGCGCAGGCCCCAGCCGATGTACAGGCCATAGTTGAAGCCGATCACCGCCAGGTTCTTCACCAGCAGCAGGTTGGCGGCGACCTGCGGGATGGTGCCGCCGGCGAAGCCGATCACCAGCAGCCGGCCCTCGGGCGCGGCGCAGCGCACCGCCGCGTCGAACAGCGCGCCGCCCACCGGGTCGAAGACCACGTCCACGCCGTCGGGGCACAGCGCCTTGACGGCGGCCGGCAGGGCGCCCGCATCGGCCGGCAGCGCCTGCCAGGCGCCGTTGGCCAGCGCCGCTGCGCGCTTGGCGTCGGTGCTGGCGGTGGCGATGACGCGCGCGCCCAGGCGCCGCGCCACCTGCACCGCGGCCAGGCCCAGCGCGCCGCCGGCGCCGTGCACCAGCACCGTCTCGCCGGGCTGCAGGCGCGCGCGCCATTCCAGCGCCGACCACACCGTGCCGTAGGTGATGGGCAGGGCCGCGGCCCGGGCCAGCGGCAGGCCGTCGGGCAGCGGGTAGACGGTGGCGGCGGTGGTCACCGCCTCCTCGGCGAAGGCGCCCCAGTCCAGCGCTGCGCACACGCGCTGGCCCACGCGCAGGTGGGTCACGTCGGGCGCCAGTTCCAGCACCTCGCCGGCCGCCTCGGTGCCGGGGGTGAAGGGCAGCGGCGGCCTGCGCTGGTAGGTGCCGGCGACGAACAGCCGCACCGCATGGCCCACGCCGGCGTGCCGCACCCGCAGCCGCACCTGGCCGGGCGCCAGCGGCGGGCGCGGCAGGCGCTGGCGTTCCAGCTCGCGCCAGTCGCCCCAGTGGGTGCAGACCAGGGCGTCGTAGGTGTCGGCGCGGTCTGCGCGGTCGGGGCCGGGGGTGGTGGTGTTGGCGGTGGCCGGTGCGTCGTCCATCGGGGGGCTCCTGGGGCGCGGCCGGCACCGGCGGCCGGCCCGGGCGGGTGGTTCGGGCCCGGATGCTGGCGCGCCGGGCGGGCGCTGCGCTGTCGCCTTCGCGGCGGTGGCCGCGCGCACCGCGGCGGCCGCCGCCGCTGTTGCAGCCTGGCACAACCGGCCGGGGTACCCGCCGGGCTATGATTTTCCGGTGCCTGTCGTCGCCCCGCACGCCCTCCGAACCGCAGGCTTTCTGCGGGCCCTGCAGGCCTTGCGGGTCGGTGGCTTGCGCTGGTGGCTGGCGCTGCTGGCCGCACTGATCGTTGCCCTCTGGCCCGGCGCGGCCGCCGCCGGCGAGCTGACCCGCGAGGCGCTGCAGACGCGCTTCCCGCCGCCGATGACGGTGGGCGAGCGCGACGCCCGGCTGCCGGTGTGGCCGGTGTTCGAGCGCTTCAACGGCCAGCTGGCCCTGCGCGCCCACGCCTTCGAGACCACCGACTTCGAGTCGGTGGCCGGCTATGGCGGCAAGCCGATCAACCTGCTGGTGGTGATGGACCTGCAGGGCCGCTTCCAGCGCGTCGAGCTGCTGTCGCACGTGGAGCCGCTGTTCAAGTCGCCGGCCGGCACGCAGCGCCTGCGCGCGTTCGCCGCGCAGTACGAGGGCCTGAGCCTGCAGCACGACATCCAGATCCTCGGGCCCACGGCGCGGCGCAGCCAGAGCGAGACCACCGCCAACCTGCACGGGGTGATGGCCGGCACGGTCTCGGTCACGGCGATCGACCGCGCGGTGCTGGAGTCCGCCGCCCAGGCCGCGCTGGCCCTGGCCGGCGGCGGCAACGCGGCGCGCTCGGCCGGCGGCGGGCCGGACGACGTCTACCGCAAGACCGGCTGGGCGGCGCTGGCCGAGGCCGGCCTGCTGAGCGCCTGGACGCTGAGCAACCGCGAGGTGCAGGCCGCCTTCGCCAACGGCCCCGGCGCCTTCCGCGACCCGGGCGCGATGAGCTGGCCCGACGGCAAGGCGCTGGACATGTGGTGGAGCTTCGTCGGCTTGCCGCAGGCCGGCCGCAACCTGCTGGACGCCGCCGGCTGGCGCCAGGTGCGCGCCGCCCGCGAGGCCGGCGCCACCGTGCTGATGGTGCTGGACAGCGGCCGCTACCCGGTGCTGGCCGCCGCCGGCCCCGACGAGCACCGCGCCGCCGTGCTCGCGCTGGCGCAGGGCGGCCGGCGCTTCCCGCTGCAGGCCCTGCCCTATGCGGGGGGCCGCCGCCTGTCGGGTGCGCGCTACGGCGTGGCGCGCGACGCGCAGCTCAAGCTGTTCACGGTGCAGCCGGCGGCCGACGGCACCCGCCTGGACATCGAGCAGCCGCTGCGCCTGGAAGCCACGCTGCAGCGCGCCAGTGGCGCCGGCGCCGAGGTGGCCACGGCCGCGGTGGCCCGGCCCTATGCGCTGGCCGACGCCGCGCGCTACCGCCCGCAGCGCGCCTGGCCGGCCTGGCTGGGCGCCTGGAGCAAGCGGGGTGTCGACCTGGCCGTGCTGGGCGTGGCGCTGGCGCTGCTGAGCTGGGCGCTGTCGCGCCAGCTGTGGCTCAGTGCGTCGACGCGCCGGCTGGCGGCCTTCCGCCTGGGCTGGCTGGTGTTCACCGTGGGCTTCGTCGGCTGGTGGGCCCAGGCCCAGCTGACCGTGGTGACGCTGACCTCGGCGCTGGACGCCGCGGTGGCCGGCCGCTCGCTGGACTTCCTGCTGGCCGACCCGCTGGCGCTGCTGCTGTGGCTGTTCACCGGCGTGACCCTGCTGGTGTGGGGGCGCGGCACCTTCTGCGGCTGGCTGTGCCCCTTCGGCGCGATGCAGGAGCTGCTGTCGCGCCTGGCCGGCTGGGCCGGCTGGCGGCCGCGCCGGCTGGCGCGCGCGCTGGACGCGCGGCTCAAGCGGGTCAAGTACGGCGTGCTCGCGGTGCTGCTGGCCGGCGCGGCGGCCAATGCCGGCTGGGTGGACACCGCCGCCGAGGTCGAACCCTTCAAGACCGCGGTCAGCGCGCTGTTCGACCGCGAGTGGCCGTACGTGGTCTGGGCGGTGTTGGCGCTGGCCGGCAGCGTGGCGGTGTACCGCGCCTTCTGCCGCTACCTGTGCCCGCTGGGTGCGGCGCTGGCGCTGGCGGGCCGGCTGCGGCGCTGGGGCTGGATCCCGCGCCGCAGCGACTGCGGCACGCCCTGCCAGACCTGCCGCCACCGCTGCGCCTACCAGGCCATCGACGTGGGCGGCGCGGTGCACTACGACGAGTGCTTCCAGTGCCTGGACTGCGTCGCCGTCTACCAGCACCCGGGGCAATGCCTGCCCCTGGTGCGCCAGGCCCGCGCGCCGGCGGGCCGCACCATCCCGATCGCCGTCGCGCCGACCGACGGCCCCCGCCCATGAGCCTGGACGCCGCCCCGCACCACCCCCGCCCGCCGGCGCCCGGCCCCGCCGCCGGGCCGGCCGACGGCGCCCGCCGCCAGTGGCTGCGCTGCAGCCTGGGCTGGGCGGCCGCGGCGGCGCTGCCGGCGGTGGGCGCCGCGCGGGCCGCAGAGGCGGCGGCACCGCTGCACTGGGACGAGCGTGCCCTGGTCGGCTTCGGCACCACGTTGTGGCTGCGCGCCGGCCATGCCGACCCGCAGCGCCTGGCCCGGGCGCTGGACGAGGCGGTGGTCCGGCTGCGCCACATCGAGGCGCAGATGAGCCTGTTCCGCCCGGACAGCGCGCTGCAGCAGCTCAACCGCGACGGCCACCTGCCCCAGCCCGACCCCGACCTGCTGCGCGTGCTGCAGCTGGCGCAGGTGGTGGCGCAGCGCAGCCAGGGCGCCTTCGACGCCAGCGTGCAGCCGCTGTGGGCGGCCTGGCAGCGCGCGCAGGCCCAGGGCCGGCAGCCGGATGCCGGCGAGCTGGCGCGGGCGCGGGCGCTGGTGGGCTGGCGCGGCGTGGCCGTCTCGGCCGCCGAGCTGCGGCTGGCGCGGCCCGGCATGGCGCTGACGCTGAACGGCATCGCCCAGGGCTATGCCGCCGAGGCCGCGCGCGCCGTGCTGCAGCGCCACGGCATCGCCCACGCGCTGCTGGACACCGGCGAGTGGGCGCCGATGGGCCAGGCGCCCGATGGCACGCCCTGGCGCCTGGGTCTGGCCGACCCACGCGACGACGCCCGCGTGCTGGCCACGCTGCTGGCCGACGGCCGCGCCATCGCCGTGTCGTCCGACGCCCACCTGCGCTTCGGCCCCGACCCGCGCGACGACCGCGCGCACCACATCCTCGACCCCCGCACCGGCCATTCGCCGCCGCACCTGTCGGCGGTGGCGGTGCTGGCCGATTCGCCGGCCCTGGCCGACGCGCTGACCAAGGTGGTGTTCATGGGCGACGCCGAGCAGGCGCTGGCCCAGGCGCGGCGCTGGCAGGTCGGCATCGTCACCGTGGACAAGCGCGGGCGCCTGCGCAGCGCGCTGGGGGGGTGCGGGCCGGGGCTCGCGGGCCCGCCGTTGGCCTGACGGTCCGCCTCAGCCGCGGCCCAGCGCGGCGGCGCGGGCCAGCAGCAGCGTGCGCTGGGCGTCGTTGCCGGTCAGCGCGGCGGCCCGTGCGTAGGCGGCGCGGGCCTCGTCGGTGCGGCCCAGGCGTTCCAGCACGTCGGCCTGCGCGCCGGCCAGGAAGGGGTAGCCGCGCAGCGCCGGCTCGTCGTCCAGCGCGCGCAGCAGCGGCCAGGCGGCGGCCGGCCCGGCGGCGTGGCTGAGCGCGATGGCCCGGTTCAGCGCCACCACCGGCGAGGGCTGGCGGGCCAGCAGCCGGTCGTAGTCGGCGACGATCGCCGCCCAGTCGGTGTCCGCGGCGCGCGCCGCCCGGGCGTGGTGGGCGGCGATGGCGGCCTGCAGCGCGTAGGGGCCGGGCGCGTCGGCCTGCAGCGCCCGCGCCAGCGCCGCCAGGCCGCGCTGGATCAGCAGGCGGTCCCAGCGGCGGCGGTCCTGGTCCAGCAGCAGCACGGGCTGGCCGGCGGCGTCCAGCCGCGCGGGCAGGCGCGAGGCCTGGATCTCCAGCAGCGCGGCCAGGCCCTGCACCTCGGGCTCGTCGGGCAGCAGGTGCTGCAGCTGGCGGGCCAGGCGCAGCGCCTCGTGGCACAGCGGCGGGCGCAGCAGCGCAGCGCCGCTGCCGGCGCTGTGGCCGGCGTTGAAGATCAGGTAGACCACGGCCAGCACGGCGCCCAGGCGCTGGCCGCGCTCGGCGGCGTCGGGCAGTGCGAAGGCCTGGCCGCGCAGCGCCTTCTTGGCCCGCACGATGCGCTGGGCGACGGTGGCCTCGGGCTGCAGGAAGGCGCGCGCGATCTCCGCCGTCTCCAGGCCGCCGAGCAGGCGCAGCGTCAGCGCCACCTGGGCCTCGCGCGGCAGCACCGGGTGGCAGGCGATGAAGATCAGGCGCAGCAGCTCGTCGCCGATGGCGGCCTGGTCGCGCGCGTCGTCGAGCCGGTCGACGAAGTCGGGCACCACATGGGCCGCGGCCGCGGCGTCGTCGGCCGCCAGCGCGGCGTGCTCACGCGCCAGCAGGGCGCGGCGGCGCAGCCGGTCCAGGGCCTGGTGGCGGGTGGCCGTCATCAGCCAGGCGGCGGGGTTGGCCGGCAGGCCGTCGCGCGGCCAGGTGGCCAGCGCGGCGAGCAGCGCGTCCTGGGCGCAGTCCTCGGCCTCGTCCAGGTCGCGCAGCAGGCGGCCGGCGGCGCCGACGAGGCGGCCGCGCTCGATGCGCCAGACACCGGCGGCCAGCTCGGCATGGGGCGCGGGCCGTTCAGCCGCCATCGGCCAGCACGCGTTCCAGCCGGTCCAGGTTCTGCTCGTTCGCGCCGACGCACACCGGCGCCAGCGCGCGGCACAGCTCGGCCGTCTCGAAGCACTGCGACCAGCCCAGCCGCGTGCCGGTGCCGTCGGCCGCCAGCGTGACGGTGAGCCGAAAGTGCGGCGCGCAGACGTGGTCGACCACCCAGCGCTGCCCGGGCTGCAGCGCCGCGAAGCGGTTGGTGTTGGGGTAGCGCTGGCCGTCGGGGCCGACCATGGTCAGCGTCCAGTCGCCACCGGGCCGGAAGTCGAAGGCCTCGAAGTCGTTGCTGAAGCCCTCGGGGCCCCACCAGCGGGCCAGCTGCGCCGGGTCGGCCAGGGCCTGCCAGACGCGCGCCGGCGGCGCGGCCAGGCGGCGCGTGGTGTGCAGGGTGCGGTCGGCGCCGCTGGTGTCAGGGTCCGTCATAGGCTTGCTTGAGTGTGGCGATGTCGGGCTTGTTCATGCCCCAGAGGGCCTGGAACACGCGCTGCACGCGCGCCGGGTCGGGGTCGCGGACCATCTCGAACCAGACCGCCGGGATGATCTGCCAGCGCAGGCCCCAGGCGTCCTTGACCCAGCCGCAGGCCAGCGGCTGGCCGCCGCCGGCCGGCAGCTGCGCCCAGAGGTGGTCGACCTCGGCCTGGTCGGCGCAGGTCACGGCCAGCGAGAAGGCGTCGTTGAGCTCGGCGTGCGGGCCGCCGTTGAAGGCGATCAGCGGCAGGCCGAGCAGCTCGAACTGCACCAGCATCACGCTGCCGGCCGCGCCGGGGGCGTTCTCGCCCCAGCGCTGGGTGTCCACCACGCGGCCCCGGCCGGGCCCGAACACGCGCAGGTAGTGGGCCACCGCGTCCTCGGCGCCCTGGCGGTACCAGACGAAGGGGGTGATCTTGGGCTGGATCTGCATGGCGTGGTCCTCAGGCCTGGGGCATGGGCTGTTTCCAGGGTGCGGGCGCGACGCGCCGGCTCAGGCGCCGGGCGCGGCCGGGCGGATGGCCATGTCGCCACCGGGCAGGAAGTCGGCCTCCTCGTACAGCGGCCGCACCTCGATCTCGCACTCCAGCCCCGGGAAGGGGTTGGGAAAGCGCGCCGCCCAGGCGCGCGCCTCGTCCACCGAGCGCACCTGGATCAGGGTGTAGCCGGCGATCAGCTCCTTGGCCTCGGCGAAGGGGCCGTCGATGACCTCGCGCCGGCCGTCGAGGTGGTAGCGCTGGCGCCAGCCCTGGCGGCTGGGGCGCAGGCCGGCACCGTCCAGCAGCACGCCGGCGCGGGCCATCTCCTCGTGGAAGGCGCCCATCTCCTCGAACAGGGCCTGGAACTCGGGCCCGGGCGGCTCGCCGCGCTCGCTCATCGCGGTGGCGCGGACCTGGATCATGAACTTCATCGGACGCTCCCGTCGTTGGCGGGCCGCCGGGTGGCGGCCTGTGCACCCACGACGATCCGGCCGGCCCGGGATCGACAGGATCCGGGAAACTACCGGGTCACAGGTAACAGGGCCCGACGCCGCGGACCTCCACCGTGGCCCATTCGGCCGCCGGGCAGCGCCCGGCCCAGGCCAGCGCGACGGCCGGGTCCTCGGTGTCCAGCAGGAAGAAGCCGCCGACCATCTCCTTGGACTCGGCGAAGGGCCCGTCCAGCACCTCGGTGCGGCCCTGGCGCCGCTGCAGCCGGCGCGCGGCCGTGCCCAGCGAGTTGCTGGCCAGCAGCAGGCCCTCGGCCTCCAGCGTGGCGCCGAAGTCCAGCATGCGCTGGTACAGGCCCTCCCCGGCCTCGCGGCCCCGCTCGGCGCGCTGGCCCAGGGGTTCGACGATCAACAGCATGTGGGGCATGGGCGTTCGCGCAGAGTGGGATGGGCAGTGAATTCTGACGCTTGTCCACAGGGCGAGGCCGAAAGTCCATCTCCGCTCGTGCCGGGCCGCTCGCGCTATCCTTGCGGTCCATGAAACCCTCGGCCGCGCTTTCGTCCCATCGGACAGCCGTGCGTCGCTTGGCTGCGCGCTACCGCGTCGCCAATCCGCGGGTGTTCGGCTCTGTGGCACGGGGTCTGGACCGCGAGGGCAGCGATCTCGACCTGCTGGTCGATGCCCTGCCCGGGGCCACGTTGCTGGACCTGGGCGGGCTGCAAGTGGCGCTGGAGGATCTGCTGGGGGTGCGGGTGGATGTGCGCACGCCGCTCGACCTGCCGGCCTCGTTCCGCGACGAGGTGCTGCGCCTGGCGAAACCAGTGTGAAGCCAGAGCGCCGAGCCGACTACCTGGCGCACATGGTCGATGCGGTGCAGACCGCGCTGTCCTATGTGGACAGCATGGACCGCGACGACTTCTTCGCCGACAGGCGCACCCAGCAGGCGGTACTGCACAACATCCTGGTGCTTGGCGAGGCGGCGACGCAGCTGGGCCAGGCCGCGCCGGACTGGGTGACGGCCTGTCCCGAGATCCCTTGGGCGGCTTTGCGTGGCATGCGCAACCGCATCGCGCACGGGTATTTCGACATCGACCTCGGCGTGGTGTGGTCGACCGTGCACGACGCCATGCCGGTACTGCTGCCACAGCTGGTGACGGCGCAGGCCCGTCTGGCCGCTGAGCCGCCGATGGGCTGAGCCCCAGTGGGCTCGGCGGGCATGGTGCGAGCCCCGCGCCGCCCCGCCTCAGCCCAGGCTCTCGGTGCTGTCCCAGGCCAGCCGCAGCTCGCGCTTGAGCACCTTGCCGATGGCGCTGCGCGGCAGCTCGGCCACCAGCTTCAGGCCGGACAGGCGCTGGGTCTTGCCGACCTGGCCGTTGACCCAGCTGCGGATGTCCTCGGCGCTGGCGGTCTGGCCGTCGCGGCGCACCACGTAGGCCACCGGCGTCTCGCCCCATTCGGCCGAGGGGATGCCCACCACCGCGCAGTCGGCCACCGCGGGGTGGTTGCGCAGCACGGCCTCCATGTCGCTGGGGTAGATGTTGAAGCCGCCGCTGATGATCATGTCCTTGCGGCGGTCGAACAGGGTCAGGAAGCCGTCGGCGTCGAAGCGGCCGATGTCGCCGGTGCGGATGAAGCGCAGGCCCTCGGGGCTGTACCACTCGGCCTCGGCGGTCTTGGCCGGCTGGTTGTGGTAGCCGGTCATCATGCCGGGGCTGCGGCCCACCACCTCGCCGGCCTCGCCGGGCGGCACCACGTTGCCGGCCTCGTCGATCAGGCGGATGTCGCTGCCCACGGCGGGCTGGCCCACGGTGTGCAGCTTGGTCGGGTGCAGGTGGGCGTGCAGGATGCAGGTGCCGCCGCCCTCGGTCATGCCGTAGAACTCGATCAGGCCGCCGGGCCAGCGCTTGAGCACGTCGGCCTTCAGGTCGGCGTGGAAGGGCGCGCTGGTGCAGAACTTGTACTTGTAGCTGCGCAGGTCGTAGTGGTCGAAGTCGGGCCGGGCCATCAGGCGCTGGTACTGCACCGGCACCAGCATGGTGTGGGTGGCGCGCTCGGCCTGGGCCAGCTGCAGGTAGCGCTGGGCGTCGAACTTGGGCATCAGCACCAGCCGGCCGCCGAAGGCCAGCGTGGGGATCACCGAGACCAGCGTGGTGTTGCTGTACAGCGGCGTGGCGATCAGCGTCACCGTGTCCTGGTTGTACTCGGACATCACCGCGCGCTGGATGTGGGCCCAGCGCATGGCGTGGGCCTGCACGATGCCCTTGGGCGTGCCGGTGGTGCCCGAGGAGTAGATCAGGTTGAACGCCCACTCGGGCTGGATGGCCACCGGCGCGGGCACGGCGCCCTCGGGGGCCAGCCAGGCGCCGAAGGCCTGCGGTCCGGCGGCGGCGTCGGCCTGGTCGATGCGCGTCACCGGCAGGTCGGCCGGCAGCGCCACGCCGCCGGCCTGCAGCGCGGCCAGCACCTCGGCGTCGACGAAGAAGCGGCGCGCGCCCGCGTCGGCCACCATGTCGGCCAGCTGCTGCGGCGTCGACGAGGGCGCCAGCGGCGCCACCGCCACGCCGGTGCGCAGCGCGCCGAGGAAGGTGGCCACGTAGGCCGCGCTGCTGGCCGCGCACACGGCGATGGTCTGCTGCGGCTGCACGCCGTCGCGCTGCAGCGCGGCGGCCACGCGGTCGGCCAGGGCGTTGAGCTGGCGGTAGGTCAGGCGCTGCTCACCGACCACCAGGGCCAGCGCGTCGGGGCGTTGGCGGCCGTGCTCGGCCACCAGGGCGGGCAGGTCGCGGAAGGGGGGCAGGCCGGTGGCGGGGGTGGCGCTCATGCAGGGGGCTTCCTGGTCGACGGTGGGGCGGCGCGGGGCGCGCCGCGGGCGGTGGGGGGCAGGCCGTGGCGGCGGCTGGCCGGCGGCGGCACCGCGGCCCGGCGCCACGGCCTTGCGAGGCCGCCGAGCGTAGCAGCGGCCGCGGCCGGCACCCTGTCGCGCACGTGCTTGTGGCCGGGCCGCGGCTGCGCGCCAATCGGCGCCAGCCGACAAGGACAGGAGACAGCGGTGGCATTGGACATCCAGGGCAAGGTGGTGGTGGTCACCGGCGGTGCGTCGGGCATCGGTGCAGCGCTGGCGCGCGCCTTTGCACAGGCCGGCGCGCGCGGCGTGGTGGTGGCCGACCTGGACGAGGCCGGCGCGCAGCAGGTGGCGGCCGAGTTCGGCGGCCTGGGCCTGCGCTGCGATGTCTCGCAGGAGGCGAACGTGCGCGCCCTGGTCGACGCCGCCACCGCGCGCTACGGCCAGGTCGACGTGTTCTGCAGCAACGCCGGCATCATCAGCCGCGCCGACCAGGACGCCCCCGCCGCCACCTGGCAGCGCCACTGGGACGTCAACGTGATGGCCCATGTGCACGCCGCCAACGCGGTGCTGCCGCAGATGCTGGCGCGCGGCCAGGGCTGGCTGCTGCAGACGGTGTCGGCCGCGGGCCTGCTCAGCCAGGTCAACGCCGCGCCCTACTCGGTGACCAAGCACGCGGCGCTGGGCTTCGGCGAATGGCTGTCCATCGCCCACGGCGACGCCGGCATCCAGGTCAGCTGCCTGTGCCCGCAGGGCGTGCTGACGCCGATGCTGCTGGGCGCCGACAGCGACACCGGCCGCCCCAGCTTCCTGGGCGAGGGTGCGCTCACCGCCGAGGCGGTGGCCCAGTGCGCGCTGGACGGGCTGCGCGCCGGCCAGTTCCTGATCCTGCCGCACGCCGAGGTGCTGGGCTTCTGGCAGCGCAAGGGCCAGGACTACGAGCGCTGGCTGCGCGGCATGCGCCGGCTGCGCGCCAAGGTGATGGGCGGCGGTAGCTGACCCCCCCGCCGCCGTACGGCGGCATCGCACCACCCGAACCCGGAGGCCCGCCATGGCCGTCGCCCCCCGCGCCCGCCCCGAGGACTTCTTCAGCGCCGACGAATGGGCGCGGCTGACGCACCGTTCGCGCTGGCGCGGCCTGTGGCTGGTGGCCCATGCCTGGGGCGTGATCGGCGCCGCCATGCTGCTGGGCGCGCGCTGGCCCTGGCTGATCCCGCTGCTGGTGCCGGTGGTCGGCGGCCGGCAGCTGGGCCTGTCCATCCTGATGCACGACGCGGCCCACGCCAGCCTGCACCCCGACCGCCGCGTCAACGACGGGGTCGCGCACTGGCTGTGCGCGCCGGTGCTGGCCGAATACCGGCCCTACCACCTGAAGCACCACCGCTACGTGCAGCAGGACGAGGATCCGGACCTGATCCTGTCCGCGCCCTTCCCGATCCCGCGCGCATCGCTGCGCCGCAAGCTGCTGCGCGACCTGAGCGGCCAGACCTTCTACAAGCAGCGCCTGGCCCCACTGGTGCAGGCCCTGCGCCAGCGCCTGGGCGCGCCCACGCAGGCGCTGCCGGGCACGCCCGACCTGTCCTCGCGCGGGCGGCGCTTCCTGCTGGGCAATGTGCTGGGCTTCGCGGTGTTCGCCGCGGCGGGCTGGTGGTGGCTGTGGCTGGCGCTGTGGCTGCTGCCGATGGCCACCTGGCTGCCGGCCATCACCCGCGTGCGCAACATCGCCGAGCACGCGCTGGTGGCGCGCAACGAGCCCGACCCGCTGCGCCAGGCCCGCACCACCCACGCCGGCCCGCTGGCGCGCGCGCTGCTGGCGCCGTACTGGGTGAACTACCACAACGAGCACCACCTGTTCACCCAGGTGCCGTGCTGGAACCTGCCGGCCGCGCACCGCCTGCTGCGCCGGCGCGGCGTGACTGCGCGCATGGAAGTGCAGCCCGGCTACGCCGCGCTGCTGCGCCGCGCGGCGCCGGCCTGAGCGCCTGCCGGCTGCCTGCCGTGCTGTCATCCGCGGGTCACTGCCGGTGCGCCACAATGCGGCGGCCGTGACCTCGCGCCCCGTGTTCCCCCGCTGCCTGCCGCGCCCGGCCGATCCGGGCGCGCGCTGGGTGCTGTGGCTGCTGATCGTGGCCCTGGGCGTCTACGCCTGCTCCGGCGCGGTGCTGCGCATGCTGGGCCCGGCGCACTGGCATGCGCCGTCCCGGGCCGCGCCGGCGGTGGTCGACGGCCACCATGGCGACCCGCTGCGGCCGCTGCGCGCCCTGCTGGCCGGCATCCACGCCCTGTCCGACCGGGCCCATGCGCAGGCCCATGCCCTGGGCCTGGCACCGCACCAGCACCAGCGTCCCCACCAGCACGGCGGCCTGCTGCGCCACTGGCACGGCGCCGAGGACGACACCGTGCGCCTGGCCGCCGGCGAGGCGTCCGACCCGCGGCTGGCCGACCTGAGCGCGGCAGCCGCCTTCGGCAGCGCCACCCTGCTGTCGGCCGTCGGCACGGGCCCGGCCCGGCCGGCGCTGTCGCGGGCCAACGGCCGCTGGCCGCCGCAGCCGGCGCTGCGCTGGCGCAGCGCCGACGCCGCCCCGCCCGCCGAGCCCCCCATCGCCTGAGCCCCGCCTCCCGCCGGCCGGCCTGGCCGCGGGCGCGTGCGCCGGCATGCCCCGGCGCCGACACGGCAGCCGCCCTGGCGCGGCGGCGGCCGCGTCGGCGCGGGCCCGCCGCGGCGCCTGCGCCTGCGCCATCCGACCGGTGCCGACGGCGCCTCGCCCCGTGCGAGGTGCCGCTTGCGACCGCGCAGCGGCCCGCCCCGCGGTGCCGCGCGCTCCGGAGACGACGCTTGGACCCCATTTCCCTGACCGATCTGGTCGAGGCCGGCCGCTGCCTGGGCCACGACCTGCACGACCGCAGCCGCCTGCCGCTCCAGCCCGCCTGGCCGGCGGCGGTGCGCGAGGGCTTCCTGACCGCCCGTGCCCGCGGCCACCGCCGGCCGGACCCCGACCGCTTCACCCGCAAGTGGCTGCAGCTGCGCCTGGGCGCGCTGGCGCGCGGCCGCGTCGTCGCCGACGACGTCACGCCGGCGGCGATCCGGCAGCTGGACACGCCCCGCTGCCCGGTCACCCGCGGGCCGCTGAGCGCCGGCCGGGGCACCGCCAGCGATTGGTCGATCGACCGCCTCAACAACGACGGCGGCTATGCCCTGGCCAACCTCGCGGTGATGTCGGTGCAGGCCAACCGGGCCAAGGCCGCCCTGTCCTTCGACGCCGTGCTGGCGCGCGCCCGCGCCGGCCAGCCCGGCGACGGCCTGGCGCCGGCCGCCTGGATGCGCCTGGCCGCCCTGATGCTGGGGCCCGCGTTCGCCCAGCGGCCCTTGCAGGCGCCGGACCTGCCGCTGTGCTTGGACCTGCCGCCGACCACCTTGCGCACCGCCACCCAGCAGGTGCAGCGCCTGCTGACGCTGGGCGCCGGCGTGGCCCGGGAGCGCAACCGCCTGCTGCGCGGCCTGGCGCCGGCCGACGACGACCCGGCGTCCACCCGCCGGCTGGCCCTGCTGGCCGAGCGCGTGCACCACGGCCTCAAGCGCCTGGCCCCCGGCACGCCGGTGTGGGACGTCTGGCTGGACCCGGAGCTGATGGCGGCCCTGCACGCCTGGCGCGCGGGCCTCGACGCGCCGGCCTGGGCGGCCGTGGCGCGGCGCGCCGGGCAGCTGGCCGGCGGCGGCGCCGTGACGGCGCGCACGCTGGCGCCCTGGCGCCTGCACAGCCGCGGCTACCTGCAGCCGGTGCCCGCCGCCGCCGCGCCCCGCCCCCACTGACAACGCGGGCGGCCACCGCCGGCCGCCCGCCACCCACGACCTCTCCCATCCTCGCCCACGCACCCCATGAACCCGCCCCTGTCCCTCCGCCGCCCCCCGGGCGCACCCGCCGCCGGCACGCCGGCGTCCACCGGCCGCCGCGGCCGCCACCACCCCGCGGGGCTGCGCTGCCGCCTGGTCGACGGCCTGGTCGGCGGCGTGGCGCTGCTGCCCGTGGCCCTGGCCGCGCAGACCCTGAGCGCCGCCGGCGCCGCCGACGCCGCACCGCAGCAAGTGCAGGTGCGCGGCACGCACTACGACAACGCCGTGGGCAGCAGCGACGCGGCCTCGCAGGGCACCATCCGCGCCGAGCTGCTGAAGAGCCGGCCGGCCCAGCGCCCCGGCGAGGTGCTGGAGTTCGTGCCCGGGGTCATCGTCACCCAGCACTCGGGCGACGGCAAGGCCAACCAGTACTTCCTGCGCGGCTTCAACCTCGACCACGGCACCGACTTCGCCACCAGCGTCAACGGCATGCCGGTGAACATGCCCAGCCATGGCCACGGCCAGGGCTACTCGGACCTGAACTTCCTGCTGCCCGAGCTGGTCGAGCGCATCGCCTACCGCAAGGGCCCGTACTTTGCGCGCTCGGGCGACTTCTCGGCGGCGGGCTCGGCCGACATCGTCTACCGCACGCGGCTGGACGCGCCCTTCGCCCAGCTCACGCTGGGCGAGCGCGGCTACCGGCGCGCGGTGGCCGGCGGCTCGACCGAGCTGGCGCCGGGCACCACCGCGCTGGCCGCGCTGGAATGGATGGGCAACGACGGACCCTGGGCCGTGCCCGAGGGGCTGGCGCGGCGCAACGCCGTGTTCACGCTCAGCGGGGGCACCGCGGCCGAGGGCTGGCAGGCCAGCGCGATGGCCTACCGCGCGCGCTGGACCGCCACCGACCAGGTGCCCGAGGCGCTGATCGGCAGCCCCTACGGCGGCCGCGTGTTCGGCCGCTACGACGCCGTCGACGCCAGCGACGGCGGCGAGACCACGCGCAGCAGCCTGTCGGGCGAGTGGCACCGCCAGTCGGCTGCCGGCAGCACCCGCGTGGCCGCCTACGCGATGCGCTACCACCTGCAGCTGTGGTCCAACTTCACCTACGCGCTGGAGCGGCCGGCCACCGGCGACCAGTTCAGCCAGCGCGACCACCGCAGCGTCTACGGCCTGGGCGCCAGCCACGCCGTCGAGCACGCCGTGGCCGGCCTGAACGCGCGCAGCGAGCTGGGCCTGCAGCTGCGCCACGACCGCATCCGCGTCGGCCTGTACGACACCGCGGCCCGCCAGGTGCTGGCCACCACCCGCGACGACGCGCTGCGCGAGACCCTGGCCGGCGCCTACGGCCAGACCGCGCTGGAGTTCACGCCCTGGCTGCGCGGCGTGTTCGGGCTGCGCGCCGACCGGCTGCAGGCGCGGGTGGACAGCCTGTCGCAGGCCGCCAACTCGGGCCGCGCCGCCGCCACCCAGTGGTCGCCCAAGGGCACGCTGGTGTTCGGCCCCTTCGCGCGCACCGAGTTCTTCGTCAACGCCGGGCGCGGCATGCACAGCAACGACGCGCGCGGCATGACCATCCGCGTCGACCCGCGCGACCCCGGCACCGCCGTCGACAAGGTGTCGCCGCTGGCCGCCAGCCGCGGCTGGGAGCTGGGCCTGCGCAGCGAGGCGCTGCCCGGGCTGCAGAGCTCGCTGGCCTTCTGGCGCCTGGCGTCCGATTCGGAGCTGGTCTATGTCGGCGACGCCGGCGCCACCGAGGCCGCGGCCGCCAGCCGCCGCCGTGGCGTCGAGTTCAACAACCGCTGGCAGCCGCTGCGCTGGCTGCTGGTCGACGCCGACCTGGCGTGGACCCACGCGCGCTTCGCCAACGGCGACCGCATCCCCAACGCCGTCGACCGCGTGGCCTCGCTGGCGGCCACGCTGCGCCCGGCCGGGCCCTGGAGCGCCAGCCTGAACTGGCGCTACCTGGGCGCCGGCGCGCTGGTCGAGGACAACAGCGTGCGCAGCGACGCCGCCATCACCACCAATCTTCGGTTCCACTACAGCCTGCCGGCCCGCTGGGGGCTGGCAGCGCACAGCGAGCTGACCTTGGACGTCTTCAACCTCTTCGACCGGCCGGTCCACGACATCCAGTACTTCTACGAATCGCAGCTGCCCGGCCAGGCGGCCTGGACCGGACGCCACGTGCACCCGGCCGAGCCGCGCACCGTGCGGCTGACGCTGCGGCTGGGGTTCTGAAATGCGCTGCGAGCGCCGCACCCCGGCCGCGCCGCGCGCGCGGCGCACCGCGGCCGTCCCGGGCGCCGCCGCCGTGCTGCTGGCCTGCACGGTGCTGCCGGCCCAGGCCCATGGCGAGGGCGCGAGCGGCATCGGCGGCGGCCTGCTGGCCGGGCTGCTGCACCCGCTGCTGGGCCTGGACCACCTGGTGGCCATGGTCGCCGTCGGCCTGTGGGGCGCCTTCCTGGGGGCGCCGGCGGCCTGGCTGCTGCCGGTGCTGTTCCCGCTGGTGATGGCCTGCGGCGGCCTGCTGGGCATCGCCCAGGTGCCGATCCCGGCGGTGGAGGCCGGCATCGCGGTATCGGGCATCGTGCTGGGCCTGATGGTGGCGGCGGCGGCGCGGCCGCCGCTGGCGGTGGCCGGCGCGGTGGTCGCGGCCTTCGCGGTCTTCCACGGCCATGCCCACGGCACCGAGCTGCCGGCCTCGGCCAACGCCCTGGCCTACAGCGTCGGCTTCGTCGTCAGCACCGGCCTGTTGCACGTGGCCGGCATCGGCCTGGGCCTGCTGGTGCGCTGGCCCGCCGGCCGCTGGGCGGTGCGCGGCCTGGGCGGGCTGATCGCGCTGGTCGGCCTGGCCTACCTGGTGGGCCGATGAGCCGGGCGCGGCAGGCCCCGCAGGGGGCGGCCCGCGTCCGGGCGCGCCTGCCCGGTCGGGTCGGCTGGGCCTTGCTGGCGGGCGCCGCACCGGGCCCGGCGCTGGCCCATGGCTCGGCCCAGGGCCTGGGCGCGTTCTGGAACGGCGTCGTCCACCCGGTCACCGAGCCGGCGCAGCTGCTCGCGCTGCTGGCGCTGGGCCTGTGGCTGGGCGTGCAGCCGCCCGCGCCGGGCGCGACGCGGCGCACGGTGCTGGCCGGCGCGCTGGCCCTCGGCGCGGGCCTGCTGGCGGCCGCGCTGTCGGGCCAGGCCGGGGCACTGGCCGACAGCGGCCGGCCCGACCGCCTGCTGCAGGCCCTGGGCCTGCTGATGGCGCTGGCCACGGCCGCCGACTGGCGCGCCCGCCCGCCCGGGCTGGCCGCGCTGGCGGGCGGGCTGGCGCTGCTGGGCGTGGCCCTGGCCAGCCCGGCGGGCACGCTGCGGGGCCTGGACGTGGCGGGCTGGGCCGCCGGCGTGGCGATCGGGTCCGCGCTGACCGCCGCCTACGCGGCCCTGGGCACGCGCTGGGTGCGCCAGCGCTGGGCCTTCGGGCCGATCGTTCCGCGGGTGCTGGCCTCGTGGCTGGCGGCCAGCCTGCTGCTGGTGCTGGTGCTGCCGCTGCTTGCCGCGGCGCGGCCGGCCGGCAGCTGATCGCGCGGCGCGGCCGCCGCAGCGTCGCAGGTGCTCAGGCGCTCAGGCGCCGCGCGCGAACTGCGCCACCTCGGCGAGCACGCCGGGGTCGTCCAGCAGGCGGAAATGCCCCAGGCCCTGCAGCGGCCGCCAGCGCGCACCGGGCCAGGCCTCGGCCACGCGCCGGGTGGCGTGGGCCGGCACCACCGGGTCGTCGTCGGCGTGCAGCAGCAGGGCCGGCAGGCGCAGCGCGGCGGCCTGGCGGCGCATGTCGATGGCGTCGGGCGCCTCACCGGTCAGCGCCTGCAGCCGCTGCAGCAGGCGCTCGGTGGCAGCGGCGTCCAGGCCGGCCGCCTGGGCCGCGTGGCGTGCATGGATGCCGTAGTGCGTCGGCGGTGCCAGCAGGGCCGCGCGCGCGGCCGCCAGGCCACCGGCCAGCGCGTGCACCAGCGCCGCGGCGCCGTAGGAATGGCCGACCACCGCCGTGAAGGGCCCGGCCAGGCGCTGCACCGCGTGCAGCGCCTGCGCGGCCAGCGGGATCGACAGCCGCTGTCCGCCCGAGTGGCCGTGCGCCGGCAGGTCGGGGGCCCACACCGACAGGCCGGCCGCGGCCAGCGCCCGGGCCGCGCCCAGCAGGTCGGCGGCCTGGCTCTGCCAGCCGTGCACCAGCAGCACCGGCGGGCCCTCGCCCAGGCGGTGGCAGACCAGCGCGACCTCGGCGCCGTCGGGCCAGCCCGCCGGCGCCGGCACGGCCAGCGTGGCGGGCGCGCCGGCCGCCGGCCAGGGCTTGGCCGGCGCGCGCCTGGGGCTGAGGAAGCGGTCGGCGACGCGGGCGATCGTGGCCTCGTCGATGGGGGTGGCGGTGGCGTGGGGCATGGTGGGCTCCTGCAGGGTGGGGCGTGGGGATCGGGGTGCAAAGCTACCGACCAATCGGTAGGCGCGTGGGTCGAGAAAAAGGCCGCAGGGCCGGGCCGCTGCGGCCCCGGGCTCAGGCGGCCGGTGCGGCGGGTCCGGCCGGTCCGGCGCTGTCGGCCAGGCTGGCCTGCAGCGGCGCCAGCGCGGCGTCGAACCAGGCGGCGTCGCCCTGCAGCCGGGCGCTGAGCAGCGCGCCCTGGCACAGCGCGTTCAACTGCGCCGCCCACTGCCGCGCCGCGGCCACCTGCGCCGGCGTCGGGCTGCGGCCGCTGTCCACGTCGCGCCGCAGGGCCACGCCGGTCAGCCAGTCCAGCTGCACGCCCAGGAAGCCGCGGGCGGCGGCCTGCAGCGCGGGCTCCAGCCCGTCCCACTCGGCCGCCGTGGCGCCGACCAGGCAGACCTGGCGGCTGGCGCCGATCTGGTCGCGGAACATCGCGATGTAGGCCGCGGCCTGCGCGTGCGGCGCCAGCGCGGCCAGGCCCTCGGTCCAGCGCTCGAAGCGGCGCCGGCTGTCGGCGATGACGGCCAGCGCCAGCGCCTCCTTGGACGGGAAGTGGTGGTACAGGCTGGGCTTGCGGATGCCCACGCGGTCGGCCAGCTCCTGGAAGCTCAGGCCCAGGTAGGCGCGGGTGAGCATCAGCGCGCGCGCGGTGCGCAGGATCAGCGCCCGGGTGTCGCTGCTGGCGTCGTCGAGTTCGGCGGAGGGCATGGCTACCGACTGTACGGTAGGCTGCAGAATCCCTGCCCGCCAGTCGGGTACCGGCCGCCGGCCACCGCGTGCGGCCGGCGGCCGGGTTCAGGCCGGCTCGGTCGTGGCGCCGGCGCGGGCTACCCGCACTGCGATCACCTCGGCGGTGGCGCACAGCAGGTCGCCGTGGCGCACCTCGCAGTGCACCAGCGACTTGCGCGCGCCATGCTCGACCACGCGCGCGCTGACCACCATCGGCCCGTCGATCGGCGTGGGCTTGAGGTAGTTCACCGTCAGCCGGCCGGTGACGTAGACGAAGGGCGGCGGCCCGTCGGCCAGCGCGATGCCGGCCTCGCGGCACTGGCGGCCGATGGCCGCCCAGATCGCGTGGCAGTCCACCACCGACGCGATCAGCCCGCCGTAGACATGGCCGGGCGGGCCGATGTGGTGCGGCTTGGGCGTCCAGCGGCAGACCAGGGTGTCGCCCTCCCAGCAGCTCTTGATCTGCAGGCCGCGCTCGTTGAGCGCGCCGCAGCCGTAGCAGTGCACCTTCAGCAGGTCCTGCAGCGGGCGGCCGGCGTCGGCCTCGGGGACGGGGGGCAGGGGGGCGGCGGCGGCCGGGGTGGCGGTCATCGGGACATCGGGGGAGCGGGTCGGACAGCCTGCGATGCTAGGCGTTGCCCCCGCTGCGGCCCTGCCGCCTGGGCGACCCGCGGGCGCGGTTCAGCCGCCGGCCGGCACCCGCAGCACGCCGTCGGCGATCCAGGCGGCGATCTGCGCGTCGTCGAAGCCGGCCTCGCGCAGCACCGCGGGGCCGTGCTCGCCGGGGCGCGGCGCCGGCGCCACCGGCGAGTGGGCGCCGTCGAACACCGCGGCGCCGCGCGCCAGGCGCACCGGGCCGGCGCCGGGCTGGTCGACGGTGACGACGGTGCGGTTGTGGCGCAACTGCGGGTCCTCGGCCAGGTCCTCGCGGCGGTTGACGCGGCCGGTGGGCACGCCGGCCTCGACCAGCGCGGCCACCAGCGGCGCGGTGTCCCAGGCGGCGAAGCGCGGGGTCAGCGCTTCGCGCAGTTCGCGGCCGTGGCGCATGCGCGCCGGGGTGCTGGCAAAGCGCGGGTCCTGGCTCAGCCCAGGGCAGTCGAGCGTGCGCGCCATGGCGTCGAACTCGGCCTGCTGCGGCGTGTTGGTGGCCACGAAGCCGTCGCGCGTGGCCCAGGGCCGCTGGCCGGCGGCGAACTCGGGCATGGGCGGCGGCGGGTCCTGCTGGAAGACGTGGTTGTACATCGCGTCGGGCCACTGGAAGGCCACCGCGGCGTCGACCATCGCCACCTGCACGTGGCGGCCGCGGCCGTCGCGGCCGCGCGCCACCAGCGCGCTGCTCACGGCCTGGGCGGCGGTCAGCGCGGTCAGCTTGTCGCACACCGTGGCCGGCAGCAGCATGGGCTCGCCCGTCACCGGGTGCGGGTTGGCCGCGGCAAAGCCCGAGCGCGCCTGCACCACGGTGTCGTAGACGCGGGCGCCGGCGTCCGGGCCGTCGGGGCCGAAGCCGGTGATCGACAGGTAGACCAGGCCGGGGTTGAGCGCGCGCATCGCCGCCGGGCCCAGGCCCAGGCGGTCCATCACGCCGGGGCGCATGTTCTCGATCAGCACGTCGGCCTGCTGCACCAGCCGACGGGCAATCTCGCGCGCGGCGGGCTGCTTCAGGTCCAGCGTGATCGCGCGCTTGCCGCGGTTGGCGGCGATGTACATGGCCGACAGGCCGGCCTTGGCCGGGCCGATCAGGCGCGTGGTGTCGCCCTCCGGGCCCTCGACCTTGACCACGTCGGCGCCCTGCTCGGCCAGCAGGCCGGCGGCCAGCGGGCCGGACAGCACCGACGAGAAATCCAGCACCTTCAGGCCGCTCAGCGGTCGCGTCATCACCATCCTCCTCGGGCCAGCCATTGCTCGACCTGGGGCAGGCGGTCGGCGCCCCAGAACAGTTCGCCGTCCACGCCCACGGTGGGCGTGCCCCAGACGCCGGCGGCCACCGCGGCGTCGGTGCCGGCCTGCAGCAGGGCCTTGGGCTCGTCGCCGGCCATGGCCGTGGCCAGCGCGGCGGTGTCGGCGCCGGCACTCTCGGCCAGCGCCAGCAGGGCCGGCGTGTCCACCGGCGCCTGGGCCTGGGCGTGGCGGGCGCGGAACACCGCCCGCGCGAAGGACACGGCCGCCGCCGGCTGGTGGCGCTGCAGCCAGCAGAAGGCGCGCGCCGCCGGCACGCTGGAAAACGGCGCCGGCCCGGGCGCATAGGGCAGGCCCAGCAGGCGCGCGCTGCGGCGCACGTCGTGGCGGATGTAGGGGCCCTTCAGCGGCAGCGCCACCAGGGCCTGCTGCTGGTCCAGGTGCTCGCGCATCACAGCCACCATGTGGAAGGCGTGCCAGCGCACGCCGCGGCCGTGGCGCGCGGCCAGGGCCTCGATCTGCTCCGCCGCGAAGTACCCATACGGCGAGATGAAGTCGAACCAAAAATCGATCATGCCGGCGCCGCCTGGTAGCGGTGCGCCGCCATCGGCAGCAGCTTGAAGGAGCCGCGGGCGCTGGCCACCAGCGTGCCGTCGGCGCAGCGCACCTCGGCGCTGCAGTGCGCCACCTGCTCGGCCAGGGATTCCAGCCGGCCCTCGGCCAGCAGGCGGCCGCGGCCGGGCTGGTGGAAGCTGCAGTTCAGGTTCAGCGTGACCGCGGTGTGGGTGAAGTCGGTGCCCGAGACGATGGCGCTGGCCATCACCACGTCCAGCAGCGTGGCCACCACGCCGCCGTGCACGCTGCCGGTGGGGTTGGCCAGGTCGGCGCGCTCGTCCAGCACCATGCGCGAGACGCCGCCTTCGGTCAGCGCCCGCTGCACGCCCAGCAGCCGGGTGAAGGGGATGGCGCCGAAGTTGGGCGCCTGCGGCGGGCTGCGGTCGACCACCGGCGGCCGGTCCGACGGGGCGGCCGCCTGCCCGGCCGCCTGTGCGGCCTCCGCGGGCACCACCGCGGCCTCGGCCGACGCTGCCGGGGCGGCGACGCTCATGCCGCGAAGCGCTGCCGCAGCGCCGTCTTCAGGATCTTGCCGGCGGCCGACAGCGGCAGCGCGTCGACGAACTCGATGCGCCGCGGGCACTTGAAGCCGGCCAGCTGGGCGCGGCAGGCGGCGGTCAGCGCCTCGGCCAGCGCGGCGGCGGCCTCGGGCTGCTGCAGCACGGCGGTGTCGCGCGGCACCACCACGGCGGTCACCGATTCGCCCCAGCGCGCGTCGGGCACGCCGATCACCGAGGCGTCGGCCACGCCGGCGTGCTGGCGCAGCGCGGCCTCCACCTCGGCCGGGTAGACGTTCTCGCCGCCGCTGATGACCATGTCCTTCAGCCGGTCGGCGATGAAGATGTAGCCGTCGGCGTCCATGCGCCCGCCGTCGCCGGTGTGCAGCCAGCCGCCGCGCAGCGCCTCGGCGCTGGCCTCGGGCAGGCGCCAGTAGCCGCGGGTGACGGCCGGGCCGCGCACGATGATCTCGCCCACCTCGCCGGTGGGCACGTCGCGCCCGGCCTCGTCGACCACGCGGATCTCCACGCCGAAACCGGCCCGGCCCACCGAGCGCCAGCGCCCGCTGGCGCGGCCTTCGCCGCGGTGGTTGGCGGGCAGGTTGATGCACACCGCGCCGCCGGTCTCGGTCATGCCGTAGGCCTGGAAGAACTCGGCGTTCGGCCAGGTGGCCAGCGCGCGGTCCAGCAGGTCGGGCGGCATGGGCGCGGCGCCGAAGGCGATGCGGTTCAGGCTCTGCACCCGCGCCGGGTCGAAGCCGGGCAGGTCCAGCAGGGCCTGCAGCATGGTCGGCACCATGATGGTGTCGCTGATGCCGTGGCGCTCGATCGCGGCCAGCACCTGGTCGGGCCGGAACTGGGCCATGGTGATGCAGGTGCCGCCGCAGATGGTCTGGCCCACCAGCCGCCCCAGGCCGGCGACGTGGAACAGCGGCGCCACCAGCAGCGAGATGCCGTCCGGCGGGTTGTTCAGCTCGGCAGCGCGGGTGACGGAGGCCAGCCACAGGTTGGCGTGCGACAGCATCACGCCCTTGGACCGGCCGGTGGTGCCGCCGGTGTAGAGCAGGCAGGCCAGCTCGTCGCCGCCGGCGTGCGCGTCGTCCAGCGGGGCGCAGGCCGCGGCCTCGGCGGCCAGCGCGTCGCCGCGCAGCAGCCGGGTTGCGGCGGCGTCGCCCAGCGTCTGCGCGGCGTGGGCGGCCAGCGTGGCGTCGGCCACCAGCAGGCGCGGCTCGGCGTCCGTCCAGGCGTGGCGCAGTTCGGCCACCGTCCAGCGGGTGTTCAGCGGGCAGGCCACCGCGCCCAGCCACCAGCAGGCGAAGAGCTGGGTGACCAGCGCGTCGTCGTTGGGCGCCAGCAGGGCCACGCGGTCGCCGCGCTGCACGCCGCGCGCCTGCAGCGCGGCGGCGTAGCGGGCCACGTGGTCGACCAGGGTGCGGAAGTCGCAGCCGCGCTCCACGCCTTCGGCCAGGTGGCGCAGCGCGGTCTTGTGGGGGTGGCGCTGCAGCGCACGGTGCAGGCCTTGGGTCAGTGCCATGGCGTCAATCCTGTTGCGGGCTCACTCGGGCTTGAAGCCGATCTCGTCGAGCATCTGCTTCTCGCGGCCGAACTGCGCCTGGGCGTAGGCGGCGTAGGTCTTGCCGTCCACCGGCCAGGCGGTGAGGTCGTACTCGTTGAGCAGGCGCTGGTACTCGGCCGACTTCTCGGCCTTGCGGATGGCCGCCTGCAGCCGGGTGGCGATGGCCGCGTCCAGCTTGCGCGGCGCGACGATGCCGATGGGCGACTGCACCACCAGGTCGTGCCCCAGCTCCTTGACGGTGGGCACGCTGGGGTAGCGCGGCAGGCGCTGCTCGGTGAAGGTGGCCAGCACCCGCACCTTGCCGCCGGCGGCCATGGCGCCGAAGCCGGGGTCGCCGTACACGTCGAGGTGGCCGCCGACCAGGGCGGTCAGCTGCTCGGCACCGCCCTTGAAGGGGATGAAGTTGAACTTCACGCCGGCCGCGCGGGCCAGGCGCTCGCCGTAGATGCGGTTGGCGCTGGTGGCGCCCACATTGCCCCAGCTGATCTGGCCGGGGCGCTTCCTGGCGTCGGCCAGCAGCTCGGCCAGCGTCTTCCAGGGCGCGTTGGCCGCCACCACGATGCCGGTGCTCAGCCCGGCCAGGCCGGCCACGTAGCTGAAGTCGCGCAGCGGGTCATACGCCACCTTGGCCATGTGCGGCTGGCGGATCACCGAGTTGTGCATCACGCCCAGGGTGTAGCCGTCGGCATCGCCCATCGCGGCCACGCTGGCCGTGCCGGTGACGCCGCCGCCGCCCGGCTTGTGCATCAGCACGATGGGCTGGCCCAGGTCGGCCGCGGCGGTGTCGGCCAGCGTGCGCAGCACCGCGTCGAACATGCCGCCGGCCGGGAAGGGCAGCACCAGCGTGATCGGCCGGGACGGCCAGGCGTTGGCCGAAACGGGCAGGCTGGACCAGCCGGCCAGCCCGGTGGCGCCGGCCGCGGCCGCGCGCAGCAGGCCGCGGCGCGACAGCGCCGCCGCAGGGCGGAAGGGGGTGTTCATCGCGTGTCTCCTGGGGCGCCCCCGCGGACGGCGCGGCAGGCGATGCGGCGCAGTCTAGGAACGCCCCCCCGCCCGGCCCATGGCCGAAAGCGGCACGCGATTGGCCGAATCGGTCAGCGCGCTTCGGCTGTGCGGAACCCCGGGTGAACCCTAGGGCGGCGGATGGTTGGTGGGCAGCGGGTGGCTTCTGCCATGGGAGCCAGTCGGACGGTGCATGGGCCGGGCGGCGGGAGGGGCGGCATCAGACTGGCTGCTGCCGGTCGCGTTCAGGCGACGAACGTCTGCTGCCTCCGGAAGCTGACCTTCGAGCACTCGTGCGCCGGTGGACCGGTTGAATCACTTACCGGTCCGCCGCACTCTGTTTTGACGACGGGGGACCGGTATCGGAAAACCCTGCGCGCCCCCACCGGACCTGCACTCAACGCGCTACGGCCAGCGCAGCATCAAGTTCCGCCTCAAAGCGGCCCAGGTGCGCCCGTAGCACATGGTCTTGATCATCGAAACACTGCTTAAGGATTGATAGCCGCTCATGACTCTCCCGAAAGCCGTACGGCTCAATCAAGTGCCGTCTCAGAACTGTCGCCAGTGGCTCCAATTGCCGCTGTTGTTGCAAATCCCGTAAGGCAGATAGAGCGACGCCGAGGAGTTTAGACTTGAGGCGCCATGTCACGTTAGGTGACCCGAGTATTGGCTGCAAGACGCGGCCAACAGCCTCCGCTGCCTCGAAGGCAATGAACACGTGATCACCTTCGAGCTGTTCGGCGCTAATCTGCTGCTCGGGAGTCGTGAGAATCTCAGCCTCTCTGACCCAAGTCACGGTCGTACCAACAACCTCATAAAGCAGATAAGCAAGGGGCGTTGGGAACTCATGAGTCTCGTCGTCAGGTCGAACTGCCCGGGCACGGTCTATCAGGCGATCAGCAAAAAATGGCATGTAGTGAAGCCATAGATGGTCAGGCAGTCGCTGGTGCAGGCCCTCTAAGACCATGACCCTGAAGAACCAAAGTCCCGCGTAGACAGGGTCGGTGTGCTTGCCGACTTCTTGGAAGGTCAATGGACGACCATTGAGTCTCTTTTCGAGCGCGTCGTCACCTTCAATTCGCGCGAGTACAGCCTCTCCAACTGACCGAAAAACGCCGAGACGCCCTGCGACCCGCGCATCAACAAAGTAGAACCGAAGCAATCTGTTTTCCTCCGGAAGTCGGAGCCTGCGCCCACGTCCGCTTTGGTTTTCGTTGTTCTTGATCTCGCTGTAAAAGATGCTGGCATCGCTTGCTAGCAGTGCGCGGAAGAACTCGTCCTGGAAACTCTCCTCGATGTGAACGGAGGCCTCCATCACCTCGATGCAGAGATACGGCCGCGCGGTCGCCAACTGCGCGATCAGGCGGCGTGACAAGAGTAGCCGCCGTACGACGCTCGTCGCGCGGTGCTGCACACGCTGTGATGGGCCAACGAGGTCGGCAAGCCACTCGCGGAACTTGAACCACCTAACTGGGAGCCACTTCGTAGGGCCTCCTGCTTCGAACGTGATGGTTCCGTCCTCCTCGACCTGCACTTGGAAGTTCGGGCGCGCTGGCCTGATGCGGTTGGCAAGCTGACTGCGTGCTGTTCTTGGCTGCGCGAGGTCCAGTGCTGAGCGCAGGTGTCGCTGCAACAGGTCCGTGAGTTCCTCATGCTTCCCCGCGTGAAGGAGCGCAGTAGTCAGCTCGTCGAACAGCACGATATTCCAGCGCGTGAGCTTCGTTCTGCTAGAGCGCCAATAGATGAAAGCGGCCAACAACAGAAACAGCAAGTACTGCGTAGTGCTCTTGTCGAATCCCCATAGCCACGGGCCCAGATGAGGGAAGCCAAGTGTTTCTAGGACAGGTTCGAAGAAGAACCCGTGGATGGTGAGAAGCACCGCCCACACGACTAGCCAGTCGAGCCAGGTAAGGCTGAGTCGGAAGCTGAGCCTGGCGGTGCTCGGCACTACGGCCCAGACGGCGGCAATCAAACCCAGCATGGTGAGCAATGCGCTCGTATCGATACCTGACGAGTTCATCGAGACTTACATTGACGCGTGATTGAAGTAGAGCAGCTTTGGTTGGCCGATCAGACCCGCGCAAGGATAGTCGGCACAAGCGATGGTCAGGCGACCCCTGGATCGGCGAGGCTTGAGTGGCCAACTGGAGTGCCTAGGGGGGCCGCAGCCACTTCGCTAGATGGCCGCCTCGTGCCCGTGGCCCCGTTATCCTCTTAGGGCTCGTTCCCACAGCTTAACTGCACACGGTGTTCGCGCTGGCCAATCTGTGGACAGCGCAAAGGGGGCTCGCTGGAGTTGGGGCATGAGTGCGCCCGAAATGGCCGAACGCGGCACACAAAATACGCCTCGACGACCACGATTCGGTCCGTGAAGTGCCCCAACACGCGACAGGTCCGTCCAGTCCATCAATTCGCAGCGCCCTGGCATGCTTGTCGGTGCATCGTGGAGAGCGTCGTTAGCCTGTCTGACAACGGACCCCGCGCAAATGCGCAGGCAGTCCCGTATGTCGAACGCGAGCGACTGCCTCATCGCCGCCACGTTGGCGGACCGTAGGACTGCAACAGGGCGGCAGTACCAGTTCGAGCCGTGCGGAAGCGGTCGCCGACATTTTGCTCTGCGTCGAACTGGCCGAAGACCGCTGCACCTCGAACAGTAGCAGTTCAGGGTGGAGCCAGCCGCCGTGGCCAACGGAAGCTTCGAGTCAGTTAGCGTGAGTTGGTCCGCGGGCGACCACTGACGGCAAGCGCTGCGAAACTGTCTACCGTTGCAAACCGCCGTCCGCCTTCCGCCGTTGCAGGCCGTCCCATCCAGGCCGCCGCATCGACCATCCGATCCCATTGGTGGCTTCCGGGCATTCGGTTGGTGTCACCAACCCGTTTGCGGCTGTAGTGCAGGCGCACTACATTGCGCCCGATGAAGACGGCCGTCACCCCGAATCCCTGCGTCGATCCGGAGCTTTGCGCCGACGTGGAATCCGTGCTCCGGCCCGGCGAAACCCTGGCCGGATTCATCGGCGCAGCGGTGCGCAATGCGATGGCCTACCGGCGCGTGCAGAGCGAATTCCATGCACGGGCGGCCGTCGCCTCGGCCGAGTACCACCGAACGGGCGTGTCGGTACCGGCCGATGCCGTGCTCGCCAGGCTGCAGGCGAAGCTGGACGCGAAGCGCAAGCAACTCTCCAGATGAGTCTCGTCGCCGGGTACGTGCCTGTCGCCCCGGACGGTGCAATGGCGGATGGCCCTGCAGCGCTTGGCGGCGTCGGAGCGTCGGACCGCGCCGGATGGTGACCGTCGCGGGTGGCGATGGCGCGCCCGCGTCTCAGGTCGATGATCGGCCGTCGATCCGGTCGCGCAGGGACGCAAAGTAGGCGTCGTCCGCCACCGCGGCCGGCTTGGACGCTGCGCCGGCGAGCAGCGCGCCCCGCAGTTGCAGGCGCGCCTGGTCCTGGCGGATCAGGTCGCAGATGTACTCGCTGCGGGTGCTGCAGCCGCGGCTGCTGACCTGCTCGTCGACGAAGGCCTTCAGGGCCTGCGGCAGTGCGATCTTCATCGTGCGCATCGGCCCAGCATAGTGCTTGAGGGCGCCGGATCGGCCCGCTACGCCGCGGCGCGGCCCGCCCGCTCCCGCCTCCCCGCCCCCGCCTGCAGCCGCGTCGCCCGGTACTCCCCCGGCGCCACGCCGGTCCACTGCTTGAAGGCGCGGTGGAAGGTGGCGGCCTCGGAGAAGCCGATGCGCTGGCCGATCTCGGCCAGGGTCAGGCGGGGCTGGGCCAGCAGTTCCACGGCCAGGTCGCGGCGCAGGCGGTCCTTCAGCGACCGGTAGCTGTGGCCCTCGGCGGTCAGGCGGCGGCGCACGGTCTCGGGCGACGCGCCCAGGCGGCGGGCGATCTCGTCCAGCGAGGGGGCGGCGGCGCCCAGCTGGCTGCGCAGCGCGGCGCGCACGCGCTCGGCCAGGCTGTCGGGGTCGCGGTACTTCAGCAGCAGGCCCACCGGCGCGCGGCGCAGGAAGGGGCGCAGCGTCTCGGGGGTCTGGGCCACGCCCAGGTCCAGCCAGCGGCGCTCCAGCGTCCAGCCGGTCCAGCCCGGCGCCTGCTGCACGGTGGCCTGGAACAGCTGGCGCGCCACCCGCGGGTCCACCCGCTGGTGCGGGGTGTTGGTGGCCAGCAGGGGCACGCGCTGGCCCACCAGCCAGCACAGCGTGCCGTAGCCCAGGAAGGAGAAGGTGCGCAGCGCGTACTCCAGCGCCGGGGTCAGCGGCACGGCGGGGCGCAGCACCACGGTGGCCACGCCGTCCTGCAGATGGCGGCGCGGCACGAAGTCGGCCAGCAGCGGCCGGTACTGGCGCAGCGCCAGCTCCAGCGCCTCGCCCAGGGTGCTGCAGCGCACCATCAGCTGCAGCGCCTGGGCGTAGCTGCCGGGCGGCACCGGGCGGCTGCACAGGCCCCACAGCTCGTCGTGCAGCGCGCGGCGCAGCAGGCGCTGCAGCGCGGCGAACTGGCCCTGGGTGACGCGGGCCAGCGGCGCGTCCAGCAGCGCCGGGGCGATGCCGGCGCGCGCCAGCAGGGCGGCCGCATCCAGCCCGTGGACGCGCGCGCCGTGCAGCAGCTCGTCGACATGCCGCACGGCGATGGTGGGGCGTTCGGCGTCGAAGGGCATGGCGTGCAGGGTGGCCGCGCCGGGCGGCCATGTGGGCTTGCGGCGGGCCGGGCGCTCAGCTCACAGCAGGGTCTTCAGCGCCACCGCCGGGTCGCAGGCCACGGCGGGGGCGGGGTGCCTGCCGGCTTCCAGCAGCTTGCGCGACATCACGTGGTCCATCGGCGCGTTGACCGATTCCACGCACACCAGGCGCTCGCCCACGTAGTGCAGGATGGAGAAGCTGCCGTCGTTGGCGCCGGGGCGGCGGTGGCGGCTGGCGCCGGGCGTGCCCTCGGCGGGCATCAGGCCGGTCATCTGCAGGCGCATCGACCCCTGCTCGGACCAGAACCAGGGCAGGGCGGCGTAGGTCGGGCTCTGGCCCTGCAGCGTCAGCGCGGCGGCGCGGGCCTGGTCGTTGGCGTTCTGCACCGATTCCAGGCGCAGCCGGGCGCCGTCCACCGGCACGGCCTGCCAGGCCGGGGCCAGCGGGAAGCGGGTGCAGTCGCCCACCGCCAGGATGGCCGGGTCGCTGGTGCGCAGCGCGGCGTCCACCAGCACGCCGTTGTCGCAGGCCAGGCCGGCGGCCTCGGCCAGCGCGGTCTCGGGCTCGGCGCCGATGCCCAGCAGCAGCAGGTCCACCGGCTGGCGCTGGCCGTTCACGGTGATGGCCTGCAGGCGCTGGCCGTCGTGCTCGAAGCCGCCCACCTGGGCGCCCAGCGCGATGGTGATGCCGGCGGCGCGGTGGGTGGCCAGCACGTGCGCGCCCAACTCGGGCGAGACCGACCGGCCCAGCAGCCGCGGCGCCACCTCCAGCACCTGCACGGCCAGGCCCAGGGCCTGGGCGGTGGCGGCCACCTCCAGGCCGATGAAGCCGCCGCCCAGCACGGTCAGCGCCTTGGCCTCGCGCAGCTGGGTGCGCAGGGCCTCGGCGTCGGCGGCGTCGCGCAGCACGGCCACGTTGGCCAGGCCGGCCGGCAGCTGCGGCAGGCGGCGCGCCCGGGTGCCGGTGGCCAGCACCAGGCTGCCGTAGGCCAGGGTGGCGCCCGAGGCCAGCGTCACGGTGCGCGCGGCGCAGTCGATGGCAGTGGCGGCGTCGCCCAGGTGCAGGGTGATGCCGGCGTCGGCAAACCAGCTGGCAGCGCGGTGCAGCTGCAGCGCCTCGGTGGGGGTCTTCAGGTAGGCCTTGGACAGCGGCGGGCGCTGGTAGGGCAGCTGGGCCTCGGCGCACACCAGGTGCACCTGGGGGCCCAGGCCGGCGTCGACCAGCGAGGCACACAGCTGGGCGCCGGCATGGCCGCCGCCGACGATGACGATGGGGGTGTTCGTGCTCATGGGGGGATGGTAGGCCCGGTGCGGGCCGGTTCAGTATTGGCGTTCGGCGATGGTGGCCACCAGCCCCTGCAGCGCCGGCGTCAGCCGGATCTGGCAGGCCAGGCGGCTGTGCGGGCCGGCCGGCACCGCGGTCAGCGCCAGCATGGCCAGCTCGTCGGCCGAGGGCGGCGGCAGCCGGCCGGCCCAGGCCGGGTCGATCTGTACATGGCAGGTGGCGCACTGCAGCGCGCCGCCGCATTCGCCGACCATGCCGGGCACGCCGAAGCCGGTGGCCGCGGCCATCAGCGAGACGCCGTCGGGCGCCTCGAAACCGTGGACGGTGCCGTCGGGGGCGTGCAGGGTGATGTCGGGCATGGCGGGGGCGGGTCGGGCGGTTGAGGCGGGGCGGCCGCGATGATGCCCGAGCCCCGCGCACACAGGTTCTCAGCCGTCGACCAGCGACTTGGTGATGCGCGCGGTGGCCAGCACCTGGCCGCCGGCCTCGGCGCGGGCGTCGATGAAGGCCAGCGTGCGGCCCACCTTGACCGCCTCGGCGCGCAGCTGCACGCGGGTGCCGGGCGGCGCCGCGCGCAGCATCGACACGTGCAGGTCGTGCGTGACGGCATGCTGGCCCGGGCGCAGGCGGGGCTGCAGCGCCAGCAGGCCCATCGCGTCGAGCAGGGCGTACAGCGCGCCGCCGTGCAGCCGGCCGTAGGCCAGCAGGCCGGGGTGGGGGTCGAAGTGGGCGTGGGCCACGCCCTGGGCGTCGTGGTGGTCGAAGACCAGGCCCAGGTGCTGGTTCAGCGGCACGGCCACCAGCGCCTGCACCTGCCCGGCCAGCCCGGCAGGCTGGCCGTTTGGGGCGGGCGCGCTCAACCCAGCGGCCCCTCGGCGTCCAGCGCCGCGCGCAGCTGGTTCTTGGCCACCTTCTCCAGCGTGCTGCGCGGCATGCTGTCGACCAGGCGCACCTCGCGCGGGCGCTTGAAGTCGGCCAGCTGTTTCGCGCAGGCGGCCTGGATCCGGTCGGCCAGGTCGGCCGGCGCGCCGGGCGCGGCGATGACGAAGACCACCGGCACCTCGTCGAGCATGCGGTGGCGGCGGGCCACCACGGCGCACTCGTGCACGCCGGGCACGGTGATGACGACGCGCTCGATCTCGCTGGCGGCCACGTTCTCGCCGCCGACCTTGAGCATGTCCTTGGTGCGGTCGCCGAAGCGGATCGAGCCTTCCTCCAGCAGGTCCACCCGGTCGCCGGTGCGGAACCAGCCGTCGGCGGTGTAGCTGTCGGCGGTGGCGGTGGCGTTGCCCAGGTACTCGGAGAACAGGCTCAGCCCGCGGATGCCGCGCACCAGCAGCTGGCCCGAGCCGCCGGGGCCGACGGGGCGCGCCTCGGCCAGCGGCACGGTGTCGTCCTCGACGATGGCGATGCCGTACTCCGGCGCCGGACGGCCGATGCTCATCGGCGGGCTGGGCCAGTGCAGGCTGCTGACGATGCCGTGGGTGATGGTCTCGGTCATGCCCCACCAGCCGATGGTCTGCACGCCGAAGTGCGCGTCGGTCGGCGGCTCGCACACGCCGCCGCCCCACAGCCGGTACTGGTGCTTGGGCACCTCGTGGGCCATCAGCGCCTTGATGCAGAAGGGGATCATCGACACCCAGGTGCAGCCGTGCTTCAGGCTCACCGGCCAGAAACGGCTGGCCGAGAAGCGCGGCACCACCACCGCGGTGCCGCCGGCCCACAGCGCGGCCAGCACCGAGTAGGCCTGGGCGTTGGTGTGGAACAGCGGCAGGTGCACCAGGTGCACGTCGTCGGCCTGCAGGTGCTCGTGCTCGGCGTTGATGCGCGCGCCCCACAGCGCGTTGGCATGCGTCCACAGCACGGCCTTGGGCCGGCTGGTGGTGCCGCTGGTGTACTGCACGCTGCACGGCGCCAGCGGGTCGGGCGCGCGGCGGGGCGCGGGCTCGGCGGCGTACAGGGTCTCGAAGGACTGGCCGGGCTCGACCGGCCGCGCCGGCGGCGCGCCGTTGTCGGTGGCGGTGACCACCATCCAGCGGATGGCCTTGCAGTTGGCGGCCACGCGCTCGGCGAACTTCGGCTGGGTGATCGCGGCCACGGCGCCGCAGTGGTCGGCGTAGTAGGCCAGCTCGTCGTCGGCGGCGCGGGCGTTGGTGGTCACGGCCACCGCGCCCAGCCAGGTGCAGGCGTACCAAGCCAGCAGGGTCTCGGGGCAGTTGTCCAGGTGGATCAGCACCTTGTCGCCGGCGACCACGCCGCGCCGGGCCAGGCCGCCGGCGATGCGGCCGACGGCGTCGTGGAACTGGCCGTAGGTCCAGACCTGGGGCGCGCCGGCGGGCAGGCCGGGGGCGGTCTCCACGGGCTCCCAGGCGATGAAGGGGTGGTCGCGGCGGTTGGCAGCGCGGCGTGCCAGCAGGGTGGGCACGTCCAGGGCGTTGAACGGGTGCAGGTCGGTGGGGCGCAGGTGCGGGGACATCGTGGCGGGCGCGGCGGTCGCGCGGGTGGTGGGTCTTCGGGGAAACACCGATGCTGCCCGCCCGGCCGCGCGGCGGCCATGGGGATCTACGCGGAGCCGCCACGGCGCCGGAAGGGCCCGGCAGTTCCGCGCTTCCGGCCCGCCGGCCGGCCGCTACAGTGGGGGCTTCGTCCTGGTGCGCAGGCGCCGCGCGGTGCCTGCCTTTTCGCGACCGATGTCCTCGTTCCTGTCGATGGCCAGGCGTCTCGGCCTGCCGCTGCTGCTGGCCGTGCTGGGGCTCAACGTGCTGGCCACGGTGTGGGTCCTGCGCACGCAGCTGGACGAGCGCGACCGGCTCGACGCCCAGGCGCAGCTGCGGACCGCCAACCTGGCACAGCTGATGGACCAGACGATCAGCGGCTCGGTCATGCAGATCGACCTGTTGCTGCACGGCGTGGTCCACGGCCTGGAGGCGATGATTGCCGCCGAGCCCGGCCTGGAGCCGCTGCGCGCGAACGCGCTGCTCGACCGCCACCGCCAGCTGCTGCCGATCCTGGCGGCGATCCGTGTCGCCGACGCCAGCGGCCGCGTGGTGCTGGGCCCGGGCGTCGAGCCGGGCAGCGACGCCAGCTGGGCCGACCGCGATTTCTTCGCGCTGCTGCGCGAGCAGCCGCAGGCCGGCCTGGTCGTCGGCGCGCCGGTGCTGGGCCGGGTGCGGCCGATCTGGGTGGTGCCCTTCGTGCGGCGCCTGCAGCACCCGGATGGCCGCTTCGCCGGCGTGGTCTCGGCCAGCGTGCCGATGGCCCATTTCGAGCGCCTGCTGGCCTCGCTGGATGTCGGACCGCACGGCGTGGCCCTGCTGCGCGACGCGCAGTCGGCCCTGCTGGCGCGCCACCCGCCGGCGGCGGCGCCGGTCGGGGCGGTCGGCGCCAGGGTCCTGTCGCCCGAGCTGGCCCAGGTCATCGCCTCGGGCCAGAACTCGGTCGGCTTCCACACCCGGCGCGCCGCCGACGGCGTCGAGCGCACCAGCCACTACCGCCGGCTGGACGCGGCGCCCTGGCACCTGGTGGTCGGCCTGGGCCGCGACGACTACCTGAGCGGCTGGCGTGCCGACCTGGCGCGCGCGCTGCTGGGGCTGGCGCTGTTCGTCCTCACCAGCTCGCTGGGGGGCTGGCTGCTGTGGCGCACGATGCGCCGGCTGCAGCGCGAGACCGAGCGTCACCAGGCCCTGCTGCGCGCGGCCAGCGACGGCATCCACCTGCTGGACCTGGACGGCACGGTGCTGGAGGCCAGCGACGTCTTCTGCGCGATGGTGGGGCGCACGCGCGAGCAGGTGCTCGGCCTGAACGTGCGCCAGTGGGATGTGAGCCACGACGAGCCCGGGCTGCAGCGGCGGCTGGACATCGACCACGATCCGGGCGGGCTCAAGCGCTTCGAGACCCGCTGGCGACGGATCGATGGCAGCACGCTGGACGTGGAGATCGTGGCCTACGCGCTGCAGCTGGACGGCCGGTCGGTGTGGTACTGCGCCGCGCGCGACATCGGCGAGCGGCTGCAGGCCGAGGCCCGGGTGCGCCAGCTCAACGCCGAGCTGGAGCAGCGGGTGCGCGAGCGCACCGCGCAGCTGGAGCTGGCCAACACCACGCTGGTCCAGGCGCGCGACGCGGCCGAGGCCGCCAACCGGGCCAAGAGCGCCTTCCTGGCCAACATGAGCCACGAGATCCGCACGCCGATGAACGCGATCCTCGGCATGGCCGGCCTGCTGCAGCGCAGCACGCTGACCCCGCAGCAGGCGCAGCGGCTGGAGCGCATCGACAGCGCCGGACGGCACCTGCTGCGCCTGATCGACGACGTGCTGGACCTCTCGCGCATCGAGGCCGACAAGGTGGCGCTGGCCCAGGCGCCGGTGCCGGTCGACGGGCTGCTGGCCCAGGTGGCCGCGCTGCTGCAGGACGCCGCGGCCGCGCGCGGCCTGCAGCTGCAGACCCGGGCGCAGCTGCCCGACGCGGTGCTGCTGGGCGACGCCACCCGGCTGCAGCAGGCGCTGCTGAACCTGGCGTCCAACGCGGTCAAGTTCACCGAGCGCGGCTCGGTGCAGCTCGCGGTGTCGGTGCAGGACGAGACCGCCGACGACTGCCTGCTGCACTTCGAGGTCCGCGACTCCGGCATCGGCATCGCGCCCGAGGTGCTGCCGCGGCTGTTCGGCGCCTTCGTGCAGGCCGACGAGTCCAGCACCCGGCGCCACGGCGGCACCGGGCTGGGCCTGGCCATCACCAAGCGCCTGGCCGAGGCCATGGGCGGCGATGTCGGCGTGGACAGCACGCCGGGCGTGGGCAGCCGCTTCTGGTTCACCGCCCGGCTGCGCAAGGCGCCGCTGCAGGCCGCCGCCGTGCCCGCCGCCGCGGCGGCCCCGCCGGCGGCCGACGCCGAGCCGCCCGAGGCCGCGCTGCGCCGGCAGTTCGCCGGGCGCTGCGTGCTGCTGGTGGAGGACGACGCGGTCAACCGCGAGGTGGCGCAGGACCTGCTGGCCGCCGCCGGGCTGAACGTGCGCTGGGCGGCCGACGGCCGGCAGGCGGTGGCGCTGGCCGCGCAGGTGCCCTGCGACCTGGTGCTGATGGACATGCAGATGCCGGGGCTAGACGGCCTGGACACCACCCGCGCGCTGCGCGACCTGCCGGGCTGGGGCGCGGTGCCGATCATCGCGCTGACCGCCCACGCCTTCGCGCTGGACCGCGCGCAGTGCCTGGCCGCGGGGATGGACGACTTCCTGGCCAAGCCGGCGCCGCCCGAGCTGCTCTACGCCACCGTGCTGAAGTGGCTGCGGCGCCGGCCGCCGGCCGTCCACGCGGCGCCCGCGGCCCCCGCGGCGCCCGCCGCCTGAGCGCCGCCCGGCCCTGCAAGCCGGCCGACGGCGTGGGCAAATCGGCCGGCACCGGGGCCGCGCCGCGCGCCGATACTGGGCGCCGCCGCCACTGCCCGCCCGCCTGCCGGGTGCCCGCCGATGAACGCCGAGTCCCCGCCCTCCGCCGCTGCCGGCTCGCCGGGCCTGCCGCGCCGCGCGCTGTGGCTGCTGGCGCTGCTGACCCTGGTCTGGGGCACCAACTGGGCGCTGTTCCCGATCGCCATGCGCGAGGTCTCGGTGTGGACCTTCCGCGCGGTCTCGACCCTGGTGGCCGGCGCGCTGCTGCTGGCGGTGGCGCGGCTGCGCGGCGTGCCGCTGGCCATCCCGCGGGCGTACTGGCCGACCATCGTCGTCGCCACGATGTTCTACCTGGTGCTGTGGAACGTGGCCAGCGCCTACGCGGCGCTGATGATCCCCTCGGGCCAGGCCGCGGTGCTGGGCTTCACGATGCCGCTGTGGGCGGCGCTGTTCGGCTGGCTGGCGCTGGGCGAGCGGCTGGGGCCGCGGCTGCTGCTGGCGCTGGCCCTGGGCGCGGCGGCGGTGGGCCTGCTGGCCTGGCGCAGCCTGGGCGCCTACGCGCAGGCGCCGCTGGGCGTGGCGCTGGGCCTGCTGGCCGGCATCGGCTGGGCGGTGGGGACGATGGTGCTCAAGCGCCGTGGCGTGGCGGTGCCGGCGCTGGTGCTCACCGGCTGGCAGCTGCTGATCACCGCGGTGCCGATCGGCGCGGTGGCGCTGTGGCGCGGCGACGGCGCCTGGTTCGTGCCCAGCGCCACCAGCCTGGCGCTGATCGCCTACATCACCCTGGTGCCGATGGCGGTGGGCAACGTGGCCTGGTTCGCCATCGTCGGCCTGCTGCCCACGTCGGTGGCCGGGCTGTCGTCGATCCTGGTGCCGGTGGTGGCGATGGTCTCGGGCGCGCTGCTGCACGGCGAGCCGCTGGGCCCCACGCAGTGGGCGGCGATGGCCTGCTGTGCCGGCGCGCTGCGGCTGGCCTTGGTGCCGGCGGCGGCGACCAGGCGCTGAGCGGGCGGCCGCGCGTTCAGCAGGCCAGCGACTCCTGCCAGCCCACCGGGCCGTCGGCGGCGCTGCTCAGGCCCTCGGCGTCGATGTCGAGCTGCACGCCGTAGGGCAGGGCCAGGCTCAGCCGCAGCGGCACGTGCAGGGCCACCGGCAGGCGCAGGCGGCTGCCGGCCCCGGCCGCGGCGCCGGGCAGGTCCAGCCGGCCGTGGCCGATGCGGCCGCACGCGTCGGCCAGCGCCAGGCCGGCCGGCCAGCGCGCCCGGTGCAGGCGCAGCACCAGGCCGCGCAGCCAGCCGTTGCCGGGGCTGCCGCCATCGGTGCGCGGCGCCGGCGGCCCGGGGCGGAACTGCGCGGCGGCGAAGTGCAGGCACAGGTCGGCGCCGTCGGGCCGCAGCGCGCGCAGCTCGGAGTCGGCCCAGTACAGCGTGCCCTGGGGCAGGTCCGCGGGGGCGGGCAGGGGGGCGCGGTCGGGCATGGTCGGGTGGGCGGCGCCGCGCCCGGCGCGGCGTCCAGGTCCGGCGCCGGCCGGGCGGTGGGGATCGCGGGCATGATACCTACCACGGTTCGCATCAACCCGGCGTCGGCAGCCGTCATCGCGGTCTGGTAGCGTTGCGTCCCTGACAGGAGAAGGAGACGCCCGGTGACCGCATTGAACGACCGTCTGCGGGCCCTGACGCCGGCGCGGCTCGCGGGCATGAAGCGCGGGATCGAGAAGGAGAGCCTGCGCGCGCTGCCCGGAGGCGGGCTCGCGCTGACGCCGCACCCGACCGCGCTGGGCTCGGCGCTGACCCACCCGCACATCACCACCGACTACAGCGAGTCGCAGCTGGAGCTGATCACCGGCGCCCACGGCGCGGTGGACGCCTGCCTGGCCGAGCTGACCGAGATCCACCAGGCCGTCTACCAGGCGCTGGGCACCGGCGACGGCGCCGAGCAGCTGTGGGTGGGCAGCATGCCCTGCGGCCTGCCCACCGACGAGACCATCCCGCTGGGCCGCTACGGCAGCAGCAACGTCGGCCGCGCCAAGAGCGTCTACCGCATGGGCCTGGGCCACCGCTACGGCCGGCGCATGCAGACGATCTCGGGCATCCACTACAACTGGTCGCTGCCCGGGCTGGACAACGACCAGCACTTCGCGCTGATCCGCAACTTCCGCCGCCACGCCTTCGTGCTGCTGTACCTGTTCGGCGCGTCGCCGGCGGTGTGCGGCAGCTTCGTCGCCGGCCGCCCGCACGAGCTGCAGCCGGTGCCCGGCAGCAACGGCACGCTGCACATGCCCTTCGGCACCAGCCTGCGCATGGGCCGGCTGGGCTACCAGAGCGAGGCCCAGGCCTCGCTGGCGGTCAGCTACAACAGCCTGGAGCGCTACGCCGCCTCGCTGCACGACGCGCTGACCCGGCCCTACCCGGCCTACGAGCAGGTGGGCGTGCGCAACCCGGGCGGCGAGTACAACCAGCTGTCGACCACGCTGCTGCAGATCGAGAACGAGTTCTACGGCCTGATCCGGCCCAAGCGGGTGATCTTCCCCGGCGAGCGGCCGCTGCACGCGCTGCGCGAGCGCGGCGTCGAGTACATCGAGGTGCGCTGCATGGACCTGGACCCCTTCGAGCCGGTGGGCATCCAGGCCGCGACGATGCGCTTCATCGACATCTTCCTGCTGCACTGCCTGCTGTCCGACAGCCCGCCGGACACGCCGGCCGAGATCGCCGCGCTGGCGCGCAACCAGCACCGCGTGGCCGCCCGCGGCCGCGAGCCGGGCCTGCTGCTGGAGCAGGGCGAGGACACCGTGCTGCTGACCGACTGGGCGGCGCAGATCCTGGCCGAGTGCGGACCGATCGCCGACGCGCTGGACGCCGCCCACGGCGGCGAGGCCTACGGCGCCGCGCTGGCGCGCGCCCGCGGCCTGCTGGCCGCGCCGGCCACGCTGCCCTCGGCCCGCGTGCTGCAGGTGATGGACGAGCTGCACGGCGGGTCCTTCGTGCGTTTCATCGCCGCGCAGTCGGCGCAGACACGCCGCACGCTGCTGGCCCTGCCCTGGACCGAGGCCCAGGCGCGCCGCTACGCGGCCATGGCCGCCGAATCGCTGGCCGAGCAGCAGCGCATCGAGGCCGGCGACTCGCTGCCCTTCGAGCAGTACCGCCAGGCCTACCTGGCGCCCGAGCGCCTGGAGGTGCGCCGGCCGGCGCAGGTGGCCGGCGCCTGAGCGGCACGCCGGCGCAGCGCGCCCAGGGCGGCCAGGGCGCCCGCCCACAGGGCCCAGGCGGCCGGTTCGGGCACCGGCGCGGCCAGCGGGTCGTACAGGCCGGCACCGAAGCTGCTGCGCCACTCGGCCGATTCCAGCCGGAAGATCAGCGTGCCGCGCCCTTGGCGGTCGGGCGTGAACAGGTCCGCGTCGTCGAAGTCGTTGTCGACGAGGTCGTCGCCGACGTCGGTCGCGCTGAACGCCCAGCCGTCGGGCGGCAGCACGCGCAGCAGGTAGGCCCAGTCCGAGCGCAGGTCGCCGAAGCTGAAGCCGCCCTGGGTGTCGGTCGTCGCCGAGGCGGCGACATGGACCAGGCTGTCCATCAGGTCCACCGTGACCCCTGACAGCCCGCCCTCGCCGGCGTCGCGCCGGCCGTTGCGGTTGCGGTCGTTCCAGGCCACGCCGGACAGGCCGCCGTTGACCCACTTGACGAAGCCGGCGTCGATGGCGGTGTCGAAGCCGCTCTCCTCGCTGGTGTCGGGCAGCGGCACCGCGAAGTCCGGCGTGACGTAGCCGGTGAGCCACGTAATCACGTCGCTGTCCTTGGCGTCGAGCGGGTAGTGGCGGTCGTAGGTCCCGAAGGTCACGCCGCTGATCGTGGGCACGTAGCAGTGGGTGGGGGTGGTCGGCGGCGTGAACGACAGGCTGCAGCGCGGCCCGCCGCCCAGGGCGACCTGGTAGCCGCCGCTGGCGCTGCTGCCGGTGATGGCGGGGCTCGGCCAGGTGGCCCGGCAGCCGTCGCCGAGCACGCGGATGACCACGTCGGCGATGCCGGGTTCGCCGGCGTCCTGCAGGCCGTCGCGGTTGGTGTCCTCCCAGACCCGGTCGCCGATCGTGTGGCCGTCACCGGCCAGCGCCAGGCTGCGCTTGGTGGCCGCCCACACGGCGCCGCCCCGTGGCCGGACTGGCGTGCTGTGCATCGCGATGCACCCCGTTGCGTGTGCTCCGCGTCATCATCTGCCACCGCGGCGTGGCGCCGTTGACGCAAGGCAAGCCGGCGGCTGAGCCGCAGCGGACAGCCGGCCGCGGTGCCGGCCGGCTATCGTCGGGCGATGGCCCTTGCCCCGCCGCCCGACCCGCCCGCCGACCCCATGGACGGCGGCCTGGACGGCCGCGCCCGCCTGGGCCTGGCCGCCACGCTGATCGCGGTGTCGATGGCCGGCCTGGACAGCGCGCTGGTCAACACCGCGCTGCCCACCATCGCGCGCAGCCTGGGCGCGTCGCCGGCAGCGTCGGTGTGGGTGGTCAACGCCTACCAGCTGGCGATGGTGGCGACGCTGCTGCCCTTCGCCGCGGTGGGCGACTGGCTGGGGCCGCGGCGCGTCTGCCTGGCCGGCCTGGTGGCCTATGCGCTGGCCTCTTTGGCCGCGGCGCGCGCCGACAGCCTCACGGCACTGGCCACCGCGCGGGCGCTGCAGGGCGTGGGCGCCGGCGCGCTGATGAGCGTGAACATCGCGCTGGTGCGGCTGATCTACCCGCCGCGCCGGCTGGGCCAGGGCGTGGGCATCAACGCGCTGATGGTCGGGCTGAGCTTCACGCTGGGGCCCACGGTGGCTGCGGCTGTGCTGGCGGTGGCCTCGTGGCCCTGGCTGTTCCTGGTCAACCTGCCGCTGGCGCTGGTGGCGCTGGCCTGCGGCTGGCCGGGCCTGCCGCGCACGCCGCGCGGCCACGGCGTGGATGCGCTGACCGCGCTGCTCACCGCGGTCACCTGCGCCGGCGCCATCGGCGCGCTGGCCAGCACCGCCCAGCGCCTGGGCGCCGGCCTGGTGGCGGCGCTGCTGGGCGCGGCCGCGCTGGCCGGCGCGGCGCTGCTGCGCCGCCAGGCCGGCCACCCGGCGCCGATGCTGCCGGTGGACCTGCTGCGGCGGCCGCTGTTCGCGCTGTCGGTGGCCACCGCGCTGGCGGCCTTCGGCGCGCAGGGCCTGGCCTTCGTCGGCCTGCCGTTCTACTTCCACGACGTGCTGGGCCGCGACGCGGTGGCCACCGGCCTGCTGATGACGCCCTGGGCGCTGGTGGTGGCGGCGGCGGCGCCGGTGGCCGGGCGGCTGTCGGACCGCATCGCCCCGGGGCTGCTGGGCGGCGTGGGGCTGGCGGTGCTGTCGGCCGGGCTGCTGGCGCTGGCGGCGCTGCCGGCCACCGCGGGCGACGCGCTGGTGGCCGCGGGCATGGCGGTCTGCGGCCTGGGTTTCGGCCTGTTCCAGGCGCCCAACCTGAAGGCGCTGATGGCCGCCGCGCCGCCGCAGCGCGCCGGCGGCGCCAGCGGCATGGTCGCGCTGGCCCGCCTGACCGGCCAGACCAGCGGCGCGGCCGCGGCCGCGCTGTGCTTCGGCCTGGCCGGCACGCGGGGCCCCGGCTGGGCGCTGGCCCTGGGCGCGGCCTGCGCCGCCGCCGGCGCGCTGGCCAGCGCCGCACGCCTGCGCTGGCGGGCCTGAGCACCGCTACCATCGGCGCCCCATGGCCGACCCCGAACGCTGGGCGCTGCGCGTCGACGACGCGCCCGAGGCGCTGCTGACCATCCCGCCCGACGCGCTGCGCGAGCGCCGCTTCGACATCGCCTGCGCGCTGACCGTGCGCTGCGGCGACGACCTGGCGGGCGCCTGGCACGAACTGGCGGTCTACGCCAACGGCGCGCTGCAGTGGCAGCGCCGCGTGCCCAGCCACAACCCGGGCAGCCGCGACGGGCTGGACCTGCACTTGCGCGCCACCGTGCCGGTGGGCGAGGCGCTGCGCCTGCTGGCCCGCGCCACGGCGCGCGGCGTGGCCATCGAGCGCCTGGAGATCGAGGCCGACGAGGCCTGACGCGCCGCCGGGCGGCCCTGGGCCGCCTCAAGCGGTTTGACGCGGCCTGAACCGGCTGGTCTCGACCTGAACTGGCTGGTCGCTGCTCAGCCGCCGCTGCTGCGGCCGAGCGTGCGGCGCGCCAGCAGCAGCGCGGCGGCGCCCAGCCACAGCGCGCCGGTGGCGGGTTCGGGCACCGGTGCCAGCTGCGGCAGGTGGCTGCCCCAGTCCATGGGCTGGTATTCGGTGCCGGTGAGGGCGTTCAGGATGCGCACCACGCCGGCATTCGGGTCGCTCGTCGCGACGCGGAGGTAGGGGTCGAGGAGGGCGCTGGCCTCGGCCTGGCCGACGGCCACGCCGACCCGGCCGTCGTAGGCGGCGACCGCGCTGGCGTTGGCGTACAGGCTCAGCGACAGCTGCTCGCCCGCGCGTGCAGCGACGCGCAGCTGGCCGCCGTCGGCCGGGCTGAAGGCGCTCTCGGACCAGGCGCCGCCGTCGCCGTAGGCGCCGATCGAGCCCAGGCGGTCCGTCCCCGCCGTGCCCGGCACGACGGCGCCGCTGTCGTCCACCGAGGCCGGGCGCACGTAGTCGCTGATCTGCACGAGGGTCTGGCCGACGACCTGGCCGCCCCACAGCCGCCGCAGCACGAAGCTCACACTGGCGTTGCCGGCGCCCACCACCTCGGTGAACGAGCGGTAGCGCAGGTCCAGCGCCACCGGCGTGCCCGACGCCACCTGGCTGTCGTCCACCTGCAGCAGGAACTGCAGCACCTGGGCCGACGCGTCGGCCGAGCGTGCGTAGCGGGGGGTCTGCCCCAGGGGGTTGGCGACGATCGACATCTGCATCGCCGCGGCCACGTCCAGCATCGGCTCGCCGGCACCGGGCAGGTAGACCGCGGCCTGGCGCGCGAACTCGTAGCCGTAGGTCACGGCGCTGTACAGCGGGGTCAGCTGGCCGTTGCCCGACAGCGCGCTGGAACTGGCCGCGGTCAGCCCGGCGTCCGCCAGCGGCTGGAAGCCCTGGTTGTAGTTGCCGGGGTTCAGCGTGATCGTCAGCGCGTGCAGGCCGGTGCAGCCCAGGCACAGCACCGCCGCGGCCAGGCGGCGCAGGGCAGGGCGGGTGGACGCTTGGCGGGACCGGCGGGCTGACATGGTGACCTCCGAGGCAGTGGTGGTGCAGACACCCGACAGCGCCCGCGAGGGTCAATGTGCCACGCGGCGCCGCGGCGGCGGGTGCCGGCGTGGCCGGCCTTTGCGCTGCCACAAACCGCCGCGGGCCGGCAGGCGGTGCCGCCCTGGCGACAAGCGGGTTTCCGACTCGCCGCCTACACTCTTGCATATGCATGAATCAACGAGGCGCCCGCATGGCCAACCCTGAGCTGAGCGCGCTGCGCAGCGGCCCCATCCTGCCCACGCTGCTGCGCCTGGCCGTGCCCAATGTGCTGGCCATGGTGCTGACGGTGCTGGTGGGCATCGCCGAGACCTGGTACGTGGGCCGGCTGGGCACCACGCCGCTGGCGGCGATGGCCCTGGTGTTCCCGTTCGCGATGCTCACCGGCATGCTGTCGGCCGGGGCGATGGGCGGCGGCGTGTCCTCGGCGATCAGCCGCGCGCTGGGCGCCGGCGACGCACCGCGCGCGGCCACGCTGGCCTGGCACGCGGCGGCCATCGGCGCCGGTGCGGGGTTGGTGCACACGGCGCTGATGCTGCTGGCCGGGCCGGCCCTGTACCAGCTGCTGGGCGGCCAGGGCGCGGTGCTGGCCGAGGCCGTGCGCTACGCCGGCGTGCTGTTCACCGGGGCGAGCCTGGTGTGGCTGTCGAACACGCTGGCGTCGGTGCTGCGCGGCACCGGCGACATGCGCGCGCCCTCGGTGGGCATCGTGGCCACGGCGCTGCTGCAGATCGCGCTGGGCGGCGCGCTGTGCCTGGGTTGGGGGCCGCTGCCGTCGCTGGGCATGGCGGGGGTGGCCATCGGCCACATCGTGGCCACCGGTGCCAGCGTGGTCTTCTTCGCCTGGTACCTGCTGCGCGTGCAGCGCCGGCTGGACCTGCGCGTGGCCGGGCTGCGCTGGCAGCGGGCGATGTTCGCCGACATCCTGCGCGTCGGCGCGGTGGCCTGCCTGTCGCCGCTGCAGTCGGTGCTGACGATCCTGATCTTCACCGGCCTGGTGGCGCGGCTGGGCGTGCTGCCGCTGGCCGGCTACGGCATCGGCCAGCGGCTGGAGTTCCTGCTGATCCCGATCGCCTTCGGCATCGGCGTGGCCTCGGTGCCGATGGTCGGGCTGGCCATCGGCGCCGGCGACGTGGCGCGCGCGCGCCGCGTGGCCTGGACGGCCGGCCTGGTGTCGGCGGCCAACCTGGGCGTGGTCGGCGCGGTGGTGGCGCTGGCGCCGGACCTGTGGGCCGGGCTGTTCAGCCGCGACCCCGGCGTGCTGGACCACGCGCGCCAGTACCTGCGCCTGGCCGGCCCGGCCTTCCCGCTGTTCGGCCTGGGGCTGACGCTGTACTTCGCGGCCCAGGGCTCGGGCAAGGTGCTGGGGCCGGTGCTGGCCGGCACGGTGCGTCTGGTCCTGGTGGCCGGCGTCGGCGCGGCGCTGGCCGCGGCGCAGGCGCCGGCGGCGGCCTACTTCGTGCTGGTGGCCGCGGGCATGGTGGCCTACGGGCTGAGCACCGCCGCGTCGATCCGCCTGACGCGCTGGGGCGCGCGCGCCTGAGCCCGCCGCGCACAAGGTGCGAAGGAGCCGTCGCGAGCGGGTTCAGCTTGCGCCGAGCAGCGCAGCCGTACTGGCGTACGGCGAGCAGCGCAGGCGCAAGATGGGCCCGCGCAGCAGGCTCATGCACACCTTGTCAGCGGTCGGTCAGGCGCACGATGCCCAGCGCCTTGAGCACGTACTTCTCGTAGATCGGCTCGGAGTTGCCGGACTTCATCTTCGACAGGAAGTACTTCTCGAAGGCGATCTTGGCCAGGTGCACCCACTTGCCCTTGCGGAACCAGTTGACGTTGCGCGGCGGGATCTGCGGCAGCGCGACGAAGGCCGCGCCGGTGTCGCCCATGTCGGCCAGGCAGATCGCGTTCCAGGTGCCGGTGGCGGTGGCGGGCCTGCCGGCCAGCTCGTCGGCGATGTTGTGGGCGATCGCGCTGACCATGGTCTCGATCATGTAGCCGGTCTTGGGCGCGCCGGTGGGCACCGGCGTGGCCTCCACCGGCGGGATGGCCACGCAGACTCCGGCCGAGAAGATGTTGCGGAAGGCCTTGCTGCGCTGCTGCTCGTCGATCAGCACGAAGCCGCGCGGGTTGCACAGCCCCGGCACCGCGGCCACCGCGTCCACGCCCTTGAAGGCCGGCAGCATCATCGACAGCTTGAACGGCACCGCGTGGTCCTTGTACGGGTTGCCCAGGCCGTCGACCTCGGTGCAGTGCAGCGTGCCTGCCTCGACCCGCGTGGTCCTGGCGTTGGTGATCCACTTGATGTCGTTGTTGCGGAACTCGCTCTCCAGCATCGACTTGCTGTCGCCGACGCCGCCCAGGCCCAGGTGGCCGATGTAGGGCTCGCTGGTGACGAAGGTGATCGGCACCTTGTGGCGCAGCTTGCGCCGGCGCAGGTCGGTGGCCAGGATGAAGGCGAACTCGTAGGCCGGGCCGAAGCAGCTGGCGCCCGGCATCGCGCCGACGACCACCGGCCCCGGCGCCTCCAGGAAGCGCTGGTAGTCGGCCCAGAAGGCCTCGGCGTGGTCCACCGTGCAGATCGAGTGCGTGTGGCCGCCGCCGCCGTCCGCCCGGGCCGGGCCGGCGCCGGGCACCTCGTCGAAGCTCAGCCGCGGGCCGGTGGTGATGACCAGGTAGTCGTAGTCCAGCGTGCTGCCGTCGGCCAGCGTCAGGCGGTTGGCCGGCGCGTCGATCTGCGTCACCGCGCGGGCGACGAAGTCGATGCCCTTGCGCTGCAGCAGCGGGCCGACCTGCAGCGTGATGTCGCCGCGCGTGCGCCAGCCCACCGCAACCCAGGGGTTGGACGGCACGAACTGGAAGTAGTCGACCGCGCTGACGACGGTGATGCGGTGCGGTGGCGGCAGCAGCTCGCGCAGCTCGTAGGCGGCCGGCATGCCGCCGATGCCCGCACCCAGGATCACGATGTGCGCCATGCTGTCTCCTTGCGCCGGGGATGGTTTGTATACCCATCAAGGTATCAGCAATTGCGCAGGATGACCAGGGCCGCCTGGGGCGCCGGGGCCGCGGCGCTTGACATTGCGCAAACCGGAGCCGGTGCCCGCGGCTGCTCAGCCGGCGCCCAGCGCGTAGAAGGCCAGCGCCGGGCTGCGGATGTCCAGGCGCTCGAAGCGGGTGAAGCCGGCGTCGGCGGCCAGCGCGCGGGCGCGCCGCTCGCCCCAGCAGGCGCCCAGGCCCGGCCCGCCCAGTGCCAGCGACTGCGGCACGCAGTGCAGGCAGCTGATGCCGTAGAGCATGCGGGCGAAGGGGTTGTGCAGGTCGTGCTCCAGCGCCTCGCCGACCTTGGGCTCGACCATCAGGTAGGTGCCGCCGGGGGTCAGCGCGCGGTGGATGCGGCGCAGCGCGCCCTCGGGGTCGGGCAGGTCGTGCACCACGTCGAAGGTGCTGACCAGGTCCCAGCGCGCGTCGGCCGGCAGGTCCTCGACGCCGTGCTGCAGGAAGTCCACCGCCACGCCGGCCGCGCGTGCCTCGGCGCGCGCCAGCTCGAGCGAGCGCGCGTCCACGTCCAGCCCGCTGACCTGCGCCTGCGGGAAGGCGCGGGCCAGCGCGATCGGCACCACGCCCAGGCCGCAGCCGATGTCCAGCGCCCGGCCGCCGGCCTGCAGCCGCTCGACCACGCCGGGCAGTGCGGGCAGCCAGCTCTTGACCAGGCGCTGCTCGTAGACCGAGCGGTTCATCGCCGCCAGGGCCAGCGGCAGCTCGGCGCCGAACTCGGTGAAGGCGATGCCGCCGCCGGTGCGGAAGGCCTCGGCCAGCTGCGGCACCATGGCCGCCATCGCCGGCAGGCCGCTGAACAGTCCGCCCAGGTAGAACTCCGAGCTCGGGTCGGTCAGGAACAGCGCGTGCTCGTCGGGCAGGGTGAAGCGCTGGGTCGCGGCGTCGTAGTCCACGTAGCCGGCGCCGGCCATCGTGGCCAGCCACTCGTCGGCATAGCGCGCGGCGATGCCGGCGCGCTCGGCCAGCTCGGCCGCGCGCAGTGGCCCGGCGCCGGCCATGGCGCGGAACAGGCCGGTGCGGTCGCCGACCAGCAGCAGCGTGGCCGCCAGCGTGGTGGCCACGTCGCCGACCAGCTTGAGCATGAAGGCGTTCGAGCGTTGCTTGTCCAAGACGGGTCTCCTGTGGTCCGGCCGGCCGCCGTGGCGCGGCGCCGGTGCGGGTGATCGGGCGTTGCTGCACGATGGTCGCCCAGCGGCGCGCGCGGCGCATCCGGGCCAACCAGCGCGCGGGGCGCTGTGGCCGGGCCTGCCGCGGGTTCACCCGAATTGCCCGCATACTGGTGGATGGGCGCCAGCCCGCCCGATCCGAGAACGCATCCCCTGGAGTGACCATGACCCGATTCAACCGCCGTGCCGCGCTGCAGCGGCTGGGCGCCGGACTGCTGCTGCCGGCCCTGGCGGGCACCGCCCTGGCCGAGACCGGCCGCACCGTGCGCCTGCTGGTGGGCTTTCCCGCCGGCGGCGGCACCGACGCCATCGCCCGCCTGCTGGCCGAGCGCCTGAAGGACGAGCTGCACACCTCGGTGATCGTCGAGAACAAGCCCGGCGCCGGCGGCCAGCTGGCGGCGCAGGCGCTGAAGTCGGCCACGCCCGACGGCACGACGCTGTTCCTCAGCCACGACCACACCGTCTCCATCCTGCCGCTGGTGGTGAAGAACGCCGGCTTCGACCCGGCCAGGGATTTCGCCCCGGTGGCCGGCTTCGCCAGCTTCCCCAACGCCATCGCGCTGTCCGGCGGCACGCCGGCCAGGTCGCTGGCGGAGTACGTGGCCTGGATCAAGTCGGCCGGCGGCGGCAAGGGTGCGGTGGGCATCCCGGCGCCGGCTTCGGTGCCCGAGTTCATGGTCAAGGTGCTGGCCGAGAAGTTCGGCCTGGACCTGGTCTCCGCGCCCTACCGCGGCAGCGCGCCGATGATGGCCGACATGCTGGGCAACCAGATCGCCGCCGGCGTCGGCTCGGTGCCCGACTTCATCGAGAACCACCGCAGCGGCAAGCTGCGCATCGTCGCGGTGATGGGCACCCAGCGCCAGGCCCTGCTGCCCGACGTGCCGACGCTGGCCGAGGCCGGCCTGGCCGGCTTCGACGAGCTGCCCTACTACGGCCTGTTCGCCCCGGCCGGCACGCCCAAGGCCGCGCTGGACCCGATCGCCGCCGCGCTGGCCAAGGTGCTGGCCGTGCCCGAGGTCAAGGACCGCCTGACCGCGATGGGCCTGAGCGTGGGCTTCATGCCGCCGGCGCAGCTGGCCGCGCGCGAGCGGGCCTACACCGCCGTGTGGTCGCGCATCATCAAGGCCAGCGGCTTCCAGCCGCAGTGAGGGCGGGCGCGCCGGCGGGCGTGGTGCGGTCCGCCGGGCCGGGCCGCCGGGCGCGGCCTGGGTGGCGGTGCCGGGCGCTGGTGCTGGTGCTGGTGCAGCCGCTGGCGGGGATGCTGCTGCTGGCCGCCGCCGCACCCGCGGCGCGGGCGGCCGACCTGCCGGCGTCCACCGTCGCCGCCTGGGTCGACGCCGGCGGCCAGCCCACCGCGGCGGCCCGCCGGGCCGTGGCCCTGCTGGCCGACGCGCCGACCCATGGTCTGGAGCCGGCCGACTACGCGCTGGCCGCGCTGCAGCAGGCGCTGCACGCCGGCCCGCCGCGCGATGCCGACGCGGCGCAGCGCCTGGCCCGCGCGCTGCACGCCGCCTTCGCGCGCTACCTGGGCGACCTGGCCCGCGGCCGCGTCGACCCGCAGCAGCTGCAGCAGGACTACGCGCCCGCGCGGCGCGCGCCCTACGACGCCGCGGCGGCGCTGCAGCGCGCGCTGGACAGCGGCCACGCCGACGCGCTGGCCGAGGCGGTGGCCCAGGCGCCGCCGGCCCTGCCGCAGTACCAGGCGCTGCGCGACGCGCTGGCGGCCTACCGCGCGCTGGACGGGCACCCCGCCTGGCAGCGGCCGCTGCCGGCGCCCGCCGCTGCCACCGGCCGGCGCGGCGGCGCACCGCGGCTGGACCCGGGCCAGCCCTGGGCCGGCACCGCGCTGCTGGCCCGCCGCCTGCAGGCCCTGGGCGACCTGCCGGCCGACGCGGCCCACGCGGCCCACGCAGCCGGCATGGCCGCCGCACCCGAGGCCCGCTACGACGGCGCGCTGGTCGACGCGCTGCGCGCCTTCCAGCGCCGCCACGGCCTGGCCGACGACGGCGTGATCGGTGCCGCCACGCTGGCCGCGCTGGCGGTGCCGCCGGCCGCGCGCGCCGCGCAGATCGCGCTGGCGCTGGACGCCGCTGCGCCAGGGCCCGCGCATGGTGGTGGTCAACGTGCCCGAGTTCGTGCTGCGCGCCTACGAGGTGGTCGACGGCGCGATCCGCCTGCGGCTGCAGATGAAGGTGGTGGTCGGCAAGGCGCTGGACACGCGCACGCCGCTGTTCGACGAGGACATGCGCTTCATCGAGTTCAGCCCCTACTGGAACGTGCCGCCGTCGATCGCCCGCGGCGAACTGCTGCCGCGGCTGCGGCGCGAGCCGGCGTACTGGGACCGCGAGGGCTTCGAGTTCGTCGACGGCGCCGGCGGCGTGCACCCGGCGCTGGACGCCGCCGGGCTGGACGCGGTGCGCGCCGGCCACTGGCGCATCCGCCAGCGCCCCGGGCCGGCGAATGCGCTGGGCGACATCAAGTTCGTCTTCCCCAACCGCGAGGCGATCTACCTGCACCACACGCCGGCCACCGCGCTGTTCGACCGGCCGCGGCGCGACTTCAGCCATGGCTGCATCCGCGTGGAGCAGCCGGTGGCGCTGGCCCGCTTCGTGCTGCAGGGCCAGCCCGACGGCCAGGCCTGGACCGAGGCGCGCATCCGCGAGGCCATGGCCCAGGGCCGCTCCAGCACGCTGCGCCTGGCCGCGCCGCTGCCGGTGCTGATCACCTACGGAACCTCGCTGGTCCAGGGCGGTCGTATCCTGTTCCTGGACGATGTCTACGGGCAGGACCGCCTGCTGGCCGCGGCGCTGCGCGCACCGCGGCCGGCGCTGCCGCTGCCCTGAGCCCGCGTCGTCCGTCCGCTTCTGCCCGTTCCCCCCTCCCGCCCGTTCCGCCCGTCCTGCCGCATGCGCCCAGCCCCCGACCGCCGCCACTTCCTGCGCCGCAGCGCCCACCTGCTGCTGCCGGCCCTGCCGGGCGCCGCCGCGCTGGCCGCCGCGCCGGCTTGGGCCGCGCCGGGTCCGGGGCCGCGGGCGCTGTCGCTGGCCCACACCCACACCGGCGAGCGGCTGCAGCTGGTCTACGCTGCCGACGGCGGCTACCTGCCCGACGCGCTGACGGTGCTGAACCGCTTCCTGCGCGACCACTACACCGGCCAGGTCGGCACGATGGACCCGCCGCTGTTCGACCTGCTGCACCGTGTGCGCGGCCTGCTGGGCAGCGACGCGCCCTTCGAGGTCATCAGCGGCTACCGCTGCGCCGACACCAACGAGCGCCTGCGCCGCAGCGGCGGCGGCGGCGTGGCCCGGCGCAGCCTGCACATGGACGGCCGCGCGCTCGACGTGCGCCTGCGCGGCGTGCCGCTGGCCGAGCTGCGCGACGCCGCCTGGTCGTTGCAGGCCGGCGGCGTGGGCTTCTACCCGGGCGAGCAGTTCGTGCATCTGGACACGGGACGCGTGCGCCGCTGGTGAGCTCCGGCCGCGGCGCTTGCCCGGGCGCTGTCAAAGGCCAGATACTGCGCGCCGGCCTGTGGCCGCATCCGGCCGTCATCCGCGGCCGCATCCCCGACAACCTGGCCGCGGCCCGCCCTGCCGCGAAGCCACTCTCCAGGAGACCCGATTGACCTCCCTCGACCGCCGCCGCGTCCTCCAAGCCGGCCTGGCCCTGTCGGCCGCCGCCGCCGCACCGGCCAGCCTGGCGCAGGCCGGCTTCCCCAGCCGACCGATCAAGTTCATCGTGCCGTTCCCGCCGGGCGGTGCCACCGACCTGGTCGGTCGCCTGCTGGCCAACAAGCTGCAGGAGGCCTGGGGCCAGAACGTGGTCGTCGAGAACAAGCCCGGCGCCAGCGGCATGATCGGCACCGAGCAGGTCGCCCGCTCGGCGCCCGACGGCTACACCGCGCTGGTCGGCATCACCACCCATGTGCAGAACCCGGCGATCTTCGCCAAGGTGCCCTACGACCCGCTGAAGGACTTCGCGCCGGTCTCGCAGATCTGCCTGTCCTACCTGGTGCTGGTGGTCAAGCCCGAGTTCCCGGCGCGCGACCTCAAGGAGTTCGTCGCGCTGGTCAAGGCCAACCCGGGCAAGCACAGCTTCGGCTCCTTCGGCACCGGCTCGTCCTCGCACATCGTCGGCGAGGGCTTCGCGCGCCGCGCCGGCCTGGACATCGCCCACGTGCCCTACAAGGGCTCGGCGCCGATGATGAGCGACCTGCTGGGCGGCCAGGTCTCGGCCGGCTGGGCCGACGTGAGCACCGCCACCGCGCACATCGCCGCCGGCAAGCTGCGGCCGCTGGCCGTCAGCGGCGAGCGCCGCGCACCGCTGCTGGCCCAGGTGCCCACGCTGCTGGAAAGCGGCTACCCGGGCTTCGAGGCCCTGGGCTGGGTCGGCGTGCTGCTGCCGGCCGGCACGCCCAAGCCCATCGTCGAGAAGTACTCGTCGACCATGGTGCGCCTGGTCAAGCTGCCGGACGTGCGCGCCCGCCTGTACGAGCAGACGCTGATGCCGGTGGGCGACAACGCCGACTCCTTCGCCCGCACGCTCAAGCGCGACATGACGCTGTGGCAGCAGATTGTCACCACCGCGGGGATCAAGCCGCAGTGAGCGGGCGGCCGCCCGGCGCCCGCGGGGCGGCGCCGCCGCCGCGGCGCTCAGGACAGCTTGCTGGTCTTGTTCATGAAGCCGGCGATGCGCGCGTCCATGTCCGGGCCGCGGCCTTCGCTGCGGTGGATCTCGTAGGACAGGCCGGCGCGCAGCGTCATGCCCTCGGTCTCGCGGTACAGGCGCTTGTTGGCGCGCAGGCTGAACCAGGAGTTGGCCAGGATCCGGCCGCAGAAGGTCTGCAGCTCGGCCTCGAAGGCCTCGTCCGGCGCGCACCAGTTGGCCAGGCCCATGGCCACCGCCTCGGCGCCGCTGTAGGTGCGCGCGGTGTAGGTCATCTCCTGGGCCTTGGCGATGCCCACGCGGCGCGGCAGGCGCTGGCTCATGCCCCACACCGGGGTCAGCGCCCAGCGCGCATGGGTGTCGGCAAACTTGGCCGAGGCCGACGCGGCGATCATGTCGCCGGCCAGCGCCAGCTCCAGCGCGCCGGTGTAGCAGTGGCCGTGCACCGCGGTGAGCACCGGCTGCGGCAGCTCGGCCAGGGCCTCGATGGTGTCGGCCTGGAAGCTGGGCTTGGGCGGCCGTTCGCCGTGGGCGATGTCGGCCAGGTCGTGGCCGGCCGAGAAGCACTTGCCGGCGCCGCGCAGCAGCACCAGGCCGACCGATTCGGTCTGCGTGGCGATGCGCTCGACATGGGCGCGCAGTTCCTGGAACAGCGCCACCGTCAGTGCGTTGAGCTTCTCGGGGCGGTTCAGCGTCAGGATGGCCAGGCCGTCGCGGTCCTCGCGCAGCACCAGTTCGGACATGCGGTCTCCTTGCGGGTGTCGTGTCGTCCCGCTCGGGGCGGCGGGCTGGCGGCAGTCTAGGCAGCGCCCGCCGGCGGCGGCTGTCGCCAAGGGGTCTGGCCGGGCGGCGCCGTGGCGGCCTGCCGCGTCAGCCGCCCAGCCAGGCCACCACGCCGACCAGCACCGCGGCGCAGGCGGCGTTGAGCCAGGCGCCGCAGCGCAGCATCGTGCCGGCCGGCACCCGGCCGGTGGCGAAGACCAGGCCGTTGGGTGGCGTGGCCACCGGCAGCATGAAGCCGCAGGACGAGGCCAGCGCGACGGTGAAGGCCGCCAGGTCCGCCGGCAGGCCCAGCGCGGCGGTGGCCGGCAGGAACACCGGCAGCACCAGCGCTGCGGCGGCGGTGTTGCTCAGCAGCTCGGACAGCAGCACGACGAAGACCACCACGCCGGCGACCACCGCCCACAGCGGCGCGCCCTGCAGCGCCAGCAGCGCGTGCTCGGCCAGCCAGCGCGCGCCGCCGTGGCGCTGCATCAGCTCCGACAGCGCCAGCCCGCCGCCGAACAGCAGCAGCACGCCCCATTCGGTCTCGGCCTCCAGCTGGCGCCAGCGCAGGCAGCCCAGCAGCACCAGGGCCAGCAGCGCGCTCAGTGCGACCCAGGCGTCGACGTCGCTGGCCACGCCCAGCGCCCGCGCCAGCGGCGCGCCGCCGACCCAGCCCAGCACCGCGGCGGCGAACACGGCCAGCGTCAGCACCCTTGGCCGCGTCCAGGCCCAGGGTTCGCCGGCCGGCGCGGGCCCCGCCCCGCCGGCCGGGCCGAAGCGCGGCCGCAGCAGCCACCACAGCAGGGCCATCATCAGCCCCCACAGCAGCACGGCCACCGGCACGCCCCAGGCCATCCACTGCGCGAAGCCCAGCCCGCCCTGGGCCGCGGCCAGCGCGTTGGGCGGGCTGCCGATGGGCGTGGCCATGCCGCCCAGGCTGGTGCTGTAGGCCAGCGCCAGCAGCACGAAACTGGACTCGGGCGTGGCCGGCGCGCGGGCGCCGGGCGCCGCCTGCGGGTCGCGCGGCAGCAGGCCCAGGGCCAGCGGCAGCATCATCGCCGCGGTGGCGGTGTTGCTCATCCACATTGACAGCAGCGCGGTGGCGGCGGCCAGCAGCAGCACGGCGCGGCCGTGGCGGCCGCCGGCGGCGTGCAGCACCGCGCGCACCAGGGCCTGGTCCAGGCCCTGCTGGCGCAGCGCCGCGGCCAGCGCGAAGCCGCCGAGGAACAGGAAGATCGTCGGGTGGGCGAAGGGCGCCAGCGCGGCGCGCGGCTCGGCCAGGCCGCCGGCCACGGCCAGCACCGGCACGGCCAGCGCGCTGACGGCCAGCGGCAGCGCCTGGGTCAGCCACCAGCCGCCGATCAGCACGAACAGCGCCAGCGCGTGGCGCAGTGCGGCCGGCTCGGGGCCGGCCAGCAGCACGGCGGCGGCCAGCGCGGCGCAGGCGGCGGCGCGGGCCAGGGGCGGGATGGGGACGGTCAAGACGGCAGGTGGACTGGGGGGCGCCGCCCGCAGTCTAGGGCCCGCCGGGCCCGGCCCCGCGCCGGGGCTCAGAGGCTGAGAGGATGTCGATCGTGGCCGAGCGGGCGGCTTGGGGTGTGACGAGCGGGCATGAGCGAAAGACTCTCAGCCTCTCAGGCCAGGGCCAGCGGGTCCAGCCGCCGGTGCGCCGCGGCCAGCAGCTCGCGGCCGGCGTGGGCGCCGTCCTGCACGATCGGGTAGGCCGCGGCATGGCAGCCGTCGACCGAGACGATCTCCAGGTACAGCGTCGGCGCGCCGTCGGCGCCGGGGCGCTCGCACAGGTAGGCCACCATCGCCTCCAGCCGCGGCTCGGCCAGCAGCTGGTCGAACAGCATGCGGCGGCGCGCCGCATCGGCCAGCTCGGCGGGGTTGCCGATGCCGCGGGTGATCGGCGGGATCCAGCGCGTGTCCAGCATCTCGCCGGGGATGCACGGGTCCATCTCGATGGCGTAGAGCTGGCCGCAGGCGGTCATGCCGCGGCGGACGTTGGCGCGCAGCGCGGAGAACAGCTCGCGGAATGCGGCATTGATGTCGGACGACTCCATGAACCGGTGCTGTCGCAGGCCGCGGTGGTCGTCGAGCGGGGCGTCGAAGGCGGGGTCATGGTGTTGCATGCCCTCATCTTCGGCCGCCCGCCGAGCCTGCTTGAGCGGCAAATGCCGCGTTTTCCGGCATCCCCCCGGGCCACAATCGGCGCCACCTCCCCACCGCTGCCGGTGCGTCCGGTCCAGGCCATGCCCATGTTTCCCGTGCTGCTGATCCCCGACGACGCCGCTCCGCGCGAGCGCGGCCGCCTGTACGGCGCCGGCGCGCAGCGCCAGGCCCGGCACAGCCGGGACTCCTACGCGCGGCTGTTCGCCAGCTGCGGCATTGCCTGGGCCGAGGCCTGTGCGCGCGCGCTGCAGCTGCAGCCGGCCATCGCCCAGGCCGACCCGGACCTGCTCGACGAGCTGGCCGGCATCGCCGAGGGTTCGGGCCTGCGCCTGGACGAGGTGCTGGCGCTGAACTGCCGCACCGAGATCCTGCCGCCGACCTTCCTCGGCGAGGCCAGCCCGGCCGCCGATGCGGCGCTGGCCGCCAACCGCGCCGCCGGCCTGCCCGACTGGCTGGACGACGCGGCGCTGGACCCGGCGATCCAGGACGGCGAGTGCACCGCGATGGCGGTCGGTGCCGGTGCCAGCGCCAACGGCCACACCTGGCTGGCGCAGAACTGGGACTGGCTGGGCCGCCAGCGCCAGGCCCTGGTGCTGCTGCAGGGCCACGACGGCCGCGGCACCCGCTTCACCACGCTGACCGAGGGCGGCATGCTGGCCAAGATCGGCGTCAACCAGCACGGCTTCGCGCTGGGGCTGAACATCCTGCGCTCGCTGCAGGACGGCACGCGTCCCGGCGTGCCGGTGCACGTGCTGCTGCGCCGCCTGCTGAGCTGCCGCTCGCTGGCCGAGGCGCGCGGCGTGCTGGGCGCGCTGGCCGCCGGGCCGGGCTTCGGCGCGGCATCCAACATCCCCTGCGCCGACGCGCAGGGCGAGGTGGCCTGCTTCGAGCTGGCCCCGGCCGGCTGGGCCGAGCTGGCGCCGCAGGACGGCATCGTGGTGCACAGCAACCACTTCGTCTGCGGCGCGCTGCTGCCGCTGCAGGCGCCGATGTCGCCGGCGCTGTCCAGCGCCTCGCGTCTGGACACCGCGCGCCGCCATGCCGGCGCCGGCGCGCCGGACCTGGCGTCGCTGCAGCGCTTCCTGCGCGACGAGTCCGACGGCCACCTGTCGGTGTGCCGCCGCCCCGACCCGGCGCTGCCGACCGAGGCGCGCGTGGAGAGCGTGGCCGGCATCGTCATCGACTGCGACGAGCGGGCGATGTGGGTGGCGCCGGACGTGCCCAGCCGCTGCGAGTTCGCGCGCGTGGCCTAAAGGCCGGTGGCGCCGCCAGCCCCTGGTGGCGTGGCCGCGTCGCCAAGGTGATGGGTGGGCGTCCAGTGGGCCGTCCGGTCGGGCGCAGGCGGCGGCCCCGGTGCAGTGGATGGCACAAATACTTGATCCCGCAGAAAAAACCGTGCTAGACTGCGAGGCTTGAGATTTCAGCACCTGCCCAGGTGGCGGAATTGGTAGACGCACTAGTTTCAGGTACTAGCGCTGAGAGGCGTGGAGGTTCGAGTCCTCTCCTGGGCACCAAGGTTTTCAAAGTCTGAAGGCTCCGGCAACGTGGTCCGCAAGTCCGACACGAAGGCCAGCACACGATGCTGGCTTTTTTGTCGGCGGCTGGCAGCGGCGCCGGGCAAGTCTCACAAGTTCACGGCCTCATCGTCTAGCGGTTAGGACACCACCCTTTCACGGTGGTTGCCGGGGTTCGATTCCCCGTGAGGTCGCCAAATGTCTCGTTAGCTCAACTGGATAGAGCTCCGGCCTACGAAGCCGGCGGTTGCACGTTCGAGTCGTGTGCGAGACGCCACGGAGCAGTAGCTCAGTTGGTTAGAGTACAGGCCTGTCACGCCTGGGGTCGCGGGTTCGAGCCCCGTCTGCTCCGCCACCGTGGTTTGCACGCCGTCGCCGATCAGTGATCGTCGACGGCGTTTTCATTGGTGCTGCGCTCTTGGGGAGCTAGGGGGCTTGTCCTGCGGCTCGCGCCGCCTATGCTGTGCGCCATGCGCGATCCGCTGACGCAGCAGCCGCACCCGGGCCGGCCCGGCCGGGGTCGGCGCACGCTGTGCGCGGGTCTGGCGGCGCTCGTGCTCGGCGGCGCTGGCCTGGGCTGCGTGCAGGCCGCGGCCGCCGACTTCCCCGCGCGTGCGCTGAGCCTGGTCGTGCCCTATCCGCCCGGCGGCGCCACCGACACCGTCGGTCGCCTGCTGGCGGGTGCGCTGGCGCGCCGGCTGGGCCAGCCGGTACTGGTCGAGAACCGGGCCGGCGCGGGCACGGCGATCGGCGCGGCGGCGGTGGCGCAGGCGGCGCCCGACGGCTACACGCTGCTGCTGAGTTCCAGCACCACCTTCACGATCAACCCGGCGTTGCAGCCGCGCCTGCCCTACGAGCCGTTGCGCAGCTTCGAGGCGTTGGGTCTGGTCGGCTCGTCGCCGTTGGTGCTGCTGGCGCATCCGGCGCTGCCGGCGGCCGATCTGCGTGCGCTGGTGGCCCTGGCGCGCGCGCGGCCCGGGCAGCTGAACTACGGTTCGTTCGGCAACGGCAGCTCGGCCCACCTGGCCGGCGAGCTGTTCAAGGCCGCGGCCGGGTTGGACATCGTGCACCTGCCCTACAGGGGCAGCGCGCCGGCGATGCAGGACCTGGTCGCCGGGCGCATCCAGCTCAGCATCGACACCAACGTGGCGGCGATACCGCAGTTGCGCGCCGGGCGGGTGCGGGCGCTGGCAGTGACCTCGCTGCAGCCCTCGCCCAGCCTGCCGGGCGTGCCGTCGATCGCGGCATCGGGCTACCCGGGCTTCGAGCTGGTGCCCTGGCTGGCACTGGTGGCGCCGCGCGGCCTGCCGCCGCCGGTGCGCGACGCGTTGGCGCGCGCGTTGGCCGACGCGCTGGGCGATGCCGCGCTGCGCGCCGAACTCGAGCGGCTCGGCCTGGATGTGCAGCCCGAGCCGCCGGCCGCCTACGAGCGCCGGGTGTCGGCCGAGCTGCCGCGGCTGCGCGCCCAGATCCACCGGGCGCGGATCACGGCCGATTGAGCCGGGCCGCGGGCGCTGCCCTGGCCGGCTCCGGCGCGGGCGCTCAGATGGCGCGGATGCGCGAGGCCTGCGGACCCTTCTGGCCCTGGGTCACCTCGAACTCGACGCGCTGGTTCTCGGCCAGGGTCTTGAAGCCCGTGCCCTGGATTTCCTTGAAGTGGGCGAAGAGGTCCTTGCCGCCGTTGTCGGGGGCGATGAAGCCGAAGCCCTTGCCTTCGTTGAACCACTTCACGGTACCGGTTTCTGTCGTCATGTGCTTGTCCTGTCTGGATGCGGGGTAACAAGGCGCCGGCGGATGCCGGCGCAGATCAGCAGCAGCCCGTTCGAGGCGCCGCATCGGGTGGGTGGCAGGCGGCCTTGGCCGCCCGTCACCGGCGTTGGGGGGCGCGGGCCGTGGTGGGCGGTCCGCTGCGCTCCAGGTGCCGGAACTTGATCCGGCCCTTGCTGAGGTCGTAGGGCGACATCTCCAGCGAGACGTTGTCGCCCGCGAGGATGCGGATGCGGTGCTTGCGCATCTTGCCGCCGGTATAGGCCACCACGGTGTGGCCGTTGTCCAGCGTGACGCGGAAGCGGGAGTCCGGCAGGACTTCCGCGACCGTGCCGCGCATCTCGATGAGTTCTTCCTTCGCCAATGGTCACTCCTGGCTGGGGGTTGCGGGAAAGGGGTGGGGCCGGTCGGCATCGATCCAGGCCAGGCCTTGCGCGGTGGCGTAGCGGGCGGCTTCCGCGGCGGAGGCGAAATCGGGCGCCAGGCGCAGCACGCGGTCGTGCGAGGCGCTGCCGCGGCCGGAACGGATCGAGACGGCCGACGCGTGGCGGCCATGTGCGAGGGGGCGCGTCAGTGGGGAGATCAGGAACTTCCCGACCTGCAACGGTGTGTGGATGTCGAACTTTCTGGGTCCGCGCCCGCGTGGGGGCTGCGGAGGGTCTGGCGGGGAGGCGCCCGTGGGCGCCGACGCGGCGGATGAGCTCTATCCGGCGGCTGGCTGGCAGGGGTGCTCGCTGCGTGCCAGGGGCATCCGGGGGTGGTGCTCGAGGCGTCGAACGGCCGGCCCGGGAGGATGAGGGAGATCAACTCGGATCTCTGCGCGGTGGGCGCAGCGGGCGCCGGCGGCGGCAACGACAGCCAGCCGGTCTCGCGATGCTGCACCGCGGAAGAATCCCGCAGTGTAGCACAAGCGCGGTGCCGGCGCCGACCTGCCTCCGCCGGCCGCGGCGTGGGCGGCCCCAGGTGACGGCCGCGTCATCCGCGGGTCATCGCAGCGGTTCTGCGGACCGCTACACTGCGCGCCGTCGAGAGGGTGGTTCGACGATCCGTATGCGTTTCGCGTCCAAGCTGTACCGTGTTGTCGAGGTGTGCCGGGTGGGGCGCGCGCAGTTGAGGAAAGTGCCGGGCTTCTACCACCCGGACCTGGACCGGGTGCGCCGCCAGGCCGAATTCACCGCCCGCCACTCGATGGCGATCCGCATCTACATCAGCGACGACCAGGGCCAGGTCGTCTGCGACGTTCCGGTGCCCGTCGCCGCGGCGGGCTGACGCCGGCCCCCAGGCCTCGCGGCCCGCGGCCCGCGGCCCGCTCCCGGGTGCCGGCGTCGCGTCGGCGACGGCGGGCACCCGCCATCCTCGCGAGCATCGTCGGCCAGGAGACAAGCATGGCCGAACTCAAGCGCACCTTCTGCCGGGTCTGCGAGCCCGCCTGCGGCCTGGTGGCCACCGTCGAGGACGGGCGGCTGCTGTCGCTGGCCGCCGACCGGGACCACCCGGTCAGCCGGGGCTTCGTCTGCAACAAGGGCCTGTACGGCGCCGACCTGCACAACGACCCGGACCGGCTGCGCCACCCGCTCAAGCGCGTCGCGCCGGGCCGCTTCGAGCGCGTGGGCTGGGACGAGGCGCTGGCCGACATCGCGCAGCGCCTGCGCGCCACGCTGGACCGCCATGGCGCCGGCGCCGTGGCCGCCTACACCGGCAACCCGGCGGCCTTCAACAGCCTGTTCGGACCGGCCTTCGGCGGCTTCCTGGGCGCGCTGGGCGTGCGCACCACCTTCAGCTCGGGCACGCAGGACTGCAGCAACAAGTTCGCCGGCTCGGAGGCGGTGTTCGGCACGCGCACCCTGCACCCGCTGCCCGATGTCGACTGCGCCGAGCTGATCGTGCTGTTCGGCGAGAACCCGGCCGTCTCGCACCTGTCCTTCGTCTCGATGCCGCATCCGATGAAGCGGCTGAAGGAGGCGGCCGCGCGCGGCGCGCGCATCGTCTATGTCAACCCGCGGCGCATCGAGGCGGCGGCCGTGGCCGGCGAGGTGCTGCTGGTCAGGCCCGACACCGACGTCTACCTGCTGGCCGCGATGCTGCACGCCATCGACCGCGGCCCCGGCTTCGACGCCGGCGTGGTGCAGCGCCACGGCCGCAACGTGGAGGCGCTGCGCGCCTTCCTGGCGCCGTGGACGCCCGAGCGCGTGGCGCCGGTCACCGGTATCCCGGCCGAGGCGATCCGCGCGCTGGCGCTGGACTTCGCTGCGGCCAAGGCCGCCTGCGCCCACATGTCCACCGGCGTCAACATGGGCCGCCAGGGCACGCTGGCCTACTGGCTGCTGCACATGCTGGTCTTCGTCACCGGCAACCTGGGGCGGCCGGGCGGCAACTTCTACTCGCAGGGCTTCTACGCACGCAGCACGGCCTCGGGTGCCGGCGGTCCGCGGGCCATGGTCGACAGCCCCTTCGGCCGCATGCGGCAGCCCGGCGGCGTGGGCATCAGCCTGCCCGGCACGCTGCTGGCCGACCATGTGCTGAACCCGGCGGCGCCGATCCGCGCGATGTTCGTCAACTCGGGCAACCCGGTGCTGTCCATCGCCGGCGAGGCACGGCTGCGCGAGGCCTTTGCCAGCCTGGACCTGCTGGTGTGCGTGGACATCTACCGCAACGCCACCGCCGAGTACGCGCACTACATCCTGCCGGCGGCGGGTGCCTACGAGCGCGAGGACATCAACATCACCGGCCTGGGCCTGCAGGACCAGCCCTCGGTGCAGTTCACGCCGGCGGTGGTGCCGCCGGCTTACGAGCGCAAGCCGGAATGGTGGATCTACGGCCGCCTGGCCCAGGCCATGGGCCTGCCCTCGCCGCTGGACGCGGGCGAGGCGCCGCCGCTGTGGGACCGCGTGGACGCGATGCTGCGCTCGCGCGGACAGTCGATGGCCGCGCTGCGCGCCGCCGGCGTGCTGCAGTTCGAACGCACCCGGCCGGAGACCTTCTACGACGAGCACCTCCAGACCGAGGACCGCCGCGTCGACTGCTGCCCCGAGGGCTTCGCCGAGGCGATCGCGCGCATGGACACGCTCTTCGCCGAGCTGGCCGCCGAGCCGCCGGGCCAGCTCAAGCTGATCAGCAAGCGCGACCCGTACATGCTCAACAGCTGGTACGGCAACCTGCCCAAGATGAAGGCCCAGGGCCGCGACCACAACCCGCTGTACATGCATCCCGACGACGCGGCCGCCCGCGGCATCGCCGACGGCGCGCGCGTGCGCATCGCCAACCGCCACGGCGCCATCGAGGCGGCGGTGCGGCTGAGCGAGCAGCTGATGCCTGGGGTGGTGGCGATGACCCACGGCTGGGGCCAGGCCGCCAGCCCGGGGCTGTCGGTGGCGCAGCGCAGCCCGGGCGTCAACTGCAACGTGCTGCTGCCCAGCGGGCCGGGCGCCTACGAGCCGATCAGCAACCAGTCGCACATGACCGGCATCCCGGTCGAGGTGGGCCCGGCCTGAGGGCCGGGCCGGCGCCGGGGCCCGGTCAGGCGGCGGCCGGGTCCAGCACCAGCCGCCCCTGGGCCACGTCGTCCAGGCGCTGGGGGTCGGGCACCTCGATGCGGCCGTGGCTGCAGCCCAGGATGCCCTCGGCCTGCAGCGCGCGCAGCACGCCGTTGATCCGCTGGCGGCTGGCCGCGAGCAGGGCCGCCAGGTCGCCCTGGGTGAGGTTCAGCTCGATCTGCAGCACCGGCGCCGCGGCCTGGCTGCCCGGCGCGGTGCGGCCGAACTGGCGCAGCAGGCGCTGCAGCTGCAGCGCCACGCGCTGGGCCAGGGGCAGGGTCTGCACCTCCTCCAGCCGGCGGAACATGTGGCGCAGCCGCCGGCAGTCCAGCTGCAGCAGGGCCTGGCGCAGCTCGGGCTGCTCGTCCATCAGCTCGTGCAGGCTGGCCCGGCTGACCATCAGCACCGTGCTGTGGGCCTGGGCCACGATGTCCAGGTCGACGCTGCTGCCGTCCATCAGCGCGATGTCGCCGAACCAGTCACCGGGGCCCAGCAGGTCCAGCGTGAAGGCGCGGCCGTCGCGCCAGCTGGTGGCCAGGGCCAGCGCGCCACCGGCCACGCCGATCCAGTCGGTGGCCGCGTCGTTGCGGCGCACCAGGTAGGCGCCCCGGCGCACATGCTGGGCCCGCGCCCGCGACAGGATCGCCTGGCGCAGGCCCGGCGACAGACGCGAGAACCAGGACGCCGACTCCACGCGCTGGGCCTCGGCCGGCCGCAGGCCCGGCAGCGGCAGCATCGCCACCCGCGAGCCGGCCGGCGGCGCCACCGGCCGGGCGCCGCCGCTGCCCTGCGCCGGCGGGCGGACCCAGGCCGGGCCGCGGGCCGGCACCGCGGTCTGGCCGCGATTGAGTGCGTGTTCCAAGGCCATGGCGCGGATCCCTTGCGTTCGACGTGTTCAGACAGTCCGATCGGCGCCGGCCGCCAGGGGCGTGCCGGCGCAGACCTTCATTGCTCCACCCGGATGCCGGTCTCGGCCGACAGGCGCTTCCACTTGGCGATCTCGCGGCGGTAGAACTCGGCGAAGGTCTCCTGGTTCATCACCTCGTAGACGCCGCCGGCGTTGGCCAGCCATTCGCTCATCTCGGGCCGCTTCATGGCCGCCACCAGCTCGGTGTGCAGGCGGGCGATGATCGGCGCCGGCGTGCCGGCCGGCGCGTAGAAGCCGCTGAAGGCCGGCAGCTCGATGCCGGGGTGGCCGGCTTCGGCCATCGTCGGCACGTTGGGGAACTTGGGCAGGCGCCGGGGGCCGTACACCGCCAGCGGCACCACCTTGCCGGCGGAGATCAGCGGCTCGATCTCGCTGTAGAAGCCCACCGCGAAGTCGACCTGGCCGCCGCCGGCGTCGGTGACCGCCAGCGCACCGGCCTTGTAGGGCACGGCCAGCAGCTTGATCCTGGCCGATTTGGCGATCTGCACGCAGGCGAACTGCTGCAGCGACGCGTTGCCGCCGGTGCCGCAGGTGCGCTCGGCCGTGCCGGCCTTGGCCACGGCCTCGGCCAGGGTCCTGGCGCCGTAGGGCGTGCCGGCCACCAGCACCGGGAAGCCCATGTTGCCCAGCGCGATCGGCACGAAGTCCTTCACCGGGTCGTAGCGCACCTGGCCCCCGGCGCCCGGGAACAGCACCAGCGGGTTCAGGCCGCCGTAGTACAGCGTGTAGCCGTCCGGCGGCGACTTGGCCAGCGCGTCGGCCGACAGCGTGCCGGAGGCGCCGGCGCGGTTCTCGATGATCACCGTCTGCTTCAGCGCCTCGCCCAGGCGCTGGCCGTAGCGGCGGCCCCAGATGTCGTTGATGCCGCCGGCCGGGCCGTCGACGATCAGCTTGATCGGGCGCGCCGGGTAGTCGGCCTGGGCGAGGGCGGCTGGTGCCCAGGCGGCGAGCGCGGACAGGGCCAGGGCGGCGAGGGATCGTCTGCGTGACATGGTGGCTCCGGTGGATGGGCGGGCGGGCCGGGGCGGTCTCAGGCCACCTCGAGCAGGCCGGCCGCGCCCTGGCCGCCGCCGATGCACATGGTCACCACCACGTACTTGGCGCCGCGGCGCTTGCCCTCGATCAGCGCGTGGCCGGTCAGGCGCGCGCCCGAGACGCCGTAGGGGTGGCCCACGGCGATGGCGCCGCCGTTGACGTTGAGCAGCTCGTCGGGGATGCCCAGCTTGTCGCGGCAGTACAGCACCTGGCAGGCGAAGGCCTCGTTGAGTTCCCACAGGCCGATGTCCGAGACCTTCAGGCCGGCGCGCTGCAGCAGGCGCGGCACCGCGAAGACCGGGCCGATGCCCATCTCGTCGGGCTCGCAGCCGGCCACCGCGAAGCCGCGGAAGATGCCCAGCGGCTTCAGGCCGCGCTGCTCGGCGAGCTTGCCGTTCATCACCACCACGGCCGAGGCGCCGTCGCTGAACTGGCTGGCGTTGCCGGCGGTGACCATGCCGCCGGGCAGGGCCGAGCGCAGACCGCTGATGGCCTCCAGCGTGGTGTCGCCGCGGATGCCCTCGTCGGCGGCGATGGTCACCTCCTTGCGGGTGATGCGGCCGCTGGCCTTGTCGACCACGCCCATCACCGTGGTCATCGGCACGATCTCGTCGGCGAACTTGCCGGCGGCCTGGGCCGCGGCGGCGCGCTGCTGGCTGCGCACGCCGTACTCGTCCTGCGCCAGCTTGGAGATGCCGTAGCGCTGGATGACCTGCTCGGCGGTCTGCAGCATGCTCCAGTACAGCTCGGGCTTGTGCTCGGCCAGCCAGGGGTCCACGCGCATGTGGCGGTTGGACTCGTTCTGCACGCAGCTGATGCTCTCGACGCCGCCGGCCACGATGGCCGGGCAGCCCTCGGTCATCACCCGCTGGGCGGCCAGCGCGATGCTCTGCAGGCCCGAGGAGCAGAAGCGGTTGATCGTCAGCCCGGCGGTGGTCACCGGCAGGCCGGCGCGCAGCGCGATGGCGCGGGCGATGTTGCCGCCGGTGGTGCCTTCGCCGAAGGTGCCGCCCATGATGCAGTCCTCGATCTCGGCCGGATCGAGGCCCGAGCGCGCGACCGCGTGCTGCACGGCGTGGGCGCCCAGCGTGGCGCCGTAGGTCATGTTGAACGCGCCCTTCCAGCTCTTGGCCAGACCGGTGCGGGCGGTGGAGACGATGACGGCGTCGACCATGGTGTGGTGCTCCCGGGGGTTCAGTTGAAGGTGCGGCCTTCGTCGGCCAGCTTGACCAGCAGCGGCGCCGGCTGCCACGACGGGTCGGCGCCCGGCTCGGCGGCGAAGCGGCGCAGGCTGCGCACAACGTTGGCCAGGCCCACCATGTCGGCATACAGCATCGGGCCGCCGCGCAGCGCCGGGAAGCCGTAGCCGTTCAGGTAGGCCACGTCGATGTCGGACGCGCGGGCGGCGATGCCCTCCTCGAGGATGCGCGCGCCCTCGTTGACCAGCGCGAAGATGCAGCGCTCGATGACCTCGGCGTCGCTGATCGCGCGCGGCGTGATGCCGTGGGCGGCGCGGTACTCGGCGATCAGCTGCTCGGTCACCGGGTCGGGGATCGGATCACGCTTGCCGGCCTCGTAGCGGTACCAGCCGGCGCCGGTCTTCTGGCCGAAGCGGCCGGCCTCGGCCAGCTTGTCGGCCACGCCGGGCTGGAAGGGCACGCCGGCCTCGGCGGCCTTGCGCTGGCGCGTGGCGTAGCCGATGTCCAGGCCGGCCAGGTCGCCCATGCGGAAGGGGCCCATGGCCATGCCGAACTTCTGCAGCGCGCCGTCGATCTGCTGCGGCAGCGCGCCGGCGTTGATCAGGCCGTTGGCCGCCGCGCCGTAGCGGGCCAGCATGCGGTTGCCGATGAAGCCGTCGCACACGCCCGAGACGACCGCGATCTTCTTGATCTTCTTGGCCACCGCCATGCTGGTGGCCAGCACGTCGGGCGCGGTCTTGGCGCCGCGCACCACTTCCAACAGGCGCATCACGTTGGCCGGGCTGAAGAAGTGCAGGCCGATCACGTCGGCCGGGCGGCTGGTGAAGCTGGCGATCTTGTCCAGGTTCAGGTAGCTGGTGTTGGACGCCAGGATCGCGCCGGGCTTGCAGGTCTTGTCCAGCGTCTCGAAGACGCTCTTCTTGACGTCCATGTTCTCGAACACGGCCTCGATGACCAGGTCGGCGTCCTGGAAGCCGTCGTAGCTCAGCGTGCCGGTGACCAGGGCCATGCGCTGCTCGACCTGCTCGGGCTTGAGCTTGCCCTTCTTCATCGAGTTCTCGTAGTTGCGGCGGATGGTGGCCAGGCCCTTGTCCAGCGCCTCCTGCTTCATCTCCAGCAGCACCACGGGGATGCCGGCGTTGAGGAAGTTCATCGTGATGCCGCCGCCCATGGTGCCGGCGCCGATGACGCCGACCTTGCGGATCTCGCGGACGGGCGTGTCGGCCGGCAGGTCGGGGATCTTGGACGCGGCGCGCTCGGCGCTGAAGATGTGGCGCAGCGCCCGCGACTCGGGCGAGTTCATCAGCGCCATGAAGCCTTCGCGCTCCAGCCGCATGCCTTCGTCGAAGGGCTTGGTCAGCGAGGCGGCCACCGCCTCCAGCGCCTTCATCGGCGCGGGCAGGCCCTTGGCCTGCGGCGCCACCATGTTGCGGGCGAACTGCAGCCAGGCCTCGCCCAGCGGGTCCTTGACCTTGAGCGCGCGGGTGCGGCGCGGCGCGGTCTTCTGCTCGATCAGCTCGCCGGCGTAGGCCACCGCGGCGTCGACCAGGTCGCCTTCAGCGATGCGGTCGACCAGCGGCGTGCCGGCGAAGGCCTTGGCGGGCACCGGGTTGCCGCCCACTGCCATGTTCAGCGCGGCCTCCAGGCCGATCAGGCGCGGCAGGCGCTGGGTGCCGCCGGCGCCCGGCAGCAGGCCGATCTTCACCTCGGGCAGGCCCAGCTGGGCGTCCGCCTTGGCGACGCGGAAGTGGCAGCCCAGCGCCAGCTCCAGGCCGCCGCCCAGGCATTGGCCGGCGATCGCGGCGACCACCGGCTTGGCGTTGGCCTCGATCAGGTCGATCAGCACGCGCAGGTTGGGTTCGCGCAGCGCCTTGGGCGTGCCGAACTCGGTGACGTCGGCGCCCGCCGAGAAGGCGCGCTCGGTGCCGGTCAGCACGATGGCCTGCACGGCCGCGTCGGCGTTGGCGCGGTCCAGCGCGTCGGCCACGCCGGTGCGCAGCTCGGCGCCCAGGCCGTTGACCGGGCCCTTGTCCATGGTGATCACGGCGACGGCGCCGCGCAGGGCGTAGGTGACGGGTTCGCTCATCGTGAGCCTTTCCAGCGGGTGGGAGGTGGGTGACCGGGCCGCGCGGCCGCGGCTCAGTAGCCGCGCTGGCGGGCCAGCGCGTCGAGGTGGAAGTTGGCGTCGCCGAACAGCTCCTGCAGCACGCGGGCGCGCTTCATGAACAGGCCGATGTCGAAGGCGTCGGTCATGCCCATGCCGCCGTGCATCTGCACGCCTTCCTGCACCGCCAGCGTGGCGCTTCGGCCGGCGCGCGACTTGGCGATGGCCACGGCGGCGCCGGCGCCGGCGGGGTCGGCGTCCAGCGCCTGCTGGGCCTGGAGCACCGCGGTGCGGGCGATCTCCAGGTCGGTGTAGAGCACGGCCGCGCGGTGCTGCAGGGCCTGGAACTCGCCGATGGCCTTGCCGAACTGCTTGCGGTCCTTGATGTAGGCCATCGTGCGCTCGAAGACCTCGTCGCCCAGGCCCAGCAGCTCGGCCGCGGCGGCGGCGCGGCCGGCGTTCAGCGCGGCGGCCAGCGCGGCGGCGTTGTCGCGGCCCAGGCGGGCGTCGGCGCCCAGCTTCACGCCGCTGAAGGTGACGCGCGCGGCGTTGTGCGCGTCGACCATCACGGTGCGCTCGATGGCCACGCCGGGCGCGCCGGCGTCGACCAGGAACAGGCCGGTGTCGCTGCCGCCCACCGCGGCGGCGACGATCAGCAGCTGGGCCACGTGGCCGTCCAGCACCAGGCACTTGGCACCGTCGAGCACCCAGCCGGCGCCGTCGGCGCGGGCGGTGGTGGCCAGGCGCTCGGGCCGGTGCTTGGCGCCCTCGTCGATGGCCAGCGTGGCGATGAGCTCGCCCTTGGCGATCCTGGGCAGCCAGGCGGCCTGCTGCGCGTCGCTGCCGCCCTGGCGCAGCGCGGTGGCGGCGACGACGCCGGAGGCCAGCAGCGGCGAGGCGGCCAGCTGGTGGCCGATGCGCTCGAGGATGACGCCGGCCTCGACATGGCCCAGGCCCAGGCCGCCCTGGCCCTCGGGCACCAGCACGCCGGTGAAGCCCATCTCGGCAAAGCGCGCCCACAGGTCGCGCGAGAAGCCGTCGGCGTCGGCGCCGTCGCGCAGCGCGCGCAGCTGCGCCACTGGCGCCTGCTCGGCCAGGAAGTCGCGCGCGCTGTCGCGCAGCATGGTCTGTTCTTCGGTCAGGATCAGCGGCATGGGGACTCTTTCAGGCGCAGATCCGGCGCAGCAGCTCGGCGGCGCAGGACGGGTACGGTGGAACCAAGCGGTCGCCGCGGAACCGGCTTCGCCGGGCCGCTGGCAACGCCCCCTGGGGGGGAGCGGCGTCAGCCGCTTCGGGGGGGGTCAACCCCCGGGCAGCTCGAGGATGCGCTTGGCGACGATGTTGAGCTGCACCTCGCTGGTACCGCCCTCGATCGAGTTGGCCTTGGTGCGCAGCCAGGTGCGGGCCTTCTCGCCGTGCTTGGAGCGGTCGCTCTCCCACTCCAGCGCGTCGATGCCGTGGATGGCCATCATCAGCTCCCAGCGGCGCTTGTTCAGCTCGGAGCCGTAGTACTTCAGCATCGACGACATGGCCGGGTGGCCCTGGCGCGCGCGCATCATGTCGCCGGCGCGCTCCATGGTCAGGCGGAAGGCGGTCTCGTCGGCCTCGAACTCGGCGATCTGGGCGCGCAGCAGCGGGTCGGCCAGGCGGCCGGTGGCGTCCAGGCCGATGAGCTCGGCGGCGATCTGGCCCACCGGCTTGGCCACCTCGCGGTCGCCGATCGAGCCGATCATCTCGCGCTCGTGCTGCAGCAGGTACTTGGCCACGTCCCAGCCGCGGTTGAGCGTGCCCACCAGGTTGCGCTTGTCCACGCGCACGTTGTCGAAGAAGGTCTCGCAGAACGGGCTCTTGCCGGAGATCAGCAGGATCGGCCGCGTCGTCACGCCCGGGCTGGCCATGTCGAACAGCACGAAGCTGATGCCGGTGTGCTTGGACGTGGGGTCGGTGCGCACCAGGCAGAAGATCCAGTCGGCCTGGTCGGCGTAGCTGGTCCAGATCTTCTGGCCGTTGACGATGAAGTGGTCGCCGCGGTCCTCGGCGCGGGTGGCCAGGCTGGCCAGGTCGGAGCCGGCGTTGGGCTCGCTGTAGCCCTGGCACCAGCGGATCTCGCCGCGGGCGATCTTCGGCAGGTGCTCCAGCTTCTGCTCGTGGCTGCCGAACTTCAGCAGCGCCGGGCCGAGCATCCAGATGCCGAAGCTCGACAGCGGCACGCGGCAGTTCAGCGCGCGCATCTCCTGCTGCAGCACCTTGGCCTGCGCGCCGCTGAGGCCGCCACCGCCGTACTCGGCGGGCCAGGTCGGCACGGTCCAGCCGCGCTCGGCCATGCGCTGCATCCACACGCGCTGGGCGTCCGACTTGAACCTGAAGTTGCGACCGCCCCAGGGCATGTCGTCCTCGCTCTTCATCGGCGTGCGCATCTCGGGCGGGCAGTTCGCTTCCAGCCAGGCGCGGGTCTCGGCGCGGAAGGCGGCGAGCTCGGGGGTGTCGTCGGTCACGGGGGCCGCATCAGCCATGGGCGTGTCTCCGTCGGGGTGTTCTCGGTGCAGCGGCAAGGTTAGCAGCGGCGGCGCCTTCGTGCAAACCCTGTTTTCGAAAAGGTCTGTGAATCACGGTTCACCCAGGTAATTTCAGGGAAAACGAGAGCGTACCTTGAGTTCGATTCTGCGCATGATGCGCCCCGACGACCGGCGGCATGCACCGCCAGACGCAAGGAGACGAAGCGATGTTCCTGTCCCTGTTCCGCCGGCCGGGCTGTCCGCACCCGGCCCGCGTCGATCGGCCGCTGGGCGGCCACCCGCGCTGATGTGGGGCTACATCGCGCGCCGCCTGCTGGCGCTGCTGCCCACGCTGGTGCTGGCCAGCCTGATCGTCTTCGTCACGGTGCGCCTGATCCCGGGCGACGTGATCGACCTGATGCTCAGCCAGAACGACCTGACCACCGGCAGCAAGAGCCGCGAGGAGCTCACCGCCGCACTGGGGCTGGACCAGCCGATGTGGCGCCAGTACCTGACGTGGATCTCGGCCATCGTGCTGCACGGTGACCTGGGCACCTCGCTGTGGCAGGGCGTGCCGGTGACGCAGCTGCTGCTGGCGCGGATGCCGGTGACCTTCGAGCTGGGGCTGATCGCGCTGGTGGTCGCGCTGGCCATCGCGCTGCCCATCGGCATGTACTCGGCAATGCGCCAGGACACGCTGGGCGACCACGCGGCGCGCTCGTTCTCGATCGGCCTGCTGGCGGTGCCCAACTTCTGGCTGGGCACCATGGTGATGGTCTTCCCGTCGATCTGGTGGGGCTGGTCGCCGTCGGTGGACTACGTGCCCTTCCTCGAGGACCCGCTGCGCAACCTGCAGCACCTGCTGGTGCCGGGCATCGTGCTGGGCGCCTCGCTGTCGGCCATCACCATGCGCATGATGCGCACGATGATGCTGGAGGTGCTGCGCCAGGACTACATCCGCACCGCCTGGGCCAAGGGCCTGAACGAGCGGCTGGTCATCGCGCGGCACGCGCTGCGCAACGCGCTGATCCCGGTGATCACGCTGGTGGGCCTGCAGGTGCCGCTGCTGATCGGCGGCGCGGTGATCATCGAGCAGATCTTCGTCATCCCCGGCATGGGGCTGCAGATGCTCGAGGCGGTGCAGCAGCGCGACTACCCCATCGTCACCGGCGTGTTCCTGCTGGTGGGCGTGGCGGTGCTGCTGATCAACCTGCTGGTGGACCTGAGCTACGGTCTGCTCGACCCCAAGGTGAGGATGCGCTGATGGCTGCCGTGCTGCCCCATGCCGCCGCGGCGGCCTCCGATGCACCGGCGCCGCGCAGCGCGCGCCGCGGCTTCCTCGCCCGCCTGTGGCAGGGCAAGCGCCTGGGCGCCATCGGCGGCCTGCTGCTGCTGTTCTTCATCGCCTGCGCGCTGCTGGCCGACGTGGTCGCACCCTACGGCTTCAACGACATCTCGCCGATCGACCGGCTCAAGCCGCCCAGCGCCGAGCACTGGTTCGGCACCGACAACGTCGGCCGCGACGTCCTCAGCCGCTGCCTGTACGGCGCCCGGCTGTCGGTGATCATCGGCCTGGCTGCGGCCACGCTGGCCACGCTGATCTCGGCGCTGATCGGCATCGTCAGCGGCTACTTCGGCGGCAAGGTCGACCTGGTGGTCCAGCGCTTCGTCGACGCCTGGATGATCTTCCCCGACCTGGTGGTGCTGATCGTCGTGGTCTCGGTGCTCGGGCCCGGCATGCCGCAGATCATCGGCATCCTCGGCGTCGGCCTGGGCATCAGCGGCTCGCGCATCGTGCGCTCGGCGGTGGTGTCGGTGCGCGAGCACCTGTACGTGCATGCCGCGCAGTCGATCGGCGCGTCCTCGCTGCGCATCCTCTGGAAGCACGTGCTGCCCAACGTGCTGCCGCCGATCATCGTGCTGTTCACCACCCGCGTCGGCACGGCCATCCTGGCCGAGTCGGGCCTGGCCTTCCTGGGCCTGGGCGTGCCGCCGCCGTCGCCCACCTGGGGCTCGATGCTGTCGGGCAGCGGCCGCACCTACATGTTCGAGGGCCCCTGGCTGGTGCTGGCCCCGGGCCTGTGCCTGACCGCGGTGGTCTACGCCACCAACGTGTTCGGCGACGCCCTGCGCGACCTGCTGGACCCGCGCATGCGCGGCGGCCGCTGACCTGTGCCCCCTGCTGTGCCGGCCCTGCCGGCCCAGCCGTCCGCTCGCTGTCCCTGACCGACCCACCCCGCTGCGGCCGCTGCCGCCCGAAGGAGACCCCCGCGATGGCCCACCGTCCCACAGCCCTGCACCCGACCCTGCGCGCCACGCGCCGCCGCGGGGCGCGCCTGGCGGCCTGCACGCTCGCCGCCGCCACCGCGCTCGCCGCCGGCGCGGCCTGGTCCCAGGGTGCCAAACCCGCGGCCGAGAAGCCGCAGTACGGCGGCAGCGTCAACATCGGCCAGGTCTACTTCACGGTGTCGCCGCTGTCCTTCGACGCCGCCGACTGGACCTGGAAGTTCAACCAGGACACCGGCCTGACCAACGAGATGCTGTTCGCGGCCGACCTGAGCAAGAGCAGGCGCAAGGGCGGCAAGTACGACTTCCAGAACGACGCCTTCCTGCCCAGCGACGCGATCCGCGGCGAGCTGGCCGAGAGCTGGAAGGTGCTGGAGAACCCCTGGCGCATCGAGATCAAGCTGCGCAAGGGCATCATGTTCCCGGCCAAGGAAGGCGTGATGGCCGCGCGCGAGCTGACCGCCGACGACGTGGTCTACACCTTCGAGCGCCTGATCAAGAGCCCGAAGAAGCTGCCCGGCTACTACGACCACATGGACAAGGTCGAGGCCAAGGACAAGCACACCGTGCTGATCACGCTGAAGCAGTACAACAGCGAGTGGGACTACCGCTTCGGCTGGGGCTACTACGGCGCCATCCAGCCCAGGGAGGTGGTGGAGAAGGGCGCCAGCAACTGGAAGCACCAGAACGGCACCGGCCCCTTCCTGCTGGACAACTACGTCCAGGGCAACTCGCTGGTGTTCAAGAAGAACCCCGGCTACTGGGACAGCGAGAACATCGGCGGCCAGAACTACAAGCTGCCCTTCGTCGACCAGATCACCTACCGCATCGTCAAGGACGAGGCGACCATGCTGACCCAGCTGCGCACCGGCAAGGTGGACATCCTGGAGTCGGTGCGCTGGAGCGCGCAGGCCGAGCTGAAGAAGAGCGCGCCGCAGCTGCAGTGGTCGCGCGGCCTGTCGATGATCTCGCCGCTGCTGATCCTGCGCACCGACCAGAAGCCCTTCGACGACGTGCGCGTGCGCCGCGCGCTGAACATGGCCGTCAACAAGGCCGAGATGGCCAAGACCTACTGGGGCGGCAACGCCGAGGTGCTGGCCCACCCGATGCACCCGTCCTGGCAGGGCTACCACGAGGGCCTGGACAAGATGCCCGAGAGCATCAAGGAGCTGTTCACCTACAACCCCGCCAAGGCCAAGCAGCTGCTGGCCGAGGCCGGCCACCCCAACGGCTTCAGCTTCAAGACCATGGTCAGCTCGGCCGACACCAACCAGGACATGTGGTCGATGGTGGCCGCCTACCTGGCCAAGGTGGGCGTGAAGATGGAGATCCAGGTGATGGAGTACCCGGCCTACCTGTCGGCCATGGGCACCAAGAAGCACGCCGCCGGCTACGGCCTGTGGCTGGGCGGCAGCAACCCGACCACCTCGCTGCGCAAGAGCTTCGTCACCGGCCAGTACTGGAACCCGTCGATGTACACCGACCCGAACTTCGACAAGAAGATCGCCGAGATGTACGCCGAGCCGGACGAGCGGGTGCGCCAGGTCAAGGCCCGGCTGCTGACCCGCGAGGTGCTGGAGGCCGCGCCGATGGTCTGGCTGCCCACGCCCTACGGCTTCAGCGCCTGGTGGCCCTGGGTCAAGAACTACGGCGGCGAGCTGCGTGCCGGCGCCGAACGCCAGGGCCCGATCCACGCCCGCGTGTGGGTCGACCAGGAGCTGAAGAAGAAGATGGGCTTCTGAGCGCGCCCGGGCCGGGCTGCGCCCCGGCCCGCCCCGCCGCCGCCCGCCGACCCTGCCCCCGAACCGAGGAGCCCTGCCTGTGGCCACCCCCCTGCTGGACGTGCGCGGCCTGACCGTGCGATTCCGCACCGAGCGCGGCGAACTGACCGCGGTCGACGACGTCTCGTTCTCGCTCGAGGCCGGCCAGACCCTGGCCATCGTCGGCGAGTCGGGCTCGGGCAAGAGCGTCACCGCGATGTCGCTGATGCGCCTGATCCCCGACCCGCCCGGCCGCATCACCGCCGGCCAGGTGCTGTTCGAGGGCCAGGACCTGCTGCAGCTCAGCGAGTCGCAGATGCGCGCCATCCGCGGCGACCGCATCGCGATGGTCTTCCAGGAGCCGATGAGCTCGCTGAACCCCTCGCTGACGGTGGGCAAGCAGATCGCCGAGCCGGTCAACCTGCACCGCGGCACGGCCTGGAAGCGGGCCTACCTGGTGGCCAGGGCGCTGCTGGAGCGGGTGCGCATCCCCGACGCCGGCAGCCGGCTGCAGACCTACCCGCACCAGTACTCGGGCGGCATGCGCCAGCGCGTGATGATCGCGATGGCGCTGGCCTGCCAGCCCAAGCTGATCATCGCCGACGAGCCGACCACGGCGCTGGACGTCACGGTGCAGGCGCAGATCCTCGACCTGCTCAAGGAGCTGACCCGCGAGACCGGCGCCGCGCTGATCCTGATCACCCACGACCTGGGCGTGGTCGCGCGCTACGCCGACCGCGTGGCGGTGATGTACGGCGGCCGCGTGGTCGAGCAGGCCGACGCTGCCACGCTGTACGCCCGGCCGCAGCACCCCTACACCCAGGGCCTGCTGGCCTCGATCCCGCGGCTGGACGGCGAGGCGGGCAAGCGCCTGGTGCCCATCCCGGGCAGCCCGCCCGACCTGGCCCGCCTGCCCGCCGGCTGCGCCTTCGCGCCGCGCTGCGGCCGCGCCGACGCCACCTGCACCGCCAGCCGGCCGCCGCTGCGCGCGCTGCCGGACCACCACCTCAGCGCCTGCCACCATGACGCCCTCTGAAGCCGCCGCCCCGCCCGTGCCGCGTGGCCAGGAACTGCTGCGTGTCGAGGACCTGAAGGTCCACTTCCCGCTCCCCGGCGGCGGCCTGCTGCGGCGCTCGGCCGGCGCGGTCAAGGCGGTGGACGGCGTGTCCTTCACGCTCAACGCCGGCGAGACCCTGGGCCTGGTCGGCGAGAGCGGCTGCGGCAAGAGCACCACCGGCCTGGCCGTGCTGCGCATGCTGCCGCTGAGCGCCGGCCGCATCCACTTCGAGGGCCAGGACATCACCGCCCAGCACGCGCGCGGCGCCACCTTCCGCCGCCGCATGCAGATGGTCTACCAGGACCCGTACGGCTCGCTGAACCCGCGCATGAAGGTGCGCGAGCTGATCGGCGAGCCGCTGCAGGTGCACGGCCTGGCCGGCGACCGCGCCGGCTACGAGGCGCGCATCGCCGGCCTGCTGCAGACCGTGGGCCTGCTGCCCGACATGGCCGAGCGCTACCCGCACGAGTTCTCCGGCGGCCAGCGCCAGCGCATCGGCATCGCCCGCGCGCTGGCGCTGGAGCCCAGCCTGCTGATCTGCGACGAGCCGGTGTCGGCGCTCGACGTGTCGATCCAGGCCCAGGTGGTCAACGTGCTGCAGGAGCTGCAGGAGCGCCTGGGCCTGGGCTACCTGTTCATCGCCCACGACCTGGCCGTGGTGCGCCATCTCAGCCACCGCGTCGCGGTGATGTACCTCGGGCGCATCGTCGAAATCGCCGGCCGCGACGAGCTGTACCGCGCGCCGCTGCACCCCTACACCCAGGCCCTGCTGTCGGCGGTGCCGGTGGCCGACCCGGCGGTGGAGGCGCAGCGCCAGCGCGTGGTGGTGCAGGGCGAGGTGCCCAGCGTGCTCAAGCCGCCGCCGGGCTGCCGCTTCCACACCCGCTGCCCGCAGGCCATGGCCCGCTGCCGCAGCGAGGACCCGCCGCTGGCCGACCTGGGCCAGGGCCGGGCCGTGGCCTGCCACCTGCACAGCGCCGCGCCGGCGCCGCGGGTGGTGCCGATCGCCGCCGCCGCCTGACGGGCCACGCGAAGCGATGCCGCTGCCGCAGGCCCTGCCTCCGGCCACCTGGCCGGCTCCGGTGCCGGGCGCCGCCGCCGCGGTGACCCCGCGCTTCCAGGAGAAGCGCGAGGCCATCCTCGACGCCGCTGCCCGCGCCTTCAACGCCCAGGGCGTCAAGGGTGCGACGCTGGGCGCCATCGCCGCCGAGGTCGGCCTGGTCACCACCAGCATCACCTACTACTACCGGCGCAAGGAGGACCTGGCCACCGCCTGCTTCGGCCGCGCCATCGACGCCCACCGCGCGCTGGCCGAGCGCGCGCTGGCCGAGGGCGGCGCGTCGGTGGCCGAGCGCGTCACCCGCTACCTGCTGCTGCACGCCGAGCTGCTGGCCGCCATCGACGAGGCGCGCCATCCCGCGCTGATCCTGTTCAACGACATCCGCGCGCTGCCCGACGCGCTGGCCAGCGCGGTGTTCGACGCCTACACCGACATGTTCCGCGGCGTGCGGGCCCTGCTGGCCGGGCCGCAGACCGCCGCGCTGGGTCGCGACGCGCTGAACGCCCGCGCCCACCTGCTGCTGTCGATGGCGCACTGGACGCGCGGCTGGATCGCCCGCCACGAGCCCGACGAGTACCCGCGCGTGGCCCGCCGCGTCGCCGACGTGGTGCTGCACGGCCTGGCCGGCGCCGGCCGCGCCTGGCCCGGCGATCAGGCCGACGCCGGCCTGCCGCCGCCGCCGGCCGACGACGGCGGCGACGCCTTCCTGCGCGCGGCCACCGAGCTGGTCAACGAGCAGGGCTACCGCGGCGCCTCGGTGGAGAAGATCTCGGCCCGGCTGCACGTCACCAAGGGCAGCTTCTACCACCACCACGACACCAAGCTCGACCTGATCACCGCCTGCTTCGAGCGCAGCTTCGCGGTGCTGCGCCACACGCTGAAGGCCGCCGAGCAGGCCGAGGGCAGCGGCTGGGCCCGCGCCTGCGCGGCGGCGGTGGCGCTGGTGCGCTTCCAGCTGTCGGGCCGCGGGCCGCTGCTGCGCAGCTCGGCCACCAGCGCGCTGCCCGACCAGGACCACCGCGCCGGCGTCCACCGCACGATGCAGCGCCTGACCGAGCGCATCGCCGGCGTGCTGGTCGACGGCCTGGTCGACGGCTCGGTGCGGCCGCAGGACCCGGCCATCGCCGCGCAGTGGCTGTCGGCCACGATCAACGCCGCGGCCGAGCTGCGGCGCTGGGTGCCGGGCGTCGATGTCGACAACGTCACCCGGCTGTACACCCGGCCGGCGCTGATGGGGCTGCTCAGCGCCGAGTAGCGCCGGGAAGCGCGGCTCGGCGCCGCGGCCGGCGCCCGCGCCCCGCTGCCCGGGGGGCGCTCAGCGAGCCGACAGCGCCAGCCGCAGCCCCAGGCCCAGCAGGGCCAGCCCGGCCAGCCGGCTGGCCGCGCGGCTGGCGCCGGGCCAGGCGCGCAGGCGCCGGGCCACCGCGGCCCCGACGAACACCAGCCCGGCCTGGTACAGCGCGCTCAGCACGGTGACGTGCAGCACCATCGCGGCCAGTGTCCCGGTCGGTGCGCCCGGCGGCAGGAACAGCGGGAAGAAGGCGACGAAGAACAGCATCACCTTCGGGTTGCTGAGGCTGACCGCCAGCGCCCGGCGCAGCGCCGCCCGCCGGGCCACCGGACCGGGGGGCGACGCCGGCGCCGCGCCGCCGCCGCGGGCGCGCAGCAGCTGCCAGCCGGACCAGCCCAGGTAGGCCGCGCCGGCCAGCTGCGCGGCCAGCAGCAGCCCGGGCCGGGCCTGCAGCACGGCGGCCAGCCCGGCCACCGCGGCCAGCATGTGCAGCGCATCGCCGGCCAGCGTGCCCGCCACCGCGGCCAGGCCGGTGGCACGGCCGTGGCGCGCCGTGGCGTCGAGGATGGCCACCGTGCCGGCGCCGGGCACGGCCTGGAAGACGAGGATCGCGGCGACGAAGCTGCCGTGGTGCTGGATGTCGAACATGGCGGCCGACCGTGGGTGCAGGGGTGCGGTGATCTTGGCGTCCGGTCTCGCGGCTGGACAGCGGATTCTTCCGGCCGTGGGCCAGAATCGGCGCTCGATTTCCTGCCGGAAGCCCCGATGACCAGAACGCGCCCCGATCCGCTGGACGACCCCGCCTGGCGCCTGCTCGACGCGCTGCAGCACGACGGGCGGGCACCGCTGAAGGCGCTGGCGGCCGAGGCCGGCCTGTCGGTGGCGGCCACCGCCGAGCGGCTCAAGCGCCTGCAGGAAGCCGGCGTGCTGCGCGGCGTGGCCGCCGAGGTCGATGCCGCGCGGGCGGGCTACCCGGTCAAGGCCATCGTCGGCATCACCGCGGCGCAGCCGGGCAAGCCGGCGCTGCTGGAGCGCCTGCGCCAGGCCCCCGAGGTGCTGGAGTGCCACCACGTCGCCGGCGCCGACTCCTACCTGATGACCGTGGTCGCGCCCGACCTGGAGGCGCTGGAGCGCTTCATCGGCACCATCAACGCGTACGGCGAGACGCGCACCTCGATCGTCTTCTCGACGCCGATCCCGCGCCGCGGCCTGGTGCCGCCCGGGGCCGGCCCGCGTGGCTGACGCGGGCGACGCGGCCGACGCGGCCGACCGCGCTGTCACGGATCGGTCACCGAAGCGGCCTATGATTCGATAATCATTGAAGCGTTGTACGAACTCGGACGAGGTCTCAGAACATGAAGGTCGGCATCAACGGCATGGGCCGCATCGGACGGCTGGCGCTGCGCGCGGCGATGGGTGCGGCGCACCGGCCGCAGGACGATCCGCGGGCCGGCCACCGGCTGGAGGTCGTGCACCTCAACGAGCTCAAGGGGGGCGCCGAGGCCACCGCCCACCTGCTGCAGTTCGACAGCGTGCAGGGTCGCTGGCAGGCCGACATCGCCGCCGAGGGGCCCGATGCGCTGCGCGTGGCCGGGCGGCGGCTGTCGTTCTCGTCGCAGGGCCGCCCGGCCGACATCCCCTGGGGCGAGCTGGGCGTGGACCTGGTGCTCGAGTGCACCGGCAAGTTCCTGACGCCCGAGACGCTGCAGGGCCACCTGGACCGCGGCGCCAAGCGGGTCATCGTCGCTGCGCCGGTCAAGGTCGGCGAGGTGCTGAACATCGTCGTCGGCGTCAACGAGCACCTCTACGACCCGGCCCGCCACCGCATCGTCACCGCCGCGTCGTGCACCACCAACTGCCTGGCGCCGGTGGTCAAGGTGGTGCACGAGGCGCTGGGCATCCGCCACGGCCAGATCACCACCATCCACGACCCGACCAACACCAACGGCGTGGTCGACGCGCCGCACCAGGACCTGCGCCGCGCGCGCAGCGCGATGCTGAGCCTGGCGCCCACCACCACCGGCAGCGCCACCGCGATCGCGCTGATCTACCCCGAGCTCAAGGGCAAGCTCAACGGCCACGCCGTGCGCGCGCCGGTGCTCAACGCCTCGCTGACCGACTGCGTCTTCGAGCTGCAGCGCGCCACCACGGCCGAGGAGGTCAACGCGCTGTTCAAGGCCGCCGCCGCCGGGCCGCTGGCCGGCATCCTGGGCTACGAGGAGCGGCCGCTGGTCAGCGCCGACTACGCCCGCGACACGCGCAGCAGCGTCGTCGACGCGCTGTCGACCCTGGTGACCGACGGCACGCTGCTGAAGGTCTACGCCTGGTACGACAACGAGATGGGCTATGCCTGCCGGATGGTCGACCTCGCGTGCCACCTGCACGCGCAGGGCCTCTGAAGCCGCCGCACGCCATGGACACGGGCACGCGCCACTACGCCATCGTCACGGCGGCCTACTGGGGCTTCACGCTCAGCGACGGCGCGCTGCGCATGCTGGTGCTGCTGCACTTCTACCGGCTCGGCTACTCGCCGTTCACGCTGGCCTTCCTGTTCCTGCTCTACGAGGCGATGGGCATCGTCGCCAACCTGATCGGCGGCTGGCTGGCCACGCGCTTCGGCATCCAGCGCATGCTGGTGGTCGGCCTGGCCACGCAGATCACCGGCTTCGGTCTGCTGTCGGCGCTGCAGCCGCAGTGGACCGCGGCGGCCTCGGTGGTCTGGGTGGTGCTGGCCCAGGGCGTGTGCGGCGTGGCCAAGGACCTGACCAAGACCGCCAGCAAGTCGGCGATCAAGCTCACCGCCGGCGCGGCCTCGGGCAAGCTGTTCCGCTGGGTGGCCTTCTTCACCGGCAGCAAGAACGCGATGAAGGGCGTCGGCTTCTTCCTCGGCGGCCTGCTGCTGCAGGCGCTGGGCTTCCAGCCGGCGCTGTGGCTGATGGCCGGGCTGCTGGCGCTGGTGCTGGTCGGCGTGCTGGCGTTCGTGCCGCCGCTGATGGGCAAGGCCAAGGCGTCGAAGTCGGCCCGCGAGCTGTTTGCCAAGAACCGCGGCATCAACATGCTGGCCGCGGCACGGGTGATGCTGTTCGGCGCGCGCGACGTCTGGTTCGTCGTGGGCGTGCCGGTGTTCCTGTACTCGGCCGGCTGGACGTTCACCATGGTCGGCGCCTTCCTCGCCCTGTGGACCATCGCCTACGGCGTGGTGCAGGGCCTGGCGCCGCACATCGTACGGCGCAGCGCCGACGGCCTGAGCGCCGAGGTGCCGGCCGCGCGTGCCTGGTCGGCCGTGCTGGCCGCGGTGCCGGCGGTGCTGGCGGCGCTGGTGTGGGCGCAGCCGCCGCAGCTGGTGTGGCTGGTGGTCGCCGGGCTCGCGCTGTTCGGTGCGGCCTTCGCGGTCAACTCCTCGGTGCATTCCTACCTGGTGCTGGCCTACGCCGGCAGCGAGAAGGCCGCCGAGGACGTGGGCTTCTACTACGCGGCCAATGCGCTCGGGCGCTTCCTGGGCACGCTGGCCTCGGGGCTGCTGTACCAGCGCTTCGGCCTGCTCGGCGCGCTGCTGGGCTCGGCGGCGATGCTGGCCCTGTGCTGGGTGCTGACCCTGGGGCTGCCGCTGCGCGCGGCCCCGGCCGCGGCGGCCGCCGCGCCACGCTGAGGAGGACCGACGATGGACGAACAAGCGGCCGTCGCCGCCCTGGCTGCGCTGGCCCAGGGCATGCGGCTGCGCATCTTCCGCGCGCTGGTCGGGGCCGGGCCGCAGGGCCTGACACCGGGCGCGCTGGCCGCGCTGCTCGACGTCAGCGCCTCGACGCTGTCCTTCCACCTCAAGGAGCTCAGCCACGCCGGGCTGGTGACCCAGCAGCGCGACGGCCGCCACCTGATCTACCGCCCGGCGCTGGCCCACATGGACGCCTTGCTGGCCTACCTGGTGGCCCACTGCTGCGCCGGAGAGCCCTGCGAGGTGCAGCCCGCCAGCACCCGCTGCGGCTGCTGAAACCGCCGCCTGCGCCCGTCCGCCCACCGGAGAGCCCCCCATGTCCGAACGCCCCTACCACGTCCTGTTCGTCTGCACCCACAACTCGGCGCGCTCGATCCTCGCCGAGGCCCAGCTCAACCAGGCCGGCGGCGGCCGCTTCCGGGCCTGGTCGGCCGGCAGCCATCCGCGCGGCGAGGTGCATCCGCTGACGCTGCTGACGCTGCAGCGCATGCAGCTGCCCGTCGCCGGCTGGCGCAGCAAGGACTGGTCCGAGTTCAGCGGCCCCGGTGCGCCGGCGATGGACTTCGTGTTCACCGTCTGCGACGCCGCCGCCGGCGAGGTCTGCCCGGTCTGGCCCGGCCAGCCGATCACCGCGCACTGGGGCGTTCCCGACCCCTCGCAGGCAACGGGCAGCGACGAGGCCCGGGCCCAGGCCTTCTGGCAGGCGGCGGCGGCGCTGCGGCGCCGCATCGACCTGTTGCTGGCGCTGCCGCTGGCGTCGCTGGACCGGCTGGCGCTGCAGCGCGAGGTCCGCGCCATCGGCGCGCGCTGAGCCGGCCGCGGCGACAATCGGCAGCCATGGGACTGTTCGAACGCTGGCTCACCGTCTGGGTGGGCCTGGGCATCCTGGCCGGGGTCGGCCTGGGCCTGTGGGTGCCCGGCCTGTTCCAGGCGGTGGCGGCGCTGGAGTGGGCGCACGTGAACCTGGTCGTCGCGGTGTTCATCTGGGTGATGATCTACCCGATGATGATCCAGATCGACCTCGCGTCGATCCGCGACGTCGGCCAGCGTCCGCGGGGCCTGCTGCTGACGCTGGTCGTCAACTGGCTGGTCAAGCCCTTCACCATGGCCGCGCTGGCGGTGCTGTTCTTCGAGCACCTGTTCGCGCCCTGGGTCGACCCGAAGTCGGCCAGCGAGTACATCGCCGGCATGGTGCTGCTGGGCGTGGCGCCGTGCACCGCGATGGTCTTCGTCTGGAGCCAGCTGACCCGCGGCGACGCCGCCTACACGCTGGTGCAGGTCTCGGTCAACGACCTGGTGATGGTCTTCGCCTTCGCGCCGATCGCCGCCTTCCTGCTCGGCGTGACCGATGTGACCGTGCCCTGGCAGACCCTGGTGCTGTCGACCGCGCTGTACGTGGTGCTGCCGCTGGCGGCCGGCGTGGCCACCCGCCACGCCTGGCTGAAGGCCGGCGGCGCGCAGCGGCTGGCACGCGGCGTCGCGGCGCTCAAGCCCTGGTCGGTGGTCGGCCTGATCGCCACCGTGGTGCTGCTGTTCGGGCTGCAGGCCGGCACCCTGGTCGCCCAGCCCCTGGTCATCGCGATGATCGCGCTGCCGCTGGTGCTGCAGAGCTACGGCATCTTCGCGCTGTCCTACCTGGCGGCGCACCGGCTGCGGCTGCCGCACGCCATCGCTGCGCCGGCCTGCCTGATCGGCACCTCCAACTTCTTCGAGCTGGCGGTGGCGGTGGCGATCTCGCTGTTCGGGCTGGGCTCGGGCGCGGCGCTGGCCACGGTGGTGGGCGTGCTGGTCGAGGTGCCGGTGATGCTGTCGCTGGTGGCGCTGGCCAACCGCACGCGGCACTGGTTCCCCGGCTGACGGGCCCGGCCGCGGCCGGCGGCGTGCGATATCGCCGGCCCGGGCCGCACCGGCGCGGCGCGGCGCCCTCAAGCCGGCGCCACGGCCGGACGATAGTGCCGAAGGACCGGCGACGCCGCACGCCCGCGGGGGGCGCAGCGGGGCTGTCGCGCCGCCCGGAAGAGACCACCCGTGAGCTACCTCCTGATCGGCCTGCTGGCCGCCGCCGGCGTCAGCCTGGCCCTGGTGCTGCTGCCCCGCCGGGGCCGCCCGCAGGCCGGGCGCCCGGCCGCGCCCGCCCCTGCACCGGCCGCCCCGGCCCAGGCCGGCACAGCCGGCCACCCGTCCGGCGTGGCGGCGTCGGTCCCCCCGGCGCCAGCCGCCGCGGTGCCGGCGCCGCCGGCCGCGCAGGCGATGGCCCAGGCGCTGGCCACGGCGATGGCCGCGCCCCGGCCGGCGGCCGAGCCGCCCGAGGCCCTGGCCGGCTGGGACTGGATCGCCGCCGACGACCTGCCCGAGACCCGGCGCGAGGCGCTGACCACCTCGCTGCGCAGCATTCCGCGGCCGCCGAGCACCCTGCACCAGCTGGTCTCGCCGTCCGCGCTGGACCAGGCCCGCTCGGCCGAGCTGGCCGAGATCATCGGCGCCGAGCCGCGGCTGGCCGCCAAGGTGCTGGCGACGGTGAACTCGCCGCTCTACGGCCTGCAGCGCCCGGTGTCCAGCATCGGCCAGGCGATCACCTTCCTCGGCCTGAACACCGTGCGCGGCCTGTGCCTGCAGCACCTGCTCGACGCCTCCTTCCAGCACGGCCAGCCGGCGCTGCGCGAGGCGTATGCGCAGATCTGGCAGGCCAGCATGCTGGCCAGCGAGCTGTGCGGCCGCCTGGCGGTCAAGCTGGAGCTGCCCGAGCCCGGCGCGCTGGCGACCCAGGTGCTGCTGAGCTTCCTGGGTCACCTGGCGACCGCCTCGATGCTGTCCCGGCTGCCCGGCCTGCCGCTGGCCGGCACCGACCTGGCAGCGCGCGTCGGCCTGGCGCAGCAGCGCCTGGGCACCGGCCCGGCCGAGATCGGCGCGCTGCTGCTGGCCGACTGGGAGCTGCCGGCGGCCATCGTCGACGAGGTGCGGGCGATCGACCGCGTGCTGGTCAGCCCGCCCGGCACCTGGCCGGCGCCGCACGCCCGCCGGCTGGTGCTGGCCTACCTGTGCGCGCGGCTGGGCGAGCGCCTGGCCGCCGGCGAGCGGGTCCTGCTGGCCGAGCCCGACCCCCTGGCCGACCCGCACCCCGACTTCCACCACCTGCGCCAGCACCTGGCGGACCCCGTGATGTCCCGGCTGGGCGAGCAACTGCGCGCACCCGACCTGGCCCAGGCGCTGCAGGGCCTGCAGGGCGGACGGGTCGACGCGCGCGTGCCCGCCTGAACGCCCGGCCGGCCGTCCATGCCCGCCCCGCCACCGGCCGGCCGCGGCCGCCCGCGTGCCCGCTTGCAGCTGCAAGCGTGCTGCCTAGAATCGCCGCATGGCCGACGCCGAACCCCGCGCCACCCCGCGTGGCTGCACCAACTTCAAGACCCGCCAGCTGGCGCGCCTGCTCGGCCGGCTGTACGACGCCGAACTGGCCCGCGCCGGCTTGAAGACCACGCAGTACAGCCTGCTGTCGCACGTGCTGGAGCTGGCGCCGATCTCGCCCGGCGCACTGGCTGCCCGCATGGGCCTGGACGCCTCGACGCTGACGCGCAACCTGCAGCCGCTGCTGGCCGCCGGCTGGCTGCAGCAGGGCGCCGGTGTCGACGCGCGCAGCCGCCTGATCACCCTCACCGACGCCGGCCGGGAGCGCCAGGCCCTGGCGCGCCGGCACTGGAAGGCCGCGCAGCTGCAGGTCAACGAGCGCCTGGGTGCCGACCGAGTGCTGGCGCTGCACGCCCTGCTGGACGACTGCACCGCGCTGCTGCAGGCCGGCGTGCCCGAGCCGGCCGCCGGCTGATCCGAACCGCGCTGCTGGGGAAATCCCGGGCAAGTGCGCCATATTCCCGCGGTCGCGGCCCCGTGCTGTGGCAGCCTTGCCGCCATGTCGTGCCGTAGTACAGAAGAAGTCCGTTGGCGTCGTGCGGTCGAGCAGGGGGCCTTCGGCGTCTGGGACCTCGACCCGCACCTGGAACAGGTGCACTACGCGCCCGCCTGGAAGGCGCGGCTGGGCTTTCCGCGCATCCATGCGGCCGACCCCACCGGCTTCTGGCGCTGCCGCGTGCATCCGCAGGACGCCGACGCGATGCTGCAGTCGCTGCGCGCCCATGTCGACGGCTTCACCAGCAGCTACAGCGCCCGCTTCCGGCTGCGCAGCAACGGCTCGGGCTACCGCACGGTGCTGTCGCGCGGCCGCGTCGTCGGCCGAGACGCCCACGGCCGCGCCACGCGCATGGTCGGCACGATGATCGACCTGACCGACCGCCCCGCGGTGGCCGCCACGCACGGCCTGCCGGCCGACGAGGCCGCGGCCGAGGCCGCGCCCGCGACCACGCCCTTCCACGCGCTGCTCGGCGTCGGCCAGGGCGAGGCGCCAGCGCCCGGCGGCGGCGCGGCCCCGCTGCTGCTGGCCCAGCTGTCCGACCTGCTGGAGATCGCGCTGCGCGAGACCGGCGGCGCACCGCTGCTGCGCGCGCGGCGCTGAGCCGGCCCCCGGGCGCGCCGGCGCCTGCGGCCGGCCGGTATGCTCGGCCCGCGGCCGCCGCGGGGTGCGGCCGGGAGATGGGGCAGATGGTGCGCAAGCGGGTCGACAACCCGAAGCTGGCCGTCCAGGGGTCGCTGTGGATCACCGCGGACGGCGCCAGCCTGGGCGGGCACGGCCGCGTCGCGCTGCTGCGCGCGGTGGCCGAGCACGGCTCGATCACGCAGGCGGCCAAGGCCTTCGGCATGAGCTACAAGGCCGCCTGGGACGCCATCGACCACATGAACCGCGTCGCCGGTGCGCCGCTGGTCGAGCGCAGCGTCGGCGGCCGCGGCGGCGGCGCCACCCGGCTGACCGAGCGGGGTGAACGCCTGGTGCAGCGCTACAAGGAGCTCGACGCGGTGCACCAGCGCTTCGTCGGCCTGCTGGCCGGCGCGGCGCTGGACCTGGACGAGGACTTCTCGGTGCTGAAGGTGTTGAACATGCGGACCAGCGCGCGCAACCAGTTCCTGGGCCAGGTCAGCGCGCTGCGCTCGGGTGCCGTCAACGACGAGGTGGAGGTGCTGCTGCCGGGCGGCACGCGGCTGGTGGCCGTCGTCACCCGCGAGAGCACCGAGGCGCTGGGCCTGCGCACCCGCCAGGCGGTGATCGCGCTGGTGCAGGCCGGCGACGTGCTGCTGGCCACCGGGCTGGACGCGGCCCGCGTCTCGGCGCGCAACCAGCTGCCTGGCACGGTGGCCCAGGTGCGGCCGGGGGCGGTCAATGCCGAGGTCACGCTGGACCTGGACGGCGGCGGCCAGCTGGTGGCCATCGTCACCGAGGGCAGCGTGCAGGCCCTGGGCCTGGCGCCGGGGGCGCGCGCCACCGCGCTGGTCAAGGCCACGGCGGTGATCCTGGCGGTGGCGGCCTGACGGCCCGCGCGGGTGGCGTGTTCAGCCGCCGGGCGGCGGCGGCGCGGCGGCCTCGTCGCGGATGCGCTGCAGCGCGTAGCCGGCCACCAGGAAGCGGTCGCGCAGGTGCTCGGCGCTCAGCCAGGGTGGCGGCTGGGCGATGGCCGGGTCTTCCAGCGGCATCGGCACGATGGCCTCGGGCGGCTTGGCGTGGCGCGCGGTGTCGATCTCCCAGGCCACCCATTTCGACGCCGCGGCCCGGCGCGACCAGAACAGCAGGAACACGTCGCGGCGGGCGATCTGCTCGGCCAGCTGGGGCTGGAAGGCGGCATTGGGCTGCAGGTCCAGGCAGTCCTGAAAGATGTCCAGCCCGGGCGTCCAGCGCGCCAGCGTCGACAGGCGCTGGGTGACGATGGGCGCGTCGGCCGAGGCATAGGACGCGAAGGCCGAGCGCGGCGCCGGCACCGCCGACGCCGCCAGCACGGGCGCGCCCGGGCCGGCCGCGGCCGCCGGTGCCCCGGCGGCGCGCACCGCCACGCGCAAGGGGATGGCGGCCATCGGCACACCGGCCACCGCCACATGGCACCACAGCGCCACGCCGCCCGGCGGCGTGGCCGCGTCGACCTGCACGTCGAAGGCCACGGTGTTGAGCCGGCCGTTCCAGCTGAAGTCCTGTTCCGCCGGCGTGACGGTCAGCCCCGCGCCCGCCATGCGCACGCTAACCGGGGCGCCGACGCGCCAGTGCGCGTCGCCGCTGGGCGGCAGGTCCTTGATGACGCGGTCACCGTCCTGGCCGAGTGAACGCAGCTGGTCCAGCGCCGCCTCGCGGGCGCTGGGCACGTAGGCGGCCAGGCTGGCAGTGAAGGCGTCGCCGGCGGCGGCCTCGCGCGGGGCGCTGGCCGCCAGCTGCACCGGTTCGGGTTGGGGTTGCGGGGCGGTGTCCCCGGGGGGCTCGGCACCGGCCTCGTCGCCGCGGGAGGAGAGCAGTTCCGGTGCGGGCTCGGGCGGCTCCCGGCTCAGGGGCGCTGGCACCGGCGGGGCACTTCGCTTCGGCTGGCCGACCTCGCGCAGCGCCTCCCAGGCCCGCCCCACGCTGCGCAGCGCGCTGCCGAACAGCGCGGGCCGCCCCGCCTTGGTCGGCCCGGGCAGGGGCGGCTGCGCGGCGGTGGCCCGGGTGGGCTCGTCGCCACCGGCTCCGCCCGGCGGGCCGGCCAGGTAGAGCGTGCCGTAGTGGGCGATCGGCACCAGCGCGGCCGGGCCGGGCAGGGCGGACAGCTCGGCCACCTCGCGGCCGCCGCCGGTGACGATCAGCAGCTGGTCCGCGCTGCAGATGAAGCCCACGGTCAGCCCCAGCCGCTGCGCCAGTTCCAGCACCCGCGGCACCGCCGCACGCGGGTTGCCCGCCGGCCGGTCCCAGCGCTCGATCAGCGCCAGCGGCAGGCCTTCGTAGAGCAGCAGGTAGTCGACGTGGCGGTCCGGCGCACCATCGACGGCCGGTACGGGCGCCTCGCAGCGCACCTCGCTGAAGGGCTCGGTGCCCCAGCCGGCCTCGGCCAGCAGGGCTTCGACGCGGGCGGTGGCCAGCTGGCGGGGCGTGCGCGGATCGGTCGTTTCCATGGTCGGGCGGGGCATGCCTGGCGGACCAGGCGGATCGTCGGCGTGGCGCGCCAGCATAGTCCGCGTTTGCGCCAGCGCAAACCGCGCCCGGCCGGCCGACGCGGGCGAGACAGACGGCCGCGGCCGCGGCGCGCACAGTCGCGGCCACCGCAAGCCAACCCCCGACGACCCCCACCATGCCCTTCGAGCCCAGCCCCAAGGTCCAGGAACTGCAGGCGCGCCTGAGCGCCTTCATGGACGAGCACATCTACCCCAACGAGGCGCGCCACGCCGAGGAGGCCGAGCGCCTGGGCCCCTGGGCCGTGCACCCGATCCTGGAGGAGCTCAAGCCCAAGGCCAAGGCCGCCGGGCTGTGGAACCTGTTCCTGCCGCCCAGCGCGGGCGGCCACGGCGCGGCCCACACCACGCAGTACGGCGCCGGCCTGACCAACCTGGAGTACGCGCCGCTGTGCGAGATCATGGGCCGCAGCTTCCTGGCGCCCGAGGTCTTCAACTGCAGCGCACCGGACACCGGCAACATGGAGGTGCTGGCGCGCTACGGCACGCCCGAACACCAGGAGCGCTGGCTCAAGCCGCTGCTCGAAGGCGAGATCCGCAGCTGCTTCGCGATGACCGAGCCCAAGGTGGCCTCGAGCGACGCCACCAACATCGAGAGCTCGATCCGCCGCGAGGGCGACGAGTACGTCATCAACGGCCACAAGTGGTACACCACCAACGCCACCGACCCGCGCTGCAAGATCGCGATCTTCATGGGCAAGAGCGACCCGGACAACCCGAACCGCCACGCCCAGCAGTCGATGATCCTGGTGCCGATGGACGCGCCCGGCGTCAAGGTCGTGCGGCCGCTGCCGGTGTTCGGCTTCTACGGCATGCCCGACCGCGCCTCCGAGGTCACCTTCACCAACGTGCGGGTGCCGGCCAGCAACATGCTGCTGGGCGAGGGCCGCGGCTTCGAGATCGCCCAGGGCCGCCTGGGCCCCGGCCGCATCCACCACTGCATGCGCCTGATCGGCCTGTCCGAACGCGCGCTGGAGCGCATGTGCAAGCGCACCAAGGCCCGCGTGGCCTTCGGCAAGCCGGTGGCCGAGCAGGGCGTGACGGTCGAGCGCATCGCCGAGTGCCGCATCGCCATCGAGCAGGCCCGGCTGCTGACGCTGCAGGCCGCGCACCGCATGGACACCGTGGGCAACAAGGTCGCCAAGACCGAGATCGCGATGATCAAGGTGGCCGTGCCGGCGATGGCCAGCAAGGTCATCGACTGGGCCATCCAGGCCCACGGCGGCGGCGGCACCAGCAACGACTTCGGCCTGGCCCACGCCTACGCCATGGCCCGCGTGCTGCGCCTGGCCGACGGCCCGGACGAGGTGCACCGCCAGCAGCTGGGGCGCATGGAGCTGAAGAAGTACGCCTGAGCGGCGCGGCCGGCCCGGACGCGCCGGCCGGCTCAGACCCGCTGCGTGGCGGGCTGCGGCCCCGTGCGGCCGTGGACCCGGGCGAACACCCCGGCCACGGCCAGCACCCCCAGCGCGCCCAGGCTGAGCACGCCGGCCGTGCCCAGCCGCCCGACCAGCACGCCGGCGGCGGCCACGCCCAGCGACTGGCCGAGGAAGAAGCAGGCCGCGAAGGCGGCCACCGCGGCGCCGCGGCGCTCGGGGGCCATCTGCGTGGCCTGGGTCTGCAGCGTGTTGTGCAGCATGTAGAAGCCCAGGCCCATGGCCACGCAGGCGGGCACCGCCCAGTGCCAGCCGGGCGCGTGGGCCACGGTGGCCAGGGCCAGCGCCATCAAGGTGGCGCCGCCGGCCACCAGCTGGGTGGGGCCGAGGCGCCGCACCAGGGCCTGCGCACCGAACGCGAACACCAGGCCGCCCGCGGCGAAGCCCATCACCAGCGCGCCGGCCTGGGCCAGCGGCAGACCGTGGCGCTGGTGCAGGTGGGCGGTGACGAAGGCGAAGGGGCCGTAGACCACCGCGCCTTCGAACAGCACGGTGGCCAGCACCGCGCGCGCCCAGGGCCGGGCCAGCACCGCGCGGAACTCGCCGTGCAGGCGTTGCAGCGCCCCGCCGCTGCCGATGGTGGCCGGGCCGGTGTGGGGCGGCTGGCGGCGGCGCACCACCTCAAGCACCGCGCCGACGCCCGCGAAGGTCGCGGCGATCAGCCAGAACGGCGTGCGCCAGTCCCAGTGGTCGGCCGCCCAGCCGCCCAGCCACACGCCGGCGGCGAAGCCGGTGATCTGGCCGATCAGGAAGCGCGCCAGCACCGGCTGGCGCTGCTCGAAGGGCACGACGTCACCGATCCAGGCCATGGCCAGCGGGATCACCGCGGCCGCGGCCACGCCGGCGGCGAAGCGCGCGGCCATCAGCGCCGCGTGGCCCGGCGCCAGCGCGCAGGCCACCGCGGCCAGCGCCGACGCGGCGCAGGCGGTGGCGATGACGCGCAGCTTGCCGTAGCGGTCGCCCAGCGGGCCGAACAGCAACTGGGCCACGCCGTAGGCCACGGCGAAGACGGTGATCACCTGCGCCGCCTCGCCCAGCGAGACGGCGAACTCGCGCGCCAGCCGCGGCAGCAGCGGGTCGGCCACGCGCATCGACAGGCCGCTGGCCAGCGCGGCCAGCGACAGCGCGACCAGGGCCGCGCCGGGGCGGGCAGCCGCGCGGGCGGCGGCGGCGGAAGCAGGGGAGGTCATGGGGCATTGTCGGCAGCGGCGGGCCGGCAGGCTGTCCCGTCGGCGCCCCCCCGGGCGGCGGCGATCCCCCGTGCGTGGGCACGTACAGTCGCGGCGATGCCGAACCCCGCCAACCCCGCCCCCCTGGTGCAGCTGCGCGCGCTGCGCTTTGCCTACCCCGGCCAGCCGCCGGCCTTCGACGGCCTGGACCTGGGCCTGCCGCCGGGCCTGACCCGGGTGGACTGGGCACTGGGCAAGACCACGCTGCTGCGGCTGCTGGCCGGCGCGCTGCAGGGCACCGGCCGCTTCCGGCTCGACGGCGCCGACTGGGCGCCGCGCGGCGCGCCCGAGGTCTGCTGGATCGACCCGCGCGACACTGCCTGGGACGCGCTGACGCCCGAGGCGCTGGCCCAGGTGGTTCGCGCGCGCTTCCCGGGCTTCGACGACGCCGTGTGGCAGGCGCAGCTGGACGCCTTCGGCCTGCGCGAGCACGGCCACAAGACGATGCACATGCTGTCCACCGGCTCGCGCCGCAAGGTGGCGCTGGCCTGCTCGCTGGCCGCCGGCGCGCCGCTGACGCTGCTGGACGAGCCCACCGCCGGGCTGGACCGCCCGGCGACCGACGCGCTGGTGGCCGCGCTGGCCCGCGAGGCGGCCGCCGCGGCCGGCGGCGCGCGCCGCGCCTGGGTGCTGGCCGCCGCCTGGGGCCTGGAAGACCGCCTGCCCTGGGCCGCTGTGCTGGCCGACTGACGCCGACCGCGGCGCGCCGGCCCGCACCCGGCCACGCCGGCGGGGCCGGTGCGGCTCAGCCCAGCGTGCGGCGCAGCGCGGCGAAGAACAGGTCGGACTGCGTGCGCTCCTGCTGCACCTGCTGCGCGACATGGGCGGCCAGCGCCGCGGGCACCGGCGCCAGCGGGCGGCCGCTGGCCTGGGCCAGCCACTGCGCCTGGCAGGCGCGTTCCAGGTAGTACAGGTCGTCGTAGGCCCAGGCCAGCGTGGGCCCGCCGACGATGACGCCGTGGTTGGCCAGGAACAGCACCTCGGCCGGCGCCTGACCGGCGCCGCGCAGCAGGCCGCGGGCGATGCGCTCGCCCTCGGCGCTGTCCAGCGCCAGGCCGTTGTAGTGCGCGTCCACCGCCACCCGGCCGTGGAAGCGCATCGCGTTTTGCGACAGCGTGGTGTCCAGCGCGCGGTCGCGGGTCAGCGTCAGCGCGGTGGCGTGCGGCATGTGGGTGTGCAGCACGCAGGCCAGGCCGGCCACGCGGTGCACCGCGGCGTGGATGAACATCGCCGTCGGCTCCACCGGGTGGCGCCCGGCCAGGGCCTGGCCGGCGGTGTCGACCAGCACGATGTCGTCGGCCTGCACCTCGGCCCACAGCAGGCCGCGCGGGTTCAGCAGGAACAGGTCGTCGCGGCCGGGCAGGGCCACGCTGAAGTGGTTGCACACGCCCTCGGCCAGGCCGTGGTGGGCGGCGGCGCGCAGGGTCAGCGCCAGGTCGGCGCGCAGCGCGGCCACGTCGGGCTGGGCGTACAGGCCATCGGCCTCATGGGGGAAGGCGGTCATCGCGGGGCTCCGGGGGTCAGTCGATGCGGGCCGGCGCGTCGCGCAGCGGGTCGTCGGCGGGGGTGCGGTGGGCGAACTGGGCCAGCGCCACGCCGGCCAGCGTCAGCGCGGCGCCGGCCAGCTTGGCGCCGGTGAAGCGCTCGCCGGTGGCCCACCAGGCCACGGCGCCGGCCACCAGTGGCATCAGGTACTGCAGCGGCGCGGTGCGGCCCACGCCGCGGCGCGCGTTGACCCAGCCCCAGACCAGCCAGCCCCCGAAGGCCGAGACCACCGAGGCCCAGGCCAGCAGCCCCCAGTGCAGCGGGCGCAGGGCCGCCCAGTCGCTGGCCAGCGCCGCCGGCGCGCCCAGCAGCAGCAGGCCGGGGCTGCCGGCCAGCGTGGCATAGGCCATCACCGCCACGCCGCCGTGGCGCTGGATCAGCGGCTTGGCCGCCACCGTGTAGTAGCTGAACATCGCCGCGGCCAGCAGCATCATCAGGTCGCCGCCGGTGGCCGCCCACTGGCCGCCGCTGAGCTTGTCGGACAGGAACAGGCCGACGCCGGCGCAGGCCAGCGCCACGCCGGCCAGCTGGCCGCGGTGCAGGCGCTCCAGGCCCATCGCGTGCAGGATCAGCAGCGTGAACACCGGCCCGCTGGACATGATCAGCGCGCTGGAGAAGGCGGTGGACCAGTGGATGCCGAAGGTCACCAGGCCGACGTGGCCGGTGTGGGCCAGCAGGCCCAGGCCGGCCAGGGCCAGTGCGTCGCGCCGCGGCAGGCGCGGCCAGTGCCCGCGGCCCACCCACAGCAGCAGCGCGGCGGCGCAGGCCGGCATGATCAGGTAGCGCGCGAACAGGAAGGCCGCCGGCGGCAGCACGCCGAACAGCGCCTTCTGCACCGCGAAGTTGGCGCCCCAGACGGCCACCACCAGCAGCCCGGCGGCCAGCGCCAGCGTCTGGCCGCTGTCGGCCGCCGGCGGCGCCACGGCTGGGGTGGCCGCCGGGGTGGTGGCCGGGGTGATGGCTGGCGTGATGGCCGCCGTGGTGGCCGCCGTGGTGGCCGCCGTGGTGGCCGCGCTGGCGGCCGGTGCGGCGTCGGATGGGGTGGGCGAGGGCGTCGGGGGCACGGGCGGCAGCGGCAGGGCGCCAGGGGCGGGTGGCCGGCCGGCCCTGGGGCGTGCGCCGCAGGCCGGCCGGAGCAGGCCCGTCGATTCTGGCGCCGCGGCGCGGCGGCCCGCACGCCGCGGGGCGCCGACGGCGGCTGCAGCGCTGCAGCGCGGCCGGCCCGCCGCCACGGCCGGGCCGGCGGCAGAATGGGGCGCATCGCGGTTTGCGCGCAGCGCAGAAGGGGTGGCCGATGGGCTTCGATTTCCAGGGCCGGCGCGTCGTCGTCGCCGGCGGCAGCCGCGGCATCGGCCGCGCCATCGCGCTCGGCTTCGCGGCCGCCGGGGCCGACGTGGCGATCTGCGCCCGCGGCGCCGACGCGCTGGCGGCCACGCGCGCCGACCTGGCCCGCCACGGCCACCGGGTGCACGCCGCGCCCTGCGACCTGGCCAGCGCCGACGACGTGGCCCGCTGGGTGGCCGAGGCCGGCGCCGCGCTGGGCGGCATCGACGTGCTGGTCAACAACGCCTCGGGCTTCGGCATGGGCGACAGCGAGGCCGCCTGGTCGGCCGGCCTGAACGTCGACGTGATGGCCATGGTGCGCGCCTCGCACGCCGCGGTGCCGGCGCTGCTGGCCAGCCCGGGCAGCAGCATCCTGCACATCTCGTCGATCTCGGGCCTGGCGCCGTCCACGCGCTCGCCGGCCTATGCCGCGGTGAAGGCGGCGATGATGAGCTACACCCGCAGCCAGGCCGCGATGCTGGCGCGCCAGGGCGTGCGGGTGAACTGCATCGCCCCCGGCTCGATCGAGTTCCCCGGCGGCGTGTGGGACCAGCGCAAGCAGTCGGGCGACCCGCTGTACGACCGCACGCTGGCGTCCATCCCCTTCGGCCGCATGGGCACGGCCGAGGAGATCGCCGAGGTCGCGCTGTTCCTCGCGTCGCCGCACGCGCGCTGGGTCACCGGCCAGGTGATCGCGGTGGACGGCGGCCAGCTGCTGGGTGCCTGAGGCGCCGGTGATGCGGCGATCCACCGGCCCGGCGGCCGCGGCCCTGGCGCTCGCCTGGGCCCTGGCGGCGGCCGCGCCGGTGCTGCAGGCGCAGCCGGCCGCCGCGGCATCAGCGGTATCGGCGGCCGCCTCGGCCAGCCCCGCCGCGCGCCCGCCGACGCTGCCGGCCACGCTGCGGCTGGAGGGCGTGGACGAACCGGTGCTGCTGCGCCGCGTCGACGGCGCGCTGGGCCCGCTGCGCTACGGCACCTACGCCGTGCCGGACCTGCGCCCCGTGCAGCCGCGCGCCGGCGCGGTGCGCTTCGTCGCCCGCTTCGGCGGCGTGCCGCAGCCGCTGGCCTTTCTGGAGCTGGCGCTGCTGCCGCCCGGGCTGGACGCCGCCCAGGCCGAGGCCCTGCTGGCCCGCCAGGCCCCGGCGCCGCTGCAGCCGCTGGCCGACGACGACCCCACGCGCTGGCCCTGGGCGCTGGCACAGGGCCGCTACGCCTACCGTGCGCGGTCGGGCGCCCAGGTGCTGGGCAGCCAGGCGCTGCTGCGCCGGGGCGATCGCTTCGTGCGCGTCACGCTGCAGCACCCGGCCGAATACGCCGACGGCTTCCCGCCGCGGGCGGCGCTGGTGCTGGCGCACTGGCGCTGGGCTAGCGACGGCGCGGGGCTGTAGGCGCGCTGGACGGCATGGCGCGCCCAGCAATGGCCTTGCGGACATTTGACACTCGGGCGGCCCATCTGGCTGGTCGGTTTGCAGCGGCTGCGGCCAGTCGCCTGCTACCAAAGAACTCACGGCTGCCGCCATCAATCCGACCTTCAGTTCGGCGGCCTGCGCTGGTCCGAGCGGCAGCTATTTGAGGTAATTCCGACCCAGCCGGCACCTGCACTGGGTCAGCCCGACAGGCACTAGGCAGGTGACAGCTGCCACCCTAGCCGGACTCGCCCTGCCGACCCGTTACGACCGGCGGCTGTCACACTCGGCCACCCGGGTGTGGTCAACCGGCGCGGCAAGCCAGTCGCTGGTGCTGCCCACCGGCCTGTTCTGACTGATCCGCGACTCGCGATAGGGGCCGCTCCTGAGAATGCAGGTCCCAGGTTCCCAGCCACGGAACAGTGAGAAAATATTCTTGGAGTACCCCTCGGCTCAAGCCAAGCGCGGACCCAAGTTGCTATTCAAAGCGCTCATTGTGCGCCCGATGCTCTTCGAGCTCTCGCCTAGTCTCTCGGTCAATCGTGAGCATTACACGGCTTCTCCATCTCGCGACGGCATTGGCATTTTCCGGACCTAGTGCGTCCGCCAACTGATCCAACAAGGGTAGTCGCTGCCGGATAGCCTCCGCCCGAGAGCCACTCCATCCAGAAGGCTCTACTAGTTCCACGAGTACGGCGCCTAAAGCCACAGGATCGGGTGAGTTTTGAAGCAGCGTCATGACGCGCTCGGACCACTTCGGGGCCTGGTTGCTCTCCGCGACGGCAAACGCAGGCAACAAAGGCGCAACCCGAGTCCACCTCTGCGGCGATCCGGCGCGACACCAGTCCATGAGCGCATCGATCGAAATTTCGGTCAACGCGCTAGGGAAGATCTGCAAAAGCCCGTGACGCCTGTGCTTGGCATGGGGCCGACGGCCTGAGACGATCCACACCATGAAGCAGCAGAGCCTTGGGCTGGGTCAGTCCACCAAACGCACCCGGCGC